>JAABUO010000443.1_pt1 | contig 83492 bp, 90 predicted proteins | sample 5559291 | NCBI WGS metagenome assembly JAABUO01 (sample SAMN10711878, study PRJNA513372) | rock metagenome | isolation source: Antarctica rocks | place: Antarctica: Victoria Land, Finger Mt sud
CCCTGACGGTCAGGATGAAGCGCGGGCATCATGCCGATGGTGTGCTCTGTCTCTAGATAGTTTAAGTAATTCGTTTTCGTGGTTTCAAAAGTTTATGTTAATGATTATGTGATTGCTGAAGTTCCATCGCACTTAATCATTGAGATTATGAAAAAGGATGATCGAGAATCATGGGCCAGGATAGGTAAGAAGTTTGATACGTTCAAGCCTACCACGGACCTTGAAACTAAGCCTTCTGAATGGCTTCTCCTGTGGTATTATCTATTGCGTGGACTCAACTTTCTCAGGAGGAGACAGAACCGACGCAAGCAGAAGAACAGGGAGGTGGAAGACCCAGTTTAAAGAGCCCAGGATATCTACCACTAACGCTAATGCCTAAAAGGGGATCAGATCAACAGAAAGGTATCGCATCTGCTTCAGGTCAATTTCTTTAAAACAACTTCGTCATGAAATCCTAGTTGGAGTATTGGGTGGTTCTGGATCAGCCAATGAGATCCCACGCCCACAAAGCCCCAAGTCGACTGGGTGGCTCCTGTAGTTCAAAGTCCCGTACAGTTACAGCTCTTCTACTTTCGTTGGCACTCAGGCGGCGAGTCTTATCGAGCGCTTTCTCTAACCGGCTGTTCATGTTCCTCAACCCAAAGATCCATGTTTCGAGTTCGGTATTGCTACCTGCCGGGCTTCGCCGTATATCGATTAGAAAACGCACTTGCTAAGACCTTCAGTACCTAGCCTAGAAATCGGATCGCCAGAGTGAAGGCTCAGTAAGTCGGTTTATTTAAAGCTCATGTCACGATTTCCAGGCCCACTTTCGCCAGTTGGTCCAATTGGGCCTGGTACCAACCCTGTAGGACTGTTGCTCTACATCTACTGCACAAATTGCACGTAGCAACCTACATAGTCGAATTCTAATTAATATCCGCCCTCAATAGTCCAGTATCTAGACCCCTAGGCGATAGCATAACAGCTCATTACATTACAGCTATGTGAAAACAACGATAAGTCGGTAACGAGTCTAATTGTTCCATTAATAGAATGTAAAGGCGAAGTCTGTATGCCTCGGAAATTGATTCGTTAATGTGAATGTTTCCCACTAGGTGTCGAGGCGCTGCCACTGCGGTATCTAGAGACAGGGAATGGAGTGTCAGATGTGGGTCGACAGTGGAAAGGCCAGATAGCTCTACCGAACTGGAAAATCGGGTTCTTTGTGTTGGTATTTCCCATTACCGTTAAAAGAAAGCTTCAACAAGTAAGAAGAAGAATATTTCAAAAAGATATCTTCTTTTCGACCGCTCCAGTCGTCGAAAGAGCGGTCCTTCTTAACCGCGCTAAAGGCTGATCGTCAACACAAGTGACAGCTTCGTCAACCGTCCTGCCAAGACCTTCAAGTTATGCCAGTAATCGAATTCAAATTCTGCAGCGTGAAGGAATAAATTAGCCACGTAGAATTTTTGGGTTTGAAGAATATAGTGAATGCTGTGGTGTATTTGACTGATTTGACAGAAATGCTAGTTGATCCGGTAGCTGGCGGGCTATGAAGGGGAAAGAATATGCTGAAAGGAAAGGTCGGTTTTGCTTGTAGAAAGGAAAGGGTAGTCTAATTGTTGACGCATGTAACAGTCCTACCAATTCTCTTGTCAAGAATTCAAATTGTATCATAAATGAACCATCAAATTCTATTATAATCCTTTACATTTCTCGAGAGACACTAAAACACCGATCACACGTTTAGAAATTCTGGATCAAGAGAATCTAAGCTGTACTGCGATACAACAGATTCAATCGATTCGACGCAGTTGCCATCACGAACGACAGATAACCTAGTAATCGATGAAGTGAAACATTTTGTATAGATGAGTTCTCTTTCCCCCTCCCCCTCCCTTCATCCCCCCATTCCCCCTCTATAAGAATTCTTCCATCATCCCCACCTCCCAAACACCCCCAACAGTCTAAGCCACGCAATATTCCCACACGAACATTTCCCCATCCAACCCATGCCCTTCGGGAGGTCTTGGGGGCGCAACTATTCAGCGCTCATTGCGGGTAGCGTCACTTCCGCTAAACCTTAATAAACATTAAATTAGGTGTCTTTACCCACATCTCATGCATAATATTTAATAGTTTTCAAATAAATAAATAAGGAGCGGATCTTTGTAAATCATCAGCATCATGGCGCAGCGGAAGCGCGCCGGGCTCATAACCCGGAGGGCACTGGATCGAAACCAGTTGATGCTACGTTGTTGTTTTTGGTTTTTTCCTTTTCTACTCACGGACTCTTAGCCTCCTTGACATAGAGAAAATGGTAATCTTCTCTCCTCCTTTTTAGGCACCGGGAACGATACCTTATCATGTCCCTGCCATTGGCCCTAGCTTTGTACTCAGTCATCACCGTGAGAACATGTTGGTTGTTGGTATTCCAGCCACAGCTCTACAACCACTTACCTAGTTCCAGAGATCACAACAGATCTTTTTCACGATCAAGTACTTACACCAGAAGAACTCGATTACGAATGCAACAACGAAAGCCCAACAACAGCGGCTGCTACTGGCATCAATCTTTGAACACCTACCTTGTTAGATTCGGTTGCCCGCTCTTGACGAAGCTGGTTGGCTACAGGAGATCCAATAAGGTTATTCATTGCTGCCATATATCTTGGTGATTTCTGCCGTATGGGGAACCAGCGAACCAGACCAAAAACTGGCTGCTCAATCTCCGCCTCTGTTGCTGGCAGGCACTGGAGCCTCCTTTCTATACTTGTCAACCCCCCCCCCCTCCCCCTTTTTCTTTAATAGCCACACACCCCCGCAAAAAGTCCCAACAAGCATAAATCCATCACCACCCACCTTCTCCGCTACTTCGACATTTTGCAGTCACTAGACCACCAGCTCCGTGACGAACGACATCAACGGAATCCGAGAGACAGGATGGTGTGCGAGAAGCACCTAGCTCGAGAATGCTTCGTCCGCGAAAAGTCTAATTTCTCCGTCCTTGTACCCAATGCACGAAAAGATGCTCTCCATCACGACGGTCGGTATGAAGATATTGACCAGGAGGCAAAAATACTACAAGTCATGTTATCAAACTTACAGTCTGCCAAATTCCAAATAGTTAAGCTTTCAAAAGGCACATGTACATATATATACTCTCTCTCCCCCTCACCTATCTCCGATACAAATTTCAAGAAAAGCGCCGAACCGAACCCATCTGCGTGCTAAAAAATAACACGTGGTTATAGAAAAAGGGCAAATTGTACATACATACATACAGTACGGCTATCGAAAAGAAAGAAAGAAAGATAATACAATTTTAATTTGGCTCCCCCCTTTGATATATTTCCGTCCTTCGTTTCCCATGTCCCATGTCCCCTCTCCCATCTCCCCGCTCCCCATCCCCATCCCCATCCATCACAACCCCACTCCCACTGGACCGGAAATGGAGCGAAAAACGCCGCGGAGGCAATGAAGGACTCGCAGCAAGCACGGCACAAGGACGCTGAGATCTCGAACGTGGGGAAAGCGATGCAAACACGACGGAAAGGGCAGGAAAGAAGGGTGGGAAGCGTAAGGGAAGGGTTTAGAGAAAGCTAGGTGTGGGGATTTTTGTGTTTTGAATATGGGAGGATTTCCATTTCCTCTCGCACCTTCCAGCATCATCGGATCCTATGTTCAAATTCATCTTTTCCAACTAAAAAGCGAATCACACAGCTGGTTATTACATCTTACTTTCCACCACTTCTCGGCTATGCTTTCCATCTATATTCACGGAGCCTAGTCATCGCATTTTCATCATATATACATCCCTTCCTAGCAGTAAATACCCCGTTTCTAATCGAGAAACAAGAGCGCCCTCTCCATGCAAAAGTGCCCAGCGCCGAAAAGAGCGACGCTGGGATTTTTTCATTATGCCGGTGGTGATGCAAAATCCAGCCAAGTCAGCTCCAGACGCCGGTAGAAACCCCCCGATTCTGCAATAGCGCCTCCCTGTAGCGAAACTCCGATCGTTAACCACCCATTGCGCCAATTCCATGGAAAACAAGATTGCCACTCCCTGGGCCCATTGGACCATTGTTAGCTGTCGTATCCACATCATTCATCGGCTCATTACTGTTGCAAACTAAACTGCGTGATAGTCTTCTGACTCATATCACTGTGGTTCCTCTTCATCTTCGCCCCTCTTCCCCCAACATCATTGCTCCACGCCTTCGCATACCGCCCCGCATGCGGACCCCTCAAACTCCCCACCGTACTCGTCGGTGGCGAGTCATCACGCCCCGTAGCCCTAAGACTGCTATCGGAGAGCTCCTCGCCCTTTTCGTCGGGCATCAACGAAGGTCCATGAGCCTCGTCGTGCGCGCGGTCGAAGCGGTCCATGTTTTCTTCCGTCAGTGCCGCGATTGGGGGACCGGGGCGGGAGTGCGTGTTCATGGCGAGGGTGTTTTGGTCGATGTGGGAGTTGCTGGCAGCCAGTAGTTTATCGTCTCGTAAGGAAGTTGCTTTTTCTTCGGCTTCGACGCGTTGCATTTCTCGATCCCCTTCGGACTCTAGCCCTGCAAGGCCGCTGGCATCAACAATTGCGCAATCACTGTCACCGCTGCTTTCAGAAGTTTCTGTAGTGGAGTCGACGGGGTCAGCGGCGTGGGTCGAGGCGGAGATGATTTTAGGGGCGGAGCAATTGCTGTCGTGGCTGGTTTCCCAGGGAGCGCGGTTTTCATTGAGACGTCCTTTTCGCTTGATCTTCATGGCCCATTTGATGAGCATATCTTCGAGAGTTTTGCCTTTAACAGGCTTCGCGAGGTAGTCATCCATGCCTGCTTTCCTGCACTTTTCTTGGTCACCTTGGATGGCGGAGGCAGTCATTGCTACGATTGGGACAGCGGACATGCCATCAATCGAAGAGTACGGGCTGTGAGTGCGGATTAGATGGGTTGCGCGGTAGCCGTCGAGTACCGGCATTTGGACGTCCATCAAGATTATGTCGGGCTTGGGTTTACCCTGCGACGGGGCTGCAATGAGGTAATCTAGAGCCTCTCTACCATTCCAAACGGCATTGACGGAGAAACCAAATTTCTTTATGGTTTTGAGCGCAATCTGCTGGTTAATGGCGCTGCACATGGTCAGCAAGATGCACATCCATAACCATGGGTACAACATACTTATCCTCTACAACCAGCACATGGATGTTCTTGCGGTCAGCCTCTGTCAAAATCGTGTCTTGATCCGTGGGTGTGCCCGAAGGTGGTGTTCTTGCTTTTTGGGAGCTAGCTCGATGGTGACGATGGGAGAGAGCGAAACCGGCCGCATCCAGAGGACTCTGAGGTGGAGTTGAGCTCCCCCGTTCATCTGATGTACAGCCAGACACCGACATTTCTGATCGTAATCTCTCGGGTATAGATCCAATGTCGATCAAGGGTGAGGTACCACTCCTGAATTGGGGCTTATTGAACGGTATGGAGAAAGTAGCTTTAGTGCCGGTCCCGAGAGCAGAGTCAAGTGTGATATCTCCGTGCATCAAATCAACCAGCTGTCAAATGTTAGCCATTGCCATACAAGCCCTTCCTCTTAGAAGCTTACGTTCTTGCAAATCGTGAGCCCAAGGCCAGTCCCACCAAACCTTCTAGCTGTACTGGAATCAGCTTGACTAAAGGGTTTGAATAGACGCTTTCGCACTTCCTCTTCGATACCGATACCAGTGTCCTCAACGGCGAAGAGCACCTCAATAATTTCACTCGTCTCCTTCTTGGCCTTTACCGCCAATTTTACAAACCCCTCCGAGGTGAATTTGATGCTGTTGGTAAGTAAGTTGGTAAGTATCTGTCGAACTCGACCAGGATCACCCATGACAATCAAATCTTCATCGGCGCCAATCTGCACATCGCTTTCAAATGTGAGGTTCTTTCTCTCGGCTGCAAATGAGAGCATTTTGCAGACGTCGTGAATGACCACAGATAAGCTGAAGTGGACTTCTTCGATATCTAACCTCCCGGACTCGACCTTTGAAATATCCAATATATCGTTAATGACAGTCAGGAGGCCATTTGCAGATCTCTGGATATTCTCTGCAAATTCTCTCTGCTCAAGGTCAAGATTCGTATCGGTAAGGAGCTCTGACATCCCTATCACGCCTGCTATAGGCGTTCGAATCTCATGTGACATGTTGGCAAGGAACTGGCTCTTGAGTCTGCTCGCTTCTTTGGCAGCAGTCTCGGCTGATAGGAGCCGAATGTTCTCCTTTTCTTGCGACTGCAGTTCAGCTTCTCGTCCTTTAAGCTCCGTAACGTCCATACTAACACCGATGACCCCATCAACGTAACTTTCATCTTCAGTGCCACCATGCCCTTTCTTGCCTAGTGTTGGGACAAAGCGTGTGCGGAACCATCGTCCATTGCCATCAATGTGATGTTCATGAACCATTTCTCTGGTTCTGCCATGGAGAATCTCGTTGATGGGGTCCATGTACAGCGGAAGATCAACCTCGCCATGGTGTTTTCCGAATACATCGGAAACACGCATGCCCACACTATCACGAGTGATGTCCTCCTCGTCATCGTCCCACATAAGCTTTCCTTCGAGGAAGGTCAAGATGCGATTGCTGTCGACCGCCCAGACTGTAACCTGTGCGTGCTTGATGACATTTAGTAATTGCTCCCGTGTGCGCTTCGCTGCCAATCGAGCTTCGACCAAATCATGGATATCCGTGCACGTCCCAAACCACTTGACAATTTTGCCGGTTTTGTGGTCTTTTAACGGTAAGGCACGCCCTAACATCCATCGCCATGCACCATCATATCTTCGACACCGATACTCGACGGAGTACTCGTCGCCCGTTGCTAGCGAGTGACTCCATTTCTTCTGCGCTTGGGGCATATCGTCCGGATGAAATGGATTCTGCCAGCCGAGACCTATAGACTGCTGAACAGACAGCCCGGTATAATCATACCATCGACGGGAAAACCAGTCATGCAACCCTTCGGGTGTAGTCGTCCAAAGCATTTGAGGCATTGTGTCACAGATAAGCTGAAACTGCTGTTCGTTTTCCTCGCTTTGAGTCTTGATGATGTCTGTGTACTCTGTCACGTCTTGCAATGTGACGATTGCAAATAAGAACTCTCCAGTCTTTTCGTCAAAGATACCTTCGCCACTAACATCGTAATGTCTACGCTTCGACTTCGAGTCGAGGAGGCCGATTTTACATTTAGTAAAAGGAGTCTGGGTTCTGCAGAGCTTAATGATAGGATGCTCCTCGACCTTGAGTTCTCGCTGAAAGTCTTCAGTATAGACCTTGAATCGCGAGAGCAGATCATAAGCATCCTCGGAAATTGGATCTGCAATTTGGTGCATGAGTTTGGAAGCTGCCTTGTTTGGAATTCCCAGGCTTTCATCCCTCCACATGGCTAGGACTGGTATCTCCATAGCATTTATTATGGCGTCCTTCATTCGGCTCGTCTTTTGCAGTACAGAAGGGGAGAGGGCGACGTTTGACTTGCCAGGCGCACCAAGTGGTGGGAAAGGTGATAGAGAAAGAGGAATTCCTGCAGGCGTGGTGAGTGTGAAGCCTCGGGAAGAGCCGCAGTTTGCACAGAAGCTAGGGCTGGTGGGTGAGGACGGGGTGGATAGGGAAGACGGAGACAATGTGCGTTGGGTTGAAGATCTGGAGATAGCTCGTGGATGAGGTCGGTTCGTCGATATTGTCGTAGTAGAAGTGCTTGTAAAGGTCAATGTAAAATACCGTTGATTCTCCATTGTCCAGATTGAGATGATCATCTTGGCATCCGTCTGAGTATCCGTGCTAGAAGACATGGGGCTTCGTGAGGGATAACAACTGCCTGCGCCAATATACTGGGAGCTTAAAACGACGTTGACGACGGCGTCATGCACCAGTGCGCGGCTTCTTATCCTGCTCGAGGGTTGCTTCTTGTCTATTGAAGGGACTTTTGCCGAGTGACTAGGGTTCTTGAATGTTTCCGTGACCATGTTTCGTTCCCTCGTTCTATTATCTCGATCATTCCGGACCGCATTCTCTTTTGTCTGAGATGTGTTCGTCTCCATTTCATCGGCCAGCTCGTCAAGGAATTTCTCCCAGCTAACCCAAATGGGCTGTCCATCTTGGACCATGTCGACACCGATTTGTGAGAGCGACTGACCCAAAAGCATGTCAGTCACTGGGGCCGACTCCTGACCTTCTTCGCCGGAAGAATGGTGGAGTCCTTCCAACGAATCCAAGGCCAACAGCCTTTCCATGGCCTCATTCACCAAAACAATGGTTTTGTTGGTGGAAAGTACCATCAAAGGGGTAGGGAGATATTGTAGTGCCGAGAACGCCGCATCCGCTGCACTGGGGAGCTTCGGGATGTCGACAGAGAGGGATGAGCTGCTGGGGTTCGGCTTGGGGCGCCGTAAAATCTCTGCTTTTCCATTCTCAGAGGATATATTGCGGCGTGCCGGAGGGCGCTGGGATCGATTGCTGAAGTGAGCGGAAAGGGATTTCTTAAGTGAGGGGAAATCCTCGAAAGTCTCGGGGCCTGAAGACTGGGTCTCAAGGCCTTTGCGTACAGTAGGTGGTGGAGATTTCATGCTATGTCCCAACCACGCGATCGACGTTTGACGCTGTTGAATCTTCAAGTCTGGCGATCACCAGATTTATACGAGCCGGACAGGCTGTCACAACAAAGGGCCACGCGGGAAAGGTCGGAGATGAGGTCAGCACCATAAGATCATTGGCGGCCTTCAGTCTCTTGCTCGAGTGTTCGCAGTGGGAAATATGATGTGGTGCAGTGTTGATATGCAGCACTCGTGAAGGGACAAAGTGACTGATTGTGGTGGCGGTCAATTGTGGGGGAGAAGGTTTGAGCAGTGCTGGATCGAAATATTTGAGCGACGTGGGTATCATGAGAATACAAATGTCCGTCCACGGTATAAGGGGAGGTGGTGTTCCAATGGAGTGACCTGTATAGTAGTGGTTAAGAACATGGAGAAGGTAGTTATTTGGAAGCGGAAGTTCATATGGCAGCAGTGCAAGCCGTGAAGCTGCACAGCCCAGACCATTTAAACCGAGGGGGTGCGGACTGCGGGTGGGCTTTCCTACCTTAGGTAAGGTACTGTATGTACATACTGTACCTACCTTACCTTATTCCGTACTTGTACCTTAGCTCTATCTACGGTAGTGCCCGTTTCCAAACCCCTACCTAACCTCAGATGACTAGCTTAGGGTTGGATGCCCTACTCAAGGATGTAAGGTACATAAGGTACCTTATTCAGCATTCGAAAGGTATATTCCAATTGAATTGATTCCGATATAACTGAGCTATCTTTCGTTATCACAGATATGAGCCTACACGTCGGCATAACATCCTCAGAGCGCCCCATTGCTATCGGTTGCTCGTGTTAGCCAGGGTGGTGTGATATTAAACAACTCGGGGGATGGGGATGAAATGTCTGAGAGGTCTCAACCAGTTCTCGGGTGCCGCCTGTTCATCATTCTGGGCAGAAGGTCATCGGGAAGACAGTTTTGCGATTGTCTGAAGGTTCCACGTAGACAATTGACAATCCAAAGGTGTCTAGCTACAAGTTCAAAGACCGATGTGACCACGTAGAAAACCTTCCAAATCGAGACCATCTTGCTCCAGGAGAACTTGTAAATGGGGTAACATAAAAGGTTGTGGAAACTTGGGAGCTCCTCTCGGGGATCTTGGATGTAGGGGCCGATGTCAAGTGTAGAGATATAAGTACTCCGTACTCCGTAATTCTGCAGCAATGGAGGTGAAACGGCATGTGGAGGCAGCGATCAGATTCAGAAGCAATGGAAGTTTCAGGGGCGAAACTGAAGTACTTTACTGGTTCTACAGTATGATATGTACGGTACAGCTTACTGAGAGTCTGGGGTACCTAAGGCCGCCCGCAATCTTTGCCGACAGGCAGACGTACATACCACACAGGAGCACAGTAGTCATTCTCTTCGAAGATACTCTTGCTCCGTCAGCTCCTCTCCTATTCCTATGCTTATAATTACGATAATGACAGCCTTGTTCATCGATTGATCGCGACTCATGTCGTACCGTTCCCTGTGATTCTTCCGGAGCTCGCCATGTTCATCCGACCTTCTCACCGACTGTTCCAGGTTCTCGTCGCCGCGATTGGTCTTGTTTGCTTGCTGGCGCTTCTGAATACCTGGGAGAAGTCATATAGCCGTTACAAGCCCTCGATTCTCCTATCATCTAAACACGGCCCCAGTGTTCCTCCGCCAGCCATCGTATCCTTCTGGGCCGAATGGGCCAGCAAATTCGAGGAAGCCAAACCGAACATTGACCCCATAGAGCTGCAATACAGGGCGTCTACAGACGGGTCAGATGAAGCGGATGGAGAGCGGACGCCGAGTCAAAGCATCCTAGGGCTTTCCCAAGGAGATGTCGACAATCTCCACGCAGCACACAAGGGTCTCCTACAGCATATCAGAAGATCCACCGACAGTTTTCAGAACATAAAGTCCACCATTTACTCCGGAACTGGCGTTGTTATCGTAGCCGGAGGCCAGTACTTTGCCCCCGCAATCCTCACCCTCCGCATGCTTCGCAGATCAGGCTCTCGGCTCCCCGTCCAGGTCTTCCTACAATCCCGCACAGAGTACGAACCCGACATCTGCGAACACGTCCTCCCGGCCCTCGGCGCCGAGTGCTTCGTCCTCGAGTCTTTCCTTACCCGCAAATCCCCCCTCAAAATAAGCCACTATCAACTCAAAGTTCTTGCCGTGCTCTTCTCCTCGTATGAAACCGCGGTGCTACTTGACAGTGACTGCATGCCTCTGCGCGACCCCAACGAACTGCTCACCGCCGAGCCCTTTTCCTCCTCGGGCCTCGTATCCTGGCCAGACTACTGGATCGCAACCGAGGATCCCGTCTTCTACATGATCGCCGGCCTGCCCGACTTCCCCAAAGGCATGCCGGCGCGCGCCTCCGAGTCCGGCCAACTACTCATCTCCAAGAAAATCCACCTCCCAACCTTACTCCTCGCAGCCTACTACAACATCTACGGCCCCGGCTTCTACTACCCCATCCTGAGCCAAGGCGCCGCGGGCGAAGGCGACAAAGAAACCTTCCTCGCCGCAGCCGTGGTGCTCGGCCTCCCATACTACAGAGTAAAGACACACGTCGGCACCGTCGGCTACCACACCGAAGACGGCGAGTTCAAAGGCGGCGCCATCGTGCAGTTCCACCCAGGCGACGACGCCCTCGCCTCCGCTATCAATGACACCACCCACCCCATCCGCCCCTTCTTCCTGCACGCCAACGTCCCCAAAATGAACCTCGGCCGCCTCCTCGACGACGGAGTCCTGGTCTCCGAAAAGACGAAGAAACCGCTGCGGCTGTGGGGACCGAAAGAGAGCCAGGAGAAGATCTTCGGCACCGATCTCGAGAGGGACGTCTGGGATATTCTGAAGAGTGTCGGGTGCGAGCTGGATCGTACGCTCAAGGATTGGATTGGCAGGAGCAGGGTTTGCGAGCGCGCGCAGGAGCATTGGATCGAGGTTTTTGAGCCGCATCGGCGGTTGGCGGGGATTATCTGATGCATTTCTGTTCCGTGGGATTGGGGTCGGTGCCCGGTGGGAATTTTGGTAATCATAGGGTGCTTTTCAACCCAGGGGTTCATGCATTTGGGCGGGTGTTGTTAGATATTGGTTTCTTATGGGATCTTTTTGGGGGATATTTGGATACGAGAGATCTATTAGCTTAAATTCTTCTGGCTTTATTAACAGAATGCCGCAAACCCACCCTCGCGCTCTCTATATATTAGTTGTATGTTTATGCCAGAAAACCACCCCCCCCCCCCTATGGGGACGCTTTTCCAGAGACGACTATCCGCCCCTCTTTCCTAAGGATAAGATGGGACCACCTGGGTGAGTACTCAGGATACCCAGTCCTGATCCAAAACAAAAAAGACGGTAATGCAATTCAAACCTCACCCGATGCAATGCAATACCCATATCCCAAACCCAATCCCTCGGCCACGACAAACCCAATTCAAGAATAATACATCAGAAAATTCCCCACTTCTTTCCTTTCTTCTCGTCCTCTTCTTTTTTCCCATCACTGGCAATCTTCACGCTCGCAGTGTTGTTCCCCCCTCCGCTCGCCGCAGCTCTAATGGCCGCGATTCGATGCTTCGCCCTCTCGTCTCCGTGATCGGCAGCTCTTACATACCAGACGTTGGCCTCGAGCGGATCGCGCCGGCAGCCGATGCCCGTTTCTGTAAAGTAGCCGACGGCGTACTCTGCCTTTGGGAACGGTGGTTCTTGGTGTTGTCAGTAAGTTATGGTAAGGTGTCATGGAAGAAAAGAAAGATGAGCGTATACCTGTCTCGGCAGCCTTCCTGGCCCACTCATACGCCTCGTTCTCGTCCTTCTCCAATACGGGTTCGGCCCCGACCATGTACCACGCACACAACGCCATCATCGCCAACGGGTGTGCCCTCTGCGCCGCTCCAGTGTAGAAATGCACGCTCAGAGCCGGATCCCTTGGACAGCTCAATTTGCCATGCTCATAGGCATCACCTAAACGATAATTGGCATTCACATGCCCCAGATCAGCGCTCTGTGTGAATAACTGAGCGGCGTATGACTCGTCGCGGAAGATGTCGTCGCCATAGCCTGTTTCATGCAAGATGCCGAGCTCGTAAGGGGCGCTGTTGTATTGAAAGTCGGCTGATTCAGCGGCGCGTTTGAGCCACTTGATGCCTTCACGATAGCGTTTACCAAGGCCCATTTCCCCGAATAGACAGGCGCCGCCCAGCCGCGACATAGCGCCGGGATGGTTCTTGGAGGCAGACTGCCGGTAGAACTGGACAGCTTTGGGAGGATCTTTGCGGGTGCCCCAGCCGAATTCGTAGCAGAGAGCCGCGCGGTACCCGGCTTCTGCGTGGCCGTGTTTGGAGGCAGCGATGAAGAGGGGAAAGGCGCGGTCGTAGTCTTCCTTGCCTTTCCTGAAGAGGCCAGAGGCGTAACCGTCAGCGAGGTAGTATTGAGCAAAGGGGTAGCTGCGGTCGGAGAGGCGTTGGAGGATGTGGCGGGCTTCGCGGAGGAGCTCGGCGGAAGAGCTGGCGGGGCCTAAGTCAGGTGTGCCATCGAGGTCTCTTGAGGATGCAAGGCCGGGATGTCGAGGGGTGCTATCGCCTTCCCCGGCGGCCCCTGCTTCCTTGGCGGCATTAATCATGAATACGGCGAATTCATATTGTATCGTGGGATCGTTCGTCTTCTTGACATTAGCGCGATACATGTCCAAGGTTTTCCTAGTACTGAGGAGAGACGCATTCATGCCCACAGCTTCTCTTAACTGAGCATTGTCAAGATTAGAGGGAGCTGGGGGTGGCTGAGGATATGGCACGTTCAACAAGTCAACATATGAGACAGGGCGACTATCTGACTGCCCCGAGTTGGCAGATGGTGCGCGAGCGTAATGATTGGGTGAGAGCTGAGGGGATCGTGCCCGGTTCCCAAACTCCGAGCTCGATGAGTATGTTGAGGCAGGCCTTGGAAGGTTTGCGCCAAACATACTGTTCCTTGTGGGCGCTAGATGTTGATTTGATGGAACGTTGTGTGACGCAGAGAGCGAAAGTGATTCACCGGATACCGATGTTTGAAACTCTGGACGTGACGGACGCCTACCCACTAAAGGTACAACCTTGCCAGACTCAGGCTCTTGAAGATGGTACTGGAGGGGCCAACTGGAGTCTGATGGTCTCCGCGTGTTCTCGAAGCTACCGCCAGACGTATTTCTCGAATGAGTAACGGCGACAGGCGGGCCCAGTTCTCGGCCACTCATAGAGGATAATATTGCAGCTTGAGGTCTTTGCAGGGTATCTGGGGCCTCTCTAGTGAGCCTTTGCCTGTATGGAATAGACTGCGTGACAGGCATAGATTCTCCGTAGGCGCTAGAGTGTCCGTGCTCCTGCTCTGACTCTAACTCCCAGTTTCCTGATCCACCCGATACTGCTCTATGATTAACATCATCGCCGGTTTCGTAGGATAACACTCGCACCGGTGGCCTTGGGTTCGCGGCGTCTGGCGTACTATTCGTCGATACTGAAGGCAGTGGGTTTCCCATGCGGCTGGCAGTAGGTACAGCAGGAAGAGCCTGTGGCGGAGATATCTGCGTGGAGGCACTCTGCAGATCCTCCTTGGATGACTCTCTTGCAAATGATGAACGCGATGGGTCTAATCCCAGCCTCGAGCCCCGCTCGTACGTTCTTGGAGATCTCCCTCCATCCGTATCACCCCCATTGGCCATTGTGGCTGCTGCCAATACTGCCTCACAGGTTATTCACGAGGGACCAGCGAGAATTGCTCAAAGCCAAACCCTCCGTATTGTTTCCCACTCTTGCTTACTTGGTTTCTTTGCTGCAGGCTATGCACTTGTTTTACCTTTGGACAATCAGGTCTTCTTAGGAACCAGGTATGAGGCGACGGGGTTGGTGATTGAGTTTCGGGGTACAGCGTCAGAAGTCCCAGTTGTCGACTATAAGTGTCGAAGCAGGAATGTTTAATAGGACAAGCTCGAAGCAAGAATCGTTCGGCTTCGATTACACGGCGTTTGACATATAGGGCTCCGAAGCAAAGAGTGAAGGTGTGGTCAAGCGGCTAGGAGTTGCGACGTCTTGATAGCGGACTGTCCGAACTACGAATGTCAGTCAGAGAAAGGTTGAAGAACGGTTCGGCAGGCGGAATATCCACGACACGTCGACAACCAAGAAAGAGAGATGTTCAGCCTCACAGAACGCGGGTGGGTCTCAGAAGCTCTCCAGGAGCGGGCAATAGGACAAGGAGACAACAAGAAGCGTCATTCACAAGACCACCAGTAGGAAAACGCAATCTCTTTGCCAGCAAGCAAAGGTCCAACAACAGCCATCAGGAATCATCGTGCCCATGACCAAAGCCACCCTTTTCCCGCCTTTTAGGTTCCGAGCCTTCGTTCCGCGCGGCGCGCCTATTTTATATATTCTAGAATATAACCAGTTTGGAATCTTCAAATCACTAATCGTGTTCCTACATTCACCAATTCTAGGTACTGTACCTCCGTATACCGTAGGTACAGTATTCATTTCCCATTACGGAAGTTATGTCAATTCGATTGATCCTTTCAACGCTATGTCTCTCTTTGTACAGAGCTTCATTGATTTTATTTATTAGACAGCCCCCTTTTCATCTGGAGCCTTTGCCTCTACTGCGGAAACTAGTCTAGGACACGAGGTAACGTCAGCACTCGCTATTTGTCCGCCACCACAATGTGGGTTTGAATTGTGTGTTAAGGTAGCTTTGTTAGGCCAGTCCGATGGTAGAACCCAATTCAAAACATGTCCGGTCCCGTAAAGTGGGCAACAATGCTCTGGGGAGCTGTAGAATATAGATATTATGGTATAAATAAGATCAGTGAACTGTCAAGGCAGTACTCTTCGTACTCCTTCGTATGTACCCAGTACATACTGAAGCGCTCGCTCTTTAGCCCCAACGACTTTGTCAAGGCGATGCGAACTGATGGATTCCTTTCCCAGCACACCCTCAGCCTTTAGTAGTACGGAGTACTTCCGTACGGAGTAGCTACTGACAATTCCCGAGTTTGAGGCCTCGACCACGTAAAAGATATAGAATACCGTGTACATCGCATAAGGTGCAATAACTTGTAGAGTGAAACAATGAGATCGTTGTTGTTCACTCCCTCTCAACGATAGAATAGTACTCGGTATTGTGATTCCCTTAACTTTGGTACCGACTCCTCCGTACCTACTGAGTGTAGGTAGCTATGGGCAACCCTAATTCGTCCCCTATCAATTCCAGCCTCAGCCTAGCGTATAGGTACGAGTACTGTACCTAGCCCCAATCCCTGGCTGCAGCCCCCCTAGTTAATGGAACGCCAGATCTTCCCAATTCCCAAAAGACGAAAGAACTCTCTGCACTCTGCAGTGATTTGCTCATTTCAGCAGTCGTCGTCACGCACTTCGCTACGCTTGCATCTTCTCTTCTTCTCAAGGCCTCTTCGTCCTTTGATAACCTCACCGTCATCGTCGTTGTATCTATTAGTATTCATTCGCGGTGTATATTTCGCCTCTTTATTTATAGCGCTGCCGTCCCGCCCAGTAGTCTTTGTTTTGATTCTTCTGCAGCCAGGCGTGAAGCAGAAGAATCCAATGCAACTAAACGGAAGCTGAATACCAGCCCTTGCTATCACTGGCAGAATACACCCCTCCAGTTGAACAGCATCGCCGACAGTCCGTCAGTTACGCATTCACTCACTAAAATCGGCTCCATTCATAAGACTCGCTAGGGTCTCGGAAAGTCAAGGCACTACAAGGTTCGAATTTTTGCATAGAATTACTGCGTGCAGCTCTGGAATGCTGCTAACCTCCCCTCAACACGCAGAATCATGTCTTTACCTCGGAGACCCTCTGCAACCTCCCCCAAGCGAACACATGGAGCCTCACCATACCGAGATTCTCCATCGCGGCGGCGCGCTCGGCCCCAGGATCTCGAGACTGCTCCTCCATTGGAACCCCCTCGGACCCCATCACACAGACCCAGGCAACAAGCATACATTCAGACTGAACAGTCTCCGAGGACCCCTGTAAGGGAAAAGGCGCCCTTAATGTCTTCGCACGAAGTCTTGAATGATATGAGCAGGAAACGCAGCCTGATCCGGCCTGAACGCAATCGGATTGATCGGGATCATCCAAATTATTACTACCGCCAACATGCTCAGAACATGACAGTCTACCCTTCGACCACCGGAAATGACCCAGTGATCGAAGGTCCAGACGAGAATGAGACGATGATTTCGGATGAAACGGATATGAGAGCTTTGCGTAGAGATGATGATGGTCATGCGGATACACTATACTCAGACAACTCGCCTCCTCGCGGACGAGCTCGTGGCCCCGCGCCCGTTGTTGGAAATGGTAATAAACGTGTCCAGCGTAAACTGGAGCGAAAGCAGACGAAGATTCTAAGTGAGGAGGAAAACAGGCGGAAGAAAGAGTTGGATGCTGTTAAACCACCAAGTCTATGGAATGTTTATTGCGCAATCATCACATTCTGGTGTCCAGGGGCCATTCTCTCTTGTTTTGGCAAACCGGCAAAGGCTCAACAGCGGGCTTGGAGAGAAAAGATGGGTCTCGTCAGCATAATTCTACTGATCATGGCCTTCGTTGGGTTCATCACGTTTGGCTTTACGGCAGCCGTGTGCGGTACACCTGGCCTCCAAATTCAAGCCAACCACGTTACAAATGGCTATATGATATTCCATGGGCGAGCGTACGACTTGGAAGGGTCTCAGCATCCTGCTGCTATGCCGGATATTCTGGCCGGTCAAAACATTTTGTATGATCTGCCACACAAGTATGGTGGGCAGGACGGCAGCTTTATGTTCCAGAACGTGAACGGGGCTTGCAAGGGGCTCATCACTCTCGCACAAGGCTCCAATGTCCCCACTAACGCCAACGGTGACCTTGCGTGGTACTTCCCTTGCACCGCCTTTAATCAAGATGGAATGAGCAAGCCCAACTTTACGACCGAGAACTACCTTGGCTATGCCTGTCACACAAGTGCCCTAGGGCGAAAGGCATTCTACAGTTTACGGAGTGCAGGAGACGTCTATTTTACTTGGGATGATGTCAAAAACCAAACCCGAAACCTCATGGTCTACAATGGCAATGTTCTGGATCTCAACCTCCTTGAGTGGTTCAACATTTCTCAAGTATCGTACCCAACGCAATTTGATGACTTGAGGACCAACCCTGCAGTGAAAGGTGTAGACGTCACCCATGCTTTCCAATCAGGCCCAGAAAAGCGTTTAGGCCGATGCTTGTCAGAAATCATCCGTGTTGGATCAATCGATACGGACACTGTCGGCTGTATTGCGTCCAAGGTGGTTCTCTACGTGTCACTGGTCTTTATCTTGTCTATTGTAATGGTGAAATTCTTCCTTGCCTTGGCTTTCCAGTGGTTCTTCAGCCGGCGCTTCGCTGCGTCCAAGAGCTCTATGGGTGGGAATTCCAAGAAGCGCAATCAGCAGATAGAGGATTGGACCGACGATATCTACCGCCCTCCGCCAAAGATCAACGATCCTGCACCTGCGATGTCGGACAGGTCGAGTAAAAGAGGGAGCGCTTTTCTACCTACAACATCGCGCTTCACGAGTCCATACGCCACTGAACGTTCAGCGGCCAAAAAACGAACCGCCCCAACTACAATGGCAAGTCAGATTTCCAGTGCTAAACTGATGCGCCCCACCTCAATGTACAAACAAATCGATGGCAGCGAGCTCACGCTGCCGAGTTTTGATCCTACCACTAGGAACAGTGGTACTGGAAGCCGCTCAAGTTTGATGATGTCCGGACAAGATCCGAGATACTCAAGTGTTATGGCCGAGGTCGATGGGCCAGGACCTGCAGGATTTATCCATGAAGCGGTGGTACCACAGCCTCCGCCAGAATGGGAACCATATGGCTACCCCCTGGCTCACGCTATTTGCTTGGTGACCGCATATTCCGAAGGAGAGGAAGGTCTTCGTACTACACTCGATTCTATAGCAACCACCGAGTATCCCAACAGCCACAAGACAATCTTGGTGATTTGTGACGGCATGGTTAAAGGTCATGGGGAAGAGTTTACCACCCCTGAAATTGCACTTGGCATGATGGGAGACCATGCAATCCTGCCTGACGAAGTCCAAGCTTTCTCGTACGTTGCAGTGGCTAGTGGTTCGAAAAGACATAATATGGCGAAGATCTATGCTGGGTTCTACGACTATGGAGAGAGCTCAGTTATCCCAGCGGAAAAGCAACAACGAGTACCGATGATGGTAATTGTCAAGTGCGGAACTCCTGATGAAGCCAAGAAGAGCAAACCCGGCAATCGTGGGAAAAGAGATAGTCAAATTATACTGATGTCTTTCCTGCAGAAGGTCATGTTCGATGAGCGTATGACTGAATTGGAGTTTGAAATATTCAATGGACTTTGGAGGATTACTGGTATCTCACCAGACTTTTACGAGGTCGTACTTATGGTGGACGCCGATACCAAGGTCTTCCCGGACAGTCTTACTCATATGGTTTCCGCTATGGTCAAGGATTCAGAGATCATGGGGCTTTGTGGAGAAACTAAAATCGCCAATAAACGGACAAGCTTTGTCACTATGATACAAGTCTTTGAATACTTCATTTCACATCATCTTTCAAAATCTTTCGAGTCCTGCTTTGGTGGTGTTACCTGTTTACCAGGATGTTTCTCCATGTACCGCATTAAGGCGCCGAAAGGAGGTCAGAATTACTGGGTACCAATCCTTGCCAATCCGGACGTTGTGGAACACTACTCTGAGAACGTGGTCGACACCTTGCACAAGAAAAATCTGCTCCTCCTAGGTGAAGATCGATATCTCTCGACACTGATGCTGAAAACCTTCCCAAAACGGAAGCAAGTATTCGTTCCGCAAGCAGTATGCAAGACCACGGTGCCTGAGCAATTCAAAATCCTGCTGTCTCAACGTCGACGATGGATCAATAGTACCATCCACAACCTCATGGAGTTGGTGCTCGTTAGAGACCTGTGTGGCACCTTTTGCTTCAGTATGCAAATGGTTGTTTTCATTGACCTAGTTGGTACTCTTGTCCTGCCAGCAGCGATCACCTTCACCTTCTACCTTGTCATCATCTCGATCATCAGCAAGCCTACGCCTGTCATACCATTAGTTCTACTAGCTCTTATCTTAGGCTTACCCGCGGTGCTCATCGTACTGACAGCTCATCGGTTTTCATACGTGTTGTGGATGTTGATTTACCTAATCTCGCTTCCAATTTGGAACTTCGTTCTTCCTGTCTACGCCTTCTGGAAGTTTGACGACTTCAGCTGGGGCGACACCAGAAAGACAGCAGGAGAGAAGACCAAGAAAGCCGGAATTGAGTACGAGGGTGAATTCGACAGTAGCAAGATTACCATGAAAAGATGGGGCGATTTCGAGAAGGGTAAGACATACTCTACTTGTTTGTACGGTACTTTAGATGCTGACCTACTGCAGAACGGCGCATGAAAGCACCGACGTCCGGCTGGTCCCAACAAGCTACCAGCGCCGGCGGCTGGCAATCGCAACATCAGGGCTATGAGAAGTACTCAGATATATAACGTTGGACTTCTGGACGGCAACACGTTCAAACGCTTGCGAATTATTGCTTAGGGCGCACCAGGTTATTTTGTATAGTGTTGGATTGTAAATGGTATACAGAATAGTGGACTGTAATTGGTGTCTAAACGGCCTCATTGGTCCCTGCTGCATTTACGTAGAGTGCACTCGTTATGTACGCTGTTCCGGGGGGTGGGTCGGGATGTACAATCGCATTACGTGGACAGGCTGTTCTCTAACGCCTTGGTGGAAGACCCACCGTCTGATCGGAGGTCTGTCATTGCAAAGAAATCGATGATGAATCTCAGCTCCCAAAACATGCGCAAGGCAACAGGCTTTGGTATATAGAAAAATGTGATACGTCGTTAGCCATCCTACCGAGGGTGCGTCACATTTTACGAGAGCGCGCCAAGACACGAGAAGCTCGTCCCAGAAGCATATGTGATCTGTACCTAGCCGTAAAAGAATTCTACTCTACCCACCTCGGGGTCAGCAACTCTTCTCCTTGCCAGCACATCGAATCGTCAACTGCAACTCAAACCTTCGCTGCACTGCCTCGTCCAGCCCGAATCCCCTTTGCCATTTTCGAAGTCGCTTGCATGAACCAGACTGTGAGTTCCGCTCTGGATCTCCGATACATTGGTCACGCATGCAGAAGTACTTACAATTTAATTAGGCTGTTTCCTATCGGAGTTCCTCTGCAGTCACTTGCGGATACCCAAACCTATACCAGCTGTGCTAGCCAAACGGCCACCCGCTCGTTCACTGCTCCTGTCGAAGTTCCTAAGCTTCCAGCCTTATACCTCAAATCACCTCGAGCTACTTGCTTTGGCAGTAACCATTTTATCTATCCGCCCGCCGTTACACTGTTGCTTCCCGAAACATCAAGGAGAAGGATTAAAAAGGCTACGACCCCAATCGATCCCATCCAAGTCGGCAATCGCTCCAAGCATACCTGCATGTGGTTCTGTCCCTATCCGTCTTGCGGGTCTCTCTCATAAGCCCATAACTAAGGAGACGCTGGCTCAACTCATGCAAGCCGAGGTGTTCGGAACGTACACAGTCACGACGGTTTCGACAAGGGATGGGACACCTTGGGGTGGGGAAAGGTTATCGCATCTGCATAGTCTCTTGCAGGCATCCATGCCATTCCAGACGCTTGGTCACAATATGAGTCTTACATCATTCTTGTCCGCTACAAAATCTTTGTTTCGAGGACCGTACTGAAGATTGCCAACATATCTGCTAGACAGGCAACATCGACTTTTCACCAATTACACACTTTGCTATGCTACTCACTGCCTATCATCTGCCCAGTCACGTTCTAAGCTATGAGCTTCCCAACAGGGTCAGAAGATGTACTAAAACTACAAACATCACAACGTCGTCTCCATTACCTTACCGATGCAACGAGCGTCCCACTTGACGGAAATCCGTTATTAGCATCTGAGCAAGCACACGATATTGAACCTGGTCAAACTATAACGCCGCCAGCTTCGCCATCTCTATATATTGCCAACGCAACTTCTCTTGCAGCCTCCGCATCCCAGCCGTTGCAAGCTTTGGGAGCGCAGCTACCTGCTGGACTGGCACTCGGTCCACCGGGCATGGCTAGATCAGAAGGGTCGCAAGAACCCTCAGATAATGGAGATGATCCACAAGATGAAGTCCCTATAGCAGGTTTTCACGGCCATGAGATGGACCTTGATGAAGAATCAGGTTGGCCTGCCAATTCTTTGTCCACAGAGCCAGATTTCCAGTCTACATTACCATATATCCCCGCTACGCAATTGCATGGCACCTCCGTCGTTGCACATGACAGTGACCACCGTCCAGGTCTCGCCAATGAGTCAAACAGTCTGGCCAGTTCCATAAATGAACTCCATGCTGAGGTCATGGATGCAGAGCAGAATGGGAACCATGAGCGTGACCATCATCAGATCTCTGCAGCAGCCGTTACTTTTGGGGTTGTTGTGCATGGTCAAAGTACGCCTTCTTTTCCTCTCTTTACCGCTTCTGAAGAAGTGGCATCTACCCAAGCACCATCACCCCAGCAAGGACATCCCCAGACTTCACCCGCGACATCTATACCATCTATAAACACCGCTCTTTTCCAAGCCGGGTTGCACCAACCAGATACCGGTGCCGCTGATCCTCAGGAGGCTGGGAATGGCGCCGAGAATAGTCAACCAATCTCCCCGAGTGATGATCCTTCTCCTTGGCAATGGTCATCACAAAATGCACTTTCTCAAGCGGTACCTCCTCATCTGGCAAATAACCTCCTTACTGACTTGTATGCTTGGGCCGAAGATGAGACACGCAACTTTGATGTTTGCAAATTCTTCGATTACTGGGAAGACGTGAATAGCGAACAACCAGACAGATATCCTCCTGGGCAGCTAGACTATTTCCCGCCCATTACTGATGAAACTCTTCAGGTCTTGCATAGACAGAAACGGATCAAAATTTCTATTGATGATCTGGATTATGACCACTGCGATTTTCAAGGTTTAGACTGGTCAGCTCTCGGCGTCACTCGAGAAGCGGCTCGAAACGTACGCAGGAAAACTTATGTGAACCACACCAATGTGTTGATTCATTTCGAACATCGAAGGAGGAGATATGAGCCGCTGTTCGGAGCCTCCTGCTACATGAATGGTCAAGGTAGGTCGTTTGCAAGAAATTTTGCGAATGGTGACAACCAATTCCGCTTCCGCCAGATGAACATGAAGTACAAGGTAACTCAGACTCACTTTCAGCTTCGGCACATGATGTCCGCAAGCTCCAAAAACTCGATCTTCTATGCCGGTTGGCAAGAGATTTTTTGTGTCAACCCAGAGATGGACTTTGAAAAAAGCGTCCTCGACCTAAGCAAACCGCACCGAGATGCCGACGCCCCAATACTGGGGAAGATATCGGCAGTATCAGCCACAGACGGCGTCTTGATTGTGGGTGGATTCCAAGGTGAGTACGCTATGAAATCCCTCTCGTCCTCATACGACGACACATACACTCCCGGCACCATCCCTCTGCGCGACGAAAACGGCAGCACAAACCACATCCATACCTTCCTGGACCGTCGCTCTGGTCTCCCCCAGGCCGTCTTCTCCTCCAACGATGACCGCGTCCGCGTCCTCGACTGCAATACTAACCGCATCATTCGCGAGCACGACTTTGGCTGGGCCGTCAATTGCTCCGCTACTAGCCCCGATGCTCGCCTCCGCGCTATTGTGGGTGATAACTGCTACCCGTGGATCGTCAACGCCGAGACCGGCGAGCGTATCTTCCGTCTGCCTGACCACAAAGACTACGGCTTCGCTTGCGCCTGGTCACCAGATGGTAGAAACGTTGCAACCGGTAACCAAGACGGCACCGTGCAGATCTTTGATGTGCGCTCCTTCGGCGCGCCCGTTGAATCTCACATCCTAGCAACCGAAATCGGCGGCGTGCGCTGCATGGCGTTCTCGCCTGTCGGCAGCGGAAGACGCGCGCTCGTGCTCGCAGAAAGCGCGGATTACGTGCACGTCGTGGACGCCACGACATTCGAGAGCGAGCAGCGTTTTGAGTTCTTCGGCGAGATTAGCGGCGTCAGCTTCGTCCCTGACGGAGACAGTTTCTGGGTCGCAAACGCAGATCATGTGTTTGGTGGGTTGATGGAGTTTGAGCGTGCGGGAGTAGGCGGCGGATTCGGAATCAGGCAGGCTGAGGTTGAGGATGAAGATGAGGATGAGGGGATCTGGAATGATTGGGCGGAGGAGGGGGAGATGGACGGGGACGATAGAGTGGTGCAGACGGAGGGGTGGAGGAGGAGGAGGGGGCTGAGGTTGGGGGAGTTGGTTATTTGAACGGGCCGGGGGTGAAAAGGGTTTATTGATGTCATGATTTTGGAATGGCTACGGCGGTGAAGAAGGGCGCGTTGGGTTTGGGTAACGAGAATGAAACGCGATGAGGGTATGAGGAATGGTTGACTTCTGTACTTTCCTTTATGCATGCAATGGTCAGGGCATCTTATCCACTTCCTCCTGAATCCTCAACGCAGACTAGCACCACTGCGTCAAGGTCACACTTCTTCTCTCCCTCTCAATTTCCGCCGTCGTCGACTGAGCCAACCCCCCCAAAAAAAACCTCCCAGGAGGATACCAAACCACTGGACTTGGAAACCACCCCGTCCGTCCGTCTTCGATCATCTGCCTGCTCTAATTCAATTCCCTTGCCATCTCCACTCTCCGCTCTCCCCACCACCACCACCATCATCGTCTTTGGAAACCCCTCTTCGAAGAAATGTAATCGGGGGTGGGTGTTGTTGTTTTTGCTTCCTCTTCCCTCCTCCCCCTATCCTCTTCCTTCTCCCCCTATCTTCTCATCTCTACAGTACCCTTCTCCCCCTCTCATATCTAAACCCCCCCAAAACCAACCCCCAAAAACAGCTTCCACCTTCACCCACCCAGAATAAAACCCAAAAGCCGTCCGCGGGGCTTCCGTCTTAGCGGCGCTCTTCTAAAGGGATGGGTGACTGGGTGTCGGGTTGTGGGTTGTGGTTTTGGGGTTGGGGTTGTAGTTTGTGGTTTTGTGGTTGTAGTTTGTGGTATCTAAAGGGCATACATACGTGATTTATCCAGCTTTCAGTTTTTTTTTTAAAAGGTTTCGTGTTTGTGTTTCTCTCCCGCATGTTTCCCAAAAAGCGCTGCGTGGTAGTTCTTCTTGTTGTGAATTAAGGTACCAAATTGTTGTGAGAGGGAGGAGGGCGTGGGCTAGGCGATTGCGCGGATTGTGTCGGTTGGGGGGAGAGGAGAGGAGGGATTGCGGTGGAGGGGTTTAGGGGGGAGGTGAAAGGGGGGGGGGGGGGGGGGGGGGGTTTGGGTGTGTAAGATCGGTTTGAAAGAGTTTAGGCCGCTTCCGCTTGTAAAGGATGCTGGAAAGTTATCAAGTATATACAGGAGAAGTGAAAGGTACATGAATCGTGGTACGGCGTTGAGACGGTAGGGTAAAGAAGTATATACAAAGAAACGAAAAGGCTATATACACAGCTCCTCTTGCTCGCTCCTTCCCTCCTCCTCCTCCTCCTCCTCCTCCTTCCCAGCACACCACCACCACTACCACCACCACCTCTCTCTGCTCCCAAACCACACACCACCACCCATCACGACCCAAACAAATGCCCCGCCCCCCAACTCCTCTCGACGCCAAAATCCCCCTCCTCCTTCCACAAATCATCCACAAAACTAAACACCGCGCTCCTCCCCCCAGCACTCGCTACAATCCCCCGAACCGCGACCTCTTGCTCCTTCTTCCCCGGCACCGCCGCGCCGTTCGCCTCACCCGCGCTCGGCCACCCCGTCTCGAGGTTGTACGCTTCCAAGCCGGGGCAGATTTTCGCTAATACTACGAGTTCGGAGGCGACAAAGGCGCCGGCGCTGGAGGCGTCGATGGCGGAGTTGAAGAAGGGGTGGATGTTTGCGGCGGCGAGATCGAGGACGGGACAGAGGGTTGTGGCGTGTTGGACTATGATGCTGAGAGGTTCGGTGGTGGTGACGGGGCCGGAGTAACCGGCCTTTGTGAAAGCGGAGCGGGCGTCGGTGATGAATCGGGCGAGGTCGGAGGGGCTGCAAAAGTTGTTGAAGACGGCCTCGTTGCCGACAACGATCATTTCGACAGAGGCCCAGGAGTTGCTTGAGGTGGCCCAAGAAGTGATTTCGCCAATCTGAGCGCGGGCGTTGGAAATACCGGTATGGGGGATGTAGATTCCTAGAACGAGGGAAATGTTGTGGAAGGAGGCTGCGGTGCCGACAGAGGAAAGGCCGGAGCAGTCAGTACTATAGAGGCGGATGGAGGTAAAACCTTTGGAGGCGATGGACGAGATGTCGGAGGAGACTGATGATGAGGATTTGCAGGTGCCGTCATGGTTGTAGGGAGAGTAGGTCATGCACCATTGGGAGCCGGAAGAAGAGGGAGGATGGTGGGTGAGGGTAGAGGAGGCAGACCCAGCTGAAGATGTGCTTGAGGCGGTTGGGGTTGGGGCTTGAGATGAGGAGATGATTGGAATGGAGGTGCTTGAGGCCGCCTGGCTGCTTGTTGCTGCTCGGTACTCGGCGGGCTGGATTACTATATAGTGTCAAACAGATGTTCTCATTGTACTCAAGTAGCCTCCGTAAGAGAAAGACTACACTTACGAGTTGGTTCGCCATAAGAGGTGGTATAAGAGGTAGAACAACCACATGTGGAATTGTTGGGAGCCTGGATGACATCCCTTGCTCCTAACGGCTGATTGTGGAAAGCCTGGTGCGCATGATGTTGGCCAGCGGCGGCAGACCCGATAATCGATGCTGCAATTGCGAAAACAGAAGACTTCATTGTGTATTATTGATTAGAGCAATCACGTTCATAAGGGTATAAAGAGTTGACGTTGGATATATAAAGATTATGATAGTCTGGCTTGGTTACTTGCTCGAAGGGAGTGTGTCCGCTGAAAGAGTGAAGCGGTAGGAAATCAACACGCAATGAAGGAGTGATTTGAGAGCATGGAGAACCGGCAAAAGGTGAGAGCAGCAAAGAGAAGAAGCAAAAGAACGCACGCGGTCAAGACATGATCACAAGCAAAAAGTGGAGGAGATGAAAGCGCTGAACAGAGTTAGTCTGGCATCCAAATCCGGCGCCCTTTATATTAGCCTTATGATGGTTTTTCCAAGCTTGCCGCTTGGTCGGTCCGTCGTCTTTCATAGCAACAATGATTCTGTCTACCTTCTTGAGGAGTGAGACCTGGAAAGCTCAATTGGCTTGATTGGTATGCCATCCTACTCGGTCAGAAGGAAGTCGTACTCTAACGATGACCAGGTCGCTTCAAGGGTTTTGGTTGGTGTTGGAAAGGAACCTGGAAGGGTTCGTTCGGCCCGGCAAAAGATGCTTAAGCGCTTCGGTTAAGTAAGCATCAATTCCTGCCGTTTGCAATTTCCCACCTTTACGTGAACCATCTCATCCAAAGGTGAAAGGGGGCGACAACGACGTTGGTATGAAAATAAAATTGATATGTACTATACAAAATACAGCATTAGCAATTTTGGGATCAGGTCATTTCTGGAGCCAACGATACACTAGCAATTTGCTTTTCGTTCGTTATCTGGTCATATCACTCGTAACCTCTATCTTAAGAGTCTACATCACAAGAACTTGCTTGCCATCCCCATCAAGCCGCCGGCTCCTCCGCCTCCGCCACCCATCTGGCTCTTCATGTACATCTTGAGTGCCATCTCTGCCGCTGATTTCACGGCATCTTGTTTGTTGGCATTGGGGTCCTAGAACAAAGGGAACACATGAGCGAAGTACCACGCGATTGTACTGCAGACTGACTTACCACGTTGCCTTGCGAGCTCTGCTGATCGAATAGCTTGCTTGCCTGCCCCATCGCCATGCCAATGAATTGATTCTGGCTGTTCCCCCCGCCTTGGCTACCCATGCCTCCGCTTCCCGCACCTCCCCCACCGAACATTTTGAGCGCTTGCATCGCAGCACCAGCACCCATGGTCTGGCTATCATGCTGCTGGCCTTGTCCCCCGCCTCCATACATAGCTTGATGGGCTCGGACGGCTTCAGACTCATCGACGTTGGAGTTGCCGATTTGTTGCTTGTTTCCCTGCAAGAAACCTAGGGCACTGGAGAACATGCTTGAGTCTTCAGGCGAGGAAGCGTGCTGCTGGGCGTGGGACATTGCACCGCCAAACTCTCCGTGCTCTTGTCCGCCGTTGTGATTGTTCCCTCCGTAGCCACCCTGCTGCCCATATTCTTGTTGTCTCCCACCTTGTGAGCCACTGCCGTAGTCCTGCTGCCCATAGCCTTGCTGGCCTCCACCATACTGTTCTTGTCGGCCTCCACCGCCGTAACCGCCGCCCTGTTGGCCGCCGTAATTATCGTTGTAGGACATTGCGAGAAAATGGATTCAACAGATGAGAGGTTTGAGTTGTGGAGTTGTTCGTAGTAGGAGAGAAATGATTGTTGCGAGTCTTGCAAACTTGAATCAAGAGTTCTAGGATGAATTAGTAGTCACATCAGGCAAGTTTCGTCAGGGGCTTGCCGATGACGTGGATTGGAGGGGTACACATGGGGCAGTGTTGAACCTCATTCACCTTTCAGTCATGTTTGAATCCTTTTTTACCACACCAAAGTATTATTTTCAGACATGTTCTAAAATTGGATTTCTATCCTATATAGATCACCGGCTTCCCAATATCTCGTTCAATTTTTCCTAATATCTTGATTTCTCAAGACCGCCTCCCCAGGATCTGTTTTAAGATGCCATGATCTATCTCCTGGGCCCGTGCGATTCCATTGTCAAAGTTTTCCAGTCGCATCCCTCTTTTTCACTTCAAAGCTCTGTTAAATCTGCCTCGCGGAGACTCCGAGGTTTTCTTCATCTCAATAGTTCCGTGGAAGATATGACTATCTCGAGTCTACTGTCCCTCACACCTGAGCCAACGTCGCTGTTGGAGCGCATTTCTGCACGATCGGGGATTTTTGGATTGGTAGAAGGAGAGAGGACCGCGTATCGAACTTTCAAAATGCCGGCACCAACGCCGTCAAGTCCTCTTTTAGACCTCATCTCAGAAGTTCGAAGCTTCAAGAGGAAGACGCTAGCTCCTTTGAGAACTCCATATATTGAGGATCTGTCTCAGATTTCTTTTATCTCCTATCTTTAAGTAGCAAGCTGAAATTACTATTTCTGGGAGAGACGAGTTTTTGTTGGAGCGCAAGCATTACCATGCATATGGCGTCCCTTCAGGCTTTTTGAAACTCTTGAGATCTTCGGCTAGCCATCGTGCTCCCGCCTTTTGAGACAATCTCACAATCTCTCTCTAGGGCTGAAGGAAACGGTGGGGCTGTCTATAGTGGTAAATTTGGGTATCTTTCAATGCAGGTAAGGTATACTAAGATCTAGGTATCCTTAGTCCCATTGTCGACGTCTATATCGGTCTTCAAGACAATGACAAGTCTACAAAGGCTTTTTAGCGATAACCCTCAACCTTACATACCCAAGCCACATGCTGCCATCTTCCTCATGGGTCATTACGCTTTTCAGCACGCCACAAACCTCAGCCACTGCTGCTTCTTTCTTTTCTGAGGAAGTGAGTGCTTCCAAGAAGTTCGCCCCCATTAGCCTCACCCATCCTTCTAACCCACCATCCTTTTCTGCCGTCGCCTTTGTGGGTCTGTATTCGAGTTCAGACTTTTCGACGTCAAAGCCCACCTCTTCGAGCATCTGCCGCATTAGCTGCTCTGACGGAAAGAACCATGGAGATGCATTTCGGGCTGCCTCGATGGTTAGACCCTGGTGAACCAGAGCTGCCAGGAGCGCAGAGTGAATCTCGGCAACATTCCCAGCACCTCCCATCTCGAAGACGAAGAACCCCCCAGGCCGAAGGGCCTTGTACGTAGCGCGGAGAACAGACATCCTTGCATCCGAGTCCCTCAAGATCCAATGCAGAGCCGCATTGGAGAAAACCTTGGTGTATGCGCCATGCTTGAGATCCGAGGAAGCTTCCAAGTATCTGCAGTCTTGAACGTGCCATGTAAGGTCGGGTACTGACCCGTAAGTTTTTTGCGCAGCGTCAATCAAGTTTACTGAGGCATCGAAGCCTGCGACAGAGGCGCACTGTTTCTTGATCTTTGCGGTGAGAGGGCCATTACCGCAACCTAGATCCAGAATGACATCTGAGCCCTGAGGGTCCAGCCAACTGAAAATCTTCGACGTGAGTTCAGGAACAAAGGAGGCCGAGGCCGAATATGCCTGGTGGGTCCAGTGGTCCTTGGGTTGATGTTGAGCCATTGTTTTTTTTTTAGCTTTCACTGTGGAGAAAGTTGTGTCCTTTGAAAGAGGATCTAGAACTTTGGCTGTGATGATATGTAAAGCTTCCGTTCATGTATGGATCTATCTCTTGAGTATTCACGTCAAGAGGCCTCCCTCAACACCTTCAAACGTGCCTATCCGCCATGTCCGGCATCGGAGTTGCCCCAGGTCTCAGACGTGTCACTAACCCCTAACGGGGTTAGCCGATGCTTACTACGCATGCATACGAGCTCTGCTGACACAATAATGACTAAGCCAGAAGGCTGATTCCCGATTGGGTAAGATACTCTCTGAGGTCCCTCCGTATTGCTTCAATACCTACCTTAATGGTAACAGTAGTGGCTTTTTGCGCCAATACGCTCTTCTATTCTCGGTGACACTTCGGCTCTTCTCAAAGAGTCCGTGCTTAGTGAAACTAGCAAGTCATCGGTCCACCAACGAGACGCAACAGAACTTGGACGACCTTTTTGTTAGAGTATTGCGTAGAGACCAGAAAACCGTTCTTGCTGTAGAAAGAAGGGAGGTGGCATAGGCCATGTCATAAATAAACAATCTGGGGACACATGACGAGTTCGTGAATAATAAAGTAAGTATTCACGGGAGTAGCACGATTGGAGCCCAGGATCGAGATCACACGACAAGAAGTCCAACATCGTGTTGTTGGACGGCTGGGAACCGCATTGTGGCTGCTCTAACCTCTTTACTACGTCAGGTATGCTCCACATGATGTCGGTTATATTTACCGAGAATTGTCTCGGCCTGACCGACTTGCGCATTTCTATACAATTGCCAACACCGAAAGACACAGGCGACAGCAGCTAACCCGGAGAGAGCGAGAGACAGACTGTTGTACGGAGGTAACAGTAGCTACTAACAATGATAGGCCCTGTCCGACGTATGCACGCTGCCATTCGGGAAAGAGAATCCTCCTGCATGTTTCACTACATTATAGGGTGACAGAGCCATGGTTCAGAAGTCGATCAAATGTACCGGAACCTGACATTACTCACAGCAATGTCTATCCTGCAAGAGAGGCGATTTTGCGATTTCAAATGTCAACTCGGCATATCGTTTCTTTTCCAGCGCATCATTTATAAAATAATTATTGTTGCGTCCCCCTGCTGCTACATATGTATTTCTTGTTCTGCCGTTTGCGGCTTAAAGAAGAATTTCTTGTCTAAGATGATAATTTCCCTAATTTCCCCACAATCTTGGCCCGTGGCTTCCAACGCTGACCGCATTTAAAACAGCGACTAAAGAAAGCGGTAAAGATCCAATCTTGCAGATCCGAATTACGAACTATGTATTCCGTACTCCTTAGATACCGCTTAGTGTTGCATGGTCGAACTGTCTCTACGACTGGCTTCGACTTGGCCCAGCCAATCGTTAGGCCAAGTGACGGCCGTACCGGTACCATGATTACTCCTACTACCCGGGTACGTTCATCACATCTTTCTGCTCGGACAATTACGATGTATGAGTAGACCCATACGACTTGATGACTGACTGTTCGCAATCCGAGACATGGTCACCTGTTCTGCATGGTGGCAACCCTACCGTACTACGTACCTTGAAGACCACGGGTGCCAGCAAATCAGACGGTTACGGTTTATGTGATGTGCAATACATAGTAACCCTGTTCTCGGGTCAGCATGGTTCGACGTAGTGTGTAATAATGCGGTGGGTGGTAACGAAATCTTCGCCCCTACCTTACCCTTACCGTTACCACTCAACTAGCTTTGCTAGCCACTTCTTCCTGCTTTACTCCGTACCCATCTCCCGCTTCAAGGCAGACCGCGGATTGTTCGGGCAGGGGAGCTAACCCTCAAACTGTGGAGTCTCCGCTTTCATCACCTGCCATGTGTGCGAAGAGCCTGGGGATTTAGGATTTATTATTTATTACTTCTTACTTCCATTCGTGAGAACCCTACCTCGCACGCTAGCAGTAGTGGGAGGTCCAGAATCCCCGACCCCCACCAAAAGGTATATTAAACCTCATCCCCCCCGCCCTGTCTCGGGCCCTGCATCCTCCGCATCACCTCGATCGGTTTGCATTGAAACCTGCGAGGTCGTTTTCTTGTGCCATTGTACTTCTTCTGGTGCAGCAAACATCTTCTCGTTGTTCGGGGTTTTCAGCACTTACACTGGTTCATCATGGGTCTCATGTTGAAGAAGCCCGAGCATGTGGCCGGCTCGACGGCGCCTGCCATCATAGTCGGCCTGTTCGTTGCCTTTGGTGGTATCCTTTTCGGGTGCGTCGTCTGACTGAGACTCCTTTCCGGACATCAAGATATTGATACTGTTACAGTTATGACACGGGAACGATTGGCGGTATCCTGGCTATGCCATATTGGCTGAAGACTTTCTCAACCGGTGCTCGCGACAAAAATGGACTGCCATCAATCACTGCCACTCAGTCATCGCAAATCGTTTCATTGCTCTCTGCTGGTACATTCTTCGGTGCATTGACTGCTTCGCCCATGGGAGACATGTTGGGTCGTCGATTGGGTTTGATTGCCTCGACTGGTGTCTTCACTTTCGGTGTCATCCTTCAAACCGCTGCAACTTCGATCCCGCTTTTCGTCGCTGGGAGGTTCTTTGCTGGTTTCGGGGTAGGCCTGATCTCAGCGTTGGTCCCTCTTTATCAATCCGAGACCGCGCCCAAGTGGATTCGAGGAACCATTGTCGGATGCTACCAATTAGCCATTACCATTGGTCTCCTCATCGCATCCATCGTCGATAATGCTACAAAGGACCGTAATGACACCGGATCGTACCGCATCCCAATAGCCGTGCAATTTGCATGGGCTATTATTCTCGTTGGTGGAATGCTCGTGCTTCCCGAAACACCCCGTTACCACATCAAGAGAGGACGCAATGAAAAGGCCGCCAAGGCTCTTGCCAGACTGAGGAGACTCGATATTGACCATCCTGCCTTGGTCGAGGAGCTTTCTGAAATCCAGGCTAATCATGAATACGAGATAAGTCTTGGTGCTTCTACCTACATCGAATGCTTCAAAGGAAATCTCGGCAAACGTCTTGCTACTGGCTGCTTGCTCCAAGGTCTCCAGCAATTGACTGGTGTCAACTTCATCTTCTACTACGGGACTTCCTTCTTCACTAAATCTGGGATCAAGAACGCCTTCACTGTCAGTATCATTACTGGTGTCACCAACGTTGCGTCAACCCTTCCCGGTTTGTACCTCGTGGAGAAATGGGGTCGTCGCCCGCTTCTCATGTTTGGCGCTGTGGGCATGTTCGTTGCGCAGTATATTGTCGCCATCGTCGGCGTTGCGGACCAAAGCTCTACAGCAGCTAACAAGGTTCTTGTTGCCTTTGTCTGCGTTTACATCTTCTTCTTCGCGTCATCATGGGGCCCGATCGCCTGGGTTGTCACTGGAGAGATCTTCCCGCTCAAGAGCCGTGCCAAATGTCTATCCATGACGACAGCCACCAACTGGCTCCTCAACTGGGCTATTGCCTACGCGACCCCTTACCTCGTCAACTCCGACCCCGGAGACGCCAATCTTGGGTCCAAGGTGTTTTTCATCTGGGGCGGCTTCTGTCTGATCTGTTGCTTTTACGTGTGGAGCTTGGTCTACGAAACCAAAGGTCTCTCGCTCGAGCAGGTCGACGAACTGTACGCCAAGTGCGACAAGGCATGGAAATCCAAGGGCTTTGTGCCATCGGTGTCATTCCAAGAAGTGCGGGACATGGGCCCTCAAGGTCGTTCGCAATCCCTGGCTGACATCGAGGCCGGTGCTGGCCGCAAGAGGTCGGTCGCTCAAGTCGATAACCACGCACTGAACGAGAAGTATTAGGGGGGGTGGTATACTGTAATGATAGCGGGGCGGTCAAGGGGAGGCACTTTCGGAGTCGATAATTCGAGTCTTTTGCATACAATTAGCTTTAAATGAGCTCAATTTATGTATATACATGATGCAAAACCCATCCCACTGATCCTCGAGAAGTTGGAACTACGGCGTTAAGGAGGTTACTTTCGACGTCCATGTGAGCCAACAGCCGAGCTGAAAACTGTACAGCCGACGCGGTGCCGTCTCTTATGTCCTGCTCACCCTCGTTTCGCGGCTGCTATGGCCTCATGATTCACTTTTTGACCCCAGTCAGTCGGGGCCTGCGGTCTTTATGTAGACACCTCATGCGGTCGGACCAGTCGATGGCAAGACATGAGTATATAAGGGTGAGCACGCGTAGACCTCGTCAAAGCAGGGGGGGTATCCAAGTTCGCCTAGCTTTGATCGGTAAAAGCCCTACTTCAAGCGAGTTTGACCCGCAAGGGCTTCTCATCCACTGACAGCAGAGATGCTTATCTCTGCTCCTGCCTTTATCTGCCAATGCAGCTGGGGTGCATGTTTCGAGCGCCCTATCAAAAGCCTTTTGATCTGCAGAACTGCAGCCAACCTCGAGCCCTTTCATTCATTTGCATCTTCCCTGGCACACGACTCGCGTGGGCGTACGGATTACGGATTACGGATTACAGTACGGAATACCTACTCTACATCCGTCCATCTGGTCTTTTGGCATTAACCACTGTTGAAAGCGCTTTTGCTTGCAGACGAAAGAACGACCCCATCAATCGCGTCGAAACCTATCATCCATCATCCATCCATCCATCCATCATCTCTTCCACTATCCCACGACTTTCTTCTCTTGAGCCAATTCTCGTCCGTGCGCTAGCTGCAGCTTATCCCAGACGTTTGGTATCATAGCCGACCTGCTCGATTGTCAGTTACCCTTCGAAACCCATTTATGTCGCACGGGCAGCCCAAACTCAACATCAAAGGCTCTTCAGAACATTCGATGACTTCGGCTACGTACGTGTATCACTGACCTCCTACTCGTCCAATCCTCGGCTTCACCTGACAAACCCCGAGATGTCGCGCGTTGGACCAACGAATTAATTGCGCAATACATTTCCGTGTCAGCTGAAACGCAAAGGCCTCGGATGGTTCTAGAGCGCAGTGCGACGAGTAAGTTGTTCCAGTACCATGGTAACCTACCTAACCACCAGTCAACCAAGATTGTTCAGGACCCCCCGATCGAGCCTTTCGAACGTCAAACGCTAATGGCTGATAGAAAACTAGATTATTCGAGCGGACCGTTACCCTAACCACCAACTGCCCACCCCAAACACAACGGCTGTGCCTTTGTACGAGAGGAACCACCTGAGCTCCGTATCGTCGATATCCCCCGGCTGCGAAACCATGACCGCCGTCGCCGCCTTCCAACCACCTCTTCTGCCGGCGTCTGCTCCACTGTCCAGTACTTCGTCGTCTCCGTCTATTCAACGAATTACAGATGGACTGCCTCCCAAGTCCAAGTCTGCAAAGGGGAAAGACCTTAAAACGGTTCGAGGTCGGCGAGAGCGCCCATGCGATGCCTGTCGGAAGAGGAAGAGCAAATGTGTCATCAACGATGGCCAAAAGAATAGTTGCGCAGCATGTGGTGTGCATGGACAAGAGTGCACATATCTGGAGGATCCTCAGCCACGAAAACGAAGGATGGACGGCGATGGGAAGGAGATAGATTCAAACAAGCGAAGGTCAGCATAAACCACAGTTGGAAAGCGTGACTGCTCACATGGCTATCTCTTCAAGGTCAACGATATCCGACTCGCAGTCGGAAAGTACGGCCGATGGATCACTAAGTACCAAACGCGGCAGTGTGTCTTCGAGAGCCATGTCCGGGCGGGCTGTTCCAACTCCATCAATATCCGAATCGTCTCTGGGCAATCTACAGCATTACGGAACTCACATCGGCTACACTACGGAGCTTGAACCGATTTTATTCGACATCTCCCAGACGGCAGGAACACCCGTGAACAGAGCGAGTTATCAAAAGCCCGATGGACGAAATGCCTTCTTGCTTGACCAAACCGAAGACGATAAATTCGAAAACGACCTGTATTCAGACAGTCTGCTGATCATCGAAAATCTCGTAGGTTCTCATGGCCCGTCCTTGATCCAGCATTTCAAGACCATGACCAATCGCAACTTTCCAATCGTCGAAGATGCCTTCTTTCACACCTACGAAAGCTACCAGAGAAGTAGCCTTGACCCTGCTCTGCTCTCTGCGGTGTACGCTATCGCAGCGTCATCTCCAGCGTATGTGAACGAGGCGGCCGCGTCAGTGGAGCTAGACCTAGTGCAAGTGGAAGATATCGCGTTCCGATGGTTTGCACATTCCATATCCAAGCCAACCTTATCAACCATGCAGGCCGGAATACTTCTCATGCAAAGACCCAACATCGACTCGAAGACTTTGAATTCACAACTGGTTGGTATTGCCTATGAACTCGGTCTGCATCTTGACTGCTCTTCCTGGACATTATCCGAGGAAGAGCGTAGCTTAAGGAAGAGATTAGCTTGGGCTTTGTATATGCAAGATAAATGGTGTTCCCTGATACACGGGCGGCCTTCGTCGATTTCTAAGAACCACTGGGCTGTCCGAGAACTCGTGGAGAATGACTTTGTAGTTGACAGCAGGATCCTTGATGATCAGGGACCCGTGGAGGAAGTCCAGCGTGGTCGAGACCTATTTTGTCAGATGGTCGCCCTTACCGAGATATTATCCACCGTCTTGGATACTTTCTACACTCTCAGGGCTATGCAAGAGGTGGACGATGCAGGTCGGAATGGTACACGGCTGATATTGGAAAAAGCGAAGCCTGTGCAGCTAAGGCTCAAGGAATGGTTCATGCATTTGCCTAGGAGTCTGAAGATGGATAGTACGATGACGGGCAAGCCATCTGCAACTGGTGAGTGGAAGTTCTCATGGTCACGTTTTATGTACTAACTACATCAGGGTATCTTCACTTGGCATACTTTGCAACCGAAATCACTCTGCACCGATGCATTATACGCTCTTTGAGCTCAAGTAGTGCCGACACTTACCTCTCACACGTCTGCCGATCCGCTGCCAAGACCCGCCTCATATCGGCAATGGACTTCGTCAACCGCCTCCGCCCCGAGCACCTCAGCTCCTTCTGGTACTTTCCCTCAAAGGTTAACTTTGCGTTAATTGCCACGTTTGGGAATCTACTGCTGGCCACTGCCCCTTGTCAAGAAGAGGTGGAATTCTACCGTACTCGCCTTTCCGAATACAGGTGGACGCTGTGCGTGAGTTGCAAAAGCGCCAAATTCCTGGCCTTTGCTATAGACTTGCTTGACTCGTCCTTGAATCTTCTGAAAAGCCTACCGCCGAAACCATCAATATCTCAAGTCGGCCCGCAATCAATGCCTGCGCCTGCAAGACCGGCACAAGGCCCGTCGCCACCTCAAGACGATGTTCGACGTAGTGCGACCCCGATGTACCTCGAGCAATTCCCTCAATACACCCCTGCAATGACTTCTCAACCTAGTTCCGTTCGTGCCTTTGAAGCCGGACGACCGTCATCCACTACGTCGGGCCTTGTCACTCCTTCGATCTCCAGCTCAGGTGGCTCGACCACAAGCGAAGCGTTTCGAGAGCCGTATGGGAATATAAGACCGATGGATCCACCAGAAGTCCATCGTTCAGCGGCTCCTTCCCTTTCCGGCTCGAGCTTATCGTCCACGTACGAATCCTATGTCGACACATTACGACATCCACAAGAAATGAATATGCCCGTAGCGCCCGTTTGGTTTATTGATGGCCATCACGATCATCAGCAATAGCATTTTGTGGGGGCGTGTAGGTACATGTCTTTGTTGGATACTTGTTTTTTGATACTTTATACCCCCTTTGTAGTTATATATCACCATGGCCTGGATTCCATAAAAAAAATCGCTCGCCTTACGATTGCATATAGAGAGTACTCGAGCTCTTGGAACTATCTCTTAACGATCTGATCTCACGGCCACATGTGACAGGCTACGCACCGACCACATCATGTCAACAACCCCATCATTCGACTCTTTTCGCCGCTAGTACCTCCGTTTTCACACACCAGCACCCACAGCTCCCTATCCCATCCCATCCCATCCCATCCAGCCTCCACCCATCATCCCACCCAACACCCCCTCTTCCACAACAGCCACCCCCCAAATCCCTCCACCCCATCGCTCTCCCCCCCCCAACAAAAAAAGGACATCCTCCACCAACACCAAACTTCCTTCTCCACAGCTCCCGCGAGCTCCCCGCTCTCTCAAAGCCGCTACAGCATACCTCCACAACTCCCCCCCCCCATCTCAGATTCGCGAGGAATGGGTTCAGTCTACTAGAGATGTGTGCGAGCGCTGCTTCTGAATATTGAGGGGGATATTGGGGGGGATTGTGGGAACTTGTGTGATGCTGCAAGTGGGCTGAGAGTCGGGTTTGTTGGTGGGATGGATGGGTGGGTGGGTGCTGGGAGGCTGGGAGGCTGGCTGCTGTGAAGGGGGGTTGGGTGTTGGGAGGCTGGCTACTGTGAAGGGGGGTTGGGTGTTGGGTGTTGGGGTGTTGTGAAGGGCTTTTGGGGGGGGCGTGGCGTGGCGTGGTATGGTATGGTATGGTACGGTATGGTATGGTATGGTATGGTATGGTATGGTATGATATGGTGAGGGTTCTATGGGGGATTCAGGATCCAGGAGGTTAAGAAAAGTGGGCGATGCGTTTTTAAAAGAAGGGGAGATGGATTAAAAGTTGGCCTTGGAAAAAGTTGTGGGTTTTCCTGTTTGTTATTTTGTAGCTGGCGTGTGGCTGGCTCTCTGGCTTTTTGAACAGGTTGTTGTTCTGCGGATGACGGGGAGGGTGGGGGAGGTGGGGGAGAGAGAGGGAGAGGGGGGGGGGGAGGGGGGGGGGAATGGCTGGAGAAGAGATGGAAGGAGGGAAGGGAGGGAGGGGGGAAGGGAGGAAGGGAGGAAGGGAGGAAGGGAGGGAGGAAGGAAGGAAGGGAGGAAGGGAGGAAGGGAGGGGTTAGGGAAATTTTTAAAAAATAAAAATTTGAAATGGAATGGAATGGAATTGGAGCTTTTTGGAGTTGGAGATGGGTTTGAAAAGGAGCGTGGACGCGGAAGGGATAGAGGGATAGATAGAATGGAATGGTTATCTAGGTTGTTTTTTCTTTCTTTTTTTTTCGGATGGCTGCTGACGGGATACTGTGGATGTGAAGTTTCGCCATCTTTGGGAGAAGGGAGGGGGAGGTTGTTGGTAGAAGGAGAGACACGGCCGGGGGAGGGGAGGTTATTAGTGGAAGGAGGGATGGGGGTTAAAGAACCGGACTAAACGAATTGAATCAAGCGTGCGAGTACATACATAGCTACGTATGTAGAAAGAGATGATGAATCAAAACGAGAAGAAGAAGGGTCTGAAGGCTGTTGAATGTAGAGAAGGTTGGGGATGGTGCAGTGCTGGAACTGGGGGGGGGGTTTCTGATGATTGAAGAGCTTTGAGAGATCAAGTATATTCTGGCTTGGTTGATAAAGGGGGGTCTGTGGTTGAGCTTGGAGGCGCTAAAGGAGCCTCAACACTCATGAGTCTCAATAGAAGAACACTTTTATTGCCTCGTCTCTTACTGTACCTCTTACCTCTTACCTCCCGTCTTTCAATTCTCTATTCTCCCCCTTTTCCCTCATTGCTTACTTTACCCCCTTCATGCCCGGCTCTGCATCCATCCCCTCAAGATCGTTTCGTAATCAGCACGGTATTAAATTCATCTCCCATCTCGGGTTTTGTGTCGCTTGGAGTATGTGTGCATGCAGCTTTTGTCAAGAAGCAATTTTCCTATCTTGGGGCTGCCCCGAACGTTTGAACCAGTGATTTTGTTGAACACGTTGGGGGAGGGGCGGGGATGTGTAGGTGGTCTAGTTGGTTGGGGTTGAGTGGCTATGGAGTCGAGAGTTGAGGCTGGTGGGGCCGGTGGGTGCGTGGGTGGGACTTGGACGGGTGGATGGAGATGGGGTTGGTGGATGCGGTGGGGTGGGATGGAGATAGGGGAGTGGTTGCTGGAAACGAGGGAGGGGAGGTAAGAGGGGAGGGTGGGAGTTGGTTGGTACGGCTGGGGTGTGGAGGATGTGTGCATGAGGGGACGGGAGGTTGGGGAAGGCGCAGGGAGGTGGAGAGGTGTCTGTTGAAGACAAATCCATTCCGAGCGGCATGGCAGAGGCGGTGTGCGAGGATAAATGAGAAGGATGGGTTGGGGGTGGTTTAGTGGACGAGATGCGGTTTGAAAGAACGGAAGTTTGTGAGGACTACATAGCTTCTGCAAACTGGAAAGGTGTTGTTAGAGATGGGTCGTATGGAAATAGAATAGAAGAGGTGCTGTTGCGGGGGAAAGTAAACAAGTAGTAAAAAGTTTGGATTCGAGCATTGTCGGTCGTAAGATGTGAAAGTAAAAGAATATTTGACGTGCGAGGGGTGAGACAACGGGGATGAAGAGGGGTCTGGAACTTGGGGAGGTGGTTGTTGCAGATGGACCGATCTGGTACAATTGCACATTTATGCTGTTTAGAAGCGTATGACATCTTCTCGCCCAAGACGAAACGCACTTGAGTCGAGATATGTAGCTCTGGTGTCATCGCTTATTCAAGTACCGGTTTTATGGTTTCTCCAAGTCTCCCTTTGTCAGCGTATCCAAGTCTCTCTTGTCAAATTCTCCATGGTTCTCTTTCCCAACGTCTCCATGTCACTCTTTGACTTCGTCGTAGTAATCCTTGGGCTCGCTTGACGAGAACGCTTCAAGGGTCGGAAACCCTTCCATCCTTTCTACCATGGTGATTGCAAGGTCTGCAGTGAATTCCGAGGTTTGTTCGAGCCAGCCTCGTATGCTAGGTAGATCGTAATGACCGGCCGTCATATAACAAGAGAACAACCCAACCAAGAGCTTTCGAAATGACGACTGTTTTGTAGAGTAGGCGTAAATATAGGTCACCACGGAAGGTGGAAGTGGTCGTGACTCGAAATTATTCCCAAGCACGAAGAACTTGTCAACGACAAGATTATTGAGTTTGCTGATACCATATCTGTCTGCGAAAACATGCAGCTCTGCAAGCTGTTGGTAGCAATCGGGAGCGCCTTCCGCATTGGTATCACCCGGGAGTTCAAAGTCTTTGGTGTATAGCCATTGGACGAAGCGTTCCACAACATCTTTGGATTCGTGTGGGAGTAGCATCATTTGCTTGGAGTTTTCGGCGACTCCCCCCATAAAGTTGGCTTTAAAGACCAGTGAGGCTTGGCAGATTAGGTGCTTGTGGACACGAAAGATTCCTGAATCTGCCTCTTCACCGACGTGAAGCATAACGATGGTCGCGTCACAGAACCTATATCGAAGCTGTAGCGCTCTGTAAGAGAAGGACGTCAAAGATCACTGCTTACCTTGCACGATCTGGAATCTGTTTAGCCATGTTGTAGTTGGTAGGTACAGTCAAGAAATCAAGTTGCTTGCAGTACGGTTGTGGCGAAGTGGATGGTAGCATGTGAAAGCTGTAGTGAGGTGAGATCGAGGTGTAGATAGTTTGGAGTAAAGATTAATGCGAAATTGACGAAGCACACTACTTGAATCCACTGAATGGACATCGATATTAGAACTGTACATGTTTGCGTTTCCTGGAATAACTCAGTATACACCACCTCTGGAAATCCGTTTTCCATTACGTTGTCTATAATATGGCTGAACCAATATTAGCTCTTCGTGGCACGCTCGCATCACTAATTCCTTTCAACTGTAGAAGCTGGACTACAGCATTCCAGATAGATTCACTGCTACGGGAATAATATTAGCAGCAGTGAGGAACAAAAGATCTTCTAAGGCTCGACTTACCCACCAAACCCGATTGTCAGGTATTTGAACACGAGGCTCAGACACTTGTATAGCTTTGGTCTCTACTTCTTGAAAGATCGCTGGACGTGCCTGCAGTGTCCCAAGGTCTTTAAGAATTCATGTACAAAAGCTTTTCATAATTTCCGGACTATGTTATTGTACTTTTGCCCATTGCAGATATACATCTCTTCTAGACCCCATTCTTGACATCTTCGTAGTAGAAGGATCTCTCTTTTGTAAAGGGGCTCTGCAGCGCCGGTCTGTGGAGTCTCTTGCCCAAGGCAATCGCCAAATCTGCTGCGTACTCTGGGACTTCAAGAAGACATTCTGGGGTGGATTCTTTGCTAAACCAGCCGAAGTCGATATGCCATGCAGCCCAGCCAACCAAAAGTTTCCGGAATGACGACTTCATAGTAGAGTTGTTATAAACATAGGTCACCACATGGTGGGAAGGTGGACGACATGACGCCTCATGTAGTTCGAACAACTGATCGATAATCCCGTTCTTTAATCTACTAACATCATATTTGTCCGCTAGCACATAAAGCTTAGCCAGCTCCATATAGCGTTGGTCCTTGCCCATACACGATAAATCATATCGTTTGGTGTACAGCCAGGCAACGAAACGCTCGAAAGTATTCACATCGTCTTCCTCGAGATGCATCGAAAGCTCAGCAGCCTCTGAAAATTCAGACGAGAATGCAGCCTTGAAGAAGGTAGATATAGTGCAGAGGAGGTTCATATGAACTTGAAATGCTGCTTTTTCTTGTCCAACATAAAGGCTGACCGTCGCGACATCGCGAAATCTGAGAGTCAATGGTCAGCAGTCGCAACGTCAGATCTTAAGTAGAGAATGTGTACCTTCGTTTCGCCGGTGTTTCACCCATTTCGATACGATTACAGGGTGAATCAAAGACTCGGTAAAATGAGTTATACAGTATCTCTGAAGCGCCTGGGCGGGAAGCGGTTGATTGCCGCCGGTGTTTCTGGGCGCCTGGGGTACTTGACACATCTCCTGTAACTTCTACAGATGTGTATAATATGGTTCGCCTTTCTCACTTGAGATGGCTCTGTGCTTTACTATGGCTCTTGGATGAAGCATATCGTAACGGACAAAGCCCATCTAGCTTCCTCCCCGATCGCTCGCTAGGTCTTCCAAGTGAAACGCACCCATGACAGAAGGCGGTGTCTTGACTTTGCGCCTGCTCTTCGGAAAGATTCCTTGACCTACTCCTACTTCCATCGTTACAAGGCCAGTAGAGGGCCTCATATCAGAAGAATGTAAGCTGCCAGGCGACAGTACCTTGCGGAAGCGTATTAATGTATACGCAAACCCTTCCTCTTCCAAATTGGAAATTTAAATCAGCTATATAATGGCTACTGAAGCTTTCTTCTCACTTTCGCTATTGTATGTATTCATCCTAAATTGTATATAGTACATCACTGTTGAGTCTCGTTTGTGTTGAGTTTACGAATCGGCCAAAATGTGAACACACTTTGGAACAATCCTATTCAGGTATGTATAGCATATTTCAACACTCCCCCATGTTATGCATACCATACTCTTCCGATTGCCACGGTTGTTTTTTGGATGTGTGATTAATTATGTCATATAACATATTTCAACAATCCCCGAATTACGCATATCGTACTCCGATTGCCATGGTTGTTTCCGGATGTGTGATTAATTGATCCTAGCCTTACTTCTACAAATGGTTTCTGCAGCGCTAGAGCACTTTGAGCATATAAATTTTTGCAGTCGAGTACAACCTCTATCCGGAAAGGGCTATTTTGAGGACGAGCATACATTCCTCTACTTTCTTTATGAAATGCTTCTTGAGCATCACCTCAACCGAAGACATTGAATTTTATTGTGCTAGTGCCAGGTACTTGGCGTGTCTTATTCCTTCAGATTCTACGCAATACCCCACAAAGGTGGACATTGTACAGAATAGACGTCCGGGGTCCTCCCAGTTCTCTCATTATTCCGCATTCAGATTCCTCAGACGGGAATTATGCGGGATCGATGGCTATTCTCAAATACATTGTTGCCTTCGACAGTACGACAAATTAGGCAGTCTGGGTCTTCGTGGCACCGCTTACTGTATTCGGGTTGGAACAAGTCAAGATTGAAAGCTCTAAAGGAGGTTAATGTCTTGTTCTCATGATAGAAATCCCAATATCGAAAGCCTTAATAGAGGGTGAGGCCCTGGTTCCATCATAGCTTAGATGAACTTTTCCGAACTCCTGAGAATCTCATCGCCATCACAATCGAGGGCACACTGGCTGTCTTTGAGAAGGAAGCCTACCCTACCAACCGTTGATCTTGATGCTTACCTTTCAACCACCACGGAGTAAGGCAATCTTCTTTTATCTCTAGGGTTGTGATAACAAATGTCAAAATGGCACGCAGAAGAGGAAGGGGAGCCGCCAGGGGAAGAGAACGTGGAAGTGCGAATCCTTCTCCAGATGAGCCTCTAGTCGGGCATGCAAGTGAATCGCTATCTGACCATTGAATCCTGCTTCAAACCCCAACAATTCGAATGACAACGCCTTTGATAACTCAAATGAACACGTCACGGCATTCTGATGTAGACGATACCCTCGACAATCCAATGACCCGGATGACCCCAACGACCCGGATGACCCCGACGACCCCGACGACCCCTCTAATCCTTCTACTCAGACGCCGACGACGCATCACAGCATTCTGTCTTAGGTCCTTGTCCCTTTGGGTGCTTTATCAAGGGTGTAACGACGACAGCAACGAGCCCAACATCGAAGGAGACTGTATGTGCGATTGTCCTAGGTGCGACCCAAGCGTCAGCCAAAGACCTCAAAGACTCCGTAGTGATTATCGCCAAGGTCGTTTCGCCGCTCCGGGATGGGTCAACCTTTCCACTCCTCTACCTCTAGGGCCACCCCGAGTTCCCAGCATTGGAAAACTGATCTTGTTCCAGATGTAACGCATATAGTCAGCGAACATATTGGCGGATTCGATGGAGGCCAGACCCGTGAAGACTATCCTCGCAATGTTAGTTACGACCACAATTCTCCGGCAGAAGCCATGTACAGAGTGGATTCCCTGGAACAGAAGGACAGAATCGTCGATGAGTGGGTATTAGAAGATTGTACGAGGGACGCATTGAGAAGTGCCAATCAAGTCGGTTTGATTGTCCTTCAATCGATGAAGGCCCCCACCCTGGTAAGCCCCAGACACTAAACGGAAGACGTTACGTTTGTGAATGACACATAAATGACTCGAGAGACTTCTATAAGGTGGAAAAGCTTAAGGAAACTCACCTTATTGGAACATGCAGATGGCATATTGCGGCGTACAAACGGAGGTTCCCCTTATGGTTATAAATCGTGTACATGTCGAAATCTTCTGGAGAAGTGGCAATGCCGACGGTGCTTCAGAAGGAGTGTAGAGAAGCTTCAAAATCACTTCCGACGCCGTGTTCTAGGTTGCCATTATCATCGTGGAGGGTGGATCAGATATACGAATGCTATCTCATCGAGGTTACCATCTTAGATATGAAGAGGTAGAAGCAACGTTGGCCAAACGGCATCCGTGTCATCATCGATGTGGGGAAAAGCGCCTCCTCCTTAATTACGCGGTCATGGGTTATCGAGCTTGTGGAGAAACCATGGTCAAACCCACGAAAGGCACCAAGGAAGTCAAAAGCCAACCTTACTACCAGGTACCGATGACGCCTAACGAAGACATAACCCCGCCGGAAGATCGCATATGTTCGGAAAGATCAGTAAGTGAAACCTCATTCAAGTGGGGTTTAAGTGAGCCGCCTACACCTATTCCAAGTCCGTCGCCGCCTACTTCCCCTTGGCTAGGTAGAATAGGAGAGGCCAACGGAGGGAGAGGAGGTCACATAGGAGAGACCCGTGGTAAAAGAGGGCCAAGAGGGGGAAGGGAAGGAGGACAATGCCAGGGCATCTTTGGCCAGAGACCACCAAGGGTAAGAGTAGGCGCAGCTAGCATACCGCCGATGCCATCAACGTCACGCATGAAGACGAGATCGAGAATAGAAAAGGAGGGTAAACTTTCAGACATGCAGAGCCTACTATAAAAGAAGGTAGCGACGAGCGCTCAGGAGCCTTGTTTAACAAGAGTTCCTTCGCAGGTTAGAGAAAAAGGATCGACTGAATTGACTGATGTAAGACGGATTGGCTCGAGGAGCTGGGACATAGGAGAAGAGATTTATTCTCTAATACATTAGCCTCGTGATAGCGAGGAACTGTGCTTTATATCTGTATTTAAGGTTTGAAAGTTGACGGAGTAGTAGATTATCGGCACCCAAAAACGTGATGACGTCACTGCAGAAGTACCATCCGCCAATCATACTGGTGTACTTTATTGGTGTATCAACGAATGGCGTAAAATGTTTTCTTACCTGAGTCTCTACATCTCATCCCTCAATGATTATAAGCCATGCTAGGGTACTCTACGCTACTTTGTTGCGAGGCCAGCTTACCAGACACAGCAACCTCTACCTCATACTGTCAAAACGGCATTTGACAACCGCTATCGGCAAGATGAAGCGTAAGGCCGATAACTCCCTGACGGTACCGAAAGCAAAGCGTGTGAGAGAGCCATTACCGGAATACTGTGATGTAGCGCCGCAACGGGATGATCATGGCTCCGTTGTCTGGCCAGCTTCGGCTGGAGCTATGGAGAACGCCAGGAGCTTTCTTAGAGAGTGGTATGTCTTGATGAAGATAACCTATCATTGGGTCTGGGCTGACTCTATTGACCCAAGTGCTACCTCGAACTCAAAGACGCTCATAATTCCAGACAAGGATGCAGATGGCCTCGACGCTGGTGTGATCGTTCATAGAACCCTCATAGCTTTGGGACTCCCGCGCTCCCTTATCGATGTACATCTACTCAGCAAAGGCTCGAACATACATGATGAAATAGAAAGAGAAGCGATGCTGGTGAAAGAACCAAAATATATCATTGTTGTGGACCACGGAAGTCGAAAAGGACCGCCAGTGGTAGATTCCACAGAAACAAGAGCTTTAATTATAGATCATCATTGTAGTGATGAGTTTCCGCAGAATGCGACGGTACAATAAGTCTCGGGAGTCATCTATTCCGACTGATGGGAGACAGGTCGTTTCTGCTTGCCATTATCCACCAGTAGCAACATCCTCATTGTTGACGTACGAGATTTGCGAACCGCTCTACCCTGACATCGAGTCGCAATGTGGATATCTGTGTGCAATGGGAACACATGGTGATCTGGGGAACACTCTCAAATGGAAGCCTCCTTTCCCTGACTTGACCGAGGTTTTCAAGGCTTTTTCGAAGAAGAGTATCAACGATGCGGTATCATTAATAAACGCTCGTAAGTGTCCCGCCATACCATGTCTGCAATCTGATTAACTGTTAGACAGCAAGAAGGACCTCGAAATTCGACGTTATCTCCGCCTGGGAAGCTCTGCTTGAAGCCAAAAATCCAAAAGAAATTCTAAGCAATCCGAGGCTACTCTCAGCTCGCGCCGAGATCAATGCAGAAGTTGAAAAGCAGACACATACGCCGCCAAAATTCAGCAAGGATGGGAAGATAGCTGTTTTGAGAATCCATAGCGCAGCTCAAGTTCATCCCGTAATTGCTACAAGATGGGTAGGTCTCCACTGAAGGTATTCATTCCAAAGAGGACAGAAGCTGATTTCTAGCCTAGGCCGGTCATCTTCAATCCAAGGCTCTTGAGATTGTAATGGTTGCAAACACTGGATACAGCCCTGGCCTTGTCAACTTTTCCTGTCGGATTGCCGGTTGTGCCCGTGGTCGTGATCCTCCCGTAAACATCATATCATCACTGAAAGCCGTAGCAGATCTAGACACGACAGACTTGGTGCAGCGACTGGGCGAGAGCTTTGCTAGAGGTCACAAGGAGGCCTCTGGCGGCATTGTACCTGTTGATGAGTTCGAGGAGCTAATGGCCTTGATGAAAGTTGGTGAGAAGCCAGATCCTGTTGAGGGAGGGGATTCAAAAAAACTGAAGAAAGGTAAAACCACACCTCAGAAAAATAACTTAATGAATTACTTCGGTAAGAAATGACACGGGTAAGAGACATACTTAATGTCACGGGAGGCTTAAGAGCGGAATACCTGGGACATCGCTACCGAGACATAGCGACCAAGTACTCCTCGTCGTCTATCTCTCCACTAAATCCATGAATAGCGACCTTCGGTCAGGCACTTTGCAGAATACTTCGAAATCAGTCTAAGACCTCTAGAACGACCTTTGCCCACACTTTGGTAATATTAAAGGTTGCTTAATAAAGGCGCTTACGCCAATCGATGAATGGATGAGACTGGGAGATTCTTCATTTTGACGGACCTAGGATTTGACCACGCTAGCCCTTGATATTAATCATTGCTTCTAGCCAAACGGGTGCTGCAGAACTGTGATACTCCTCGTGCACAGATCTTGTCGAAGCCACCGTGTTAAGCCTTGATGTGAAATCCATCAAGGGCAGTCTGGACGACGAAGAGAAATCGCTCTTTAGTGGTATGGGGTCGATCGGGAGGAAGGATGCAACGCGACAGGACAGATTGGCTACAAAGATCGAGAAGTATGTCCGATCTCTTCTCAACATACTCGGTGATAGATGGTAGAAGAACTTATGAGCTTGCACATTGATAGAATATGTATTGGACGGTGCGGAGGCCATCCATGCAGCCCGGCGCGGGATGCAGATGAAAGCTTGGATTTGGAAAAGAAAAATCATGGATGAAATGTACCTCAAGTCCGCTGTCCTCGACTTCACCACTTGTGTCTGTGTAAGCGGTTGCTGTCGGCTCTTCGAGTCGGTTTTCGGCGACCACGAACGTACCTTCGGCTGCCGCCACCATTATTGGCCTGGTTGCGGTGTTTCTAAATTAGAGAGAGTAGAGGTTTTCGGTTTGCTCAACGAGGGAGAACTGGAGCAGGTCAAAGCAATGGGCTGGGTTGGAGACCATCCTACGGAGAAGAAGCGCGCATGGTTCATGAAGGGCACCGAAAACGACTCTGAGTAATTCGCCCGCGGAAATTGTGTGGAGAGCCGGCACAGACGCTAAGCTTTACCATGGTTCAAAACTAACACACATGTCTTTCTCGGCTTATTACGCTTTATTCAGAATGTTCTACAACTGTGGACGTCATCTGGTATTTTGTGAAGTTTTCTTGTGGCCGACGGAGCTGGAATCAATGTCAAGTGCTGGCCAAAAGGAATTCTAACGAGGTCTGGAACGAGTTGATGAGAACAGATGCGAAGCCCGTGCAATGCATTAGGCTCAAAATTCTACAATCTACAGTCACAGAATTTTCCACGCCACCCGAGAAGTAAACCATCAAGTGAGCCTATTCCACATTCACAGCCCATCCTCCAGGCCAAACTCCCCTTGATCAGTCCACCTTCGCATGAATCCTTTATCATCCCACATTCGGTATAACAAATCATCCCATGCCATCGCGAGTCGTCGAAAGTTAGTAAACAACAACCAATCTCCATGATAAGTACACCACAGGCTGCTGAACTAAATGAGAAACTTGTTATTTTGTATCGAGTAATCGTGTGTTCATTCTGACCTGTGCTAGTGAACAACAATCCCAAGAGCTTCTCGACAAAATGTAGTCGCTAATCTCGGCACCTACGAACCTACCATTACAGTCAAACCTTCAGACAACAGACCCACCTACCAAATTATCTTTCTATACTTCGATCTGTAAAGAAGGATACTCAGTAATCGTTCGAAAGGTGTAGCCTGAGCCCTACTATCGATTTGACTTTACACTCATAGAAATATCGAAATCCAAGACCACATCATCTCAACACTCGAAGGTCCTGAATCACTCCCAACGATCAAACTGGGCCATCTCACACTTTCTCTTCCCTTATCCAGCACTGCTCTTGTTACAAAAAGAACAAACTACAGCCTAGAAGAGTAACAGGCACCTGCAGCCTCGTCAAAAGGTACGTTACCCTGCGTAAGCTATGACACCATCCGGTACTGATCGCAATTCATATCGCTAGTTGCAGAGCTTGGTCGCGAACTCAAATCATCTTGAAACATTGCCACAATGCCTCACTTCCTTGATCTACCCCCAGAGCTACGGGACACGATATACGAGTATTGTCTCGTCGTTGAGGGAGAAATCAATCCATATCCCACGGACTACGAAAAACAAGAACTCATGCGTCCCTTTCCGCGCAAGCCTGATGTTTCTTTGCTACTGGTCAGCAAGCTTATCCGAGCCGAAGCTGAGATTGTGTTGTATGGGCAGAATCTTTGGAGGCTTTCCTACAATAAGGCAGAATATCCGATGTGGAATGATGCGATGAAGCTCATCCGCAGATTGGTCGTGAATTTTGATGTTCGAGATCTTGACAGCACGGATCGGCTTGAGACCAGTCTCAAAGCACGATTAACTTGTTACGAGATTCATGACACTTCTGTAAGCGACCAATGCCATGGTTACCTCGGTGCGAAATTAATAGAAGAAATATGGTGGTGGAAGATACGCAAGATTTCTCAGATGATGCTCTCGACCCTGGCTCTCGACTTTACAAATTGCTATTGTCCGCATTTCTGCTGCAGACTGGTAGAGGCGCTCGAGTATGGCCTCACTGACCCTTGGAAGAACCCTTCATTTGATCCGGTGGTAGAAATTATTGGCTGGATCGATGAGGCCGAGGCCGAAGTCATTACTGAAATGGGGTTTACTTGCGAGGGCTGGGATCATGAATGGCGAACCAGATCTTGGAAACCCTATACGTATGAAGAGCTACGGAAATTCCATCGCAGCTTTGACTTATAGGCCTTACGCAGAGGTCAAAGCAATCTCCAAGAGGTTTCCAATGCAATTTCCAGCATCTCCCGGCCACACTTCTCAACTCCGGTGCTTCGCACAAATGCAGCCATCCCCAGCCTAAACACTTTAATTCAAGCGCATAATCATCAAATCGTCTTAGACTTGTATCACCAGAGCATAGACGAGCTGGTGAATTAAGGATCAGTCTCGACCTCAAACCATCGTATCGACTCCATCACTCGCGCAACGATACCTCAACCTCATTTTATGCCCACATCAATCATCATACGCAACCACCACGCTTCTCCCAACTACTCCTTCCCTGGGAACACATGAGTCGAAAGACAGAGAATCAGTCCAAACCTCAACCCTCATCTCAGCTTCAACATCTCATACAAGGAGAGCCACCGCCTCTCAAACCTGGTCTTTTCATCGCACATAACCATTAAATCAACCGCCACATCGTTTTTAACTTCTCATTACCAGACAACATCTGAGCCAAGAACCAACAAGACAGCCTCAATACCAAACTAGCATCCCAACTCCAGTATCTTAGACACTCGTCACACCTTTCCCTACATCTCACCACCTTACGATTCCTGAACCGAGAGAACCAACGACTGACTCACTCTCAACCTCACCCCATCGTTCCAATTTCGATTCTAGCATCTCTTAAAGCCATCACACCTCCCAGCACCACCTCACCATACCCAAGCCGAGAACCGACCAACCAACCAACCACTATCAACCCCAACCCCAACCCATCACCTTCGGCTCCGAAGCTTTACACAGACATCACAACTGCCCAACACCGCATCGCCGCACCATATCTTAGCTGAGAAATAACGACTCCAACCTGTTATTTCGAGTTCGGCACCATATCCCAAACCGCCGCCCCACGACCACGAATTCGGAAACACCCAATAGCACAGCAATCCATAGTCTTGCCCTTCTAGAAAGCTGAATGGGGTTCGTTTCTCTACATCGCTCCACCACACCACACGCCCTGTGATAAAATTGTCATATTAGCCATCCGTAATACTGTAACCTCGCCCCTTGATATTTCCATCGTTCAAACAGAGGGTTCATGCGCAACCGACCAATCGATCATGACTCCTTTCAATTCTGACACTCACAAGCTACCTTACCTACTACAATTACCCCAACCAGCGAATGCCAGTTCCTTGCCCCAGCCCCCCGTACCAATAACCCTCAGGTTCTCATCTTCCTACCTGCCATTAAACACCAAAACCCTCCCACTACGCCTCCTCTCCCTCCGCCAACCCCCCAATCATCCCCCTTGTAACATCCCCATAAACGACCAATTCCCCATACCCAGGAAATTGATCCGCTCTCTCCGCCTGCGTCACCTCCTGCCCCACCACAAACACCTTCAGCCCCTTGACATCCCCGGTAGTAAGTGGCTTATCATCGAACCCCTGCACGCGCCAGCTCAGCTGTTTCTTTAGCAGGGGGATTACATGCTCGGGTTTCAAGTTAGGGATTATGCCCGACGAGACAAGAGGCATGAGTGCGTGCGTTAGGGGAATCTGGCCGTAGCTAACCGGTGCTGGCGTAGTGGGGGAGGATGGGGTTGAAGTGGACAGGACGGAGTGTGAGCCGACAAGGTTATGCGCAAAAGACCAGGTTGCTGGATTGGGGGAGACGGCGCCGAGGAAGAAGTGGATGAAGAGGGAGGAGGCGCGATCGACGCGGATGTTGACGTAATATTGGTGCTTCATTGCGTTTGGGTTCAACGGTGCACTGCTATTACGTCTTCCGTGCAGCGAGCGCGTGGGGATGCTGCCAGTGGGGTTGTAGAGTTTGTTGAGGTTTGTGCGGACATTTGCGGCAAGCTGGGTGGAATTAACGCCCCAGTCGACTACTTCGGGGTAGGTGTAACCAAAAGTACGAGTTGAGCGCGCGGTTTCGGAGTTGTACAAGGTGCTGCTGTTGTCGGAGTGGAAGGGTTTTAGGGCTGCAAAATGTCAGTCGAGCTTCGTGGGATGGAAAATCGGCAGTGTATACCCGTGTTGATGTCCTCTGTGGAGCCGGGAGCGTCGGTGAAGGTGCCAAAAGTATTCACTTGAGGCGTGGTGTACGAGTCTGGGTATATGGCTTGCCAAATGGCGAAAAGCCTGTCGACTTGACTTTGTATGGGATCAGCTCAGGCGCTCTACCATCATGATATAAAAGTCTTACGCATGGTGTAGCCAGAAGATGGGATCGAAGCTAGAATAGGGGATGATGCTCATGTGACCTCCATTTCCGACAAGACTATGGATAGCATTATGCATATTCTCCAGACTGTTGTAACGCTGACCACGACCATCTGTATATCCAGTATTAGAAAACGGTGCGTAATCCGAGGTACCGGCGATGAGCTGGTATGTCAAGGTATGGAGGCTGGCTTTGCTTAGCAGAAGTAAATTAGGTTATTGACAAGATTGTAGACTTACAGCTGCGCATTTGCTACCAGCTGCTTATTGGACAGGTCTGGCTGACTCTGGCCAGCAGCATTTGGATATCGTACGGTGCTGTGGTATGCGGCTAGCTAATTCTGGTCAGTATTTACCGAATAAGATGGAAGACGCTGAGAACAGGGGAGTAAATTTGCGCAACCTAAGAGTTAGATAGTCATAGAGATCAAACTTACATAGTCACTTGGGGAAAAATCCGTTGCGGATGGCTGTGGGTGGAACGTGTAATTGTACAGCGGATTAAAGACATCCATTTGTCCTTGTGGCGTGTTAACATTGATCATGAGCTGATTGACTTCATCAGGCATGGCTGGGTTAACTGCCCAGTCCCAATAAGGGATTCGGAATGTTTGAGCTGCTGCTTGGTACTTTGCCCTCTGATTTGAAGAGTATTCTGATGCGATCTGCTGCGCATTTTCCCACAGAATTTGCTACGTTAGGTCAACATTTGCCTTTAAGAGTAATTTAGGTACTTTAGCATACTTCGTACAAAGCCATATAAGGTCGATGCCAAGAGGGGAATAAGACAGAATTATGCGTGCAATATCCCAATTGATACTGACCCTCCACCCCATCCCAGGATCTGAATGGATGACCATGAATGCCTTGCTCTATTGTCAACAAGATCGCATATAAACAAAGGAGCAAGTCGATGAATTACCGGCGACTAGGTAGTACGATAGCAGCTCCGTCTGGTCCTGCTCCACAAACCGCTGGAATGAAAGAACGTAAAGGTCAAAAGCAGGCCCGGAATCTTTGAACATCGAGAATTCTTGCCGCATAGGCCGCTGCCCAGAGTAGATATTTACGCCTCCTTGAGCGCCAATTATCGCCACACTAGCTTCCACAGCGGATGCGGCCATTGTAAGGCAATAGAAGAGTAATTGAAACCGCGCCATGACTGCGTTTGAACTGAAGGTTTTTCGGACAGAGAGTAATAACAATGGTGGGCATAGGGAATAAGAAGACAATGAGGATAAGTGGAAACGCGTGTGTTTTATAGGTCGACGTGAGCGTTTGTAGGCACTGTTGAGGTGAATTGATATTTTCTCTAGTATGACCTAGCACAGTGTCGTACAGCACAAGCCACTAGCATCAATACGACCAACCTAGCAGTCGCGACCCTCAACAATCGCACGTTAGCAGGCAAGGCAGGTACCCACCAGGTATGAGCTGCTAGTCCTGAAATCAGTCGTACAAATCATCCATTTATCCAACCGGGTCCTTTCATGTCATGCTATGCAAAACAAAATTTCTGCTTTATCGAGATGATGAAGATGTGCTGCACTCGTCCGATCGAAAAGTGATAGAAGCTATGCAGGGGACCATGGACTCGCATTGCGTCCCGCTGCAGTGGCCCCATATAAATTCAGAGACATACATGAAGACGATGTAACAGATCGAAATAGACGTTGTGATAGGGTCATTAGGAGATACGGAATAGACGGTGCGAGAATTCTCCGATGAGCCACGAAACGTTGTCAAGGAAACCCACACGAGCTTTTAAGATCAACATGAACACGGTGGACACAGGATGTTGTACGAGGAAAAGCACGATATGTGGCTCAATCGCTGGTTGGTCAAGCCACTCGCTCTATGCTCTCTAGGCTCACCTCGAAACGTATACCACAGGTAGGACGTAGGACATAGGACGGGGATACAGGGGATCATCGTCCCGTGACTCGTGACCTGGAACTCGCATGTCAATGATACATGCAACGCACGAGGTTTGTTATACAAGCTCTTTCCAAAGGTAGTTTGAACACATCGAATGGCAACAGATCAAAGTCCACATCAAGACAGTTTCAGGAGGGCTATCAGATGTACAAGGATACAGCTCTCCGCATAAGATACTGATCTGAATTCCAGTATCAGTGATGTTGAATGAGAACTTGACATAAGGAGCCCATATTAAAATAGCGGATCGACCCTGGGAAAAATGTCAAAAACTGGGAATACGTCAACAGACAAGCAAAGCTAGAAGATGGAGTCTGCCTTGCTTCAAGGCAGCGTCGAGTACTTCCATGAGCCTCGCTCAGTATCATCAAATTCAAGTCGTAATCAACATCCTATTCTAGAAGAAGCACAAAAAGCACAGATAATTAAAGTTAACCTCCCTCGAAACGTGCTGCCTAACGATTATGGTTTGGCGGAGTGCATCAAGGTGTGTGAACGTACGAAGTGGCACCGTATCTAAGTGATACTGACGACAAGAAAAGTTGGCCATGTTTTCGTGCTGCGATGGTAATTACCATGTCGGTGCTGAATGGAGAATCGACGAATACCTGTCTCATTGGTTGGCTCAGAAGCCTGGCAACTAAGTAATCTTGTGACAGCGGCTTTCGACTCGGCTGGTCTTCTAAGGGCAAGCTCTGCCGCGACTGCAGATAATATAGCAGATTTCAATGGGGCACTCCCACGCGATCGATGTGTACAGTGAGCGGTTTCGAGCTCAAATGGATGATTCTAAGGGCGTATTTCGGCCAGTAGTATGACGAACAAAATTCTTATTCAGCTTTCAGTTCAAAATGATTGACTTTGGCAGTGCGTCATTGGGAAGGTTGTGACCTCAACAGGCTGCGGGCTGTCTCCATAATTAAATTTCTGTAGAACCGGTCGCTTTGCTGTTCAAGCATTGCCTTACACAATCAGAAAAGCGAGGTATAATGGACCTGATGATACCACATGACAAGGTGTGCGACGGCGTGTTGCCAGACACTAAAACAACAGCACCAGATAACGCTTTGTTGAACGTCAACCTGATAAACGCGAAAGCATTGAGGAGAAAGGGAACAAAGAATAGAACATTGTCAGCGGACGGTTTTAACATGGCTCATGCAGGCCGTACCATGTATCCTCATAGACTCTGAAAATAGGATTAAATGCAGTGAAATCTAAATCGTTATGCAGTCGGTGGAGGGGATATTCGAGGTCTGATACAGTAACAGAAAGTAGAAAGCTAAATTGCCAACGCACTTTTCCCACGCTTCAAGTTATGTACTGTAAGCCCCGTGGCCCCGACGCTGGGCGCCTATTGGCTACAAACACATGCAGCCCCCTCCCAATACAATCTTTCCTGCCACACCATGGCGACAGCTCACTGCGAGGCTGAAGCAGCCCGCGATGACGATGCAAACGAGCTTGAGGCCACCGAACTCCACGACTACCAAAATGGAGCGCATTCTCGACCGCCTTCTTCCACGACAACAGCCATGGACGTCGATGCAGGCACTGGCGACTTGGAACCGCTTCCGAGACCGCGTAGGTTGGGGGCAGATGTGATGGGGGGTTTTTGGAAGCGGCATGTGGTTGTTACGGTGTCGCATGATGCGTGTAGAGACCATTTGGGTAGGTCTTACATTAACGACCGATAAGTTGGAATCTTTTATTTCTTGTGACCCCTTTTATTTAATGGTTTTCTTGTACCTGCTTATTGTATGTACAAGATGGCATTGAAAGCATACCTGCTCTATGAGCGATTACTATTGGTTCTTTCCTCCCTCTAGTTTCTATTCTCTATACTTTCGACGAAGAAGTTCCATTGACCCACTCGTTCTCAGCCCTCGAACGTACATATCTCGGATATGTGCGAACCTCCCTAGCCCTCTCCATCGTCGGCATCGTCATCGCTCAACTATTCCGCCTCCAGCACACCCAAAACCCCAGTCTCGACATTGGCTTCTTCGTAATAGGTATACCACTTGCATCAACCTGCATAGTAGCAGCTATGCTAGTCATGTTAATTGGATGCTACCGCTTTTGGCGGCAGCAGAATGCCATGCTACGCGGAAAAGTCCACGCTGGGGGGTGGGAGGTTGATGTGGTTGCTTTTATTATATTTGCTGTATGTTTCTCTGTACCGTGACTAGCGATGGCTACTAATTCTTGAGGGTTAGGTGACGCTTGCGATCTTTGTGCTTATCCTTGTTGTGGATATCACTAAGAAATGAAGATTTTTGAGCATCGATTGGTTTAGTGAAGAATGTGTGGAGAATTTGCTCTAGACGTTGTCCCGCTGTGATCACGTACCAGGACCTAGGCAGGTACGGGCCAAGAATCCATATTTCCTAGGGATATCGAAGATTTAATTGTGAACTAACAATGCCGAGAAACAGCCTCTTCGGTGGTAATCATGCTTAAGACGCTGAGCTGATGATGACTTAGGCGACGTGTACAACTGGTGAACGACTGTGCCTTCTGCGCCGTGGCCCTCAGTCCACGAAATTATACTAGACCACCTCTGTCGACACCGCGTGTAAGTTTATCAACCTACTTTCCCGAGGGCGATCCAACAAGATAACGTCCATGCTGTGCCTTCAACGTATCAGAACATTCGTAGTATTTTACTTTCTTCTGGCTACCATAGACAAATCGCTAGGTTAGAATATAGAGAACAAGTCACCAGTGTATCAAAATAAGCCACATGATTGATGCTCGGTGTGGCAGGTTTGTGGCGTGAGATGGAAAAATAGGAGCAATTGACGTATTCCTCCTTCGAGGTCACATTAATTGAACAATGGCATGAAGTAAGCATTAATACTTTATGTACCGAGCGCCTCTAACTCCTCTGTTTTACACCCTGCGTTTGGTTACAGACCCCGTTCCTCCCAACTCGGAACGCTTTCAGACTTATCAATACTCAGGTAAAGCATAGAATCCACCACGTCTCATACACAATCTTAACAGTAACTGATTAGAATAGGTCGCGCAAACCAGCAGCCCTATTTCTACCTTCATTCTTCCTCCGCATAATGATCATCCCTTGACCCTCTGCCTGCGCTTCGGGTCTGCTCATTGGCTCTTCCAGTGATATCCTGCCATGTCGCACCAAACCTTCGACCTGTGTTAGCAAGCAGGCCTTCTTCCTCGTCTTCTTCTGCGTCCTGGTCATTCTGGTACTCGTCCATCTTTGGCGTTCGGAATAGAGATGTAACAAACACAATCAAGTAGACAGCTATTGATTGAAGTCAATCAGGATGAATTCCGACGGAGGAAGTTTGGTACATACCTAGGAACACGAACTGGGCCCAAAAGCACACAACGCCGAAGAAGGAGAAGTTTACTGTGATCCTGTCGAGGAAGGTGCTCACAACACTCGGCGTACACACATTCTTGGCAGCCTGGGACTTAGATAGTTCCGTGCAAGGACGAATAAGATCCGTACGATTAGTGCAATCCGGCTGGTCTGTGGGGTGTGGAAGTGAACGATCACAATAGGTCTGGGGTCCAAAGTGAGTATACTGCGGTGCAGCCATCATGGCAAGTGAGTAATTGATGGCAAAAGCAATCAATGTCAGCATCACTGTCGCCATCAACAAAGGCTGTGGAGACGTATGGCCTTTCCTAATTTGGAAGATCCTCAGCCATAGGAAACGAATGCCAAGGGTTGCGATACCAACAACTGAGCTGGCAAAGAAAAGGAGGACCAGCAGGAGGAAGATAACGTAGTCAATGGGAAAGACCTTGGATGACATAACGAGAATCCAATTAAGAGGGTTGAAGATAGTGATATGGCCCAGAATGTAGCCGCAGTGGGTCTTGCAAATCGAGTTCTTGGCTTTGTCAATGCCAGTCAAGAGCATTGAGACCCAGACAAAGATAGCCATCAGCATAAGTAGAAAGCCGCCGATCAGCTTGAGCGGACGGAAGACAGCCTCAACTTTCATCCATGTCTTAAGTAACCAACCGTGACCTTCTCCACTTACTTCCGCTGCCAAGCGTTGGCGGCGGGTCAGAGTCAGCTCTTCTCTCTTAAGTGCCTCGAGTTCTCTGCGGTCCTTTGAGGACAGTCCCTCGGCACTACCAGTATTACGACCTTCCAACTGACGCTGGCGTTCACGATTTTGTTCGAGGGCAGACGCAGTGTCGGCACTAAGGGCTGGCCCGGAGACTGCTGGCGCAGATTTGATGAGGGCCACCGGCAACAATGCAAACCCCGCGGCAGTGTAGATGATATAGATAAGGGTTCCGATGGTGATGAGTAGACCAAGCCCAAATGTCAAGGCCCTCTCTCCACCTGTTGTATTATCAGTTTATTAGCGCTTTATGGAGTGTCATGCTGAAGATGCTCACGGTTCTCTATGAGGATGTTCTTGAAGAAGTCGAAATTATAATGAGCACCCTCCCGGTCCCTCGCTGCCGGTATAAAGAAGCCAACCAAGAAGATGATCACCACTAAAGCAATAAATGCTATGGTATACTTGAAAGCGCCCCAGAATCGCGACCCGATGGTCTGATTGCCCTCCTCTGTAGCAACCTCATCGTACTCTTCGTACCAGAAATAGGTGAAAGGTACCACAAGAAGACAAAGAAGTGCGTCGAGCGAGTAGAGGGTGTAGTAAACGATTTTCAGCGTGAGGACAATGTTATCGACTCGATTTTGGGTTGCCCATTCCTTTCGCTGGCCGAGCTTCGAAGAGGTGGTAGATGATACCAGAGCGACATCCACAGGCAACAGAAGCACAGTCGCAAGCAGCGATGTGAGCGTGAATATGCACACAATAGTAACTGATGCGGATCTCTCACGTGGGGCTTGATAGACGTAGATGAAGATGGAGGCTATGGCGACAAGCAAGACCACCACAACAGCATAAACAACCCAAATCAGGGCTGATTGTATAAGGGCCATGGTGCGTGATGCTCAAGTAGAGTGAGAATGCTGTGAAATGTTGCCTGTCAGACGTTACTTTGATGCTGTTGACTGGTTCCAATGGATGAGCGGGGCTGCAGGTGTTTCTTGATTTCAAGCTGTTTCATCATGCCGTAGTTGATCCCTGTTGCCGATCATATCGCGTCCTCCACGTAAAAACATATCATTCCTCGACAGCTTGCGAACGCAACCAACATTTCTTCCGCACTTCCGCATCTCTTTCCAGCTCAATGTGTTGCCGGCTTGGCGAGAATTCCGCTTCATCGAGTTCTGCGCCAGTATGCCATGAACCACAGCTCTGGATCAGGTGTTATTCTCATAGCGGAAGACATGATTGATTGACTGACTCTTCGTGCTTTCATCAAGAGCAGCATCCCCAAGATGCAGTGCTACACCGAGCTTACGCCTCCAACGGCAGTGACTCACTCAATCTCATTACCCTTCTTGTCTTCTTCTGCAAACAACCTTATCGTCGCAAAAACATCCCTTCTCCAGATATTTGCGTTGAAGTCAATCATCACTTACACCCGCAGCGCTCTAGACAGTAATGGTGGACACAACGCTGTGCAGAGACCCGAGAAGGTGCACACTACCAAGCTCATACTATTAGCTCAGTACGAGCTATCTGGTACAGTCACATCCCTCTCTCGAGTCCGCATTCAAAGATCGAAGTCTGGGGGCGAAGCGCTGCTTGTCGCACTCAGAGATGCAAAATTGAGCCTTGTTCAGTGGGACCCGGAACGCTATGCAATCTCTACAATATCGATTCACTACTACGAGCGCGAAGATATACAGGGTAGTCCATGGGATCCGGACCTAGGAAACTGTGTCAATTATCTCTGTGTAGACCCTAGCAGTAGGTGCGCGGCTTTGAAATTTGGCAAAAGACATCTGGCAATATTGCCATTCCATCAAACAGTGGATGACCTCGCCATGCTGGATTATGAGCCCGAGACTGATGGCATACGCACTGAGCCTACGTCTGGAACGTCGAAAACTGCAGACATAAAGACTATAGACGGGACAACAAATGAAGAGAAGACGCCGTACGGAGCTTCTTTTGTTCTGTCATTGCTTGCAGTAGACCCTAATCTGTCTCATCCAATGCATCTCGCCTTTCTGTACGAATATCGAGAACCTACGTTTGGCATTTTGTCCTCACAAGTTGCCATCTCGTCAGCATTGATTCACGAGCGAGGCGACGTCTCATCATACGCTGTCTATACCTTAGATCTGGAACAACGGGCGTCGACGACCTTACTTTCGGTGAATAATCTGCCATATGACCTCTTCGAAGTCAAACCTCTTCCACTACCCCTTGGTGGTGCTCTTCTGGTTGGTGGAAACGAATTGATTCATGTTGATCAAGCCGGAAAAACGAATGCCGTTGCAGTCAACGCATTCGCAAAACTTTCGACAGCATTCCCAATGCTAGACCAGTCTGACTTGGCTTTGAGATTAGAAAACTGTGTCATTGAACAGCTTGGTTCTGATAATCGCGAAATGCTGATCATACTCAATGATGGAGAGTTAGCCGTTCTAAGTTTCAAGATTGACGGCAGGTCAGTTTCTGGGCTTTCGGTCCGTCGTGTGGCTCAACAAAATGGCGGGGATGCTGTACTTGCTGGGTCCTCATGCACAGCTGTTGTCGGGCGAGGTAGGATATTTATTGGAGGTGAAAACGCAGACTCGATTATCCTAGGATGGTCTCGTAAATCTTCCAAGCTGAAGCGACAACGATCCAGAGTGAATATGGAAATTGATGATGATGAAGGAGCATCAGATATAGATGAAGCTGAGCTGGAAGATGACGACGACGATCTATATTCTGAAGCCAAACCACAAGAGAAGATCCGAGATCTGGCGCCTTCATCTACGAGCGCAGATGCCAGCGATAATTACATTTTTCGTGTTCATGATTCGTTGCAGAATTGCGGACCAATCAGAGACATTGCATTGCAAAAGCCCATTCCTGAACATGGGCAAGACAGCTATGGTATAAGTAAAATACCTCCTAAACATGAATTGGTGGTGGCTGGTGGTCAGGGTAGAGCTGGCGCACTCTTAACATTTAAGCGTGATATTGAACCAGTATTGGCAGAGCAGTACAACATTCCCAGTGCGCACCGTATCTGGGCTATTAGCCTAGGTGAATTTGCCGAGAGTTCTGCAAATCGTGACCATACTAATAAGGGGTACGATAACTATGTCATTGCATCCATCGTCACAGAGAGGGATGAAGAGCTTTCCGTAGCATATAAGATGACATCTGCTAGCATCGAAGAGTTAAAGGGAACTGATTTTGACCCTGAAGCTGGACCAACCATCGAAGTCGGAGCACTGAACAGTGGATCACGAATTGTTCAGGTGCTTCCCGGGGAGTTGAGAACATATGAGGGTGGTGAGTGCAGTCTCCTATATCTTGTTGGTGCAAATCTAGCGCTGCATTTGAAAAGAAATCCAACGGCTCCTGGTCAAGGTTGTCGGACTACGTGGGACACAGGAACCCTATGGCGTTGCTCGGAGGCTGCTGCATGCACAACTGCATCTGTCAAGAGTTCAGGCTACCAAACTCACGTTCTACCCTATCCTGCAGTCATGTTCAATAGCATCAATACAATTAGTGACTCATCACCACCCCTCTTTTCCAAAGCCTCATATGACTCGTGTGTTGTATCTGAACCTATGATGTATTTCCCTGTGCCAATCTGATAGCTAATGCATATTAGACTTCGGTCTCGCTCAGATATTCCCAATCACAGACGACGACACCGAGGCTGAATCAAAGGTCGTTAATGCAAGTTTCGCGGATCCTTATGTGCTACTGCTTAGGGATGACTCCAGTGTGATGATTCTGAAGGCGGACGAGAAGGGCGACCTTGAAGAAATTGAACGTGGAGAAACAGTTCTCGGATCGAAGTGGCTATCGGGATCGCTGTACGAAGATTCCAATGATGTGCTCCGCCTAGAATCTGGAGAAGAGGATGATGATGAGTCCGGAAACGTATTAATGTTTCTTTTAGCTACCGGGGGTGGCTTGCAGGTCAGTATACTCTCTACTGCTGTCTGGAGAAACGGTAGCAATTGGGACGTTTGTACGCAGAATTAACGAGTTGTGGTTGCACAGATCTTCCGTCTTCCAAACCTGCAAAAGCCCGTCTACGTTGCTGATGGTCTTGGCTTTCTTCCTCCATTCTTATCAACAGACTTTACTGTCCGTCGTTCATCTGCCAAAGAGACATTGACAGAAATCTTGGTGGCAGAGCTTGGAGACTCGACCCATAAAGCTCCGTATTTAATTGTAAGTTGGCGAGATCGAATCTACCGGGATTAGTCTGACATTTCAAGCTTCGCTCCGCTAATGACGATCTTATTATCTATCAACCATACCAATCCACTATATCAGGCAGTCGAGATACTGCTCTCCGGTTCCTCAAGATCCAGATCCCGCAATTAGCAACCGCTACCGAGTTCTTGGAGGAAGGGATGGAAATCAAAAGCCAGCCGCTTCGAGCAATACAAGATATTGGTGGCTATAGCACCGTATTCCTACCTAGAGCATCTCCCAGCTTCATACTCAAGTCTGCTTCAAGTCCACCATATGTCATTGACCTCAATAGTGGCCCAATCAGAAGTCTATGCAAACTACATATTCCAAGCTGTAAGAAAGGCTTTGTTTACATCAATGATAAGGTAAGTGCTTCAAATGGTGAGCCTAGACTACTCGTTAAGTAAGATAGGGAACGATCAACGCGGCTCAGCTGCCGTCCGACAGCCTGTACAGTACCGGCTGGGTCACAAGCAAAATCTCTATGGGCGAAGAGGTTCAAGCTCTTGACTATCATACCAAGATGGAAGCCTACGTGATTGGGACTAGTCACAAAGCTGACTTCAAGTTGCCAGAGGATGACTTCCATGACAATTGGGGTGGCGAAGGTAATGTTCAAACCTAGTAGACAACAAACACTTACTAAAAGTTCTATCCAGAGGTCTCGTTCTTGCCGCAGGTAGAGAATGGGACAATCAAGGTACTTGACCGTAAAACTTGGACCATCATCGATCAGTGAGTCTCGTTGGACATCTCTAGAAAATCCCCTGCACGGTGCTCACACTTCCACCAGATACGACCTTGAACCCACCGAAACAGTCCTCTGCATCAAAACTATGTCCCTCGCAACCTCCGAGCACAACCCCCAAAAACGCCAAGAACTCGTCGTTGTCGGCACCACCCTCCTCCGCGGCGAAGACCTCCCCTCCCAAGGCCGTCTTTACGTCTTCGATATCATCGACGTCGTCCCTGAGCCCGACCGCCCGGCCACAGGCCACAAGCTCAAGCTGATCACCAAGGAAGAGGTCAAGGGCGCCGTCACCGCGCTTTCCGAGATCGGCCAAGAGGGTTTCTTGCTCGCGACCCAGGGTCAGAAATGCATGGTTCGTGGACTCAAGGAGGATCGCACGCTCTTACCGGTCGCATTTATGGACATGCAGTGCTATGTCAGCTGTGCGAAAGAGCTGAAAGGGACGGGGTTGTGCGTGATGGGGGATCCGATCAAGGGCGTGTCGTTTGTGGGCTATAGCGTATGCAAGCCGCCTTCCCTTCTTACTCAAATCTAATGAAAAGAGCTCGAAACGAATAGCTAACTCGCATCGCAGGAGGAACCCTACCAACTCCGCCAATTCAGCAAATCCCTGCAGCACGTCGAAACCATCGCCGCAGACTTCCTCCCCAATGGCAAACAACTCTTCGTCGTCGTTGCCGACGCAGACTGCAACCTGCACATCCTCCAGTTCGACCCTGATAGTAAGCCCCCCTTCCCCCACTCCCCAGATCCCTCTACAAACTAAACCCAATGCTAACCCCCTTTCCCTGCATCAGACCCCCGCTCCGCAAACGGCACCCACCTCCTCCACCACACAACCTTCCACACGGGCCACCCCTTCTCAACCCTCACCCTCCTCCCCCCCGCCCCAACCACCAACACGCAATCCCTCCTCCTCACCTCCCCCACCGGCGCCCTCGCCCTCCTCTCCCCCCTCCCCCCGCCTTCCCACCGCACCCTCTCAGCCTTGCAGTCCCACCTGCAAACCACACTCTCCCATCCCCTGGGTTTAAACCCGAGAGCATATCGGGCTGGCAAGGGGGAGGGGGAGGGCGGGAGGGGGGTGGTGGATGGGATGGTGGTGAGGCGGTGGGGGGAAGGGGGGGCGTGGAGGAGGTGGGGGGAGATGGGGGGGGAGGGGGAGGTGAGGGGGTTGGTTGGGGGGCTGGGGGGGGCCGGGGGGGTTTTGTGATGGCGTGGGTGGGGACATTGTGTGAGGGGGGGAGCATGTTCGGTTCTTGGGTGTGGATGGGGTTGGAGTAGTCGATGGAGACGAGGTTATGCTGGGTTAGTTGTGTGTTTTTGCAGAGACAGGTTTTGTATGGTTCGGTCAATGTTTGTATCCTGCAAGTTTTCCAGATAGAAAAATCACTGCCATCCTGAATTGCCCAAACACCGCGCGATGTCTTGTTCTATACATCTCAACTCCCCCCAACCCCCCTCTCTCCCCAACCTAAGCCCAAGCCCCCACCAACGCCATCAACAAGCTCCCCGCAACCACGGCCCCACAAGCCTCCAACCTCCTCCGCCCCTTCAGCACCTCATAGCTCCGATCGCTCAAGAAATCCTCCGCCAAGAGCTCCACTAGCCCTGCAAACAGCAACAGCCCGCTACTAATCGCATTCATCACGCCCACCATCACCAGGCCCATCTCGCCCTGCGGGTCATACAAGCCCTGCACCGCAATGCCGATCGCCTGTCCGACTGGGGTGGTGGTGCCGTATGCCAGGGCCATGAGCCAGGGTTTGGGGGAGGAGGGGGGGAAGGAGGTGATGGCGGCGATGCGGGAGCCGAGGGCGAGGCCTTCGAAGGTTTGGTGGAAGGAGATGGCGATGAGGAGGATGATGAAGGGGGGGCCAACGCTGACGGAGAGGGCCATGCCGATGAAGATCGAGTGGAAGAGGATACCGGCTTCGAGGAGGAGGCATTGGAGGAGGGCTTTTTGTTGGAGTTGGTGGTCGGAGAGGGAGGAGGAGGTGGGGGGCTGTGGGTTTGTTAAGGAGAGGTGGGGATGGTTGGAGGTGTCGGTTGTGGGGTCTAGCTCGTCGAGGTCGAGGTCGGAGTTGTTTTCTGAGTTGTCATCGTCGTGGAATGGGTTGCCGTTAGAAACGTGAGGAGAGTCTTTCGGTACGGAGGGTGACCTTCCAGAAACCAGATGTTCTTGGGAGCTGTTTAATTGTCCCAAGTGCACGCCGTGGTGCTGGCCGCTCAACCCAATATCTGCTTCTCTAAAAGGCCTCCAGGAGTCGCTTCTATGATGAGATGGTCGTGCATAACCATTCATTCTATCCTTCTGCGCCCCTTCTGCAGGTAACGTATCATACTCGCTACCATGCATGTGACCCGCGCCTCTTGTTGCGAAAAACATCTCAATGCCTACTACTATAAGCACGGAGGTCATAGCAATCAAACCTGCCATAGCAGGGTATCCATGGTTCCAAAAGGACGGAAGGCATGGATCCGTGAGAGAAACAAATGCGGTTGGGAGTAGATGGACGAATGCCGTAGCTATTAGAACTCCGGTCCCAAAGTGACGAGAGAGGAAGAGGAGATGATGCGGTACAGGTAGGCGAGGGAAGCGTCGTACTACTATAGGGAAAGAGCATGCTGCAATACCGTCAGCGCCAACTGCGACATGCTCAGAGGGGCGGTACGTACCTGCGGTGCTGAGTACCAGTATTAGAATGAGGGCTCCCACGTGAAGTGAAGTATCATAGGCGCCTCTTGCTCCTCTCGAGCCACACGCTGGCTTCGCAACCTCATCCTGTCTTCGCCCGAGCTCAGCTCGAAGGAGTGCGGTAGGTATATCAGACCAGGGCGCTAGATCTCCAGAAGCTGAGTGGCGTGTCAACCGGGCGGATAGAAGAGATGCACAATGCTTCCGGGAACTTACACCTCGTATTAGCGACATCAGTAGCAAGCATATTTCTCCATTCCCAAGCTATGCACCACAATCGATTTGATCAACAGGTATGACGGTGAACTTAGAGGGTAAGGTAAGCATCTTCGGGCCGAAAGCGGAATTTCCGCAGCCCTATGTACAGATATATTTCGACTGTTGACGGACCTCCTCTCCAGAGTCATCCGTGCTTGCTCCTCGCCTGACGGAGCTCACCCTATCATTCTAAAAAGGCTACCTTGTTCCAAAGAAAATTGCTCCTTCCTCCACACGCCGCGCACATTCAACTCAACGGCCATCCGTTCTCTACATCGCTGCGTCTGACCTGCCTTCGTGGAAGCTTTTTTCGATCCTTCTCGACCTTCTTCAGACTTCCTTGTATGCAATGCTCTCCTACCTTTACTCTTGGACTACTCGTCCGAACCAAAAAAATCCTGGGTAATCTACACCGTTTTAAAGGCTCAATATCAAAGCATCTAGTAGGGACGTATGGCCTCGAAAGTGGGGCATTTCGATTAAACCAGAATTGATGTAAGCAACTGAAATGCGAAGGGCAAGGTGGGTCGAGATATGTATAGTGCAATACCGAGATGGGGAAAGCTGAGAAAAGGGGACTATTGGAAGAGAGTTCGAGGTGTAGGAAAGGGACCAGTTAATCGCCAATCCTACTTTAGACCTAAAAGGCTGAGCTTGATGATTTATAGTTACTTGTTGGGCTAGTCCTTTGAACTTTAGTCCTTCCTATTGCCGAAAAATTTAACGATGAGTTTCGATATTTCGACACGTCGACGACAACTCAATGTGTGCAGACATTTCAAAAGACGAGATTTACTTTCTTTGGATATCTAAATCTTCTTTTAGCCAACACTGGAGAACCTGTGATCGATGTCAGTCATGTTAGTTTACGTAACAGTCAATCGTGCAGAAAGCATACATTATCTCAGCAACCACCCACTCGCCATTCCCGCTCCTCGCGAACACTCCTCAAAGACTTCAGAGTCCAAAGTCCGCCGGCCCATCATCTACATCTCGCCACACTGGGAGATCACGACATCTGTAGCAGGCTTCTCACCTCGTGTTCGGGTGTTTTCAACTTTGCGTACGACATCCATACCATCGACTACCTTTCCGAATACAACGTGCTTGTTGTTTAGGAAAGGGGTTGGGACGGTTGTGACGAAGAATTGGCAGCCGTTGGTGTTGGGACCGGAATTCTGAGGGGAATACTGATATTAGGCTACGATGCGTGGGATAGTTGTAGGGAGAGCGAAGGAGAGAAAAATGAAGGGGATTTGCATATAATTAAACGCATGGATTGTGGAGAGATGAAACGGGGTCGAGGAGACAATACAACTTACGGCCATGCTAAGTAGCCCAGCGACATCATGCTTCAGCTTGAAGTTCTCATCGGCAAAGGACTTGGTGCCGTATATACAGGCGCTACCTGTGCCGTCGCCGTTAAGGAAATCTCCACCTTGTATCATGAAGTCTTTGATCTTGTATTCGAATCAGCCAATAAGCCAGATTTAAAGGATCCTCGCGGGATGGAAAAGGGGGGAAAGGCTGACGACTCGATGAAATTTGCTGCCTTTATAGCCTTGGGGATAGCCTTGGGGGTTCTTGGTCTCGCCAGTGCAGTATTGGCGGAAATTCTCTGCGGTTTTGGGCGTGGTGTCTGCGAACAGTTCCATCTTGACCCGACCAAGCGGTTCTCCTAATGTCCGGGTGTTAGGGAATCATAGATTTCAGAGCATCTAAGCTCATGCAGGCACCGTTCAGAAACAGCCCGACGACGCAGGAGAACCTATGGTGCTCGAGAAGGATACACGAGATATGTATCGCGAATACCCATGGAACATTGCATGCTTAAAAGAATGTTTCATTTCACGTTCTGTCTGCTCGCAACTATTTGTTGATACATGTAAAGGCAAACACAACAAAGTGAAGACTGTTCGCGAAAACAGCTGACAGGCTCACCTCCTAGGGTTAGGTCAAAAAAGACCACGGGGTTCGCGCCTACAGCGGTGGCATCGTCAGCCATTTGCAAAGCCAGGATTATGTAGTGGTACTGTGATAGGGTGGGGGGCTGGAATGATTATTATTATTGAATCGGGAAGTCGTAAAGCCGAATCGAGGCTTGAGGCGTCGAAACAGATACTTTAGGGCGTCGACTGTGGCAGTGGAAGGTGAGTTAGCTTCTTGGTAGGAAAAGGGCTTTCTCCCACACCTCCGTACATAGGTAAATGTGACTGAGGTGAGGCTCTAGGGGGTGTGTACGAGTACGTAGTACGGAATAATGGTGGAAAGACACCAATGAAAGAATGGTCGGAACCCCTCTCTGTTCGCCTGCAGGACAGGATAACTAATCAATATATTCTACAGTACTGTACTCGTACATACCTTAGGTAGCATGGTGGCGAGTGGATCAGGAATCAAGCTTTCGCCTAGATGGGAATAGGAATCGACCTGTGGCTCACATCAACAGGGCATTGATCTTCACTTTGTTCCATGATCCGCTCGCTTGATAGACAAGAAACCATATGGGTGTGAAGGGATTTTTATGATTCTTGTTCGTGAATATTGATGAACAATATCATCACACCTCAACTACGGAGTATGTACCTACCTACCTTCGAGTTTTCACACATTCATCGGGGAGCGCATTGACCTGCGAAGCATCCATTCAAAATCGCCGATTTGGCCTGCTTTAACCGAGTGGCTCTACCTTAGCTTCGCGCAGATCGCTTTTCCTTGGCCTGGACGCATCTCCCCTTGGTCTTTCTTCCAGCAGTCACTTCCAACCAGCTTGACGCTGCCAACCTCACTGCTTCGACTGATAGATCATCATAGGCGAAGTCGTGTCAGCTTCAACACGCTTGCCATTGATACATACAGTCGAAAGACTCACCAACCAGGCACAGTGCTGAAGCCGCGTTGGTCGGGTAGTTCGGATGATTAGGGTCCGTTTGTGGGCGTCACCAAGGCCTCGTCCCAGGAACCACCCGATTGCCACTATCGAATCAAATCAAATCAAATCAAATCAAATCACAGCAACACCATCGAGTACAGGATTGGATATAAATCGTTTCTATGTCATTGATTTCTTGACCCAGGTATCGACATCCATCACCGTCGGATATACGGCCTTCAATCTGGCGACCTGCTCCGACACCAGGTACACAACGCAGGCAGATGTCGCAGGTTGATATCGTGAAAGCGTCAATCCTGACTGCTCGCAACCTAGGTTCGCTTACTATCATGACCTTTCGTTACTTCAACACTGACTGCCTCAAGCTCCAGGAAGTGCTCCATCATCCTCTTCGACCATGTCTGCTGCACCCAGCGCTATCTCCTCTGCACCACCAGGGCCAACAACATCTGCTGCAGGCGGAGGGGGCGGCGGTGGTCCCACTAGCTCTCCACTCCTCTTCTTCGTTGCCCTGGGCTTTGGCGTGGTCTTTACGAATCTATGGTACGTCAGAAGAGCAAAGAGATTGGACTTGCCTCCATTGGTAGCGCAGTGCCACCTGATCCACTTACTAACTCGGGTTTTTGATAGGATCATTGTTGGCGTCAAGTACTGTTTCAGATACAACCAACGAAACCGACGGCAACAGAACGATGAGAACGGCGAGCCTATAGATTTAACGGCCATGCCGAGAGCACATAGGCGCCGGAGGGAGAAAAAACTCATGACGATGGATGAAGTCAATGCACGCTTTCCTTTGACAAAATATAAAGCTTGGATGTCGACACGTGCTGAGGAAGGGTTATCGACCGCGGGAGGCGTTGTGGTTCCAGCGGATCGAGCTCCAAGCTTAAGGAATGCTGACGGCATAACCTCACCAGATCCTGATACACGTCTATCTAAAGATGAAGCGAGGCCTGTCACACCGGATACCCAAACACACACCGAAGGCAGGGATAGTTCGGAAATTTTAAAGTCATCACCTACAAATACGAGCTCGGTTCAACACGATCCTACCGAAGTCGAAGAAACCAAGGTCAATCACGAATCTACACCTGCGCCTCCCACCCCCTCACATCCAAACCCACACGAAGGCCACGAAGACGACGACCTAGATGACGATGATCAGATACAGATTGCTGTCCCTACCGAGATGCTTGCGAATCCAGGTGATTCTTGTGCCATATGCTTGGATACCCTTGAAGACGACGACGATGTTAGGGGACTTACGTGTGGACATGCCTTCCACGCTAGCTGTCTGGATCCATGGCTCACCAGTCGACGTGCCTGCTGCCCTCTTTGCAAAGCTGACTATTACGTACCAAAGCCGCGGCCTGAAGGTGAAGCTGCCGCTGAAGCCGACCGTGATGCTGGGCGACGCACAGCCGGTAACCATGACATGCCCCGTCCTCCTCAATATGCCTTTCTGGGTCGTCGTGGCAATAGACCGAGGATGCTGCTCCCAGGTCGCTTGTTTACGATTGGATACTCGGAAAACCCCAGCAACCGTTATGGTTTTCCAACGGTACAGCGGCAACCTCAACCTTCGAGACGTCGGACAGGAGTGGAGCAGATGCGCTTAGAAGAAGCTCGCACTGCACAGCCATTCTGGAGACGGATACGTTTACCTAGTATGCCAAATCGGCTGAGGAGAGATAACAACGCCAGCAGTAACACGGTGGTTGGTCAGTCTCCCGAGACTGGAACCACCACCAGGAATCCTACTCCCGGAGATCTTGAGGCTGGACCGAGATAAGGAGATGTCACATCACCGGTATTGATTCTACATTTAGCGGCCTTGCGATCGAACGGCTGGAAAGGGATATTGTCCGGAGTTTGGAGCGCTTGGAATGGTGTGGTCCCATGTCAGCTATGTTAGTCGCAGAGCTGTTTGGTATATGAGCGGCACTTTTGACGGTCGATTGCATAAAGCATCAATATCACGAAAAACCTCCTGAAGCCCTCTGCTGCCTCAGGCCTAACGGACAAAGACCCACTCTCCCCTTGATATTAATTAGTATTTAACATTCTATGTACAAATCTAACGGCTTCCCAGACTTCTCAGAACGGCAGACTTCTGACCAGTATTGAACTTGCATATATGAAAGTAACTATATAGTGAATTTTGACGTGATGCCCAGTGACGATTAAAACGTAAATTCTGCGATACAGCACCAGAACCAACGATGCTGATATATCCTCCTAACCTATTGAACCGCTATCCCTCGTTTTGTCTTCTGTGACTGTGACATCTTTTCGAGGATACAATCCCTACCACACTCTAGGCAAGTGACAGGTCGAGATTTGAGATTATTGGATCCAGATTTGATCTGGTAGATTGTGTTATGCAGTACTTCTCTTGATTATTTCATTTGATGACATTAAGGACTCTACGTTTCTTTAAGGCAGTCCTCTTTAGTTTCGGGCCACATTCTCAAACACATCACCAAAATCTTTCTCAAGATTTCTGGGTACTTTCCCTCAACTTTGCCGTATGTTCAAACCTGCAAAGAAACACATAACGGCCGCCCTAGACCTCTGGGCATTCGTTGACAATTCGAAGCCAGCATGTCAGAGAACGGCGACAACAACCGCCCATCACACAGTGAAGAATCCAACAACACGTCGGAACCTGCATCTCCAGCAAAAGCTCAAGATCCTATTAATGTCTCAAGCTCCGCCGGTGACACCTCCCCCGCCTTCCGTTCCTCATCCGCACCAGCATCAAGCTCTATGACGCTTGAATCTCCCCAAGCAACCCGCCAGACTGAAAATGGAGAAACATCTAGTCAAAATGACCGTCAGCAACCACCTTCGGCAACCAAAGTTGGTGATTCCAAAGTACCTTTGGAAGACTTTGACTGGGATGATATCGAGGAGAGATTTTGCCGAAAGATGGAGGAGTTTGCAAAGACGGAGAAAAAGCTGGACGAGGAGTTTGGGGAGTGGCTACAGGTTTGTATTGAGCCCCAATTGGGAATACTTGAAACAGCATTAGTGGCTGATGGACTTGGTGAAAGGTATTCAAGGCTTGGAGTTCTATTACCAGTATTCATGAGCCTGACAGGGCGCATAAGCGGTATGGCTAGTTGTTTCCATTGTAGGGAATAATTACGGCTGATGAATGATGTGGTTCAACAGGTTAAAAACCCGTGTAGCCTACGTGCAAGGAGCAGAGAAGAGTTTAGAAGAGAGAAGGGAGCATTGTGAGCTTTCTCGCGTTGAAGATTCCTTCTGTTGTGCCGCTAATCTCCTCTACAACAGATATCAAAGTCGTCAAGGCATTTGAGAGTGCGCTTGCCCTTCTCGGCGGCCCTTGATGTTCTTCTGACGGTTGCCGGTTCTGTCACAGTGGCAATCTCAGAAGCTTTGGGCTCGCCCTCCTGTCAAGAGGCCCAAGATGCCCATAACGAGGCAAAAGATTCAGAAATCGAGAGTTGTCCAAGAATCGCTGAACAACTGACTAACCAGATTCTTGGGGAACTTAACTCTGCCGTAGGGGCAATGAAGAACTTTTCAAGTGGCAGAAACACCCCATGCGTATTTCACCATCCGAACCGTTGCAACATGCTCTAGCCACCAAGTTTAGCAGATGTGGCTTGCTTTCAGAACAGGTAGGGTCAGATATCAGAAAGCCGATATAAACGCATGCCGTCTATGTACGAATAAAGTTACTTATCCTGGATTATTTATAAATTGGGAGCCTTTTAAGCCTGGACCACAACACAAAGCACCTCTAACCCAGGCCTTGCCTCAGAGATTCAATTCAATCCTATCAACAGGTGCAGACAGCTACCCTCATATAAATTAACCTACCTCTAACCATACCACATCCCATTTCACAGTTTCCATTGCCGGACACCCTTACCCTCTGCTATCAAACCCACTTCCCACATTTCCGTCCCTTTTGGCTTCACCTCCAGCACCGGCTTCTTCAACCTAAGCAATGTGAGCCCGACTGGTAGCAGCAACAATGAAATCAAAGAGCGAGCCCTACCGCCGATACCTGCATGCCAACCCAACTTCTACGCAATGGCTGCAGGCAGGCCGTTGCTCGTCACAGTTTGATTTTTTCAATCTGCAGATATCACAAGCCTACACACCCAACAATCAGCAGCAGTGTCCACATGAGAGTGATTGCAGTGGCGTACCCCCAAGGTTCGCGATCCTTTGTTGTGCGTTTCTCGTTGGGGTTTGTATTGGCATGGGATGTCGCAGTCGGTGCAAGTACCGCAACAAGGCTTCTGCTCGTCACACTTTGCTTTCTCCCGGCGACAGGGCACACAAGCCTAGATGTAAGGTGTTAGATCTGCGTCCGTGTTGAAGTAGGCTGGGGCGGTACATACTTGGCGCTTGTGTTTCTGGAATGGGGTTAGCTATACGGCAATGATCTGTCTTTGGAGGGAGGGAGTACTCGAGATCTGGTATAAGGTGCCAGTTTCACATCCCGGAACTGTTCTGTTAGGGACGCCGTGCCAGTCGGCTGCTCTTTGAAGGGAGCATCGACGGAGCAGCCTTGCTGCTCCTGTGGACCATTGTCCATTACTGTTTCAAGATATACTGGATATCCTGTGGGATTCTTCGAATGGAGTAACGGTCAAGTGGGGTTTTGTACCGCAGATGTGGGGTTAGGCTACGAGTGGGACAGGGTTGGACTCCTTTGGGGAGGGTTAGAATCCTTCGGGGAGGGTTGGAATCCTACGGAGAAACCTGCTTCTTATCTATCATCACAGACGGTTCAGAAGCCGATGCAGCCATATATGAAGGTTCAGATGCTCCTAGATGGCACAGGTATTGGTCTTCCTTGCTTTAAGGCCTTGCAAAGCTATGTTGTGTAGACTTTTCTTTATGGTTCCTCGAAAAATGTTGCTCACAATTAATTCTAACCATGATGCTCTGTTCGCTTATGAGGTGGCCTAGTCGATACTTGATACGGAGTCTCTACGTTATACCTTATCTCGTTCAATCTATGGATGCAAGCTCTACTTTATGTCTGACAGACCGCTTCGAGAGATGAGTGAAGTTTCGGACCCATAGGAGCCCCTTACCTGAGGAAATCCATGCCATCATGGATGGGTGGCTTGCAGATCGGCGATTTATTTACTGAAGCCCTAACAAGAATCCACGGTTCGCTTCCATCATATGATAGTTGACGTTTCTGATCTCTCCCGGCAGAAGTCGAATTGGAAAGCTACAACGAAATCCCAGGTCTACTTCCCACGACTGCTTGTTCTCATCTTTTGCGAACGTTTTAGGACTGCGGGAGCTCCTCGTTCGCCCCCCACTTCTACACCCCAACATGCATTACTGGCCTCCGTCACTATCACAAGAATGCCTATGCTCGCGACCGATTTCGGTATATCGCTGCAGTGATGAACGTTATGAGATAAACATCTATTTGCGAGATTACTGTGGGCCAAGTTCAATCTCCGTACCCTCATTATTTACTGTGAGGTCCTGACTCCGCGGTGTCTCGCTTACAGAACTTCGAGCGGGAGGGACGACGAGCAGCCTTGAAACATTGTCTGTTTGGAGTTCTCTCTCAGAAATCGCAGGACGGTAAACACGTGGACGTGGAAGACGATTCCATTGTCGTTTCCTCAATCCTTTCAGCCAGCCGTTCCTTGAAAGGCTTCCCGTGCTTGTTTGGAACTGTTTACTACATTTTAGCATGCATGCGTTGATGTTTGACATATCAGACCCAGATGTCCCAAGCCAATATGTTGGAAATACAAACGTTTGCCGTGTTCGCTTCTGTCTTCGGATCGAGTTTCCTTGAAAGAACATACCAGGGCATTGTTGTGAATTCATTATGGGAAGTGTTAGATTTCCGCTTCGATTCGCTACTTCTTGGTCATATATCTACCGTAGAGAGGTTTTATATGTACTTGATTTGCTATTTTACTTTCGGCTGCTAGCATTAATTGCTAATCGTTGTGGGGAAGATTTGATATGCCCTATCTGCACCTCTGTCCGTACTTTGCGAGAGGGCCAAAGCACAATTACTGGTGATACAAACCATTAATTCACACAAACCGGTGAAGAGTTATAGGGTTTCGGAGCAGAAGATCAGAGAATGATCCGAACAAACCAATCGCAGATCTGCTTCAATGTATGGGTGTGATGTCAAGTGTAAGCGGCATCTATGGGGGCATTTCAGGCCGCTGTTACGAACGGGACAGGCCAGAGCGGGATTTTGTTTTAACATATTCAAGGTTCTCTCAAACCTGCAAAACGTTTACCTTTTGGGGGTGTGTACCTTGATGTGAGGAAGCTGTCACCAGAAAGGTCCCGACTACGAAATATGGGGTCGCCAGGGGCTAAGGCGAGTTTCGCGTCCAGTCAAGGGTAAGTGGAGTTTCTTATATATATCGAACGTATATCGGGTCAATAGGGCAGCAGAACTGACAGCAGATGCCTTTTGCTTGTCCTCAGCACCGAAGCTGTCTACCACAGTCTCATTTACCCCACTAATCTGTTCAATACAACAAACTTCTACTTCTCAGTTCGATCATCCATTACTCCCAGACCAAGTCGCTATTTCAGCACGAATCACCCCATCTGCTCCACAACCCTACACCATCACCATCTCCATCAACCCATCCCCAGCAATGCATCTCCCCCCCTCCCCCTTCTTCTTCCTCCTCCTCCAACTCTCCATCACCCCCTCCCTCATCAATGCCGCCCCATTGCCACAAGCATCAGGCATTGCACCACTCCCAGACGGGACGACTACACCACCAGTGGCATCAGCGAACTCAACCGCAGCAGGAACGCCAGACGCAGCCCAAGGGACACCTGACGCAGCATCCCAAGGCCTAGATCCGGCCACACTAGCCAAGCTGAAACCAGTCGTCAACGGCCTAATCAACGGTATTATCAAAGCTAATGGCGGCAGCACCAACAACCTACCTACCACCGGCAACACACCCACCACCGGCAACCTACCTCCCACCGGCGGCCAACCCCCCCGCGTCAGCCTACCCAATCCTAACGTCCCACTCTCCCCCAGCAACGCCCGACCCTCCCGAGGCTCCGGCCTCCCCCCAGTCGGCAGTACCGGAACCGGCAAAACAGGCCCCAACAACCCCGTCGCGGGCCCTACAATCGCGGGTCCCGTCAGCAACAAGTACCCCCTCAGTACCAGCAGCAACAAGTACCCCCTCAGCACCAGCAACTATACTCCCACTGACAGTACCGGCAACGGTGTTGGCGGGGGTGGTAGTGCGGGGAACGATGTGCCGACGGGGGATCCGGCGAGGGCGGGCGCAGTGGGGAATTATGGGACGATTCCGGGGATTGGGTTGGGGGGTGGGGGCGGGCCTGGGGCGCTCTGAGTGGGGGGAGAGGAGGGGAGAGGAGGGGAGAGGAGGGGATGGGGATGGGTGGAGTGGGGTGGTTTGTGTATGACAGAGGATGGAATTGAACGTAATGATCCGATAGACGCAACAGCTGAAATCAAATTCTTCAGTCAAAGAATCTTCTCTTGTGGGAGTACCTGATCGAAGCGGAAGTGGTAAACGACGGTGCTGGGCGAGTGTTGAGAACCGAATTGATCGTTGTTTGAAAAGAAAGAAAGAAAGAGCCAAAAGCGATAAGAAAGGGAGAGGAAAGACCGACAAAGCCGAAACCACCCCCTCCCCCCCGCTACATCACCACCCTCCCCCCCCCATCAACCCCCATCAAAGCCCTCCCACCCACTCCCCCCCCCCCTCCCTCCTCCCAACCCCAACCGCCAACCCCAAAGCGCGACTCAAACCCCCAGGCACCCCGAGCAAAGAACGAGCCATACCGCCCCTACAGTCCCACGACCCAAGAACCGCCACCCGTAGAAAACGCCCGCCAAACGACGCGAACAATCAAAGAGAGCCGAGCCCAAGATGCCATGCGCCCTAACTCACGATCACGTATTCACGTATATATTTCAAAATCACTAGAATAGAGGTTGTGACGGGGATGAAAATCAACTGCCGTGTAAAAGAAAAAGAAAAAGAAAAAGAAAAAATTTAACGACTATATATGTGTATGTATGTGTACTGTAATAATCTCATCCCCCCCCCCTCCCCCTTTTTTTATTTTTATCTTTAGTGAGGAGTGGTATATAAAAAGCCTTACCTCACTTATGCTACATACCTTATCCGAAACACACAGAACGTCGATGCTTTTTTCGATCGTTGCATTGCCCAGACACGTCGAAGAAGAAGAAGAAAGGTAGAGGAGATACATAGATGACCTTTGTGCCAGGAAACAAACAGCGGCTGAGGTAGCCATCAGCGGGATTTGTTTCGACTTTTCACGCTTCTCTCGGGGTTACGGTAGTTGGAAGAGCGGGCGGTGTAGTGGATGCGCTAAGGATTGCGGGGGTTTTTTCTTGGGGAGATTTCGCTGAAGGGGGATGCCGGCATGGTTTTAGTGATGGTTGTTCTTGTGTTGGGGTTATCGGGTCGGAAGTGGTGGATGGCTGGGGGGGGGGGTAAGGAAGCAGAAGGGGGGGAGGGGGTGTGCTGATAAAAAAGGAGAAGGGGGGAGGATGAGAGGGAGTTGGTGATGGAGAATGGTATAGACACCCAGTTGGCCGATCTCACACACTAGCATCACCATCTAACGCCTCCTCCCTAACCTCCTACCCATCTAACACGCCCCCTTCCCTCAACCCCCTCCAAAGTTCCGCCTCCAAAAACTTCCCCACCCCCACATCCTCACTCAGCCCCTTCCGCCTCCTCGTCTTCACTACAAAATCCCTCGCCGTTGCCGCCACACTCGCCATCTCCAGCGGGCGTAGCTTAACCTCTCGATCGAGCGGATCCCCAGGCACAACGCTCCACTTCTCAAACGTCAAACTGACCGTCGCCTGCCCCTGCGTATGGATGCGGACGTCGGTCTCGAAGCCAAAGCTGTCGATAACGGGAACGAGGCCGCGCACGCCGTAGAGCGGGGTGCCGGCGATGGGGCCGTCAGAGAGGACGTGGCCGCGGCGGCGGGAGAGGACGGTGTAGAGGGAGGCGACGGAGTCGGCTGGGCCGGTCATGGAGACGGTGTAGAGGGGTTCGAGGAGGCGGGGGGAGGCGGTGAGAAAGGAGGAGTAGATGGCCCGGCGGGTGGTGGGGATGATTTGGCCGCCGCCGCGGGAGATGGAGTCTGGGGCGAGGGAGAGGTCGGTGAGTTTGAAGCGGGTGTTGCGGATTGCTGTAGGTAGGTTAGTTTTGAGTTATAGCAAGATAAATTGCGAAACGGGATAGGAGTATACTAACGTTCTTCACACAAGGGCCCTTCGCGGGTGCCCCAGCTAAAACCTTGACAGATTGCATCGCGGACACTGGTGATGAGTTTTTTGTCAACTTGAGAAGGAAGTGTGTCATTCTGAAGGATGTTAGGGCCCATTTCGTCCGGCCCAAAGGCCCAGATATTGCGCGAGGCGAGCTTGTCCCAGCCATAGTTCTCTTCAAAGAATTGGCCGACTTTGCGGACAGGGTCTTTGATGTTGACCTTGCCGCTTTCAATATCCTCTGCAATACCGTCATCGAGGGGCTCGGCAACCATGGTAATTTTGTTCTTTTTGTTCGGGGTGATGGCGTAGCACATTATTGCAGAGGTTTCGACAACCGTTTCGCAGAAGCGGGTAACCGGGTCCGACACTTTGAGTTCCATTTCCGAATAAAGCCTGCGGAGGTCGTGGAGGACGCAGTCCATGTATAGCTCCCCTGTTCCAAGAATAACATGTTCGCCTGATTCTTCGACTTTGGTAGTAATCAGAGGATAGCTCTTGTTCACCTTGCGTAAGCCGTCCAACATCTTTGGCAGCTCTGAAGGGTTAATAGGCTCAACGGCAACTTTAAACACGGACTCGGTGAAATGCCTGATAGGTTTGAAGATGTAGGCGTCTTCATCGTCTTCGAGGCGTGGTGGTACCAGCGTCGCGGTTTTGACGATCGAATTGTCAATGCCACCAAGTAAGACCCAATTTCCCGCCGGGACACCACTTGTGGGGATGTTGTATCTGGATTCTGCAATCCACGTATCCGATATCGTTGAGACTGTCATGTCCTCTTCATCGTCAATTGTATACCCTTCGCCCAATACCCTGACTTGCTCCCCTGCCTTTGCAACACCACTCATGACTCGACCGAATGAATAGAATCCTGAAGCATCGGGAGTGTTGAATAATTTTGTGATCTGGACCACAAGAGGGCCGTCTTGGTCGCACTTCTCTATCGAAGATGCAACCTTGGTATTCATAGGTCCAGTATAGTATCGACTCAACTTCTTTGGAGCCCCTTCTAGTGGCGATGGTATATGGTCTACTACCATGTCGACAAAGCCCTCGGCTCCGCCAAAGAACTGCTCGCAGACCCTTTTAAGTAGGTCTTTAGCATCGGTCTTGTATTGTGATGGTTTCAAATAGATGCCTAACGTTGCTAACGTTTCTTTTAAATCCTCAGGGCTCTCGCTAATTGTATGCGAATAGAGTTTGTAGATGGGTTCAAGTATGAAATTGACAAATGTTCGTTTTGATCGTTCCTCCGTGCCTTTTCGAGTAAACGACCTCCTTTGGGGATTGAAGAAAACATCACCCCATAAACGTACACTGAAATCTTTTGGATTGACCTCAGGATAGCTATCTGCGTACATCTTCGCAAAGGACGGCAGCGTAAAGCACCAGCCCATACTGCTACTTGCAAAAGCAATGTTGCCTTTTTCAGGACTAAGACGCCTCCTTTCTCCTTGTCCAGGCAAGGTATTTTCAATCACCGTATTGACTTCCTCAATAACGTGCTTGAGCTTGAAGTAAGCATCTGTTGGCGGTAGCTTCAACTCGAGAATTAATCGGTCCATTTTGTTGACTATTAAAGTAAGCGGCAAATCTTCCAGTACAGCGTATTTGATTATCTGTTCCGTATTTATCTGGACCCCTTCCACCACGTCGACTACCAAAACAACTCCATCGACAAGTCGCAACGAAGCCGCCACTTCGTCCACAAAGTTGACATGACCCGGGGTATCTAGAATATTTAATAGATGTGATTTGCCGCGTGTGCCCTGAAGAATCAGACTCATAGGTGCGGCCTTGATCGATATACCTCTTGCTCGCTCCAGAATATGAACGTCGGTATATCGTAGTTGCTCGTTCCGCCTCTTGCCCGTGATTTTCTTTAGCCTGTCGTTGATATCGTGTGTCTGCATCACCAGCATGTCCATCAACGCGGTTTTCCCATGATGCAAATGACCTGCAAATGCAATGTTCCTGATCTGTTCCGGGAAGTTCATCAAATCCGTCATAAAGTCGCGAGCAAAATGTACGGGCGGTAAATCCGCTTCCTGAACGACAAACTTCTTTTTCTGGACTGGCGCAATAATTGGTTGGGTGAGTGGTTGGGCATCTTCTTCTTCTACAAGAGTCTCGACGCCTGCACCATATACTTGTTGTGCAGTAGGATAGTATTGCTTGTCTTCGTGCAAGACGACGGCATTGGAGGGCCCTTCATCTATAACCAGTGGTCAGCTCGGGCAATTGAATTATACGACTTGGGCTAACCATCAACTTCCATCAACGCTTGGTCATTATGGGCTCCATCTTCCTCCGCATCGTCGTCATCAATGTAGGCATCATGGCCATTTGCGCCATGTAGCGACTCTTCCTCGGACTCTTCTGCCTCTCCAATGAAATTTCCGAACCTATTATTGAAAGTTAGAACAGATTCGCTTCTTCAGCGGTTAAACCAACATACTCGTCGTAGAGATCATCCATGCTGCGCTGCTCTATGCGACTCTAAGGTCGGTTGTTCAGAGCTTCGGATTTTCTCAAATCTGAACCCTTGAAGACAAATAAAGTTTTGAGCCTCAACCTTATTCTACCATCAGTTGTTGTTCTAGGCCAGCACTTCAGAGACAGTAAACCCTCGGATGACTGAGTAGGATTCTAGACAGCATAAAAGGCTTATGCCGACCATTGTCACTCTCGGGCTGTCCGCAGGAATATTCCGAAACGAGCTTGGATCAAGCTCCGGAAGCTAAACGTTCGCTTATTGTCAGCTTCTCGGTCCGAGCTTTTTTGTCAGTCTCACTCATCAACGATACTTAAGCAGCTGCGTCTCGTACTACTTTGTTGTTGTTTTTGTTGCGAGACTATAAGAGATTGAATTGTACACTTACAGCAGCTACTATACCAATCCCAGTAAACACTTGCAGTATTCACAATGGGTTCTCAAGGTCAATCCTCGTTTCCCCCGGTATATATCGTCTCCGCGGTCAGGACTCCCATCGGTGGGTTCCAGGGGTAAGATTCGTGCCTATTCGAAGCTGAACCTCTTCTGAACCAACCTCCAGCTCTCTTTCAAGCTTGAGCGCCGTGCAACTAGGATCGCATGCCATCAAAGGTAAGATAACCCATCTCCAGGCTACCAGCATTACTAATCTGTATATCAGCTGCCCTCGAGCGGGTTTCAGCCGTCAAGGCTGAAGATATCGAGGAGATCTTTTTCGGCAATGTGCTCTCTGCAAAGTAGGCCTAAACCTCAAGAACTGCTTTCGTCGCAAACATTTACACCTCTCTCCATCCAGTCTTGGCCAAAATCCAGCCCGACAGTGTGCCATCGGCGCCGGCCTCCCCGACTCCACCGTCTGCACCACCGTCAACAAGGTCTGCGCCTCTGGCCTTAAATCCATCATCCTCGCCACCCAGACAATCATGACTGGCAACGCCTCTGCCATAATAGCCGGCGGTACTGAATCAATGTCCAACGTCCCTCACTACCTACCAACCCTCCGCAAAGGCTTCAAATACGGCAACGATACCCTGGTTGACGGTCTACTCAAAGACGGTCTTTCAGACGCCTATTCCAGCGATCACATGGGCCTACAAGCAGAAGAGTGCGCAGCCGACCACTCCATTCCCCGTGCCGACCAAGACGCCTATGCCGTCCGCTCCATCCAGAAAGCCCAGCATGCCACCCAGTCTGGTCTCTTCTCTCACGAAATCACTCCCGTCACTATCCCCGGCGCTAGAGGCAAACCCGCAACAGTAGTCGACAAAGACGAAAAAGCCCAAATGCCCCTTAATGTCGAAAAACTCCAATCCATGAAACCGGCCTTCATCACCGACGGGTCCGGGACCGTCACCGCCCCCAACGCCTCCCCCCTCTCCGACGGCGCCTCCGCCCTCGTCTTAGTCTCCGAAGCCTTTCTGAAATCACATTCTCTAACCCCTATTGCCAAAATCCTCGGCTGGGGCGACGCCGCGCAAAAACCGTCCAAATTCACCACCGCGCCCTCCCTCGCGATCCCAAAAGCTCTCAAGCACGCAGGCGTCAACATGGCCGACATCGACGCCTTTGAAATCAACGAAGCCTTCAGCGTTGTCGCGCTCGCGAACCTGAAACTGCTCGGTTTGGGCGAAGAAAAGGTGAATGTGCATGGCGGGGCGGTGGCGCTAGGGCATCCGCTTGGGTGCAGTGGGGCGAGGATTGTGACGACGGTGCTGGGGGTGTTGAGGGAGAAGAAGGGGAGGTTGGGCTGTGTGGGGATTTGCAATGGGGGTGGGGGGGCGAGCGCATTGGTTTTGGAAAGTATGCAGTAGATGATCTGAAAGCTGATGGAGGTTGTGAGAAAGATGAGGGGCCCCTTGTGAGGGTGGGAGAAGTGAAGTATAGGTGCTTGTAGTGTTCACGAGGCGGGGAACAACATGAAGACAAGACACAAGATCCTCCCCCAACAACAGCCCCTCCAAACAAAATAGATAAAGACTCCCCCCAAAAACCCCGAACAAACTCTCTCTTTCCCATCCATACCATACCCCATACATACCCCAAAGATTCCCACATCCCACATCCCCAAACAATTCTCCCTGCGGGG
>JAABUO010000446.1_pt1 | contig 83420 bp, 95 predicted proteins | sample 5559291 | NCBI WGS metagenome assembly JAABUO01 (sample SAMN10711878, study PRJNA513372) | rock metagenome | isolation source: Antarctica rocks | place: Antarctica: Victoria Land, Finger Mt sud
GATGGGAGGAGGTTGATGATGGGGAAAGTACTGAGCGGAGTGGGAGGAGGAGTGGGGTGAAGGAGTGCAGTGTGGCGGGGGGTGGTGAGATGTTGATGATGGGAGGAGGGGCAGTGGGGGGGAGGAGTTCTCCGAGAGGGGTGGTGGGAGAGAGTGACGGGGGGTGGAAGAAGTGAGGAGTAGAGTGGCGGGGGGTGGAGGCGGGGGGAAAGAGGTTGATGATGGGAGATTGTATTGAGTGAAGTGAGAGGAGAGTGCTTGAAGAGGAGTGGTGGGAGGGAGGGGACGATAGAGAGGAGAGGAGTGCTTGAAGATGAGAAGGGGGAAGGGATGAAGTGAGAGGGGCGAAGTGCTTGAAGCGAAGCAGACGAGGGTATAGGCTTCCAGTGGCCATGAAAAGGCTCAATAGGGTTTTCCAAAGGTGCACCACTTCAATCTACTCATCGCCCCCATTCACGCGCTAACGCAACAAGTACTTGACTTGAGCTTGCATTGCGGGCGGTATGGTGCTGACGACACCAGATTCCATGCCATCTCGACCTCGAAGTCAGTCCCCCCGGCGATGTATTCTGCAAAGCCTCAATGAGAAGTACAAGTATCGTGCCTCTAGATGTCACCTCCCTTACTTTTCCCACCCTTGGCCCTTCCGCAATTTATTATGTAGAATTTTCCTGATCCATCGATGCAGAAGCTAAACAGTCTCCCAACTATGGAGCTTCTTGCCTCGAGTGCAAGCCGCATAAGCCAACAGGACGACTCCCGCCAAGATCTTCGTCGCCAGCACTGCAGCCATAAAAGGATGTTGGTCACTGAACATTCAGTAACCATTCCCCACTTATTACGAGAATGTCCTGTACTCGCATGGAATCAATACAATCTAAACACATGAACTACCCTATAATGAATGGGCAAGGTCTGTCTCTACATGGAGCAGGCTACGCTGGCTGGGCTAAGCGCTGGCGGTTTGGCAAAATATCAGTGCCAAACACCCTTGAGTTTTCTATTTATCAAACCCCATCTTCTAAACCCGCTGTGGAAGAAGCAGATGGTCGACGCCTCCATCACATGTAGGACAAGTCGAAAGGATTCTACTGCGGCACCCCATTTTATCTTGGTACACGAGGACATGAGGGTAGATAGGCATGTAGATATATTGGTTGAACTATCTAGTAGGTAGGAACTACGGAGGAAGGAAGAAGGGGAAGTAGGTGAATACCCTGAATCCCCTGAATCCCCTAGCGCCAGCCCTATAGGGCTCGGAGCGGCAGGGAGCGGAGATTACTAACCAGGGGTAACAGTACTATTCCCTGTTTCCAACATTTTACAGGGTATAGGTAACACCTCACCCTCACCAACGCCTCACCCTCACCCACTCGTATCGTCCACCCATCACTGGCATCGGGCCCTCGGTTGTGATTCCTGCCGAGTCAGCGACCACATCCCTGACAAATTTGGCGGACTCAGGCAAACATGAGAGCTTATTGCTGCCCGTGCCAGTCACCCATACCTTGTCGATAAATCGATATTTGTGAGGTTGAGGGCAAAGCAGAAGTTGAATGAAGTGCCGCGGGATTGACATGCCCTCGAGCTCCCGCATGCGAGGGCGGGCAATAGTCCAATGCTTCGGGGCGAAGGTGCTGCTGTATATGTATATCTGCCGTCCCAGCTTCACCAGGGCCGACGCATGCCAGAGGCCCGTGAGGGTATTCAGGCAGCTGGCGGTCAAGGCCACCGCCGGGCAATTGAGCTCATGACGCCACAGCGCGATTGTCCCGGCGGCAGCGTAGCTGTCGACATCCTCATGCCCTGGCTTCAGTTGCTCGAGATGTCTGAGGTTGCATCAGTCTCTACGCCCAACGTGATCGCTCGATGCTCATACTTCTGCTTTTGCGCGCGGTCAGTGTACGCTATCTGTACAGGTATGACCTTGACCTCAGGATTTTGACCCTGCCAATTTCTCACGTTCCCCAGCCAGGCATTGATCGCCACCGTCGATGTCAGGTGGTTCCAAACAGAGGGCACCATTGGAGGTTGAGAAGAATTTTCCGCAGATGTGATAACAGTCATGATGAAGAGAGAAGAAAACCACAGGCTATGTGTAATATCTATATATGATAGAAAGCATGACTCACGAGTGACATTTCCAAGAACATTACGAAACGAGACGCAAAGAACGATTATGAAAGATGATTATGTCTAACCTCGAGTCGAAATGATCTTGTTAGTGCTCAGAAATCTAGGGGTTTTAAGGGAAAGGCGTGTGACTAACGTCATAGTGACTTTCAGGAGGTCTCACTCGTTGAGTCAGATGTGAACCAAGCGTGTTTCTTTCCTCATCCTTGATCACTTCCGCTTCTGAAACGTTTGTTTAACCCCTTCCCATTATTCTCGCTACTCTTAACTCTGTCCCTTTCTGGATTCTTGATACTTAGTTGCCTATGTCAACGGCGCATTGAACTTGTGGAAGATGACTCGTCCTTCACGATTGGCCCGGCGATCCCGCTGTTCCGGCCAGATATTCCTTGAGCCGAGAGCCTACACTCTTAAAGGCACGGTATAACGGTGACAAAGTCGCCGACTTTGCCATCGTGCTCTTGTCTACTTCGTCCGGGGCGGTCGCGGCGGCGAAGGCGGGGCCGGGGGCGGCGGGGCCTTTTGGAATGATTACAATATCCGTACATCGTTGAGGGGTTGCCCACCATTTGGCCCTGCCATAATCTGATGAGATAACATCAATTTAGATGCGGAGGGGTAGTCTTCACCTTCGATGTAGTTGCCAAAGCTACCTGAAGGCCTCTAGTACTGTGGTTGTCGAAGATCAATGATGGGAAAAAAAGAATATTGAGATCGTACTCCTTCTCATTGTAACTCTCCTCTTTCGGCGCAATTCCATCACGTGCCTTTCTTACTTCCTCTAGCATCGAACAACTCTGTACATCTTCTAGCAAGTGAGCTACAAGTTTCCAAGCTCGGCCACGCTCTTGCCTTAGCTTGACCCTGTCTTCACGAAGATCGAGTCTGCGCTTATCAATCTATTCCACGCAGTGGCCCTACGCAGAGCAGGTTGTCCCCCTCCGTCATTGCCAGCATCGCCGTGCGAAGCACTGTCAAAGCGAGGGTCGATTTCCTGAGATGGAATATTCCCCCCGTCCATATCTGTGTACCACGCCTCGAGCTTTGACTAGAAGCTAGTCTGCAGGAGAAGAAAACATTAGAAGTATTTAACCGCCTGGAGCTGAGGTTACGCGTTCATTTTTCCCGTGGCGCACCAGCCCGTCCCAGGTCAGTCAGAGGTCAAATACGGTGGGCAATAGGGTGGGAAATGGGCGGGGCGAGTGAATGGGGTAGGTTGTGTCTAGGTTCCCCAGGTGGCAATATATACTATTAACAGTGAGAAGGTCAATTTGAAACAAAGTTCCCTATCTACTGCCAGCATTCGGGAGGTCTTGGGGGCGCAACTTATCGGCGCACATTACGGGTAGCGTCACTTTCGCTAAAGGCGGGATCATCTATGTAGATTCCCCACCATATTATGGACTTCCCTGCAGGCATTACCTCTTAGGCGCTTGCATGCAAGGATTTCCGATCCCAATATCGCTTCTTCACCCCCGCTGGCGACTGAACGGACCTCCTATAGCACCGGGCAACTGGCAGGCTAGATACTACGATGACTCCATCAATCCGGATGACGCAAATCCAACGAAATATCACGATGTTGGTAAGAATAGATTCCTTCATGCAGCAGCCAGCTTGCAGAAGCTGCATCAGGAGTTATCACGTCAGCAGACCGATCTTCTAGCCAATCAGCTGTCTACCTTCCATGTCAACGTGACTGTCACACACGAGAAGCTGCAGGAGGTAGGTCAGAGGCTTCCCGTGACGCTTTCAAAATCACCTCCTACAAGGAAAGAAGTTTGGGCTGAGCTTCGTCAAAAGAAGAAAGATGATAGAGTCAATGCTCGAGCTTTGACTGCAGCGGAAGCAGCTGAGCGGAATGCTAAGCAACGGGATGCTAAGCAAAGAGATAAACAAAAGGAGGACAGTGAGACTACAGCCTCACTGCCATCGGACCCCCTCACCCTCCGCTTCACCCTTCGTCATTATGACGTTCAAGCTCCGGGGTAGACCGAAAGGTGGTAAAAACCTCACATCGACTACTACTACTACTACTACTACTACTACTACAACTTTCAACGAACCTTCATCCTCTTTCGCCCCATCTGTGATGACTAGAACAACTAAATCTGACCGTGCAGTGAAGGAAACAACTGTATGAGAGCAGAAGTCTCAGCCTAGACGTCGTCTTCGTGATTCTACGTTGAAGGTAGTGACTTCGAAGTCAATGAGAAAGAGGTCTAAGCCTAATTTGGTGACGGCAGCAACATTGGATGAAAGGGAGTCTCAACAAAAGAGGCTTATTGAATCGGCATTCGTAATAGAAGAAAATGTTATATATGATGGGGAATCTACATGTATTTGTTAGCAAACTACACCTAAATGAAGGTAGATCCCGCCTTTAGCGAAAGTGACGCTACCCGTAATGTGCGCCGATAAGTTGCGCCCCCAAGACCTCCCGTGAGAAGCCTCTTTATCCATTTACCCGTCAGTTATACAGCCCCACCCTAAATATAGCATACGATCACCACCACTAGTAAGGGTGTTCGGATAAGTAAGCACTGAACATTGTTTTTGCCTCAAGATCTCAGTCGTGTTATTGTAACTGTAGCTAGCCCCTTCGGGGCTAGCTTGCACTAACCTATCTCGGGTAAGCCGCGGTAGCTAAGCCCCTTCGGGTTAGCTTACTTGCTTACTACGTAAGGTGCCGTTACACCGTAGGCGTAGGTACCTTAGGTAGTCATCCAGAGGGTCCCTAACCCGAAGGGGCTTAGCTACGGAAACACGTCTGAGGTCCTGAGGCAAGCAATACTCGTAAGCTCGATGAGCTTTTAATGATAATAGCTGCGATCATAATTTGCGATGAAGAATTCAACAGTTTATCAAACGTATCTCTTAACAGAGGGCTAGCTTTTTACATACCCAATAGACACAGTCAAATTGCTTCCTTTACCACTAAACCGTGGCAAAAACTCAGTGTGCGCGGACAGTACAAGTACATCTTCCTCCACTCTCAGCCATTCCTCTAATTGCTACATCTATAACAGCTGCTCAATCGCAACCAAACATGCCCGCCATGCCAGAGTCTGATCCAAAGTACTTGCGCCCATCCATACATCATTCGATCGCCGTAGAGCTGGATATTCTAGCAGAAGCAGTGGCCTCTGGTAACCTCATGCGAGTCAAAGCTCTCGTTCGTCCTACGGATACTGTTACTTATGGGGGGTAGACTAACATTTAAAGCAGCTTCACCTCCATGGAACCCTTTTCAACAGCCCGCTTTCAATCCGTCCCTTATATTCGTAGTACCTTTGCTAATAATAACGACCCTTTAACCGCGTTTTTTGCCCTTTATAACTCTTTCAAATACAATCGCTATGCCTCCTCGCATGATGAGTATAGACGTCTATGCGCTTTCTTCCGCTGGCCGACCCGCAAGCAGGAATACTACCACGCTGAGCGAGACGAAGCTTGGGAGGGGTTCCGCATCGCAATGGTGAAAGCGTTCAACATGACCTTTGGCGACGACGAGAATGGCATTGAGGCCTGGAAAAGGATGTGCGTGCTTGTCGGTATGGAACATATTCCTGATACCTTAGCAGCACGAAGAGAGGTGCGTAAGACTGTTGTCCTTTTTGCATTTGACTTGTAGCTCACCCTCCTATCTATCTTGTCTTCAACTCTTCCCGGGCTCTTGTGTTTGGGGGGGGGGAAAGTAACTAAAGAGGGAGAAAGGCCATGATTCAGACCCACGTGAATTTGTGCGATCTCCTTGACACCGCGAGGCAACGCAGTAAAGTCTTGCAAGTCTTTGCCTTCGAGAAAGAACTGAGAGATTATACTCTGAAAACGGGGAGGATCTTTCCCCGCGAGAAGGCTTATGAGGGAGGCTTGCTGAAGTATTTGTTGAGAGAAATCATCGGGACCTATCATGGAAATAGAATGACGGGCGAAGGCCGGAAAAGAAGGGAAGAAAGGAGCAAGAAGAAAAAATAAAATTGGTCACACAGTAATGTAAGTGGGAGCGTGACACGATTACAGCTCAGCCTTGTGCAATTTTCATCTATGTACTCTACACTATTTACTAAGGAAGTGCTTGGTTCTCGCCATGGTTTACGTACCACCTATCATACGCCTTCTATCCTTCAACCCTTTCTTTCTCAGGGCAGGCGGGTGATTTCCGAAAATACTCCCCGGGCCAAAATCCGGCTTGCCGCCTAACGTGCCGAAGACATCCCCCACATAATTAGTTGGCTTGACGCCCTTTGCGAACGTGGTGTTCCAGCCTCCCAGGATGCCCTCCACCACCTTGACGCCTGCGAGATAAATGTTCTGTATCGACGGCTCGAAACCCTGAAAGCCGTACAACAGATTATCGAGTACGGACTGGCCGGCGTAGGGACGATCAAAGTCCGAAGCCGTGCGCATCACGATGATGCGGGAGAAGTCGACTGATTTGGTGACTGCGGCGCGGAGGAGCGCTTCCAGGGTTGCGGTGTCTTCCTGTTCGGTGCTGCAGTAGATGCCGCTGCCGTTTGTTAACAATGATGTGGTGTTTTCGAAAGCTTCGGAGAGCAGTGCCCCGGTGAAATAGACGTCCGAGGTGGCTGTATCGCAGGCGATGACGCCGGGAAGCTGACTGCCTGCTTTGTAGCCTGGAGTCGAAGCGTAATTGGCACGATAAGCCATCGCAGCAGCGGAGTCATTGAGGGTGGCAGTTTTAGCGAAGGAAACGGCAAGTTGGCGGAGGGGCTCATTGACTTCGAAAACTTCGGTACCGTACAGTTCGCCTGGATAATGGGTTGGAGAAGAGCTCCCTTGGGGAAAGTAGCCGGTGGAAAAGTTCGAGGGTTTTTCGCGAGCGTCGATTTCATATTGCAGGGCAACTGAAACGGCGTAGCGGGCGAATGTTACAGACTAGAGATTGTCAGTGAGAGTAAGGCCGGGGTGTTTTGCCACTCACGCCAATCGTCGTGACTTTTGGGGAAACTCCGGCAATACCAGCGATGAGGAAATAAGTTTTTTTCAACTCGAACAAGGGTGAAAGGGCTATAGCAGCTATCGTGCTTGCAGCATTAATTTCTGAATAGACAAGTCAGTGGCTCATCTATCAAGTTTGGAGAATCGTTGAAGAAACATACCGCCCTCGCCAGTCACAACTTGGCAGATGTCACCATTGCCGGTGCAGTGAATACTTGGATAGATAGGAGAAAGTCCAGGCACAGTGATGTTGCGTGCCAAAAGGTTGAATTCCGGGATCCCGTACCAGATATCCCCTTCAGGTCCATACTGTGCATCGTTTAGAACTCATGCGAACCCAGCTTGAATTTAATCCAACTTACCATGTCAATTATGAACACCTTGGGAGCAACTGGGTGACGGTCTTCACCACGTTGGTCGATGGCATGGCGCGCGTCAACTGGGATTGCAATAGCAGTTCTTGAAACAATCCATAATGCGGCGACAGTATAGAGGAAACCCATGGTTGACATTCCAAATCAAACGCTGCTGGCTTGAAGGTTTTTGGGTCAAACACTGCTCTAGAGACAACCCCGAGGTTTTCGGGCGAAGATAAGAATGTCAGCGCGAGGGGAGGCGGGGAGGTCTCCATAAATGGGGAGGTTGGATCTGTAGATTCATGGCTTTCAAAGGCTTGACAAGCGCGCCTTTACGCGGTGCCGATGCAGGGGAGAATGATTGCGACATTTCAGTTTGTGCACGTTAACCCGCTCTCGTCAGTGTCGTAGCTACGGCGATATTCGAGGGGGAATTTGTCGAAGATTTTGGGGCCGACCGCGATCTTTACAGAGATTAGTATTTGACTAGCAGTTGTAGATAGCTAAGGCAGCTTTTGCAGTCTGTACTCCGTACAGACATGAAATCGAACCCATCGAATTTAGTGAGAATATTTAGCGAGACTATCCTACGCGTCTCCCAAAGCTACCACCATTTTCTGTCGCACTTCGCAGCGTCACTGAGTACCATCTTTGATCCCCTCTAGGCTACCAGTATCACTCTGAATGATCTGAGGACATTATGCGTCGAAGAAATTCGAGAAGAAGATAGGAAAAAAGTAGGTGGGAGATCTCGCTTAAAACTCTCACTTATTTCGATGGTGTGCCACTTGTGCCTGCCTGCAGGTTTTGACGCAGTTCTACCTTACACAGACCTGCTCGTCTAGGTACCACAATAGGTATAGGTATCAGCACCCACACCAATAAGTTAAAACCGTGCGGGGCTCCAGCCTGCATTTCCGCTGCTTCTCGAAGGGGAGGAATGCGCCTCCAACCTTCTTTCTCGGTTCTCTCTTTCCCTTTCCCTTTCCCTTCCTACACCTACATCAAGCCGTGTATCGTGTACGGCAGATGCTGCAGATGATGGGGCGAGTGATGCTACAGAATAACGAGGTATGTGAATGGCTGTTATGCGATGGGATGCAAGAGAAAGACATCGGCAACTCAATACGACACGCAGTTACACTGCAGCTTTTTCGATATGCGGACTCTTGCTCGATGGGCCCATTTGTAAGCGCAATGCACCGCAATTTCCCAATGGAGCGACCTGACCGAGCCTTCTACCTGTTTCTCTTCGTACGAGGTCTGACAGTTTTATCCATCGGGTGGTTGGGCCAATCAATGCTTTTGATGCTTCGTCAGGAGTGTGACACCCACTGCAGATTCTTTCCTCAATCTCTACATATTTCCTAATTTCCGCAAAGACTCGGTAGAACCTTTAGAGGTCTCGGCACAAGAATTAGGGACATTTTCATGAATAGAAGCCTCATGAGCTTTTAGGTGAGAGAACTTGGTTCAAATTGTGTGCCACTGGAAATTTATCCCCCAAAAGACAAGGTAGTAGCATGAGGTGCAGCTTTTGCATCGGATTGGAAGTAATACCGACAATGAGCACTCTGCGTTCATGTGGGAACATATCTGAGCCTCAGCACAAGCCGCAGGATAAGTGTTACCTTCTTAGGCAGGGACATCGCATCTGAAAGCTGTGTAGGTAAGGTACAGTTATGTATGGTGAATATTTGGGGGCCGGAGTTACATCGATGATTGGCTCGATCAGATGAATTGCTGTCATGTGTCCTCACCCCTACCCTTCATAGAGGAAACCCTGTCTTTATGTGTACATGTGCAAAGCTTGGTGGAAACCCGAAAGACGAAATTGCCTGTTAATAGAACAGACGTTGCACCCTCTCCTTTCTCGATAGCATTGATATTCTCATCCGGTACATTCTTGAGAATGGCAGGATCAAACTCTGCACAGTATGAGGACCGTGGCTATATTCTCAAGATAGTCCAGGCAATCACGTTAGCTTTAGCTTTCACTTTACTTGGCTCAAGGCTCTATGTCCGATTCAAGATTACTAAAAATCCAGGCTGGGATGACTTCTTTATCGTCCTCGCAATGGTAAAGTAATTCAAAGTGCCTTTTAAGTGTGCAGCAGCTAACCGAAAACACTAGATCACAGCTTTGGTTGGCATAGGCATGGGAGACGCCTCTCTTCACTATGGCTTGGGAAGGCACATATACTCCCTGCCGGAGGAGCAAATCACCCCAGCGATAAAATGGGACTTCGTTCAATCTCTTCCTTTAGGACTTGCTGCTATGTTTACTAAGATTTCCATCTTCATCCTTTTGCGTCGTCTCTTTGTGAACCATCATACAAAGTGGACGTGGAGGTGGACCTTACACTTTGTCAATAGCGTCAACATTGCAGCCAATATAGCTTCTGCTACCACCGTCTTACCCCAGTGTACTCCTATCAATAAGCTCTGGGATCCTACCGTGCCTGGTAGCTGCTGGCCTCCGTCAACTCAAGCTGCAGTTGGAATATTCCAAGGAGGTGATTTCCCAAGCAACAAAGCAACCCTTACGATTAGTTCCAACTAATTGACGAAATCAGTGTCGTCCGCCTTTTGCGATTTGGCCTTCACAGCTCTTCCAATCGTCTTCTTGTGGAATGTTCAAATAAGCTTTCGGATCAAAGTCGGAATCTGTTCTCTCATGGGATTGGGCTTCTTGTCAGTATTTCTTTCCACCCCGAGAATAGTCATCGCTAAGTTCTCGAATTCAGCACCGCAATCTGCGCTATTGTTAGAACTATTATTGCAAACACGGAGAACTTTGATGATTTTACATGTAAGTTCACACAATGGCGGAGACTGCATGCACCTCGCTAAGTTTCTTAGACAACGACCTAAATTGGAACATCTGGTTCGAGTAAGCTCTCCAGCCAAACTGACCCTCCTCATTTGGTATCTATCGGTTGGTTGACCAAAAAGTAGCTTGGAGATTATATGTGGCATTATTGCCGCCTGTTTACCAGCAATCCGGCCTTTGTTGAAGACTGATCTCATCAAAAGCTACTTCAGCAAGAGTTCTTCGAGCCGTCCATATGCCGTGCAAGAGGATGCTCCTCATGATCTACACGAGTTTGGCTCCTCCAGCAATCTTCAAAATACCCAATCAACTTCTTGGTCCAAGAATAGCAAGAACAGAACCAGAGTTGACTACCACTCACCGCACCCATATACTCCAGGAATCAGAAAAACCACCCACATCAATCTATCAACACATACCGGTAAGCTTGAGCAGGATCCCAGGGGAAACAATCCTTTTGTTTGAAACGTCACTCCGAAGGCGAAAATCATTGCTGGTGGATATTGTTACGATAAACACATTCATAGTGAGCTATCGAAGTGGTAAAGTTGGGGATCTAAAACCTCTCGGGGCCGTATACAGCACTTGAATGCCTTTTCCTTACAACTGTCACACTCTCGCTTGAGGTTTGTTAATTCTCGACAGGCAACGCTGATTGTAGTATATGTAAGAATTAAATGACTACATGAGATCTCGAACGCATGAAGCTGCCGAATAATGCGGATATGTGCAGTAACCATCCCAAAACATTGCAAGCATGCTGTATCAAAGAACCGAAAACATTCACCAAGAGCGGGCACACGTGATGTATTGGTTACTTGATGAGGAAGGTCTGTGCTCTTAGGCTTGCTTTGCTATGCACCAACGTCCCTCCTGCAGTTTCAGCTCTCGTCTTCTTTGTTCGCCACCCACTTCTACTTAAAGCAACAATGCCCCTGGGTCGCTGGCACCTCATCCACCACACCTAAACATGGCGAATCTGCCAGAAACATTCGAAGGTAATTATCCGTCGCGCATTCTCATCCATATTAACCTTCCCCGGGTGTGAGTTGGTACACGAGCCATCTCAAAGGGCAGCTCTCTCCCCAAACCCGAGTTCGAGACGTTCCACCATACGCGCTACGAGACTGACAAATTCTTCTGTGAAGGGCCCGTTCACATTGCCATAATCGGCGGCACAGGCCTATCTCACCTGACCGACTTCGGTCCCGTTGCCTGCCTCCCGCTCACGCACCCAATGCTCTGCACGCCATGGGGTACTCCCTCGTCGCCCATCACCATTCTCTCGCACCCAAGGCCCTCGGGCACGCCCCTCAACGTCGCGGTTCTTTCTAGACATGGCCTGCACCACGAAATTGCGCCGCACGAGGTGCCGTCGAGAGCCAATATTGCTGCGCTGAGGAAGTTGGGGGTGAGGTGCGTTGTGGCATTCAGTGCTGTGGGCAGTTTGAGAGAAGAGGTCAAGCCCAGGGACTTTTTGGTGCCGGACCAGGTATTTGATCGGACCAAGGGCGTAAGTCTTCGGTGTTGGTTGATGCCTCTCCCTTCTCTCAAGATTCTGGAATTTATCTGCATACGGTGGACTAGAGTCATGCGCTGCCTGCCCGTTTGCACTCCAGTTCCCGATACACGATCCCAGTTCTGATCTACATTCGTTGTTATTGCTGAGTCTAAGGAACAATACCATAGGTCAGACCGTGGACCTATTTTGAAAAGGGCGTTGTTGGCCATGTCGGGTACTCTGACCCTTTCGACAATGATTTAAGAGATGTTGTCATCAAAGCAGTAAGCGGCCAAGGGATCCTCCAAGGGGAGAATATTCTGCTTCACGAAGAAGGAACTCTTGTGTGCATGGGTATGTCTCGTCCACTGTTGTATATACCCTCCTTGCAATTGTCTCTCCTCTCAACAAGTCTACCCGCAAGCCAATCGTCAACCTGACAAATCATTCTTCTATCAATTAGAAGGACCCCAATTCTCGACCCGCGCCGAGTCCCAGCTCTACCGCAGCTGGCAGGCTTCTTGCATCAACATGTCCTGCCTCCCGGAAGCGAAGCTAGCTCGCGAAGCCGAACTCGGCTACGCCATGATCTGCATGTCTACCGATTACGACAGCTGGCATTCCACCAACGAAAGCGTGTCGGTGGACATGGTGATGGGCCACATGAGAGCCAACGGGGAGAATGCGAAGACGGTGGTGGCCGCGGTGTTGAACGCGTTGGGGAGTGATACGGCGAAGATTAGGAAAATCAGAGAGGGGAGACGGTGGGAAGGACAAACGAAGTGGGCGGCGGAGATGACGAAGCCGGAGGGAAGGAATAGGGAGACGGTCATGGGTCTTGCTTGGCTGTTTCCGGACCATTTTGGGGCTGAGAATGTTTGACCTGAGTCTGGTAGGAGTCTACTGGCTTGACGCTAAAGCTTCATGCTCCTTCACCAGAGTGTGCGAGAAGCCATTGCAGCATAACCGAGAAATCCTTTGCCAATTTTCGATAAATTCCAGCTTCATTTGCACCTTCCTGAATCGAGCTATGTTTTCTTCTGAACGCGTACCGTGTGAGCCGTCGTTATTCTTCTGAAACACGAATTGATCTTCTGCTGATTCTACTTCTTTCTTTCTAGCTTTGACAATGGGTAAAATCTCGTTGGCGTAACGTTCTTGAGTCATAGGCTCACCCATCTTGTATGTCTTCTTTCTGACCTTTCCGTTCTTCTGCTGATGATTCTCCTCTTCTGTGTACCCGTAGAACATCAGCTCACTCTTGTAATCGACTTCTATCATAGCTCATACACTGAACTGAGTATCTGCAGTACGTCAACGTTTCTGTGTGCAATCTGGACAGTTCCTTTCCTGACGATTTCGTATAACTCACTCAGTATGTCGAGAATTTTGATGAAAATGAACCTCGTCAGACCAATGTATCTGAAAACTGATTAAAATCTCATGTCTGTAGTACTGTAAAAGTAAGAGAAACATACTGGTTTCCACTGCCACTCCTTTCACTTCTTCCACTCCTCACACGTGTTCTTTCGCGTATCGGCCTGATTTTGACTGATCCATGACTTCTGACAGCATCTACACTTGTAATATTCAGCCTGATTGAAGTGATTTTTGACTGTGTCAGCTCCACAGTTCAGCTGAAACTCGTCGACGCAGTCCTTCCACTTCCAAATGCGTTTATCGTAATGTCCTTCCATACTCTTAATCATCTTCTTGACTGTATCTTGATCCAGCTTAGTAGGTCGTCCAGAACGATCTGCACCAGAACGTCGAACAGATGCATTGAGCCATGTGTATTGAGTACTGCGTGGAACTCCTGTTTCTTTCTGTATATCTAGTGCTGAAAAGCCGACTTTTTTCAGTTGTTTGACGCGTGCGCGACTGGGTGTGGTCCATTCTGACGGAGCAGAAGGCTTGTTGTCTTCCAAATCAGGTGTTCGAGGCCGTTTCATAACGATGTGGTTGATGTTCTCCAGAAACTGCTAACAAATTTTTCCACCGACCCTCGGACCCTCAGCATCGACGATTAAGTATGCCGTACCAACAAGTTTGTGGCGCCACAGCATCGACCCTCTCCAGGAATTGCTAAAAGTTAACTGCCTGCATACTCTCAAACACACGCTTGCTTGCGCTTATTTATGAGATTTACTCTAAATGAACGCTTCGCTGCGCGACGTGTGTCTATAATGCAAGAGAGCTCGGATCGGGTGTTTGGCCGACGAATACTTTGACCGGGGGTTTTTGAGAGATCTTGGAAGGTGTAGGATACTTGGGCGATCTTGAAGATTATAGGATGATTATAGGATGGTTATCGAAGAGGACAGGATCAAGAGTTGTGTGAGTGTTAGAAGGCGAAAAGATTACGACGGAGGTACAAGTCATATTCGCAGTTTACTACACACATGGACATGACGCCGTTCAATTACCTTGTTGATGTTGCTTCTGGACGAGTTACTGCGATCCTCGATTGGGAGGGCGCCAGCCAGCGATGGAACCCACCTGTACGCGGTGCTGGCTACGAACCTTCTGTCTAGTTACAGAAGAGCCTAGAGGTTTCCAACTCGATGAATCGACATGTCGATTCCGACCGAGCATCGTGTCGTGATGTCGCGATGCTCACAGACGATGTGATCAAATCGACAAGTCAACAGATTCAAGTCTCTGAGCACTTAACATGCTTCTGAAGCCTCTGAGTAATGAGAATGCCAACTCATTAACATGCTCTTAAGCCACTGAGTAAGTGACATACTCAATGTTTCTGAGCGACGCGTCGATTTCGATCAGGTGATCAAACAGCGAACGGAAGTTCACGAAAGTGACCAGCTTTCACATACATCGACAACAAGCCCACCTAGTCTTGCCAGCTAGGTGGCCAAACAGCGAAAAGTTCATCTAGTCGCTCAGCTAGATGGTCATACAGCGAATTCGGAAGCCCACGTCGAAGTGGCCAGCTTTCACATACATAGACCAAAAGCCCACCTAGCCCGTCCAGCTAGGTGGCCAAACAGCAAATTCGGAAGCCCACGTCGAAGTGGCCAGCTTTCACAATTTCGATTTGTCTATGTGACCACTTGGTCATATAGACAGTTCACGATAACGCGGAGCCCGTGATCTGTTACTCGCACGGCCAGCTCGCAACCTCGGGCATAGCTCTTCGTCGCCCATTTTATCGGTGTGATTGCACAATGTACAACTGGTCTACGAGATATACTGTCTAGGATTTTGAGTCGGCTGCTTGCAGCAGGATTTCCTTGAGCTCATCTGACTGGTTATGGAAAGTGGATTCAGGTTACAGCGACTACTAGAATAACTCCCACGCTGCCATCTGTATCTTTTTTGACGGTTAATAGTCCATTTCCAATAAGCTACCCTCGCGCAAGGCTGCGTAAATTGAAGCTTTTGAGCCCAGGGTCAGTTTATTCTATCTCAGTAGTTTCATATCTCGAATCCTTAGAGCTTGTACCCTCTTCTGGGCGATCCTCATAATTTTTCGATATGCCTCATATCCTTCATCACAGGTACTGCTTTCAAGGTGCTGCATCAAGCCGCTCAACGTTGAAAACGTTCTGATTATCGCCGCATTTCTATCGCTTTTGCTGAAGAGAGGCACTGGACAGTAGTAGATCTTTGGCGCATGTGCTGGAGACAGCATATCATTTTCCAAGTCTCTAGCAGTTCGAAACTGGGCTCGGTAACAGGGACAATGTGGGCAGCGAAACATTTGGAAATCTGCGAGCTGATAGTCGCTTTCGCTGCTGGTACATGGTATTGGGACTTGGCTTCCTAGGCTGAAGTTGCTACCCAAGGGGTCTCTTGTAGCAGATTTAACAATAGGGTCACAGAGTAGTTGAGGTTTGCTACAGTAGCTTTTTGTAATAAGATTTGATGTATCATGTCGATGGATGAATTGGTTGATTGCTTGCCGTGTAATGTTTGAGCGACAACTGCCGCTCTCAAGGCGCAATCTCCCACAGACCATTCATTCGTCAATACGTCTCTTTCTAGCATAGAGTTGAGTGTTGATTGTTTTAATTTTCGGAAAAAAGATCTGACGCGCCGGATCACAGCATGTATCTCGAAAATTCAACAGCAGGACGCTCATCTTGCAAGACTTCCCATTGTTCTGACCCTCATGGATATGACGCCGTTCAACTACTTTGTTGATGCGGCTTCTGGGCAAGTCACTGCGATCCTCGACTGGGATGGCGCCAAATATCTCCCCATAGGCCACAATTTTCACTTCGTTGAACATCTGTTTGGATACATGATGAGAGACGGTTGGGACGATATTGAAGATCGCGAGGTACTTGAGTCGTTCTTTCATGGAAAAAGTCCGCCGACATCTGGTCTCCCAAGGGTTTGACGAGAGTGACCTAGAAGCACTAGAACACGAGAAGACATTAGGGACCCTCACTTATTTTGTGCCGAAGCTTCTTGAGTGGAAGGATGGACGCGCTGAAGGATATCTAGAAAGATATCTACAGCATTTCTTAACAACTAAGGCTTCCTCCCAAACAATTGAAGCCCTCTAGACGCCTGATTATTCGATACCGCTGCTTTCAAAATCTACAATGCTTGAGGGAAAAAGGATCAAAAACCTACCCAAAAAACATTAACGATGCCAGATAATACCTCTATATCACAATCGAAAGTCCAAAGGCCAAAACCCCGAACCCTACCGCCACTATTTGCGGACAAGAAGAACGTATACTGTTCTGGATGTCGAGGCCTTTCGAGATTTGGCCCGTAAACGCAACAGCACTGCTGTACCCAAATAATGGCATGGCCACTGCCCCGGCATCCCCCCCCCTTCCTCCTCCTCCTCCTCCTCCTCCTCCTCCTCCTCCTCCTTCTTCCCTTCCTCGTCCAAACGCACTCCAAATCAACCCCCCCAAGCGCGTCTCCCCACCCCCCAAAGAAGCCACACTCTCCGAAACCGTCACGCCCACCCCGCCTCGCATAACCGTCTGAGTGCCAACAACAAAATCCTCCGCCGAGTCGGCCGTATACACCTCCCCGCCAATCGTGCTATGGGGACCGTATAAGTTTCCGACTCAACGATCATAAGCCCAGCGGCGTTGAGCAAGACGAGCATCAGCATCGCTCTGATGTACACCGAAGGCGATCCGATCGTTGAGAGTTGGCATGACACCTATCAATAAAACTGATGAAATAGATGGTGTGGTGGTAGAAGAAGACGTCGACGTGATATTGTGCGGGGTAATGATTTTAGTGATTACTATCCTGTCAGGCGAGTTTATTCAGCTACGACCAAAGTTATGGCAGCCAAACCTGACATTCAGGAAGAGAATACATTACTCGGTGGCTTATAAACAGCGCTTTTGTGAAGGATCTGAATGATCGAAGTGGTGTCATCTTCTTTTGTAGAACATCCAGTTGCAGAGCCTCTAACGATCAATGTAATATAACTTCGATGTATATAATAAATCACGGCCACTCTCAGTAGGGAAGGTTTGCTTATACTTCTATCATATACATTGATGAAGGCACCAAATTTCGAGAGAACAAACCTCCGTCGGCTACAGTACTGGGCTCTAATACTTCGCTGCTCAATGTTCAGAGACTGTGGTTGCGGAGCACGATGACCCGAAAAGCATGCGTTATCATTAGGCAAAGCTCAGTGGGGCTTTAACGTCATGTGGCCTTTGGAAATCTACCTCGGCTTTACTGATTTAGGACTAGCGGAAAATTCACGAGGAAATCGCCGGCGCTAATAATTCCATCCAATTTCCATCGTTGTCGCAACAATAATCGGAGATTTTTACCTTTCTCTCAGTCGACTTTCTTTTCTACTGCTTCTACGGTGTATATCTCATCCTTTCTTCGCAGAATGGCCGAACCGATTGGCATTGCTTCTGGACTTCTAGCACTGGCTGCATTTGCTTTTCAATCAAGTGTATCGCTCCACCAGGCCATTGAAAGCTTTCAAAGCAATCAAAGGATCATGCGCGAGCTCAAAGAGGAGCTCGAAGCCCTCGACAAGGTTTTACAGTCTCTTCAACATGTAGCCGCCAATGATAATACAGATCTTACATGTCTCAAGCTCCCTCTATTTCGCTGCGGCAAGGCATGCCAGGACTTCCAGGCAGTGATCTTCAAATGTACCACTCATTCTGGCAAATCAAGGACGAGTTTTCGGGATTGGGCGAAGTCACAATAAATGGGGGATGATATCGCTGGATTTAAGAATATGCTGGCAGGATATAAATCTACTATTAGCATTGCGCTTGGTGATGCAAATCTGTATGTTTTGTAATCCAATATTTTCTATCACAAGCTGACAATATGTCGCAAAGCCGTCAGGCCATCGTCACAGCCAATGTTCTCAAGGAATATAAAGAGATGATTACGAATACGACCTCCGACCTCGAAGAGCACCTCCAAGAAATTGACACCAGACTGCAAATCCTATGCTTACGAGGAGCCAAGATATCCGACGAAGATGGAGCTGAGAGAGAACGAGTTCAAGAGGAAAAGGATAGCACCAGACAATGCCTTGATATTTGCGCCCAGGTCTCCGAGCACATTAACCAGGTCCAACTCAACGTCTTTAAAGATGTCTCGGCAACCCAAGATACCCAGCAAATGATCGTTGCAACGCTGGGTAGCCTTGTTTCGGCTGAACGAGTCACGGCCAATATCCTCAAGCAATGTAAAGAAATGCTCACCAACACGACCTCCAAGCTCGAAGAGCACCTCCAAAAAAATCGACTCCGGACGGCAGAACCCCTCTTCACAAGGCGCCAGGACGTCGGGTGAAGATTTAATAGAGCGAGAAAAGGTGCAAGAGGAAAAGGACAGCATCAAACAATGCCTTGCCATCTGCGCCCAAGCATCTGAACAAATGGACAAAGTCCACGTCAACGTATTCGAAGATGTCTCCGCGGCCCAAGATGCCGATCAGGTGATCGTCGCAACGCTTGGAGATCTTATTTCGGCTAAGCGAGTAACTGCTGGGGTTGGAGCGACGCAGTGATTAGGACAGATGTCGGATGCTACCCTGCAGCAGCTCTCGCGGGATCGAGGGATTACTGGTCGTGCAGCTATGGGGAAAGCAATGCAGCAGAGTGAGGTGATTCCGAAGTTTGAGGATCAGTATGGAGCGGGACACAAGCTCAGTTGAGTGCTGTTCTCATTGAACGATTGGATCAGCTTGACGTATCAAACGTCCATTTCTATTTTGACAGCTCCCAAGTTTGCACACTCCTACTTTGATTATTTCACCTTCTCCAGCACCATAGAAAACAGATCCCTTGCAAACGAGCCTCCATCTTTAACAAAGAAGAGACCCCGGCCCCCCCCCCCCGCCTGCTGCATTTTTGGCAGTCTGCAGTAAAGTACTCCATGGGTTCTTGCCACGTAGAATTTCGCGTGGATTTTAATGAAGAGGTCGCAGAGAAAGCACGCGCTCTTGCTGGAGCAGACCACTCTTGGCCGCCTGATATTAGGGTGCATTTCGTAGTAAAAAAGGATCTGTATCTCAGCGTGAATCTTGTATATATTGGGAGATGCGGACAAGTGCCTGCGAAATTTAGCTTCCGCTGAAGCAAGAGTGATACCTTGCTTCGCCTTGAGTGATTTGGCCCATCCTTGTGCCGATTTCTTCGTACGTGGCTGAAGAATTCGACGCAAGGCGCCGGAGAAGGAAGGTTTAGATCGAGTGGTCGACGATGGCGGTAGAGCTGGCAACGGCATGTCCACGCTCTCCACTCGGATGGATCTGAAAATCGACAATCTTCACGCAGCGACTATGAGAAAGTCACAAGTGCGAGCAAAGCTATACACAAACGACGGAAAGAGAAAGATAGATGAGGATACAACCATCTAAAGGAAGAAGCGCAGAATATATTCAATCGTAATCAGAATCGTTCTTCCAATAAAGATCGCGTCTCCTCCTGTAATATTCCTCCTCCCATTCCTCTTCTCTCCTCTTTTCGGCATAGTCGTCTTCTGCATAGTCGTCGTATTCATCAAAAAGTCCAACGCCGTCCGATTCTTCCAGTTCTGTAACCTTGATTATCCATCCGCAGCCGCGGATCTTCTTCCTCAGATCATCACTAGGGGTTTCATCGTACACGTTGACAATGACCTCTTTCAGCGACGAGATAGCCTTGAAGCGCGCATTTACCAGCACCAGCGCCTCGGCGGCGGTCCGTGGACTGTCGAGCGCATCAATGGCGAACTCCATTGCAGTAGTGGTCTGTAGCGACATCTCGAGTGTGGCAATATTCGTGCAGTTATTTCGGACAAGTTCCAGGGTGCGTATGCTGTCTTCTTGGAGCGTGACGCTTCCGAGGTCGTACTCGTCGAAGGCCGGGAAGGCCATGCAGATGTGGCGGAGAAAGCTTGCGTTCTGGCGCCCGATGTGGTCGAGAAATGAGGTGAGAATCGCACCTTGGGTTTCGTCCACCAATCCTGGGTCCTGTAGTCTGAAGCGATTTCTGGAGTAAAGCAGTGGGCTGGCTTCGCTGTGTGCCCTTTTGTTCGCGAGGAGAATCGCTGGACAAAGGCGTAATAATCCAGAGGTACACGGATCAGTAGTCGGTAAAACCCTATAGAGGTCACACGAAGGGTCCGTGGCCATTTCTAATATAATGGGTTCCGAGAATACGAGGAGCTTCTCATAGATCTTATTCCGGACCTCGCCGGGGAAGCTGAAGAAATTGATCGGCATCGCGGTGCTGTGGACGGCTACCGGAAATTGTCCCATCCCTGGTATCATTGTAATTCACAGCTTTCCCCAGACCCTTTCCGACAATCGGATGCCTCAATCACTTCTCTCCCCAGTCAGCCCCTCTCCCGTTCCCTTCCCACGGTGATCTGTTCCTTCCATCATCCTGTATCAGTCTCAGGGTGCGGATTTGAGCACAACAAGCAGTCGTGGTGCTTTTTATACTCCTAGAAAACGAAGGATACCCTCGAGACCTTGTAGATCGCCCTTCATACTGTTCGCTAACTCTGGGTGGACCCAATGTTCTGTCCAGCCTCCTACGAAGTCAATTACCCAAGTATCGTCACTCCTGTCGATGAGGATATTGTCCGCCTTCGCATCACCCATATTACTCCAATATCATGAAGTTTCTCGACGACCTCTTCGATTTGGCTGGCCCATTTCTTCCTCCGAGAGAGTGCGACGGTGCTGATGTCAATCAGACCAAGTCTCGGAATTTCTGGATTCGGCGTGATGTTGGTTATAAGAATCCCAATGGCAGTATCATTCCCTGACTCGATAACTCCACAGAGCCTTGGTATTCGCAATGGGGGGTCGAGCCCGGCAGTTGATACTCGTTGGAGGCAGTGAAACTCTCGATCGATAGAGGGGTGAGTCCGGTCATCCGCCACCTTACAGCACATCACTTGGCCGCGTGCTGAAACCTTCAAGACACTTTTTCCCATATACTTTTCTAATACCTTGATATGCTTCGGAGAGAACTTTGGCAGATTGAGGTCGGCAAGACATTTGTCAGTTATGAAGTTGTATGAGCTGAAGGCTAGCCTTATCAAAGACGAAGATCTTGGTCAATTGCAGATTAAACCTTTCCTAAAGACCGAGAATTACAATTGGAAGTAAGCCGTGATAGCATAGAAGGAGACCACCGCCGATGGTACACGCTCGTCTATAGAAGAGTTCACCCCTCAACCATCCACGTCATGTGGAGAATACTTGTCAATGAGAGCCCTAGGGCCACCCCGGAGCCGTCCCTGGGAGATCCCCTTACGAGCGCCTAAAACCACTCTTAGGGGACCTTTAGGGGCTAGCTTAGGGGCTAGTTTAAGGGGCCCCTCTATTGACAAGTATTTTTATGTAACATGACGTGCCATCCACCCCTATAAGGCTAAATTCAGGATTCGAACATCACATTTTAAAAACGTCTTACGTAGAAATTTTGTAGATAAAACTTATTCGAATTGTGATTCGGAGTAACTCTAATATGTGGTTCTTCTTATCATCTCGCGTGGTTGCTGAGATACGTGGGGGTTGGACGGTTGAGGGGTGAACTCTTCTATCAGCGGTGGCGCCTTTGACACCAACTTGGCTCGATGGACTCGCGAGGTTCATCCAGATCTTCGGGATACCATGTTTTACATCTAAATCTCCAAGAAGGAACGGTACCGACGCAATCCTCCATATCATCCATTTGGCCTACTAGATACGATGTTGGTGTCACTGCACTTGCTTTTCAAGACAACAGGTTTTGTGGCTACAGCGCTAGTAATCACAATGTCCACAATTCCCACAGTCCTCTGAACTGCATGCGGTGAAGTCCTTGTCAGACTCATCGTGCCGATCATCATAGTCCTGGTCACCTTCAAAGTCGTTGTCTTCGCGAAAATCCCTCGCAGGGTTACCCTGTCCAATGTGCTTCCATCCGTCATTCTCATCCTCGAGGCCCTTATCCTCCCTCAACTTGAGGCACAGGTCGTCAGGTAGGGCGTTTTGATGACTGATATCAAGCTCCCATATCTCCAGTTTTCCGCTGTCGCTTCGCCTGACACGGCATTTCATGGTGATGGTATTCCGGACAGTGTCGATAATCCGTCGTATGACTGTATCCAGTTTTCGCAGATTTACCGAATTTTGCTCCTCCCAGCCTCCAATGTCTTTGCGCACGTCAAGGATTTGCACATCATTGAATCGGCCACCTTTGTGATAAGCAGCAATCAAATTTGGTGTCTGGGATATCCAAAGTCGAGGCAACACGATATCCATGTCCAGGACTTTATGAACAGCACGGGTTTTGATCTCGACCACGGCTGCTTGATCGACCTCACTACCTCCGGTACGGATGACAAGTCCATGGCCTGTGGTAGGCCGTCTTTCACCGATGGTCATGATCTTACCGGAGCTCAGTAAAGTCGTGGTATCGATGAGATCGGCCTTGCCTCCTTGTCGTGCTGGAGGAGCTTTTTGGACACTCGCAGCCTTCTCCACAAGATAGCCGTCGCTCTCGAACCGAAGGAGATACTGTAAACCAGCGAATTCGTATTCGGCGACTCGGTGATGGGAACTGGACCCTTTGACCTCACTGCCCCATCTTGTATACTCCTCTGGGAACGTGTGCCCGAATCCTCGAAATCCGTCGATGAACTCCGTGGCCTTCCTTTCCTTCCTGATGAATACGGCTTTGTCTCCGATAATATCCACATCAATCTCAAAATTCTTTGAGTTCATGGTGACGAAATCAAAGAGTTTGGCCATGGTATTTCTGCAAATGACAACATCGACGTCCTCCAGATCGATCTCGGGATGCACCTCGTATATGGCACGAAACATCGGCTCCAACGGGAAGGATCTGTAACGTGCAGCATTTTGATCGATGAACACTTCGCCTTTGTCTGGTTCAAGCCTTCGAAGATGAGCTGGAGGAGACCAAATCGCAGGAGAACCTTTGCAGTTTGGAAGGTTAGCAGTCGATTTTCAGTCCGCATGGAGAGTCAACAAGAGATGGACTTGCCTGGGACAAGAATAGTAGGCTCGCTGCTGTCGAGCCAATTGTAGGACGCGATGCATTGAAAATTTGATATCTGAGGGGCGCCATCTGACGGCGAAATATCGGCAGCATTGAGTCCAACGAGCAGGTCGCCTAGTGGCAACTCATCACCATCAGGAGAAGCCGAAGCGCCCCTCCATTTGCTTGTGAGAGACGCTCGGGACGTTCCACCGCGTCCATGGTTAGACCGATAATAAGCAGAGCCTCGGGTAGACATCGATTCAGGACGTACACATGGAACAACTTTTGACCTCTGCAACAACAAAGCTGCAAATACAAACGAGCGCCGTCCAAATTTGGGAACAAGGGTGAGGGTTGAACAGCAGATCCTCCGTCGATATGTTGCGAAGGTTTCAAACGGGGTCGAGGGATGATGGTGGGGGCAACCCAGTGGTGCCACGACAAGCCCGCAAATCTTGGCCGAAAAGAGTATGGTGGAGGCACGGGGATCCCCGATGGTGTCCGAGTCCCAAGGTCTTGGCGGGGTTGTGAATCACTTCCTGGAGTCAAGTCAAGTCATTGCTGCAACGACCTCATGATAGCAGCTCGTACATGATTTTCGCAAATGTCCGCATCTCTATCACATCCTGAGAGTCCTAGAGGTGCTCTACTCGCCAATTATTACCGAGGCGTCCTGTCCGGAAAGCACATCTTGCAAACCTCTCAGAATGGCAACCTGTTCATTGAGGCCATCTGCGCCCAGGCTGATCCACCAACTTGTGTCCACGAGATAATATCTAGCCACAATGGTCTGCCGCCTGTGCAGGCTTGTATGCGCTTTAGCATCTCCCCCATTTTCATCAATGGTCGTGCTACGGAGCTTCTCCGGTATCTCCAAGCTCCGGCTCTGAAGACTATCTGTGGAGGAGACCTTCTGCGTGAGGTCGTCCTGCGTATCGTGAAGCCACCGATCTTTTGGAATGTGTTCGTCAAGGAATACAGAGACGGCAGCTTGCAAGAGGGCGCTACGCAGTCCTTTGCTTGGCTCCTTGTGGAGCTCCTCTCGCTTCCCCTGGAGAAATCCTTGGAATATCATGACTTGGCGCAAGACCTCACCGCACGAGAGCTTCTGCTCAGCTCTCCTCACTTCGAGATTCGGACAATGGGTCAAAAGATCAAACATATCCTCTCGACCCTCAATTCGGCGGCCCCGGTCGACGGCGAATGTGGTCCCGGAGGCCGGCACGACAATGATTTCGTGGACTTTCGACAAATCTCCATCCTTCCCACGGCTGACGAGCTCACTTCTGCAGAGCCGCCTTTCCTTCTTGTTGCCGAAGCAGTCGAAGATCCCGACAGGGAATGTTCTCGTCTGGCAGTCCATCTTGACAATCAATTTCGCCTTCTCCGCGAGGACATGCTTGGAGAAATACGTGAGGAGCTCCAGATCGTGCTTGGAAAGAAAAAGGGATATCGCAGAGGTTTGGTCATCGATTCCTTAATGCCACTCGACATTGATTGCGGTGTACCCAACCGGCGCCAGGCGTGGGGTATGCAGTTCCTGTGCAAGTCCGACATTCCTCGATTATTCAAGGGCAAACCCAAGGACCGGAAAGCCTATCTCAAGGACAACCGCAATCTTTTCAAGCACCAGTCTGTGGCATGCCTTCTAGCCGACGGAGCGGTCGTTGCCTTCCCAACTATTAACAGAAACATAGATTTGCTGGCAGAAGAGCCCCCAATCGTCACCTTGCAATTTGCAAGCGAGGCCGGCACCACCAATGCGCTTCTCAGAGTGAAAACGGCGAAGCGGATTACATTGGTGCAGATAGACACGGCTGTCTTTGCGTTCGCACCGGTCCTGAGGCGACTCCAGTAAGCGAACGACCTACCGCTGCTAGATGAGCTGCTCTCTTTGAGTTCACCAAGTTCCACACTGGAATCATCTTCTCAGCCATTAGACATCATCCGCAAGATCAAGGCCAACCCGGTGGGAGATCTAAAATCCATCCTGAAAACCGCAAGCTCAGTTCGGCTGGATGTGTCGCAGATTGCGTCTCTCCTCTCAGGGTTAACGCAAAGCGTCAGCTTGATCCAAGGCCCGCCAGGTAAGAATCAATCTCTCTCATCTAAATGGACTCCCATTCTTATCCGGACCTCTCACAGGTACCGGCAAGTCTTTTATCGGTGCACTGATCGCTAAGATCCTCCACGATTCGACCGACAAGACGATCCTCGTCGTGTGCTATACCAACCACGCCCTCGACCAATTCCTCGAAGACTTGCTTGATATAGGTATCCAGCCAGAAAGTTTGGTGCGGCTTGGAGGGAAGTCGACTCTGCGTACAAAACCTTTGGGCATCTTGGAACAGTCGACCAACTTCAAACACAGTAAGGCGGCTTGGAGAGTAATCGAAGGACTCAGATCAGAGCTCGATCATCTCGAAGACCGCTTGCGAGACGCTTTTACTAGGTATCAATCGGCCACTGTTAAGAAGGAGCATCTGATGCAGTACCTCGAATTCCCCCCCGAGGATCCGGCTTTTTACGCGGCGCTGACCGTACCCGAAGCCTCGGATGGCATGACACACATTGGGAGGCGGGGTAAAGCAGTCAATCGATTCTACTTGCTCGATCGATGGAGTCAAGGTATGGATGCCGGAATTTTCAAAAATCATATCCCAAAGGCATCCCATCGGATTTGGCGCTTGGATATGCCTGCGAGGCACGTCAAGCTCGCTGGCTGGAGGCTGGAGATACTCAAAGAACGAGCTTCGGACTTTCACCTGATTATTCAGGAGTACAATAATTGCTTGAGCCGGCTCGACGGCATGTTTAACGAGAAAAACGCTCACATCATAAAGAGCAAACGCATCGTGGGCTGCACGACGACTGCGGCTGCAATGTATGTGAAGGAACTCCAGGCAACGTCCCCGGACGTGCTCCTTGTGGAAGAAGCGGGCGAAATCCTTGAAAGTCACATCATCACCGCCCTCGGCTGTCGAACCAAGCAGTTGATCCTTATAGGAGATCACAAACAGCTGCGACCAAAAGTCAACAATCACCGTCTCAGCGTAGAAAAAGGTGAAGGGTACGATCTCAACAGATCTTTGTTCGAGCGGCTCGTCGTAAAGGGCTTCCCGCATCAGACTCTTACAGAGCAACACCGCATGCGTCCAGAGATCTCGTCGCTTATCCGTCAGCTGACATATCCTGACCTTGTCGATGCACGCAAGACACTAAGTCGGCCTAACCTCCGTGGTTTTCGAGATAACATCCTTTTCGTCAATCACACCTACCCTGAGGACAATATGCCTCAGGTCTCGGACCGGAGAGACATGAGCTCATCTTCCAAGCGAAACACCTTTGAGGGAGACATGGTTCTGAAGTGTGTTCGCTATCTCGGACAGCAAGGATATGGTCAGAACAAAATTGTGGTGTTGACTCCCTACCTTGCCCAATTACATCTGCTGCGAGAGTTGTTCAGCAAGGAGAATGACCCAATCCTCAATGATCTCGATTCCTACGATTTGGTACGTGCTGGCCTTTTGCCGGCTGCGAGTGCGCGTCTATCGAGGCGTCCGATTCGAATCGCAACTATTGGTAGGCATGAATTCCCTGCATGGTTTTGTATACACTTCGCTCCACACCCCCCTACTTGACAGTCGAAAAAGGCCACATTATTGCACATGCCGCTGACAGTTCCCATCGTACGTAGACAACTATCAAGGGGAAGAGAGCGAAATAGTCCTCGTCACATTGACCAGAAGCAATGTCTCTCGCGACATTGGATTCATGGCCCATCCGGAGCGACTGAACGTTCTCCTGTCGCGGGCTCGTGACGCTCTTCTTATGATTGGGGACGCCGAGACTTTCTTGAATGCCCGCAAAGGCAAAGAGATCTGGATTCAATTCTTCGACCTGCTCAGGCAGCGGGGAAACATCTACGACGGGTTTCCTGTCAAGTGCGAGAGACACCCAGATAGAACGTCCATCTTACGACGGGCTGAAGATTTTGAAGAGGAATGTCCAGATGGGGGATGCAAGGAGCCATGGTGAGCAACACTGAACGGACCGCCTTTTCTGCTCTAATAATCGATTTCAGTAAGACCATCCTCAGTTGCGGCATACACGCATGCCCACAGCGATGTCACCAGCTACATGACCATTCAAAAATGCCATGCGATCATTTACTGTACTCGCAATGTCCCAAGGGTCATCCACAGTCATGGATGTGCCAGACGAAACGCCCTCCCTCGTGTCACAAATGCGACCACGAGGCCCGAGCCGTCGAGCGCAAGCAGAAAAAGGCCTTTGAACTGCAGCAAAAGCGCGATGCCGAACAACGAGAGCATGCGAGACAGATGGCAGAATTGGAGGAGAAGATAGACCTGGAGGTGCTGGCGCTGAAGGACGGTCAGATATCGAAAGAGAGGGCAGACGCCATTCAACAGAAAAAGGCTGACCTAACTGCCATGACGGCATTGGCTTCCCGCACGACATCCTCGCCACCCCATTCGAAAGATTCCTCCAAACTTCAGAAACAGGCGCCTCCCGACGAATCCAAATCAGAAGTCAATGAGTCAGCTATGCCCAGTCAGCAGCCAATGCCTGCGGAGCATCGATCGACTCCTCATCAAAAGTCTCCTTCAGAGGAGGAATGGCAGCGTCAGAAAGATACGGAAAATGTCAGCAAACCCGCCATCGACTCCTGGAAGACGTCAAGTCCCAGGTTCTCCGAATCAAGGCAAAGATCGATACCACCACACGCCAGAATTCGACCTTAAAGAATGAACGATTTAACATTTCGTTGTTAGGGAACCCGGGAACAGGTATGCTCTTTTCCTTTCAACGTCGCTGTCATTAGTTGACCGATTGATTCCACCTTTAGGGAAAACCACCGTTGCTCGCCTCTACGCCAAATTTTTGACGCTTGTTGGGGTTTTACCTGGAAGTTCGTTCATAGAAACAACAGGCTCGCGTCTTGCCAACGATGGCGTTTCCATGGTCAGAAAACACATCGAGGAGATTCAAAATGCTGGTGGAGGTGCTCTTTTCGTGGATGAGGCCTATCAGTTGACAGCTCAACACAATTATGGTGGTAATGCGGTCCTCGATTTTCTGCTCGCAGAAATCGAAAACAACGTTGGCAAGATAGTCTTCATCTTCGCCGGCTACAACAAGGAGATGGAGAAGTTTTTCCAACACAATCCGGGTCTCGGTCGTCGGATCCCTTACTCGCTCCAGTTTGCGGACTACGAAGATGACGAATTTCTACAGATGATGGACCAATTCATCAATAAAAAGTATAGCGGCAAAATGAAGGTCGAGGATGGCATGAGTGGTCTATACGCTCGCATAGTCGTCCGCCGCCTTGGGAGAGGTCGAGGCCGCGACGGTTTTGGCAACGCCGGGGCGCTGCAGAACACATTCTTCAAGATCTCAGAACGTCAAGGTGAGCGGCTCAACCGAGAGCGTAAAGACGGGTTAAGACCCGACGATTTTCTCTTAACAAAGGAAGATCTCATTGGCCCGGATCCATCTAAAGCCATCATCCAGAGCACAGCCTGGAAAAAGCTTCAGAACCTGATAGGGCTGGATTCCGTCAAAGAGTCAGTTCGCGCCATGTTCGGCTTTATCGAGACGAATTATCATCGGGAACTGAAGGACATGCCGCCCATTGAGTTTTCTCTCAATCGGGTCTTCCTTGGATCGCCTGGCACTGGCAAGACCTCGGTTGCCAAGCTGTACGGTCGGATTTTAACCGATCTAGGCGTCCTCAGTAATGGCGAAGGTCTGTCTTTTCCCTGTGCTGCGGGTACGTCTTAGTTGCTGATTGTGATTTCAACAGTCGTCACCAAGAACCCGGCAGACTTTATTGGCGGCGCTCTGGGGCAGTCTGAGAGTAACACAAAGGCAATCTTGGCGACAACAGTCGGCAAGGTATTGATTATCGACGAGGCCTATATGCTATACACCGGCACCGGTGCGACGGGGAACCAAAGCGATCCGTATAAAACCGCAGTGATCGATACGCTTGTTGCGGAGGTACAAAGTGTCCCAGGGGAGGATCGATGTGTGCTTCTTCTCGGCTATGAAGATCAAATTCTAGAGATGTTCCAGAATGTCAATCCTGGTCTCTCTCGGAGATCCCCAATAGCCGACGCGTTTCGTTTCCAAGACTTTTCAGACTCGGAAATGCGACAGATCCTTGAGCTCAAGCTCAAAGACCAAGGCCTTCATGCAACGGAAAGGGCGAAGTCAGTAGCCATTGAGGTTCTCGGTCGAGCTCGCAACCGGCCCCATTTTGGCAATGCTGGCGAGGTTGAAAATTTGCTTGGCAAGGCAAAGGCCAGCTACCAGACTAGGCAGTCGTTGAAACCGCTCGGAGAGCGGTCATTTGATGCCATCTTTGAAGCACAGGACTTTGACGCAGCCTTTGACCGAGAGGTGGATGCGGCCACGAATCTCGGAAAGCTGTTCGAGGATACTGTAGGCTGCGAGGCCGTCGTTTCCAAGCTCGAGGGATATCAGCAGGTCGTCCGTGGAATGAAAGCTCGAGGACTCGATCCTCGCGACAAAATCCCGACAAACTTTGTCTTCAAGGGTCCACCGGGTAAGTCCCCTCGTCCTGATCCATAACTCTTCTCTGACCCGTCCTAGGCACCGGGAAAACTACGACGGCTCGGAAAATGGGGAAAGTATTCTACGATATGGGCTTTCTCTCCTTCTTTGAGGTCATTGAGTGCTCTGCCTCTGATCTCGTCGCACAGTATGTCGGACAGACGGGGCCCAAAACCCGAAATATGCTCGAGAGAGCTCTGGGAAAGGTGCTCTTCGTGGATGAGGCATATCGCCTTGGAGAAGGTCATTTCGCGTCGGAGGCCATCGATGAGCTAGTGGATGTCATTACCAAGCCCAAGTTTTTTGGCAAAGTCGTTGTCATACTTGCAGGCTACGACAGTGACATGAACAGGCTTATGGCGGTGAATCCGGGATTGTCAAGTCGCTTTTCAGAGGAGATCATATTCCGTGATATGACGCCTGACCACTGTTTACAGTTGCTAGACCGCCACCTCAAGGAGAAGGAGATTAGCGTTGCGGCTCTACAGGAAAGTCTCTCTGCCCCATACAGAAAAATGGCTGGTATACTTAAGGAGCTTTCCTGCCTATCATTTTGGGGAAACGCTAGAGACGTGCAGACTCTGGCCAAGGGCATGATTAGCTCCGCCTTCAGAGCTATGAGAAGCCCAACGTCTCCCTTGACACTCTCTTCGAAGGAAGCTGAGGATTGCCTGTCGCTCCTGCTGGCTGAGCGACGAGACAGATGAGCCAATCTTCCGCCAAGGAGACGTCCGCATTCCCTGGAGGATTTGGCTCAGGTTCACGACGCCATACCTCCGGTCTCAACTGCCACGAGCACATCGCAGGACATTGAAAAAGCTCTTGATGCTCATAAGGAGAAAGAATCCGTGCCTCCACAGACAACAAGTGATCGAGATCCAGAAGTTTCAGATGAAGTTTGGAACCAGCTGCAATCCGACAAGCAGGCCGCAGATCTCGCTTTGAAGTTTTCGCGGGAGGAAACTTTGGACCGTGAACGGAAGCTGGAACAGGCCCGAGAAGCTGAGCAGGCCCAGGCAGCACAAGTGGAGGTGTTAGCGCAGATCAAAGCAAAGAATGATGCCGAGATCGAGGAGATAAAACGCAAACGAGAAAAGGCCAGGCTGGAAGAGCAAATGGCACGACGAGCCCGTGAAAATGCTCTGGCGGAACTAGAGAGGGCGCGCCTCGAGGAGGAGGAAAGGAGACGTCAGGAAGCTCGGGCTCAAGCTAGCTTACGGCAAATGGGAGTGTGTTGCCAGGGTTTTCAATGGATCAAGCAGCCTTCAGGGTACAGGTGTGCCGGAGGGGGTCACTTCGTTTCCAACGAGAGGCTCGGACTATGAACAACGACACACCTTCCCGCGAACGTCATTTTTGTCACGGCAGGGCTGAAAACGCAACCCTACTAGCGGTGAGCGGGGAAATGGGTCATTAGAGATTAGAGTAGGCAATTTCCTGGTCGAAAATTGGTGTTTCAATTTGACTTCTATCTTCTAAGTGATCTACCTTGCTCTGTTAGATTTTGATAAGATTTACAAATGTTGTCTCTCTGCTTGTCCTTCTTGGAGCGCTCAATTCCAGTGTGTTGTTCAAGTCTCCAACACCTGGAAACGATCTCAGGCTTGCCATCCGACTTGGAACGCATTTACCTGGGATCTTTTTCGAGTCGTTCTCTCTACTTCACCGAAGTGGTCAGTCACTGAGTCAAATCACAGTGAATTTTCAATTACTTCTAGTCAAAGCTGGCTCATTTATAGGATATATTGTCAGACGCTCAAAAGACCATGTAAAGTTGAGTAATTGATTATTCTTTCATCTTTCTCATGTCCTGTTCAGACCTTGGTGTAGTATACGTAAATTTTCACATCAGCCGTCTTCGAGCTCTTGGACTGGGAAGTGCTTGATCAACTTTGGCTTCATATTGGCATAGAACAGTGGCGAAATCGTCCGTGCTCCGCCAATGCTACCAATGCTCCACGCTTTTATGAAGCTCAGTTCCTTACCCGCCATCCGCCAAGTGAATGCCTCTTCGGGATATTCGAAGTGTGTAACAGACGCTTTGAGTAGATCCTATGCCGTAGGTGAAGGACTTATAAATATCTCTATCTCTTGATGCAGATTCCACAAGGCCGTCGTATTCAGACTTACCCTCGTTCCTAGGAGAAATCTCCTGGGAGAATTGCCTGAACAGGCAAGTAAGGTTTGATCCCGTTCGATCCAAAACCAGCTCCCAAACCTACCCTCATTCCTAATTCTCCTAGGAGAACTTGCTTAGGAGGGCCCGGAGCGTTCAGGTCGGTCGAGGCTGCTGCCTGAAATAAGATAAGCGACAGAAGTCGACTTCCGATTGGCGCTGATTGAACTTCTGCTATTCGCACCTCGGTATTGCTTTTGAACACACGGTTGGCCATTAGGCATGGCACTCTTCGAAGCGTAGAATGCGAATCAAGTTCTTCTACAAGCGGACGATGAGGATGTGTCGCGCTTCCAGATTGAAGCCCAATGGTTGGTCGTCGTGGTCCGTTAAGTGAGAGGGGTGATACTGCCTCATGTTTCGTGCTGTTTCATATAGGGGACCCCATTTGATCCCTATGGCTGACCGCAAAAGGCGATCTACTTTCGGTTTGCATTTATAGAAAATCGTTCTTGTTGTCAGACGCTGACTGAGTATATATTTCTGTTCCTTTCAATCGCACCACGCTGGGTCCGCAAAACTTCTCTTCGCAACGATGCCCTACAAATCATCAAGATTCTCCTCCATTAAAGTCATTGGAAGATGCTGAAAATGAGTATGACCCGACTGGCTTTGTTCAGAGTCGCAACAACGAGAACAGGCTTCCTTCAGCCAACCCAGCCTTGGAAGAACCACTAATAGCCGACCGCTACGACAAAGACCCTGGTGCAGTGGGTATCTTTCATGTCCGGGTCCAACATATCATTAACTGCTTTCCGCCATGAGTCAAAGGTACGAAGCGCTGATGAGTAAAACCAGATCAAAGATTATTCTGCCCTGCTGATAACGCGCAGATCGATACAGGACGCCAGGCGTTCTCAGTATACTTCGACGAAGACGGCGACGCGTATAGATTCGAAGTATCCGCTCCTGACAATCGGAGCTTTGACAGTGTTTGGGATACTGTCGGTCACTGGCTGAAGTATCAGGCGGACCATGAATGGTCAGAAGAGAACCTTGAGTTCGCGATCAAGGCTTTCGGACGGGCGAACTCCATGAGATTCCTTCGGCTCATCAAGGAGACAGATATGGAAATAATACCAGTTGCAGAGTATGAGGATATGGACGACATCGAGGCGGACTGTGAGGAGTGGGAAAAAAGAAGAGGAAGGGTTCTTGACGTAGGAGGCGGCCTCATGAAACTCAAAGCCGAACTGGTATGTGGAGCTGGAGACCAAGGCAGGTACTACAAATTTCAAGGGCCGTTCGATCTAGGAAGAGACCTAGGAGGGGGCGTTAAGATCCGTCTTTGCAACAGGGTTTTGGCTGACAAGGCTACCCTGGAACATTGATCACGTTCACTTCACATGAATCGTCAAAGGAGCGGCAGGTCCGGCTCATTTACATCTTGGCCAGGCTTTGCGAGGCCGCTGACATCTTTGCTGGTCTCTTTATAGGATTCAACGATCACGTGGAGCGGGGTGAGCGGACCATGCATGTTGAATAAATTAATGTGTTCTGAATTAAAGTATGTTTAGCTGGGTGCTCAGGTACTTCATTAAGTATGAAGAGCAATAGAATTTTGTGCAATAGGTAGGCTTGGTCCGGGTCTTGCCACCAGTAGTTATGCATTTTGCTGAAGCAACATCCGCCTAAGTTGATGAGCTGTATGCGCTTAAACCTCTCTCGCGATCTCTGTGTATGGCACTGGAGCGATTTCGTGCGGGCAGCAGGCCTCAGGCTAAATTGGCAAGCGGCCTCGATCCCGCCTCATTTTCATCGACAGTGTCCACAAAGTCTATTGCCGCCTGTCAACCTACCTCTTACCCTACCGCACAGCCTTCAATCGCAAGCCAACTGTGAAGGGAAGTTTCTAATCTCTGTTTCAAGTTCGTCAAATGACACTGGCGTGGATGTAGCAGCGAAGGTGGATGGGAGTGCAGTTGTCGGTCCAGCTTAGCTCACATAATTTTCTATCTCGCTGAGGCATGGAGTGCGGGCGATGAGAGTGTCGATTATGGGGGGGGATTCTGTAGACGGAGGTGACGCATGTGCTTGAAGGCTATAGCAATGGCGGTTCAAAAGAAGCTCAGGAGGATGTTCCTTGCCCTAGTCATGCAACAGGAGTCTTTTGAAGGTCATGAATGTGTATATGCATTGGACTGAAGGCAGCGTGGCGTCTCTGCAGGCGTGAAGATGACGGCTATGCAGAATTACGTAAGCTCTAGGTAGTGACCTGGCGGGTGATCAGGCAGAGGTGTTTGAAGCTTGGTCAACTTCATATTACCAACCTTTACGAACACGATGCGTCTGCTCAATACATTGACTCGTGAGATTCAAGAGTTCCTATCCGAAAGTATTCCTCCTTACGTGATACTCTCGCATAGATGGGAAAGGGAGGAGGTATTATACAAAGATCTCACAAAGCCAAAAAGGAATCCTTCAGCGCTTAAAGGATGGGCAAAGCTGATGTCGTTCTGCTCGTCGGCTGAGGAAGATGGCTGGGAATGGGTATGGATGGATACATGCTGCATCGACAAGAGTAACAGCACTGAGTTATCTGAGGCAATCAACTCGATGTATCAATGGTATAGGGAGGCGGCATTTTGCATCGTATACCTTGCAGATATTTCAGTTATCGAAGATGAGACGGGGACAAAAAGGAAGCATTTTCATGAGAGCGAATGGTTCAAGCGGGGATGGACTTTACAGGAGCTTCTAGCTCCCCGCGAGGTCGTCTTTTACGACAAAAGCTGGAAAAATATTGGAACGAGGACTGGTTTGAAAGCCCATGTCTCTCGCGCAACTAAAATACGCACTGGTGATCTCTCCAGACCTTTGGAAGCCAGCGTTGCGGCGAAGATGTCATGGGCCTCCCTCAGGAAGACCTCTAGGCCGGAAGATATCGCTTACTCCTTGCTAGGCCTTTTCAACGTAAATATGCCACTGATCTACGGTGAAGGCGAACGTAAAGCATTCCAAAGGCTTCAGTACGAGATTGTGCGATCCCGAAGGGACGAGTCTATATTTGCTTGGACGGCAAACGACAAGCTCGACTATGCTAGTATGCCTGCCCCTGGTCTGCTCGCTCCTAGTCCGCGATATTTTTCCAATTCGGGGGAGCTCGTTCCTATTGACCTCGATCGTGCGAAAGTGCACGCACCCCGGATACTATTCGATGGATTGGTCTGGACTGTGGAACGCACTTTTGGAACGTGCGACGATCGAGAGATGCTCGCTCCCGACGAAGTTCCGTACATTGCACCTCTTGCCTGCTCAAAGCCCTGGGACGCACATGCACCGGTAAAGCTTACATTGGTGATATCTCCATTCAGCCCTCCTCGTCGAGTGTCTTCCACTAGCCTTGATTTTTTTAGCGAGAACGAGATGCACAATATTCGAAACTCTAGAGCTCGCACGTATCACCTCACTCAGGAGCAACCTCGACCAAACCCTTTTGACCCCAAACCCCGAGACATTCGCCGCGGCTTTACTCTTCGATTGTCTGCAAAGGCCCAATATCAGTGTACCAGACCCAGCAAGTATGGACCAGATGTCGAGCTCCACACCGGTCTTAAAACTGGCGACTACGTTGTTTTGCCCAGCGAAGAAAATAGAGATACGGTGGGTGTATCCATGCGGCACAATACGGGCGCAGTGATTGATGTCGCTTGCCACTCAACTTCCCTTGATAAGCGCCGTTTGGTAATGAAAGTTAACACGCAGACATTTTGGACCGGTCTTGATTTTCCAGATTATTCAAGCGGAGACAAACTTATCAATCTCGGAGATCGCGTCATAGTGTCCCCGAAACCGGGTCAAAATATATCCATCTCACCAAAGCATGGGCTGAGAATGGGTCAGAACGAGATCATGGTAGATATCGATTGCAACTCAGAAAGTTCGATGGATGGCAAAGGCATCTTCAGTGACGATTTAGTTGAATGAACAAATGACAACACAGATGATTTTGACATGTGTGCGAGTCCTCATTCAAGTCGGAGATAGCATTAATGCTGTCTCATTACGCCGCTGTGCCCATCTACACTCCATTACGCGTCACCAGACTCCCACTCGGTGCCCAAAAATCCCACACGACAAAACGACTTGCCAAAATGGGTGCTCTTATCGTCATTTACTCATGTTCCAGACGATTTTGGACCTCCGCCACAACGGCGCTGAAGCACACATCATCCTCCACACCGATGTCTTTGGCACTCATGAGGTCAGCGCCGGGAAAAGTATGCTTCGTGTCGCTTTTCAAGGGGCTGTTGAAAGTCAGATCGTTGAGATGGGTGGAGAATGTGATAGGAAGGCAGCGTAGTGAGAAATTATAATTTGGGCTTTGAGCTCGACGACTGGCTTCCGAGATCAAACGTCGCGTCAACCTACATATATGTCTGGCCTCCCAGATAAAAGACCAGATTCTCAGCTTGCCATGTGCCATCCGTAGTGTCGACAGGTACTGGATTGTACTGATGAGACTCGTAATCGGAATTAATCAAGCCAAAGACCCGCATGCCGCTACGTTGATCCATCAACCACACGAGAAGCTCTGTGCAGAGCCTCCCTTCTCCACGCACAGAGCACGCTCAAAACGCAGCATCGTCCCCCGCTTCTCTGAGTTCTAGCCTAAATCTAGAAATCCCCGCTGTTGCTAAAGAAGGTACACTATCGTCAAATGAGACGCTGATATCCCAGCCCGTGAAACAATGATCAGAAATAAGAATGGAATGGGCTGTAAGGCTTATTAACGGTTTCTCCTGCTGCGTGCTTTCTTATATGGCATGGTGAGGCCAACGTCAATCACCTCATAAAGCCACTGACTGGAATGCTTCACCCAAGTCTATACCCTCGAACATGGCTTGATGGGCCAGCTTGCCATACTTCTCATCGAACGTGTCATCCTCCCCGATGCAAATCTTGTACGTGATCTTTGTGTATTCCTCCGCCTTCTCGCATAGATCCGGTGCTGCCTGCGTATACGCCGTCCATAAATGCACCCATATCTGGATCAGACAGTCTTCCATCAAGCCCCACTGCTCAACCTCGAACGGCGATTTGAGAGACAGCGGGTTCTGCCTCTTGATCGTGAAGCCAAGCGACATTAGGACCTTCCATGCCGTCTCGATCACTTTGTCTTACTGATTCTTCGAACTGTAGATGCGTGTGAGGAGGAGGTAAGGGTCCCAGAGCGCGAGGCGGGGGACGCCACTTGCTGGTGCGGAATAGGTTTTTTCAATGGCATCCAAAATTCGTTCCGCCTTTGGCAAGTCGGCACCCGTTTGGCTATCAAAAGCAGCTTTGAGGTCGAGCAAGAGGGCAAGCCTCTTGCTCGACACATTCTTCTTTGTTTTCTTGCTTTGCTCGCAGATAGCGCAAGTGCATTGGAAACCCCAATTTTGTAGCTTCTCTTGTGTCTTCTCGTATGTATGACTAGGCCCTGGGATAGCGTACCAGAAGAAGATCTCTGAGCCTGCTGGGATGTTGCGGGTAGCACGCACGATTTGCATGTCGCCGATAAAGCTGCGTCGTGCATTGCTGTAGCAGCTATGATTGATATGGGAGGCCTTGATGAAGATGCCGCATGTATGATGAGACTTTGACTGATCTTGTGGCTCGGAAGTCAATTTAGCAGACTGGCTTTCAAGCGATGTGTGAGGGCAACCGAAAACATTGAGAGAAACAATACGATCGACGAGGAAGCTGCGTAGCAATTAGCACTGCAAGAGAAGAATTAGGGCGGTAGAGGTAATGTACGTGTCAATGATTGGCATGCCATCAACTCCTGCTTCGTCAACTGGCTTGTAGTCTCCGTGGTACAGTGAGGTAAATACCGGCCTGAGTGACGGATTCCGGAACATCTTCTGCACTGTAGCTGTGATAAGGTCTGCCTGCGTACCTAGGGTGGCTCGATTTGTATGAGTATTCATAAGAAGGCTCGTCTTCGAATGCTTTGAGGAGCAGTAAGAAAAGGCTTTCTCGCAAAGGAGTAACTCCCCAGCAATCACGTCCTTCGTGGTGAACAAACCACGCCCACGACCTTTTGAAGCTTGAATTTCGACGTTGCCAGCGAAAGTTGCATTGTCAAGGCAATGTGGTGTGTCTTCGGCGGCCCTGTACGTTGCTCTGAAGTCGTAATCGCCATGCTCTTGCTCCCTTAACCTCTGCTTCGTCCTAATAATCTCCTTCTTTGCCGCATGGCAATGAGGATAGTGTGAAATAAGAGGTGCCAAAGCCTGGTGGCTTTCTTGGAATCTTCCCAATTCGTACAAAGAGAGAGCTGCACGGTAGAAACCCTTTTCTGATTGCTGTGCGTTAGCAGTGAGCTTTCCCGCGTCCTCCAGAGCTTCATCATAGTGCTGAAGCTTGATATTGGCCAAGGATCGATTGAGCTTGAGGATCTGTGACATCTCAAATGTAGTTGAGCGGTGGAGGGCTGACGTATAGCTATCGTCATGCACTGTGATCAGCTATGATGAGGCGGGCTTGGAGGAACAGAGAGCTCACCTCTCGATGGCAGTATTCAGCTTACCCGCTTTCAAGGCGAGGTTGCCCTCCTCTTTCAAGGTCTCGGCAGTCTTCTCGAATTCGCTGATTCGTGCTCGCCAGCCAAGAGGAATTCTTTCGTCGTCTGGAGAAAGCCAAATAACATCGCTGAGATGATCGACTCGCAAGCCATAGTCTCCGTCATTCATCACTTTGAAGTATGGTTCTTTCACGATGCAGACGCGTTGTATCTGGACTGCTTCTTCACCCGGCCGATGATCTTCGTCTTCTTGCTGGTATAGCTGAAATACCACTCCATCGTCTTTCTCATCTTCCATGATAGCCATGACTGCCGTCATGGTTACAGGAGGCGTCGCAACTCTGAGTAGAGCGTAGCAACCTCGATGAGCATCTTACCGATGAGATTAGCACACTGTGGCATGAGAGCTGGGTTCTGGCAGGACCCCGGCCTAAACCTGACCTGGCCGTTGGCTTTGTCTCTTCCGCTTTTACGATAGATGAAAATGCAAAACTAACCTACTACACGTCCTTTGAAAACTTAACGCGACCAACCGACAATTTGTCTTTCCCGTTTCTGATGTGCGAGGTCAAGTGTGGCAACGAAGCACTCGAGTATGCTGACCGGCAGAACATGCACAGCTGCAGTGTGACGGTCAAGGCGCTTCTCAAGCTCGAGCAAAAGGCGGATCAGTACCGAGAGGACAAGCAATTCGAGAGCTTGCTTGGCAAGATCCTTGTCTATTCCATCTCACACGATCAAAAAGATGCCCGCCTCTACGGGCACTATGCCTTGGTTGAAGGAGAAAAATGGACGTATTATCGCCACCACATTCGGCATTTCGACATTGCACACGAGGAGAGGGACCTGCTGGCCCTCCACAATTTTGCTCGCAATGTCCTAACGGTATACGCTCCAAAACTATTGAAACGGCTTCAGAAAGCAACCGCAGCTCTCCCGGTCTCATCTACGTTATCATTCTCTGCAGGTACGATGAACTTGGAGGACGACTGGCAGCAAGGCTCCCAACAACCCTCGCAGGGTCGAGATACCGAAGGTTTCTCGACTCCCGTTCTTCCTGCCAGCACCCAAAAATTGTTCGACGAGCATAAGGAGCAGATGGACAAGCTTTTGCAACAATTAGAGCAGCAGAGGAAGGATAACAAGGAGCAGATGAAGCAACAGAAGGAGCAGATGGAACGGCAGATGGATGAGTTAAAGACGGAAAGGGATAACCAAAGAGAGCAAAACAAAGAGCTTACGGACATGTTGAAAAGGCAAATCACTGGCAAGTAATTACTCCTTACTTTGCATGAAGCTGGACCACACCATAATTCTATCTGGAAAGTTTGCGCCGGCAGAGATTCTAGCCCCTGGAGGCTTCGTACCAGGTCCATAGTCCAGAGTGATAGACTGATTGGTGAACGGAAAAATGCCTTGAGCCAGGCCTGGAATTAAGAGTGCTAAGAGGCGGAGCTACCGTGTCTCGTACAGCGTGGGTGCTGGTGTTCCGAGTACAGCTCCATCGGTGAGCTACAAGAGGCAATCCGCAACCGGTTATGTGGGCATCCTTGGAAGGCAGAACGTAAGTGGGAGTCACTGAATCAGTGGCGGTCTCTCTTGCTGTTAGCTGAATGTTTGACCTTCTTGGCTAAGGAATCCATGAGAGCTGATAACGCTATGTATTGGAAGGGGTGGAAGAATGTTCTCATCGCGATTTTTGCCATGACAGTGGCTATATTCGCGTTCTAAGGTTTTTATGACTTTCAAGATAAGGGAAGGTGCCCACATTATTACTGTCACTTGTTATAGAGTCAAGTGCCAGAATTGGCGGTATGTTGCCAGCTTTACAGTACTGACACCCATATTTCTACCTGTGTTAGTGTACTTCCATGCACTGTGCTGTTGAGGCGCACAGTACTGCTTTGTACCCAGTTACGTGTGCCCGGCGCCACCTGCGCCTGTGTGCATCTAAAAGTGTTGTACTCGTATCAATGAGCGTTGGAGGGCTATGAGAAGGCATGGGGACCGGAGCACACATCCACACTGGACGCCGTCCACAACCTAGAGAATCTTTATCGCGAGCAGGGCAAGATGGTCGAAGCTGAGGCCTGAGCGTTGGAGGGCTATAGGGACTCGGTTTCAGAGTCAGCCTCGACCGCCTCGAGCACGGCTCCCAATGGATCGCGCGAGTGATCGTGGTTGGCCGCGCAAGCGGCATAAGCAGACACCCAATCCTCATCATCGTCATTCAATAGATCATCAAGGGTGACACTTCGAAAGCAGTGATGAAGCATGAGCTTGGCTCTGCAGAAATTCGGATAATCGGCATGAGACGACCGACCTGAGTAGCGAGGGAATAAGTTAATCACCTTGGGGCGATCACGTCGAGGGCGAAAGTCCTGAGTTTTGTTTATCCACGTGTACTCCCGAGCTGCGGCCAGAAGGGTTAAATGTTCCTGATGAGCAGGCCGCTCGCAATAGTGTTCCAGAAAGGTTTTGGACACCGTGGCATGACCATTCTGAAGGTCCAAAGCACGTCGTTGGTTCTCGATTGGTCTTAGATCAAGATCCTGCACGGCTCGAGAGGAACTTCGTAGATCCAGCTGAAGAAGATGGTGACACACCTCTTGAGCAGACCAGTCTCGCTCGGCAATTAACTTGTTCATTAGCTTGATAGCAAGAGACAGTAAGGGAGCTCTGTCAGAAACCCTGAGCATGACGGATTGAAGAAGACTTTTGAACGGCTCAGACTTCTTTTCGGCCTTGGAGCAATACTTGGCCAAATAGTGCACCACTGCCGTTTGATCCGTACAGGGAGAAAGGTCCGTGTTAGCCATCCATCCCATGGTCACCGTGGCGTTATAGCTGTTGAGCAGGGCGTCATTTCGAGCGGGAAGATAAACACGATGGTTTGAATTCACCTCGCAAGAGACTTCGGGCAGAGGTCGCTCTGATCGAGGGAAGTGAAAACGACAAGTCAGCTCATCTGTTCCTCTGATCTTACGCTGACAGTAGCTCGGAGTGCAGCGAGTGTGGCGCTGAAAGCGATTCAACAGTTCGGTCAGCTCACGAAGCGTGTTAGTGCGCTCTGAGAAAGGACGACTGCTTGGGTGAACAGCAGCCGCTGGCAGTTCGCCGGCGAGATTGAAGGCCGTGACCCGTACACCCCAGAAAGAAAGGTATTGATCAAGGTCTGTGACACTCGGAGCGTCGTCGATCCACAGAAACCCATGTATGTGGTCGCTTCCGCGAGACTGCCACTCAAAGCGATACCAGATATCCTGAACCTTGAACTTCTTCTTAATAACAAGCTTCAGAAACAGCTTCACTCTACGTTTCAAACACTCGGCGACGATGTGAGAATTCTCCTGAAGCAGCCTTCAAGCAATCTTAACTCGTTCGCCCTCGCTCGCTGTGATGTAAACCTCTCGATCAGGCATGTATGCATAAAGATCACGCCATTGTAAATCAGCGGCACTGAGTGTAAAGAATAGCGAGGGGCAGGTAAGATCATAGATCATAGCCTCCAGTTCCGTCCTGGCTCTGTTCCAGTATGGTCGGATGCCTCGCACAGTCGCTGCCTTGCGAACGATCATATCGGCCAGACGAGACTCTGAATCCTCAACCATTTCTCGAAGTACGTTGATGTCGTTCATTTCCTCTGCACTGCGACTTGTGTACCATCGACTTGTTTGACAAACCTGCTTTCGCAGCTGACTGTTAAATGCCCAATAGCGAAACTGAGGATGACGCGCAAAGCGATCATCTTTATATCTCATCAAATGATTGTGATAATCGGCTAGAGAAGTTACGGCGCGAAGGCGAGCGCTGTTGAAGGAGGCGGCTCCGATAGGAAAAAGAGTAGGAAAGGCCATACGAGCAATGTGTAAAGAGGGATCGCGCTCGTTAAGAGGTCGAGAGCCCAAAGTGGCCATGAAAAACGGAGCCTGCTCCAGTTCAGTCCGAAGTTGAGCGAGCTCGGAAAGTTCAGTGGTTAAGTCAGGAACGAAAGCGGTATCGATGACGGTCGGTTCTTTCGTCAAGACCTGAGCATCTTGATTCGGCCCTTGCTCTGTCACAGTCTCTTCATCATTCTCATTTTGAAGAATGCAAGGCAAGCGATCCAGAATGGAATTCTCCTGAGGTAATTGAGAAAGTCGTTCGGCGTCAATGACAATATTTGCGTAATCGAGATGATGTTCTCTCAAAAAGGCCAGCCAAACTTCTACGTTACGACGACGTACACGAAAGATACGCTCGAATTGACGATTCGCGTTACTGTCCTCGGCGGCCGAGGTGGCGGGCTTCAAGAGAAGAACTTGCAGCTCGGAAGGAAGAGAGGGCAATCGGCTGACAATCTTGGGGGTGTTTTGCACAAAGTTAACCACATGACCGGTATATTTATACTGATGTTCCTTTACACGACGAAATTCCATGGTGACGTGAGCTCTGGCTATCAACATTTCCTCGGCCAGGGACAATTCAGGAAGATTGGTGGGCAGACACAGTGGGTCCATGTCGTTCTCGGCGGACCACAACGTGGGACCATCGGGGTTGACGCTTCTGTCCTTGGTGCACCGATGGCAAGAGCGCCGTCCCTCCCAGTCGGTCAGCTTCATGTCAAAGCCGACCTCGTTGCAAATGTCGCAACCGTCTCGCTCGAAGTTCTCAAGAGCGCTGTAAAAACCGTGAATGAGATTTCAATCATCCTCAGACACAGCCGAAGCGTCAAGAGTTTGATTCGGTGTGGCATGAGAAGACGGTGTTGGATCGGGAGATACGAGCCTACAAGCGGCACATCGGCTTGATTCAAGGCCATTGACGCGCCGAAAGGTCGAGCGAAGAGCATTGTGATTACCACCTAGGCACCAACGCATCTCATTTTCAGGAAGATCGGATGTGTCGATGCAATAAACACACAAGGCGAGCGAATCGATCAAATCTCTGAAAGGAAAGTCACTCAGAGCTCTTGACAAACCACAATCGATACACAGCTCGTAACGACGCGAAATCAACGACTGAATCGAAGCCGAGCGAAGTCCCTTCGAAGTGGCGGGCAGAGAACTCGGTGAACTGCGGTTCAAACGCGTCGCTCTTTCACAGTATCGTTGATGTCGCTCTCTGGTTTCTTCCCATCGATCCTGCAACTTGCGTATATCAGAGCGGTCTTCATGATTCTGCCCTGCAATCTCCATCTGCTGAGCGGTTTTTCTTTGCTTGGCGGATGGCATCGACTGTGCCGATTCTCGGCTAGAACGTCCTCTTCTTCGCTTCGAAGTCACATTCGTATTGGAATCGCGTTCTTGCAGCATCGTTGTCGAAGGAGGGGGGCGAGCAGAAGGAGGAGATTGAGCGGAAGGATCTCGATAAACTTGGAACGCGGGCCGTCTGTGACGTGCGACGGCAGCAGCAGCCTTTCGAGCATTGCTCTGACGTTTCTTATTTATATAGCTGTTAGGAGATATAGAAGGCATATTGCAGAAGGTAAAAGCACGCTGTTAGCTCTGACGTTTCTTATATATATAGCTGTTAGAGAATATAGAAGGCATATTGCAGAAGGTAGAAGCACGCTGTTAGCGGTGAAGAACGAAACGAAGCCGAATAGAAAAGTCGATCATTCAAGATTTCATGATTAACTGTAATAGGTTTGGCTTCCGCAATGTCGGTAAAAGAGTCAACCATTTTACAAAGAATTAAAATAAGGTCTTCGCAGGCTGGTGATGTGGCGTCAAAATCGATCGTAAGAAGCAACTGCGTTGCTAACTAGGTTCGTTGGCTGCCCGAGCAAGTCTATTACCAATGGAAAGCAACGCAGTTTTCAGCCTTTGCTGACTCAGAACTTATTAAGTAGTTTCATTAACGCTCTCAATATTTAATCGAACACGAACACATGCAACGGTAGATCTAGTAGATGAGTAGATCTAGGAGGTAGGCTAGATACAGATGAGTAGATAGATAGGTAGGTAGGTATGTCTCGCTGTAGAAGAGTATCCTCTGAAAGGTAAAAGGTGACGAAGAAGGAGAAGAAAACTTCGCTCAGGAAACCCCTATAAGTGCCAGCCAATATCCCCGTGAACCCTGAAGGTGCTGACCAATGATGCCGTGAAACCCTGCTCGGGAAACCTCTACCAGTAGTAGCCAATGTCCCCATGGACCCTGAAGATATCGATCAATAGTGCCGTGAACCTCTGCTCGGGAAGCCTCTACCAATGGTAGGCAGTATCCCCGGAAGGTGCCAATCAGCACTCATGAGCCAACTCATGAGCCATGCTCGAGAAACCTCTATCAATGGTAGGCAGTATCCCCAGAAGGTGCCGATCGGCACTCATGAGCCATGCTCGGGAAGCCTCTATCAATGGTAGCCAATATCCCCAGAAGGTGCCGACCAGCAGTCATGAGCCATGCTCGGGAAATCTCTACCAGTGGTAGTCAATATCCCCAGAAGATGCCGATCAGCAGTCATGAGCCATGCTCGGGAAACCTCTACCAATGGTAGCCAGTATTCTCAGGAGGTGCCGTGCTCGGGAAACCTCTACCAATGATAGCCAGTATCCCCATGAACTCTGAAGGTATCGATCAGTACTCATGAGTCATGCTCGGGAAACCTCTACCAATGGTTACCAATATCCCCAGAAGGTGCCGATCAGTACTCATGAGCCATGCTCGGGAAATCTCTATCAATGAAGGCAGTATCTCCAGAAGGTGTCGATCAGCCTTTCAAGCATTGCTCTGACGTTTCTTATTTATATAGCTGTTAGGAGATATAGAAGACATATTGCAGAAGGTAAAAGCACGCTGTTAGCGATGAAGAACGCGATGAAGAATGAAGTGAAGCAGTGTAAACACGTTTGTTCTGCAGTGTAGACACGAAGTCAAATAGAAAAGTCGATCATTCAAGATTTGAAGGTTAACTGTAATAGGTTTAACTTTTCATGATTAACTGCAATAGGTTTAGCTTTGAATGATTAACTGTAATAGGTTTAGCTCTTCGATAAAAGAGCCAACCGTTTTACAGATCAAATAATTAAGGTTTTCGCAAGCTAGTGAAAAGGGGTCAAAATCGATCGGTAGAAGCAACTGCGTTGCTAATAATCGAGTATTGCTACTGTGCTCAACGTTTGAACATCTTTGTAGCCCGATTATTGTTGTTGAATGCCTCAAGTCGTCAGCGGGCCGAGCAGTCTTGGGATCTCGTGGATCTGCGTTGTCAGTTTTACAGCACAAGTCTTCAATAAGCAGCCGGTTCAGTATACTTTGAACTTGGTAGAATACAATCGTTGTCAGTTAGCATAGAGACACTGCCTTCAAACTGACAGAATTAACCTCATGCACCTTCACATTCGTCTTATTAAGAGAATTGAGCAACCATACAGGGAAAAAAGCAACGTCAACAGAATCTTCAAGCACGAGATCTAACCCAATTCAGACAAATTCCTTGGCGGTAACCGGGTAGAGGGAGTCAGGACTCGCCGACCGCGACGCGTACGGAGGCAATGGGCAAGCGGGCGACGGGTCGGCCAACGGCATTGATGTTGATTCCACTTGTTTGGTAGGTCGAACGAGTAACCGTCTTCCGAGTCTCATGAATTGTATGCAAACGTAGAGTGTAGGTGTCGCAAGGACGAGCCAGAAGCAAATCACAACGAGGAAAGCGGCCGTTCTTGTATCACGAGAGCTTGAAGGAAGTCGTTCAAGGTTCACAGTGAAGGGGATAACTAGGCAAGCGACGACTATCAGAGGAATTGAAAGATAGACCCAGGCCCAGAGTGAAAGGCTCGAGATTAAGATCGCTGTCAAAGCCAAGATGCCCGGTATCAGGAACACTAATTTGAACCAGATGAACACTGACACGAGGGTAGCGCAACCCAGAATTGCCAGGGTGATGATAACAACAGCCAGCCCACGATACTTTGCGATGCGGCGATGAGAGACTGTCAAGTTCTTGCTGATCTTCAGGAATAGAGAGTATATAAGGTCGGTCATGGCTGAAGTTGGGATTTAAATCGGCCGACAGGGTTGATCTTGTAATTAAGTCAATGTTGTGCAATGACAGACTGGTTCGTACATGAAAAAAGCTGAGGGCCCCTATCACTTTTTCTTTCACCCGCAAGTAGTGGCACCAGGCACACTTCTGCTGACGGAGGTAAGCATATTCGTAACGCGTACTGTCATGAAACAAGCTGGCGGCGTCCACACTCAAACTGGCTGTCAGCATGCATTAGTAAGTCATTGACTTTCACAGTGACACCGACAAACTCGTCAAGATCACTCTCGCCCTGGCAGCTGTGATTTAATGTCTCTGTGTACGAAGCAGATGATAGATCAATGGCTGACCATCAGACGTGGCACAAGGGAATATCTTTCCCGAGCAAAGGATCACATTATCTCGAACGGGCGACTGGCTATGGCGGCACAGGAGACCGCATTGGGACAAATACATTCTGACCAAATCTTTCATCGTTAAGAAATGAAAGCAACCTCTGACAAGTCTGGCACACGCTAATTCCTTCGGTCGAGGTCAAGCTGGAAAAGGAACGGAAAAAGGGTGAGTTGTTATTATAGAGGCGCTGTCACCTTGCGTTAGCGAATTATGCCTTGTTTCAACAATGGGAGCCTTGCAGAATGTGCATTCTCTAAGGTCCGGGAAGCCTTGTACGAAAGAATTTCCATCAGCAGGTCGGCTTCGCGCTTCTTGACGGGGTTTTTGCAGTGCAAAGTTCGGGTCACAGATAACAGCGTTGACAAAGTTCTTCGCTGCTCATTCTGCGCGATGCTATTAGTCAAGATATGGTCGTCTTACTTCAGTACAGTTCAATTTCTCCAGCAATCCCCAGGGGTTCACGGCCGCCGAGGACTTTTCCTATGTAAAATTTACTTCCGGCGATGTGAGCAGATAAAACCAGCGAAATAGTCGGTGAGAAAATGACTGTCCCAAGAAGAGCGCAAGTTTTCTGATGAGATAATGTATCTGCTGAAGTAACTCAGTAAGCTCAGGGATATACATATGAACCAACCTGATGGCCCTACTCGATTTTGACCTCGGAATCCATTATCTGTGCTGCCGCAAAAAATTTGCCGCTGCAGCGCTTGCTTCAGTGGCATGATGATGCTTTTGAGGAGGAGAGCTATTTACATTAGTCTCTTGTTCGATTTACTAGAACCTATCCTCGATGAAGTCTTGACAGACTGCGCCATGTACAGAAGATGGCATCAACGAACCGAAATTCCTTTGACGCCCTTGTGCACATGCGCTCCCTTGTCGATGTGTTCCTTCTCTGTGTGTTTGACGTCTTGCCGCTGGTTTTCTGCCTAGTATGATAGCACTCATTTATCGGCTCTTTAGGCAACGTTTGCTACGCGGTCGCGATGCTATCGGTCGTCGAGATCCTCCTCGGATCCTTTGTATGAGAAGCTCGACTGGACCGTTGAATTCCTGCCGTAATCGAATCAGCGCCCGGTAGATTGCTAATATGACGAGAAGACGACCTTACCTCTCTCCTTCAACCCTGCTTGCATAGAGTTTTACTGACTCTTCAACAAATGTATCGAAGGGCATTCTGAAATGGCTTGAGGGTCTCGTGTACTATTGAGTAGCTGGTTGCAAGGTTAAATGTCATCTTCGCTAGCAGAGCCTTCAAGAATAAGGTAGGTAAGGTACAGTCGGAACTGTGATGCTACATCCGTAAGTGCTTAGCTCCGTACTGCCTCAACTCAGACATTCTGCCACAACGCCAAACATCTTGTATCCGATGAACGATCTTCGAAACGAGCGAAAAGAGCGACACAAGCGGGAGACAGGCGTCAGATTACATCATCTTTCCGATACCAGAAAAGTCTTTTGATCCTACAGACGGACCTGACAACAAACGAGGAGTCAGCTTCCTGCACCAGAGAGCACAAGTTATGATAGCCTCAAATGCCTCATCTGCCCGCAATGAAAGCTGTAGGATAACCAGTCATCGACTACGCCAACACATGGCGGGCGCATTGGAGCCGAGTGGTACGAGTGTATGATTGGCGGATTGTGCTTTGAACACTACTCTGGGGCATTGACAGTCTACTTTGATCATAGGAAGGCGAGGGTTTTTGGCCCTGTTGAATAGGCGCCTCTTTTTCCCTTCTTCCTACTGAATCATCGCTACTGAATCCTTCGAGGCCCCGACTATGACACCTGGCTTCCCTATTTCTGCTCTCTCACAGAAGGCTGGTTGACTTTCTAACTCGCTGAGCCACTGAAATGGAAGTTTCCTTTCACCGGAGTTGAGTATTGCGTTGCAGAAAATCGAGCTCCGTGTTGGTCGAGGAGATGACCGTGTGGTAGTAGAATAATAGTGGGAGAAGGAGGGGGAGGAGGATAGGTGAGGAAAGGCAGGAGGGTCAACGGCTTGTCATGAGACAACTCCACACGAGTAGCCCCGAGGATAGCTTCCGGCTTAAGAACAAAGACCCCAACAAAGCTTATCCATCCCTGCCCCAAGCCAGTCCCACCTCCCCAAATTTGGTCTTCAATGCGTTAGCCAGATTCGGTTCGGGTGTACTCATAGGTCGCTAGCAGCTCCACCTCCTCCCTCTTCGCAACAGCAGGCTAGGGTAGAAGATGCCTTATCTACCATGGAAGTAAAGGCCAGACATGACCCCAGTAAAGCATCTTGGTTTGACTTTCGTTACCGGGAGCAGTGCCATTTGCCAACGTGGTTGGCCGAATGATCTCACATGATCATTAGAATACGTCATGGAACGGTGTTTTCACGCCACCCTCGAATAAATCTTAGACATCCCTCTCCAGCTCTTCTAATTTTGTATAATCCAAATATGTCAACTCGGGATTGTAATCATCACTGTGATTATGCGATTGTGGGGGGAGGATGTTTCGGGGCTTCAACTGCACTTGCGTTGAAACGTGAGTGGCCGGACGCACGAGTTGTTTGGTTTGAGGGTAGCGCCACCCATACAGCCTCGAAAGATATCAGCAAGATTATTCGTACGCCGTATTCAGACAAAGACTATGTTGCTTTTGCCGAGCAAGCGATGAGAATGTGGAAGGAAGTAGTTCCTTATTGCAACTTCATCATGGGTGCAAGTGATCGGCAAAAACAGTGACAGGAGTATTATGAAGGGACCTAAGGAGCGACTGATATCGGCTCAAGAGCTAACCCACATGGTAAGATCATCTGAAAGCTCAAAGCTCGATATTGATGAGGAACTATGGCTTAATGAGAATATTGATTAAGTCGATTCGGCTTTAGCAGTTGAAGCAGTAGCCCAAGAAGCAATCAAACTTGGTGTGACAAGGGAAACGAAAGATGTCACCAGGCTCGTCGTCAACGAAGGAGTCTGCCTAGGAGTCGAAGCAGATCATGGCATTTTTATCGCCGGGACGACCATCATAGCCGCCGGCCCATGGACTCCTGGTCTACTCCAAAGCTCAAATGTTGAGGTACCTACCAATTTCTTCACCGTAGCTGGCGTGGGGGTGGCTACGATGCCTCTTTCTGAGGCAGAATTCCGTGAACTAGAATCCATGCCGATTCTCGTTACTGAAAGTGGTATTTTTTATTTCATCTACGAAATCCTCTTGTACCTGACAGATATGTAGGAGAAGTCATGTCATCTTCAAAGCATAGAGTCCTGAAAATGACCACAACTGAGACGTTTCGAATTGATAACCCGGACCAGCCGAATATTGAAGTTCGACCAGCACAGATGGAACGCACATCTGGAAAAATGTCAACTCAGCAGTGAAGCACAAACGCCAGACTTACAAAAGTCCTGCAGACTTTCTGCGCTACCCGACAAGAAGCTCGATTGAATCTTGATGAGACCATCTTGGGCCAATTTCAACATTGGTTGACGACTCCAGTTACAGAGTCTCACAGCTAATACGCTGTTCACTTTCTCAGTGTCGAGATCAGAAATCACAGTATTTACCTCAGCTGTGGATGACTGAGCCAGTCGTAGATTGAAGCGGACAGCACTGTCTGATCGAGAGATATTCGCAAGGGATTTCGGGTGCTGTTGATTGATCGCTGACTCGTTTTGATCGCTGTTGTCTATTGTTACGCCACTTCCTGCCATGAAACTCAGCTTTGAGTTTATATGAGAGTATTAATTAGCTCGGCTCACCGGGTGTCACATTGCTTATGCTACTGTTCATTAGAATAGAAACAGTTTCATTATCCGAGAGAGTCCTCGCCTGGGTGTTTGATGCACTTAGATTAGTGGCAGGTTTGATACGAAATTCGTCGTCAAAATAATGTTTTCCATCTTCACAGATGGGTGAACATGATCCGGCAGCCTTCAAGATGCTTTCGTTTGATGGAGACAAGTTAATATGCGGTAGATCGTGGAAAGTCTCTAATGGCCAAAGGAGAGCTTCCACCTGGTTCTGAGGCTCTGTCTGCGTCTTCGAAGAGATCACTGGATCACTGCTAGAGTGCTCAAGAGCCAAGGATGAAAAGTCTGTCAAAACTGCGCGCTCATCCGTCACAACACCTGCCAAACTCACGCTTTCACCATCTGTGCTTTCTCGTCTCTTCCGTTTCTTGGAGCCTCGCGTAAGTGAAAGGTCGACTTTGATATCTAAAATATTTTAGTACACATGATAATATCGAAATAAGACTCATACGTTCTTCTTGAGATCGGAACTGAATGGTCCTATCCTCAAGTCTGCGACAGAAGAGCGACTCCCGATGATTGACAATATATTTGAGAAGTTTTACGCGCTGGTCTTCATTAATGCGCTCAACTTTATGTTTGCCTAGGGCGCAGAAGACTAAAAGAACATAAGGCCAGCCTATGACGTTTGAGATGAGCCAGACTTCCCAGCCTTGCTTGTTTTGCTTTCCTTGCGTTCTCCTTGGGCGGATCCTGCTTGCGTCAAATATAACTTCAAATTGCCTAAATGGTCCTCATGCGCTTTAGTCAATCCTTGCTCATTGATTTGTTTGGCAGTTTCCTGAAGCTTCTGCTTATAATTTTCGAGTTTTCGATCCGTCCCAGGCTTGCGTCGATCAGTTAGCTCCGCCAGAAAGGCGGCCAATGCAACCTGGAGGCTGTTAACAAGTTTCTCGATTTCTTCTTCTTCGAGCCCTTCGAAGCTGTCGGTGGGTCGGCGTAGCGAAAGTTATATCGATTGGCGACATTGCGCATTTGCGTTAACGTGGCTACTCGTCAGACCGCAGGATTACTAGTAGGGGGCAAACAGCGTGATCCCTGATGGCAGATCTCATCGGAATCAAGAAAGGTGAAGCATGCGCACAGTTGTTCTGCAGAAGTCGGAGGCTGGGATTTCCGGGCGCGCTATTCCATTTTGGTTACTACATTGAAGTACGGAGTAACCAATGTGGAATAGCAAATGGCACGTATATTCTGAAACCCTGCCTTCGCAACGTTCCCTAGTGATAGCTTGTTATCATCTCCATTGAATAGTCCCGACTCCCGAAGATAGCTCTGCCTGCATGCGTTCATTGCAAAATGGCTGATAAAGGCAATCCTGTGGGCTATGGCTAACGATCATTCTCAAAATGATTCGGCCCTACTCTGGTTGCCTTCTTCGCCTTGCTCGGTCGCCTTTCGGAGATTCCCATGGATAAACATTCGGCTCCGCCTACTCCTTCTCCTTCGTCAGTCAGTGCTGGCGGGGTCACCTGCTGACCAAATTACCAAAGCCAGGGTATCCGGTAATAGGGTCTTTGTCAAGTCTTTAACGCACGAGATGACACCTGAAGAGGGCGAGGATTCCGGCTGGGAGGATTCCGATGAGGCGATTGAGAGTGATGAAGAGAGGGAAGATGGCAACCAGCGGAACAGTCTGGAAACAAATGGCCTTTGCGATGGTACGGGAACCTCCTTCATTACATGTCTTCGACGGATTCTCCGATCAACATTTGCGTTGGATGATCAAAGGTCAGCTTGATGAGATTGCAATAGTGGAGGTATCGCATTTTAAGGCGCCAGAGCTTAGAGGCGACTTGGACTGGGTCACCGTAACGCACCCAGAAGAGTTGTCACTTCAGGAGTTCTACATTCAGGATCATTCAGCAAGGCCATGCAGTGACCGTATATCGCCAGTTTTGGAGACAGAGTACGTGACTGCTGTGTCGGATCTTCCTGCTTGTGTGTACTGACCTATGCAGAAGGTCCATGGAATAGCCTCAAGGCAACAATCCGCTTGAAATTGATATCACTCATACAGTCGAAGTATTCACCGTGACTGGAACTACTGAAGGAGACACAATGCCCTCTTATAGCGCCGCAGTATCTTCTCCGGGAAACAAAAGCCACCCAGCGCCGCCGCCTGGCAGACCAGTACACACTTGTACGACTGTCCGAGGTCGAGGACGAGGACGGAAAAGCATGGGAAATTTTTGATACAAAGATCGGGACAACGCATGAGGTGCCTAGTATCGAGGAGTTGGAAGATGGATCGTGGGAGATGGTTGTTCTCCAGTCGCATTGCCGTGCCTTGCAGGACAGGCTCGGTAAGATAATGTCGACCTGAACTACAATCCTGTTGAACCCGCAGCCAGCGACTTGGAGTTCTAGGGTTATGATACGGCAAAGAAGCTACGTGAATGTTGGTTTTCCCAGAGAGCAAACAGGATGATCAACACGGCTTAGCCTGCGGCTGCTGCTCCTTACGCTCACCATCTGGGAGTCATGAATGAACTTCGCGAAGGTGCTGCAGGATCCAATTGCCCCCAAAGCTCCGACCAGCCACTGGTGCCTACATGCCGAGGCTACCTGCAAAGCAAAGGAGATGCAGTCTATCTCCTCTAAGCCTGCTTTGGTGAAAGACATGTCCATTCATGTCGAGGACCTTGAGATGGAGAAGTAACTATCAGTTGCAACGTTTTCGTCCGGGAAGCGAATAGCACAGGCGCTGGTAGCTGGAGGGATGGAATGGAGTGGACTGTTTGGGAACAGGATGGTTTTGAGGTCGGCGAAGCGATCGATGGATCTGGGCTCATGAAGAAGATAATCAGCATCCCTGCCTGAAGGGCTATTCATCATGTGGTCAATCTGTCAATAACGATTTGCAAGTGACAATGTCTCTTATAGGCGTAGCTCACCAATTACTCACTTATATCTTCTCTTCTGACCTTTGTAATTTCCGTCAGTACTAGTGCTGGGACCCAACTACCCCTATTTCATAGTGAGCTGTCCAGAATTTGGAATTTCCAAAATCGAGAATCCACCTCTGCAAATTTTGTTTGCCCCGCAACCAACCAACTCGCTGGAGAAGCCTAACCACCACCCCACAGACCTTTAATTCCTCTCGTTTGGTATGTAAAATGAGGTTATACAATGACGGCCCCTTCATTTAGATCTGACGTGTTGCAGGATCAATTCCAGCGCGATTCCAGCGCTCTATGACTCCCCCCGAGATGCAGTCGCTTTCCAGGGCCTAAATCGGTGTTGATTCTCGACAACGCTTCTGTGTATCACACTCAGGTGAGTGACGTCGATGTCGACGTCGAGCTGAGACCTGCTAACTATCAGTAGGAAGGCAAAGATATATGCCGTCAGGCCGGTGTGATCTTACTATGTCTGTCACTCTACTCTCCTGACTTCAACCCAATTGAAGAGTTCTTTTCAGTGTTTAAGGCCTGGCTCAAAAGACACTACAAGCTGGCGGCAGACATGAGTTTTGAAGCCTATTTGCACATGGCGGTGAAAGCTTCTAGCAAGGGTCATTTTCCAGCCGATCACTTCAGGCATGCAAGCATAACAGTATGTATAGATACGAATTGATTTGTTTCCTTGTCAATACTTCGTAGATCTACTATTTTGACTGATAGAGCAGATACTTTTGAGTAAATGTATACTTAATTGAATAATAATAATAATAAATTCATACATCCTTGTGTCATCGGTTAGGCCGACCCATGGGGGACTCTATGCTATGTGTGTCAAGTGGACAAAACCCTCTGGGGGAGAAAACCACTCGCTATCTATACGGCTGTTTCTCGTAGCCGAAACGGTGTAGTTGAGACTGTGTACCAAATTTGTTCGCGATAACCGCACGTTAGAGAATGAGTGCCCTCGCCACTCTGAACTGCTCCAGCAGTTCTGTTTCCATCAGCATCCTGGCCGCCGCCTTGAGACCTTTCGCGGTCGAGACGATAATCCGGTAGTCCGTTACGCCGGCGTTTCGCAGCATCCTTGGCCGAAGGTGTGTCCAGTCTGGGGGTCTGCTCCAGAAAGGCATGAATTTGTGTATTTTCTTTGAGGATCTGCCACCGCACACACAAAAATGTCACGCTAGGTGTATTTACGCGGTAATTATCACATTCAGTCTGGATGATGGTCAAAGATATAGGATTTACGATGATACTGTGTATATCTAGTATGTATATCAACTCGCAAGAAGTTGCTTTACAGAGGAGTGCAGTAGTTTGTCCTGTCCCGGTGATGATACGCGTCTGGATTCTCCAGCTGGATCCAGCTGGATACTGCCTTGCCAGCATTGGGCAAGGATTCAATCTTCGTGCTGAGATTTTCAACCGTGACACTGTATCATGTTCAAGACTTTATCCTCAAAGCTCTTCTACAGTTGTTTGATACTTGAAGTACCAATCGCCAGTCTGGCCGATAGCATGTCCAGCTGGATCCAGCCGCTTCATCTTCCCCAGCATGTCTATGTAGCTCCATAGTCCGATCAAAGTCCTAGATAGAGAGTCCTTCATCGCGCCATTGGGGTTCCAGAGGTAGGCGAAACAAAGATGGGCTGTTGCTTCAAGTTTCGCCAGCCAGCCTGGACGATGGATTTTTCAGCTGGATCCAGACGCTTCATCTTCCCCAGCATGCTCACGTAGCTCCATCATTCGATCAAAGTTCTAGATAGAAAGTCCTTCATTGCGCCATTGGGGTTTCAGAGGTAGGCGAAACATAGATGGGCTGTTGCTTCAAGTTCCGCCAGCCAGCCTGGACGATGGCTTTTTCAGCTGGATCCAGACGCGTTTCATCGGTTCAACATTACTATATACTTCAGCGATCAGTGTAAATGGGATAACTGCGTGGGCACTCTGATCTGAAATCACATTCTCTATTGATAGCACTGCTTAATATATGAAATGACCCTACATTTCTGTACCTCCACTGTCGTTGACGCTCCTATGTCAACATCCCCCTTTATCTAGAACGTCATGACCGGAATTGAGATGCACCAGGAAGACGAGCATCGCATTGTAACGAGCGTAGAAGACTGATCCCTCCTGAACCCCTTGTTGTATGCCTCGAGCCGGACGACGTATATATTCGAGTCGAAGTGGAGGTACGAGGTTCCCCAAGTCAGCATTCTTTGTAACAAAGGGGGGCAGAGGGCGGACTTACACGTTGGTGTCTGCGGCAGCAGAGGGAACATCATGCTGTTCAAAGGGTTGATGATCGACGATGAATTGATCCTCGCAAGTCTACGACGGCGGCGTGTTCTTCGACTCATGATGTTAATCAATTTCTAAGGGGAAAGCTTCAATGTAAGATCGCCCGATTTAGTTCCGTCACGTCATCAAGCGGGCTGAGTTCGAAGATATTCCGTAGTTGTATGCAAGCGTAGAATCCTTGATCCACGAGCGGTTTGCCCTTGAATCCGAGACCAAAGGGTGCTATCCTCGATTGTCAGTTGTATCATCTGAATTCTGTACCTAGGCCCGCTCCGTCTGAATGCTCGATGGTATGAAAGCCATGCAGTTCGACTTCGTTATAATAGTCTTTCGAACCATTAAACCGATTGAAATTCGTATGCAGCCAGTGAGCCAAGAGATAGAGCTGCAGCTCAACACTCACCTAAAGTGAGAAGTGAGCCGATCCAGACTGTAACACCCCCTAGTCCAGACTAGCGCATACTAGTATATCAGCTCACATTGTTCGCGTCCGTTGTTTTGAATTCTCTTCACCCATCTTCCTTCTATCTATCTTGTAGTCTATTCTTCTTGTACGTCTAAATATGAGTATTGACTGGAGCTCTGCTCCACGCCAGTGGACCGTAAAGGCTTTAAAATTGGCGATGGGGTTAAGTGATGAAGAACTGAGACAGATGACTGCTGAGGTAAATGTTTGGTTAACAAAAATCAACCCAGAGTATTCATTGGAGACAAAGGAGAGCCAAGACGCGGCTCAGTCCTTCGCTGAAAACTTCTTGAAGCCAGCCTTTTCGAACCTTTTTGGTCGGATGCAAGCGGGGAAGTTGGCTGATGCAGCACCGTATGGTATTGTCCGGCTACAGGTGGAGAGACGAAAGGCGCAGAAGAGGAAAGTCAAAATTGAGAGAAGAGAAACCGAACATACCTTACCGTTATCATCGCAGGAGTTGAGGCCGAACGTTCAGCCTTCGATTCCCAATGATCCAGATGGTTTTGTCTGGATTCGCTTCTCGCTCCACAATGGTCATAATCCCTCTGACTCTGAATACATGACTATCAGCCTGGACGAGATACTGGGAAATTGCCCCGATAATGCGAGTCGTGCGACTAGCAACCTTGTGAGATACGCGAGTTTGAAGGAAGCCTTTGCACGCCTAGCTGAGCGTGAGCTTCTTGATGGCGAGCCAAAGACTATCATCCCATCCGTTGTTCCTCCTAATGGCGGAAAAGTCACGAAAGACTTTATGCTCAGAGATGCCATTCGCTGGATGTTGCAGGTGAGGCATCCAATTGAGTTTTATATCGTGAATGGTCAGTATTCTCCGTCATCGTATTATATCATTGAATCGCTAGAACCAACCTTTCTAGTATCGGACAAATACCTCATAGAGAGACTCCTCAAACCAGCAGATACCTTTTCATCAACTCGTTTGCCGACGCGTTCGCGCACTGGGTCAATTGCTTCACCAGCGCAATCGGTTCTATCAGAAGTCAAGGCTTATGTTATTGAGAAGAATGCTGGCAGCCGAAAGCGCAAGGTACTTGTGGTCAGAGCAACAGGTGACCGAAAGTCTCAGCTGATCGCATTGATGTCGCAGAACAGGAATAGCAGCAAGCATTTGAGTAATTTCTCTTCAGGTAGTAAGGATGGTTCAGGTAAGTTTTCTTAACGGCTTTCTCTTTACACGCTAACGTTGTCGACAGCAGCCCATGTTTCAAACGTCGCGATTGATACGAAACCGTCAAATTCTTGGTAATTTCAAAGACGACTTTCAGTCTGCCACTTCTAAAGATTCTCCGCGTCTTAACGATTCTAATCTGAAACCTACGTCTGCAAGGACTGCGGCCAATCAAATTGCCAAAGCAGGCTCTCTACACAAATTTGAACAAGCATCAGCTATCAACCTTATAATTCCGAATGCGTTCACGATTATGCAGACTGACACGCTTGAAGATGAAGGAATCAAACAGATCGAGGAGACAGTTACTGACATTGATGGACTCTTCAAGGAACGGATTGTGCTCGAGTGCTTCTGACTTCGCTATAGCTGCTAGCTGATCACATATCACAGTCTTGAGTCTCAGGAGTTCATGTCTGCGTGTGAGCATACCAACCTCTGGGAGGAAGCCGCCTTGTTCCTGAAGCTGGATCCAAATAAAGTGTCAGATAAGCCGGTAGTGATCGTTGAAGGGTTTGAGGATAAGCTTTGGCAATATCAATGGCTCGCCGTCTATGTAAACATGAATTTTGCCATGTCAGACCGAAACGGGTCCATTCGGCATGCTGATAAGCCGGACATGAGCAAGGTAAGTGACCTTCGACCTTTAATAGGGATTAAGATCCAGACTGACACCATCTGAATTCAGATGATTAAGATCATTTGCCTGATTCATTGATGACGCGTCATGATCGTAATTCGCCAAGACATCAACAAGGAATGGAAGAACGATAGTGATACTTATCGCCGTCATTGCCGCGAGGACGGATTGGATTCATGCGAGGTCGTAAAGATCCTTTGTTCCGTTGCTTTTGCATTCCGAAAACACCTCATCACGACTGGGACTCAGCGAGTGAGCACATCGAGATCATCGTCCCGTCCGGCGTGTAAGATACTTGAGAGAAGGAGAAAGAACATCTGTATAATCGCAACGTACCAGCGTTAATGAACAACATGATCTGAATCACAGCTCACTATAATGTCGACAAAGACGGTAAGACACTCGCTCGCTACAAGCATTTCTTAATTGATGAACGAACAGAGCTTCCGGCGAAGGGTGATAATCAATGCATCTATGTGAAGTCGAAGTATCACAGAAAATTCTTGTCGACGCCGCTAAGCGAACAGTACAAGCTGCTACGACTGCACCGTTACATCGTACTAAGGCTAGGACGGTCGGGTCAAGAAGACTGCTCAGACTCAGAGGTATTCGTTCTACTCTACAACTGAAGTGTTTAAAGCGGAGTTTAAGGAGTTCAAGCTGATCAATTCAAGGCTCGTAATAGTTCATGAAGCTTACGAGTATCAAGACAAGCTCCTTGATAATTTCGCCATGCTTGATTAAACCGACGAAATATGCAATTACCTGATGAAGAAGATCTTCTTGACAGAGGCCCCGATTCGAAAGAGCTCGAGTTATCTGAGAGCGATGATTTGATCACTTCAGACACGGAGGTAGAGGGAGAAGGGTCATTTCTTATGCGAATTCGAAGTAGCACAGCTTATCAATCTGAAGAGCAGCCTTGAAAAGATGCAGACATTCGATGATCTAGGACTCCGTGTCGTTATCGACGAGCTTTTCTTTCAGGTTCATCTGATCGATCTTCGAAGCACAAGTCAATTCCTATAACATAGCATGACTATGCATAACTCTGTCTCATTCAATCAAACCAATCATAGTATCAACTCGCCGCAGATATTCCCTGCATATTTAAATGCTTTTGACCAGTGGATAAGGGTGACCCTCGCAGCAGTCAGGGTCAACAACGAGCAAGCTTCAAGTCAAAACAAGCCGCCATCAGAAATTATTCATAGCCTCATCGGGCGCTATCGAATTGTGAGATCGCTGCCATACTTCGCGGCGCTCTGAAGCGAAGAAGAAAATGCCGATCAGACGTTGCTTGCGACTCAGATGCAGGCCTGGCTCAACAGCGATGTTATTATAGTAGGTCATTTTATTATTAAGGTATACTTACTTCCCTCCCCCTCTTTCTTCTTTTGTACCCTCTTTGCGATATCGCTGCGTTGTTTCCACCTCGTACTTCGGCTTCAGACGTTATTCCTTCCCTTATTATCGAGCCGTCCTGGGTGCTAAATACTCGGCAGTGCATCCGTCGGCTTCGTTTGGGTAAAAAGGCCATGCTGTATCACTCAGGGGTTGCGAGGAAGGCCAGGGAAGATATGGTGAAGGGGTTTCAAAGAACAATCGATCCTACGGGCATTAATGAGACAAAGCTTGCAGCTTCTCAATACGACAGAGACATCATTACCGCGATATTTGAAGTCATGGGCTGAAGCCTTACGCTTACGGTCACGAACAGAGCCATCATGATGGAGCCGGACGCGATGCGCAGTACTGCGAAACAGGGAGTGGTTTATTTAGTCGGATCTTTATAGGAACGCTTTGTTCACATTGCGCGTTTATTGTATTCCTAAATCAAGATCGATTCAAGGAAGACATCGAGGATGTTCACCCGTTTCTTCACCCTTCATGAACGGTCACAAGCACACTAACACAACCTTCGCCACCGTCAAACGCAATCTCTCGAGCCAAGGCGAATGCGAAGCTATACAAACATTTCAAGACCAAGTGGAAAGAAGAATGGGATCGCCACGTCGTCAAAACGCCAGAGGCACATAGGACCCCGGCGCCGGAGTCTCTAACAAGATACTTAAACTGCATCAAGACCTCACAAAGGCAGAAAGCTCCCTGGCGATCCACATACGCACAGAAAAGATCGGCCTAGCGGCATTCCTGCACTCCTCCAGGATACCAGGATTCGAATCCCCTCGTGCAGCTGTCACTGGGGCCGTCAAGACCCTAGACACGTCCTACTGTTCTGTCACCTACACGAACGAGGCAGAAGCGATCTTCGTAGGCGGACAGAGGCGAGGCGTACTGACTCGGGTCGCGCAGTATCCCCACATCCTGGGAGGAAGCCTCTGATGCGGACAAGCTGCTCGTCAGATTGAAGGAAGAAGGGTCCGACTGGAGCACCATCCGTGCCGCCTGGAAAGATGGAAAGGGCCTGAAGGCGGCCACAAGGCATATCATGCTAACGGGACTGAAATACAGTTCGACGTGGCAAAGGAAGCCATCATTCACCACGAATCTACCTCGGCCAAATCCTGGATTTGGCCAAAAGCCAGTCTGGATCCAGATCAACGCTTCGCCTGAATTATATACATAAGTGCTTGTAGATGTTCCAGTTCGTGCATTTGAAGCCCTTGTAAGCAGTCAGATAGACAATATGTATGTGCGCACTGTAGTGCCCCGAAAAATATGCGCAAAAGGGATATTCCAGACTGGATCTTTTGAATTGAAGTCCGAAAGACCCTAGGCTAGTGCCTTGGCATGAGATCTTACCTATCGCCCCACCCAAAACAATGCATCAACAACAACAGTAACAACAACAATACTATCCTTACGATTTTACAATTCACTATCGCATCTTTCAATACTATCGCTGATAGAATGACAGAATCAATCTCTTCCCCTTTGAGTAGTCCTCTGCCTCCCACGTCGTCTCCTCCGCAGTCTCCATCGCCGGTACCGGTTCCTCGAACTCGAAAGCGAAAGCGTCGTACAAGGGACACCTCTAACGTTCCTCGACATTATTTGTCACGTATAGAGAAGCTGGAGCATATTCATACGCTCATCCGAAGTCTAGGCTGGACGTTCACGGACCTTTTGAACGAGTATAACGAACAAAAAGACGACCCTAAGTATAGAAGTTTCTGGTTGCAATACAAGAGATATAAGAACCCAGTTGACCGGGGGACTTTTCAGAAGATCATGAGAGACAACGGCGTCGATGAAGCAGCCCATTTCTTCCGCAGAGGATTTGACAAGCTGGTCAAAACGAAAAGCTTTGGTCAATATGTAGAACCAGATCCAGCAGACCCCGATCAAGTTACGCCAGATGGATCGCTGGACTTCGTAGAGGATATGAGGCCAGATGCTATAGAGTGCGCGCCATATTCAATAAGATTCCTCGGCCTGCTCAGTAAACCGGCGCGTAAAAGGGACGATATCAACCCAATCCCCTCACAAAGCATACTGGTTTGGGTCTCAATGTTCCTCTACTCGATACGGCGCGAGAAGTGCAACAACATCCCCAGACTCTTCGGCCTATACTGTGTAAACGGTGGCGTCAAAAAAAGGATCGTGGATGTTTTATCATCGATTGGACTCTGTGCTTCATACTCTACACTCCAGGAATGCCTGAAAGGCCTTGCTGATGTAGGTCAAAACCGACTGCTCGTGCTTGCGAAAGATCCTACAATGAACTTAGCCCATGATAACTTTGATTTCCCAGACAAACCATCCGGAGAGCGGTTAGGGGATAGGAAGACTTTCGTGTCTTTAACGAATGGAATAATTTTCAAGGGCCACTACATGCATCAAGGTGATCTGAAGCAGTCTAGCTGGCACCCTGAGAGACTACTATCGGCGTCGCAGTTGCTCGAAAAGTTGGCCAGGAACAGCAGCCCTTCCAAGGCAAGTGGGTCACATATAGCGAACCCGCGAAAGGCGTTAACTGATGACAGGCCAAACTGTACAATGCATGGGAGTCGATAAAAGCCGGTCTGCCGCGTCTTCGGACGTCGAACTTCCAGGAACAGATGAACGATTTCTTTCCTTGGCCCACGATTGAACGCATTAAGTGTCCGGCGGTCAACTATCATCCATTTGCCCCGGTCTGGGCGAACGAAGGGACCAATGAAGGACAATTACGAGGAGCTTCAGTGTGGTCAGGATCCTGAGGACTCTCGGTGGTCCAGTCTGCTCACCCTTTGGCACGGTGACGTTAAAACCATTCTACGCCTACGATCTGTACAGGCGATGCGATTACAGACTTCGAAAAGACCCTACGACAGCAAAGCTCACGTGATGCCTGTCATGGGGCTGTGGCATCTGAAGTATAATCTTTTAAAGTTGATACACAGGCTCCATTTCGGCGGCAATCGTCCTATAGATCAGAGCTGTTTGCAGTACGCGGCGGACAAATGGGATCGGACAAATGCTAACATGGTAAACGACTTTCAAAAACTCGAGGAGCTGCTGATTCACTCCTATCAGTCGCGAGTCTTGGGGCTCCTGCTGCATGAATCGGGGCGAGTCTTTCTGCGAAGGGACGAGGCTGAGGAATGGATCACTAATATGCCGATGGAGGAGTTCGTACAGCGTGTTAACAAAGTAGTTCAGATGATCAACCCTCCAGACTTCGATCATCTGGATGCACCAGAACCACACAACGAACAATGGTACAATCATCAATGTTTCATTCGTCATATGGACGTCTACTTCCTACTTCGAGGGGCAATCAAAACCGCTGATATCGGCGTTCTAAAAGAAGCACTTCGCGAAACATGTATATTATTCCAGGCCAAGGAAGGACGATGTGATAATTATAGCCCCGAATTGCTGCGACTTCTACATACATCCAATAGCCCTGCGGCGTCGAACAGACTACAGCAGGCTATCATCCGCAACTCCATAGTGAACCTGACAGGAAAGTCTGACCGAACGTTCGAGGTCGACCGCCTCGTGGAGTTTCTGAACCGATTGGTGTCAATCACAAAGAAAAACCGCGCCAATTCTACTAAGCCCATGGAAACTCTGCTTCGGCAGATCACTCTTACAGCTCCTTACGCGTTAAAGCTTAAGATGACGCTTGAGGAAACATTCGGCAGAAAATACAAAGGTCGCCACCCTTTGAAAGAAGCTAGCGAGGATATTTGGCTGATGGCCACCGCACTTTGTCATGACAGCTTTCAAGAAAAGGATCAACAGCAGTGGACAGCCTATCTTTCAACCAACCTTAGGCGTGAAGGCCTGCGGAGTTTGGGCGAAAACGTGCAAAAGTACAATGAAAGACTTGACCTGGCTATACCTTCCGAAGACGATATGGAGCAGGTCGACAATACTGACCAGATTGATGCTGAGGATTCCGCAGATGGCTGGAATGACGCAGATATCGGTATAGATGACGTGATGGAATCACTGCTGGCAGACATATACTAAAACCGCCATCTTTGCCTTATTCCACGACGTAATCAATTTTATCAAAGGTACGATTATTCAAACAATGTACATTATCAAACTTATCCGATATCAGATTGACCACCTGGCCCGAACAGATCCAAGAAATGCTGAAAACCCACTTTCAAGCCTGTTTCAGATATCATTTCCAATCTAATAAGGGCCTGGATCATGGCTGAAATAACGTTCAAGATCTGTGAATCATATAATCTTTGATACAGATCGCTGCGCAAATAATTCTTTGGTAACAGACACTCGTCCTGATCAGCTCTTTGACACGCCTCTCGTATGAGGTATATTCGTGTCAACCTCGGTCAAAGGCGGCCGATGCAGAACATTGTTTTCCCTTGCCGGTATCGAACTGGGTTGAGGAGTAGTTGTTCTTGGGGGTGTATGTATGTCCGGGTAGGGGACGAACGCAGCCTCCTCCAGATAGCGTGGGTCTATATCCTCGATGGCGCCTTGACTGCTCGTGCCTTGCGATAAACCGCCTGTAACTTGGGGCGTTGTTTGCGATGGCTGAGGGGTAACAATACCTAGCCGGGCACTTGGCCGAGCGCCCTTGCTTCCCTGGGCTTTAGGCTTAGGGACCAGGTCCTGGCGACCAACGCTGATCAACCAACGATGCTTCCGATCTAGTCGTTCTGCAGCAATATCATCGACCGACGGCACGGTCGAGTCTGCAGAAGCCTTCGTTTTCGTCTTCTTCGCCGCATGAATATAACTTGCTGTCTCTTCGGGCCCGCATCGTGCAACGTCCTGAAATAGTTGAAATAGCTGTTCTCCGAACGGTCCACTGTAGCGCCAGCCTTTGAGCTTTCGCGGCAGTATATCAGCATCGGCTATCAATTGACGAGGGTCGATGGCTGCCAGCTTCTCAAGCACTGAGTCGACAAGCACTACAAACTCGACGACAGGGAAGCCAGGCGGAACGAGGCTTGCCGCTGTTCTAGCTCGCCACTCTCGCAGCTTACCAGCCATAATATCTGCGAATGCCGAGCCGGTATCCTTCACAGGCAGTGGCCGAAAATGTGGGATCAAACCGGGATTACATTTCGAGCAGCATATCGCCGGAAGCTCTTTGTTGCCTCGGGGCTCGTAAGTCATATCCCCAAGGTTCTTCAAGAGCGTGAGGCGGTGACATACTAGAGCATTGATAAAGTCAACCAGGTCGGACTCCAGCTTAGCCCTTCGCGCGGCGTCGTGAGTGTCTCGCTTTCCTCGTGGTACCTAAAGCGAAGCATCTGAATAGGATGAGCCTGCGCTTTGAGGATGTTGATAAGCGGAAGGTTTGTCACGCTTCTGACGTTGAGCTGGCTTGGATGCAAGCGGCGCTATACTTGCGTATGGGTCGGCAACTAGGAAAAATCGCCCGCCACATCAGAAAATTACTAAAAATTCAATAATCATTCTTGATAAATAAAAAAGTTCGCAAATTCAATATAATTATATAATAGTCATACAGAAACAAAATTGCAACATTAATGTTTTACAAATATTTAGCTAAACTCACAACTTCTTTTATCTTATGAAAAATTCATTATTTTAAGCGAAAACATGTATATATGTTAATAAGCGCTTAAAATTCAATTGATAAATTGCAAAAACTATTGAGTTAAATGTGTGTTTGATCAAAATACTTATTTGCAGCTTAGACAATAAAATGCTAACATTACAACTCATACATGTTTACAACTTATGCTTATTATCTATTATTTTCACAGAAGAATCATTGATTATTTCTAAATTGAATGAAATAATTAAAAATAATTGCAAGCAACTAATTGTAAAAGATTTCAATCTACATCATTCATGTTAGAACCCCGCCGGAAGCCGGCCAGGGTTCGTTCCAAGAGGTACACCTAGAAGGTGTATTATTGAGACTGCTCTGTGTGATCTGCCAGGGAGCAAACGAAGCAGGGCATGCTCTGGGGAATCTGTTCACGAAGCATGCGGAGCAACATGCTCTGTGCGATCTGTCAGAAAGCAGACGAAGCACAGGCATGCTCTGTGGGATCTGTTTACAGAGCATACGAAGCATGTAGGCTTAGCACGATTCTCCTATATTTATATAACGATAGTCGTTCTCTACTATAGAAGCTTCGTGCTCAACTCATGTAATAGTCAATACAGTCTATTGTCTTAACTATTCTCAGACCTTCAGTCTAGTGATTAGTTTGTTGCTATACTGATCTCTGTTTATATCTTGTGTTGTTAAAGAGACAACCGTTACATTCAGATTGAATATGTATTAAGAAATACAAGTTTTTCTTAAGTTCATCAATTTCTACTGACATTTTATACATTATTACTTTCAGATAGCAGAGTCTTTGACAAAACTACTGAGAAATAGTGTTAAAATTGTGAAAATACGATTATTTTATAATTAAATGAAGCAAAACAAGTCTTTAATCAGCTTTATAACTTTTTTATAAAGATATTTATTCTACAACACTTTGACTCAAAGTAATGTATATGCATTGAGATTAACATGTTCAATTATGCAATTATGAGTATTTTGTTACAGTCAAATGATTAAAATTAATGACATTTGATTGCATCTTGATTCAAAATAATAATAAATCATAAACAAAATTATAAAACATATGATCAGAAACTTTTAATCATAGTATTAATGTTTAAACACTGATGACATTATATGAAAAACAATTATCATACTGTTGAAGTTTTGATTGATTATAATAATCTAAAAAATTGTATGAACGTTAGAAAGCTAAATGATAAACAAGTCAAATGAGTCATAAGATTGTTGATCTGCAACTTTGAAATAATGCATAGATTGAAAAAAATCAACTTAGTCAATCTATTGTTAAAATAATTTAATTACAAAGATGAAAACATTTTTGCAAATTGTTTACAGCTTATTTTGCAGTCAAAGCTGACTAAGATAAAAGACTTAAGTAGCTTTATATTTATAATAATTAGAGAACTATACTGTACATAAGTGATTAATAATGTTGAGAAAATGTTCATTCACAATGTAAGTATAAATTATAATTTTATAAAATTTATCAAAAGCATGCTGCATAAGAAAATCTACTGTATGAAAATGATGCATAAAATTGAAGAAATGTCTGTTTATTCTGTCAATATGAATCAGAGTTTCACAGAATTTGCTAAAAACATGCTGCATAAGAAAATCTACTGTATAAAAGTGATGCATGAAGTCAAAGAAATATTTGTTCATTCTAACAATGAAACATCAGTGAATGCAAAAAGCATCATGCTAAAAGTCATAATCTTAGCAGTGTGTATTACAAATTTAAATGAAATACATTTCTTAAGAGATAAAATTTCTCAAATTAAATCAACAACTTTAATAAAAGCAAATAATAAAATGTAAATAGCTGAGAAATAGTTTAATTCTGTTGCTGAAACTGTTGATTGTAAACAACTTATTTCACATGCAATTGTCAAAGTATTAACAATTTATGAAATGATTTATAATTTTAGTAGTTATTAACTTTCAGGTGTTTGCCATGCCGGGTTTGGCACCCCCCCAAATTGGGCAAAGCGCGCCCGCACAGCCCATCGCCGCTTTCCCAGTCCATAAATAATCGCCCGTCCCCCTTCAACTTCCATCATTCCTCCTCATTCCTTTGTCTCTTTCGCCTGGGATTTCTGTCGGCTCCTCGTTCCGGTCCCACGACCCTTCGCTCGGACCTCAACCCACATCTGGGAGAAGCCTCACCTTTGCGATGATCGATTCTATTGGCCCAGTTTCCACGCCGCCCATCTGGCCCGAGACTTGTTTCTTGCGTTCCTGCTCACGGTCTCCCCCGTTTGAAGGCGCGCACTTTTCCCCTTGACTTCTTGGATCGCTGTCCTTCGCGTCCCTCACCTGCGCCTTCTAGAGTGATCCTCGACCTTCCTGTCTCCCTCTCTCCCTCTCTCAGCGTCCTCCTGTTTTCTGCCCATAGCTGACCTCCTGTTCCTCGCTCCATTAGCGTGGCAATTATTGTCCACGGGGTGTTGGGCAATCGCCATCGCCACGACAAGGGCGCGAGCAAGGCGGAGCCTGCCCAGAGCTATCGCCTGTGCGCCGAGACCAATTGAACAAATGCCTCACACCACCCTGAGCGTGTTTCCTACTGTGCCGCCGGCGAATGGATAGCGTGATGCTGTTGCCAGCGGTCTGGTGACATCTTCTGCCGGAGCCTAGCTTGCGGCAATTGGGCAGCCTCGTCTAGTTCAGCTCGGCTGGGTTTCAGGCACCAGTTGGTGCTGACGTGGCAGCGGCTTGATTGAGAGGATATGCATGTGCACTGCGCAGCACTGCCTGGATCGGGACTTGGGCTGTTGGAGAGGTGACATTTTCCTGTGCCGTCCTGTGCCATTTTGCCGAACACCCTTCATCCTTGCCATCTGCATCGAAAATACCCCAGCTCATGAAGGAGATTGTCTCAGTCGTGCCGATGCCAGGCCATAGACTATTGGTGGATCATCGACGATTAGTTCTGGAGGGGAAAACCCGCGCGGCCTGGGCTCTACCAAGTGTCTCGCGAGGCGTTCTACGAGGCGTTCTGTGAGGTTTGATCCATGGAGATCAACGACGATCCAGCTGGCTGCTCCATTGGAGACCTCCGGATGCACATCGTCCCGAGGAACACAGCGCGTGGATTGGACGGCAAGAGAACAAAGGAGGGGAAACAGGATTTGTTGGGGGCTGGGCAACCCTTGAGGGTTGCGTGCAACCAAGAGGGGGCTTACGAAGCTTCAGAGGAACAGCGCAGAGATTGTGTGGCTCGCAATGGGATTGGGTGTGCCTTTGTGCCAAGAGCGGCTAACGGGCCTCGACATATAATCCCTTTGCGCTCCCCTATAGAACAGGCAGCGATTTCCACTGTTTTCATGTTTACAAGATCCCTTCGCAATTCTATCCCACGATGGCTACCGTCGACATGACCTCCATCCACTTCTACCAACCACGACCGAGCCCACGCCCCAGCGTCAAGCCACCAAGTTTGGGTAATGCTGGCGGAAAACGCACAGCGACCATACAGTGCGACAGCTTGGACAATCTGTTCAAGACGAATCGCGAAATCGAACCTCCGCTGCAAAGCAAGTTGGCTGGAGATACCAGAGCCGGGGATGGAGGTATTGTTGGAATTCAGCGTCATGAGAAACTTATCTAACGGACGCAGGAAACTCGGAAACGGCTGGGAACAATCGGGGCGGCGGCGACAGTGACACCAATAACGAGGAAGACCTTTGCCTTCCATCCATCGAGTCTTTCGGAACCCCCCACAACCTTTCGTCCGAAGCCGATAAGAATACACCTCTTCCAGTGGAGAAGATTGATCAAGCTCTGTCTGATGACGAATTCCTCGACATTGACGCCTGGACAGCCTCGTTAGCTTCAGACCATTTTCATCTTCAAGGAGGTGCCGCACAACCACCGGTGAAGCAGAGTCTTTCATCGAGGATGTCAAACCCAACGCTCCCTACCGAGGACGGGCCTATGGCGGCAATGGCCACACCGGAGATTTGGGATTCCCACAAGTGCAAGGCAGACACAGTCGGTTTGGACGAAGGCGGCAGAGTCGGGATTTATGGTAAGGCTATATTCACTTCAACTTCAACATGTCTAATAATCTTACAGAACACTCACCCGGAGTTCTCAATAATACCGGAATCAATGACAGGATCGATAAATCGGTCATCAAACCAACCTTCGAACCTAGCGATGGGCGGAACAAGAATCCAGACATCATGCCGATCAGGACGCCCTTCGAGCTACTGAGCAAGCAGGTATTGACTTTTCCGGGACTGGGTGGGCACAATTCGAAGCGTGAGACGCAGAGTGAGCGTTCAGGTCAGTGCGCATGTCTCGATTGTCGTAGGCACGCCTGATAATTCTAGAAGACTCGATCGTAATCGACGATACCGATGAGGACAGAACCGACACCGATGATCATGATCTCCCTCCATCGAAGAAGCATAGGGGAGCGGAGAACGCGACTCTCCAAGCTGTATTCAAAATTCCTCCTGGACTCGGACTTTACTACAACCGAGCGCTCCAAGACCACGAGAATACTGCAAGCTCAAATCGGTCGAGTGAGGTTGGTGGCAGTCAGGGTAGGTACAGAACGTGGACCTCTAACCCAAAAGTGAAACAGTGTCTGACATTCCACAGATAACCCGTTCGTGGTGCAGGACGAGGACATCAAGACTGGCGACGAGGGCACTTTTGCTGAGATAGAAAGCAATATGTCTGAAATTGATACTGCAGACACTCAGCTCAACATACCTTGTTCAACAAAAGAGCCAAAGACACACCATTGCTCGGATCCTAATACAACCGCCGAGCCTTTTGATCGCCTATGCTCTCTCAGCGTCACTCCATTTGAGGATCAAGAAAGGAGAACTGTCCACGCAAATGACCATAATGGGAGAACGTCAGCGACCGTCGGTTCCGCCAGCGCTACCGCCACCAGGACCTTTGCTCCCGAGCAACCTCAGGGCCAAGGTGGCCGAGCAGAGGCTGAGGAGCAGGAGTGGGAAGTCATAAAGATTCTCGACAAGAGAGAGACCAGGTCGGGAACGGAATACAGGGTACGCTGGAAGAGTACATGGCTGCCCAGAAGTGAATTAGGAAACGCACGAAGATTGTTGCGGGAGTATGAGGCAATAGGCCGAGCACAGCATGGACTTAAACGGGGTAGACCCGCTCGCAAAGACGAAGTTTGGTGATCGTTATACCACTTCCTTCATAAATTGTTATCTTCCCAGCCACCATTCATGTACGAATATGACTTCATCACTTCATAATCAAGCTCTTTCCATATTCCCTCCGCTGCTTGTCCTCTCCCCTATCCTCTTGTCCGTTGTCTCCAATTGCCGTATCAAGCACTCGGCACACCGCCGGTGCCCACATGAGCCGCAGACTTCAAAGCTGTAGAATAGTCATACTTTGAAGAGTCTATGAGAGTCATAATTATTAATCTGCATTAGCACAAGCTGCAGCGATTGAGTATTTGCACCAATAAATACAATTCTAGCCATATCAGCTACGAAAAAAAAGATCCAGGAAGCAGGGGACTTTTCTTATCCACAAAATTCCCAATCCGCTCGAGATGTCTTCTTTGCATGCTGGCACGGATCTACCTGTGTCGGCCGTTTTGCTACACATATCCCCTTGAGTCGCGGCATGTATATCTCTTGAAGTAGGTCAATATAGCAAGGTACCAGCGACCTGAGGCTGCTTCTGGGCGGAACACAACACCCTCGGAGGGCAAGTCTCAGCATGAGCTAGGGTCTTATAAGTGTGTGAGGTCTAGGAAAGTACCCCATGAAGGAAAGAGGAGGATCTCGTTCCCAAACGATGCACTTTGCAAGTAGCGAGATGATATAGGCCATCGTGGCTACCCCTAGATGGTACTCGCACCCAATCGTCTCGTTATATTCCCTGGAAGCTAAGGCGTGGCAGTTTCTGGGGTAGTGTACGTGTAGCTATTCAAATGGTGTGTGTACAAGTAGGGGTGGGCATGTATTCTCAGCATTATTATACCTTATAGCTAATTTTAGAACAGTGATGCTGTTTAGAATGTAAAGCGTTGATCTCCAAGTTTGATCGTCACTGGTAAGCATTTTCGTTGTCGTTATTAGTATCGTCATCAATCATCATGCATCGTCGTTGTCGTCGTCGCCGTCGTCGAATACATAGCCTCATCGTCATCATTCCACTCATGAATCTAAGCCGTTCTCAAGCACTTGCTCATCAGAGTTGGACATAATCCGGGCTCTTCTCCTGTAGTCGAGGCCAAGCGACCTGAACAAGACAGGCACGCCACGCCGCCAAGCTAGAAGTATTCTTAGCGAGGCCGTCCACATCTCAGACATTCTTGTTCGCAAATCAACAGCCATCGACCTGATCCCCTCATACCACGAGTATAGAAGGACCAACAACGTGGGTCCGAGAGCTGCTAGCTGATCCAGATCGGTAAATCTGCTTGAAGACGATGGGAATAATGTATACGGAGGGTAGTAGAACGACAGGGCTATTTGGAAGATGCTGAAGGTTGCCAGCAGCTGTGTGGATCTCCATCCGGAAGCATCACATCGCCAATCTGCGTGAATCAATATTCCGACCATGGGTAAGATCACCAAAAACTCAAAAGTCTTCTGTTTCGTCCAGAGCCCGTCCAAGTATTGAGGCTCACCCTCATTTGAGGCGACCCCAATTGGGAAGAATAACATGTAGAACAGAAAGCAAGTCACACGATGGATCTTCCTGAATGGTCTTGGTTGTTGATGGGAGATGATGACCATGGCCACTTTTGTCGTTGACTCGAGGACGAAAATTCCAGCTTGGGCTTGAGAGTAATTGCCCCTATGTTTTGACGCCAAAATCAACTGAATTGAGACATCAACGAAGGCGATTCCTGGATATGCTATTGAAGCTAAGACGTCTCCGCCTAGCCTCCTTTTGGGAGGCCGACAGACAGGTAGTAGTGAAGCTTGAGGCCTCAGATGATTAATGCCAGCTGTGATCGCGGTAACCAGCCAAGCTGAATAGGCACCTGGACCGTAGAACCCCGAGACACTAGACTCCTCTGCTACGTAATAGATCTCGGTTGTTGCACGCGTGCCGTAAATTTGACTCCAGAAAGCTATATAAGCAATTAATCTAACTTGCCCGACGTATAACACGACTATCAATGCCAGATAGGCGGTCCAATTACGAGAATTCCTTGGACGAAACTGAAGCTGACGCAGATATTGAATGATCCGGCCCACTAATCTGGAGGTAGCAGTGAATATCTTCTGTGCTGCATGTCTAGGGTGCGTGACAGCAAAGTAGCAAAGACATGAAGCTTTCCAACAGAGATAGAAAAACATGACAACCCAAAAGAGCAGGATAAGGATTTTGATAGTTGTGGCGAACCACATGATGGATCATAGATTAGGAAGCCAAGCTAGGAAGACTTTGGTAATGGGGAAGAGTAGCGCAGAAAATATTTGAGCTGATACCACTCTACTTCTTCGAAGCCAACTACATGCTACTCGGCGATAGAGGAACCTCACCGCATCATTTTCCGCCAAGGAGAAGCAGAGACTGGAGAGATGTTGTCGTTGCGGGTGCCTTGCAGCCACGTCATAGAAAAAAAACTTTGCAATGAGGGGACCCCTAAGCGAGCCCCTATGAGGACCCTAAGCTGGCCTCCCACAACCACCCTATTCTTTTAACTCTACTACCTCCTAGCGCCCCCCTAAGCCTACTAAAATGCCTCGAGAGACCCGGAATAACGTCTACGACACCCCCTAAAAGTCTAAAGTCTAGGGAGCCCATAAATTCCTAACGGCCAAAGGTATACCCTATAACGAACGCGAGATATTCGACTTCTTCGGGGTAAAACAGCGCTCGAGGTACGATATAATTCAGGATAAGGCCTATTCACGTACCTGGAGTAACTAGAAAGGTAACGAGATACGGGGTCGTAAGCCTAAGCTTTCAGGGGCTGATATAGCCGGAATAGACTACCTTTTAGAAGAGACGGGCCCCGGTATAGAAGTAAAGGCTATACCCTGGGAGGCTATTACATAGACCCTAGATCTAGATATTACGGCGCGTATACTTCGGTAGACGATGAAGGCGGCTATAGGGTATAGTAAGTACTTATCAGCCCTGAAAGAGTACGTACTAGAGCGTACTAGGACATACCGAGTAGCCTAGGCTAGGAATATACGCGCTAAATACCTCTCTAGACATGACCACGAAACATTTTTCCCTCTTCCTCTTCTAGCCTCAAAGGTGAGCAGCGGCTGCTTTAAGGTGAGCCGTGGGGTGAGCGGCCCTGAGCCGTACCTGAGCCGAGGTGAGCTCCCGCGGGGCAGTGCAGGGGCGCAGTATGCTGGAGCCTGAACAGGCACCCCTGAGCCCGGCTTCAATTGCCTTCGTTGGCGCACGATGGTGCCTACAATCCTTCAATGTTGCTGCCTAGCACCCCCCCATCATTGCTGCCTAGGTTCACCCTCACATTCCGCCCTGCTAAGACGATTCAATCAGGCGGCTTGGCATGGCCCGACCCTTTCACTAGATCATGTCCAATACCAACTATTCCCGGCCCATTGTTCCACTCGCAAATACCATCCATCCCTGCGGTCTTTCCTTCCACCCCTCCTTTCCCTTTCCCCCCTGCCTCAGTCTCCCTGCCGTCGGCTCCTGCTATCCATCTCGTGACCCTCGCTGGGATATGTTGACAACTACGACCATCGCTTCGCCGGCGCTTGGTGTTTTGCGTTTCACATAACGATCCGCCGCCTTGTAACACCTAGTCGTAGTGCCTCCTCTAAGCGCACGGTAGTTAAGATAGGTTCAAATAAGGGCCGCGTAGGTAAACGGAGGTCGAAGAAGAAGGTCCGACGTACAGGTCCGTCTCCAGGCCCTTCCGGCTGTGGGCCGCGCACTAATGACTTCCGAAAGACCCCATCAACGAGACATATGATGCCGTCCATGACCAGATTCTCGCACTGAGTCGTTCGCAACGTAAACTTGTCTTCAGACGACCTCCTATCAACGCGAGAGTACCAGAAGCTCAAATCCCTCCAGCGGGCCTAGTGATAGTCAGGGTGAGCGCCCCCCCCTCTCTGCTCAGCGTCCGTGCCTTTCCTCCTAACATATAATAACAGATAACCCTCTGGCGGTTGAGGATGACAACGAACACCCCAGCGAGAAAGGCGGTTCTACTAGGGCCATCAGCGCTGAGCCAGAGATTGGACCTGCGCGTCCCCTCAGCCCCCACACGAGTGAAGAGCCAAAGGACCCTCGATTGCGTGGACACCCTCGCTGGCCCCAAATACCCCAACGAACCTCTTGATCCACCGGCCCCTCTCAACGAGGCTCCATCCCGGTACCACGTGGGCGGGTCGTCAGCGGAGACGAGCACGGAACAGCAGTGGTCGCAGGCCCTTCCAGCGCTAGTTCTTCGCCGTCTCCATATCAGTCTAAGGCCCGAACTTGCGTAATCAAACAGGAGGAATGGGAGATCGCAAAGATTGTTGGCAAGAGCTGGGCAAAACAGGGCTATGAATTAAAGATGCGCTGGAGGAGTACATGGCTGCCCAGGGGCGAGTTGGGGAACGCTCAGCGGTTGCTACAGGAGTTTGAGGAACAAATCGGGTGCAGCTGCCATCCAAAAGGCTGTAGTCCTACACGCGTAATGACGGTAACACGCTCCTGAGAGGCAACGCCCAAATGCCGCAATATCGGCATTTACTGCAGAATATTTCAACAACTACGACACGACCTCGATTCGCTTACGACTCTTAGTGAGTGTAGAAACGGAGCTGTGATTCTCATTTGCCCTCCCTTCATTGCTTCGTCACAAGCCAGACTCCATTGCTTAGTGCACGCATTACTAGAATTACGAGCAAAGATCATGGAATAGCGTGGAGGACGACGAGTGTTATGAGGGGAGACTTCGGCATCATCAGCAGCCTTAAGCTGAACATAAATGGCATTTCATTAGAGTACAAGTGGTGCAACAGAGTTGTAGATAAAGTCCCCTGTTGCTGGCCCCTCGATGCAGATTAGGATAGTAACTGGAGATCAGATTACATTTATGGCCGGGAAACCCCACCGCAGCATGTAGTCTGACCGCATTGCCTCGTCAGCCGTCATCCTATCGCAAGGCTCGTACATCAACATTTTCACCAGCAAGTTCTCCAAATTCGCGAATTCTTCTGGAGAGAAATCGCATTGCTCTGGGATTTGACCCCGACCCATGCCCCAAAGTCGCTCCCTCAAGGGCCTTGTGACGGGGGACATGAAGCCTTTGAATTTTGGATTCCAAGAACCATCCTCCAAGAAGTAGTCTGGTCGCTTCTGCCACCGGTCCCACCATCGGCTCGGCAACTTACCCAAGGTGCTGACCATCTCTGCAATAAGGTCATCTTCGTTTGGGATGAAAGCTTCGAAGAGAGCACGTTCGCCGAGGATTTCGAAAAGTGTACAGGCAAGTGTCCAAATGTCGGCTGGGGGCCCAAATTTTTCGAGAAACAACGTTTCAGGAGGAAGTAGCAACATTGGAGTGTGGAGGCTCTTGGGTGGATTGGTGAGGAAGGCCTCGCCGAAGTCCGATATTTTGATCTTATTGTCCTTAACTTGGTCCGCCGGTACTACCATATCGGCAGGGAAAATGGAATATGATGGCACCTCTGGGCCGAGAGTACCATTATCAAGTCGTCGATTCAGCACCTGGACAGGCTCACCAAATTTTTTATAGACTTCGTCTACAGTCCAAGAATTGAAATTCGGGATTTGGAATAGGATGTTATTAGCATGCAGATCTGACCGAGGGCAATTAATTAGTCTAAACACGTTGAGTGAACAGAGACGCTAGAAACATACCTCCATGAGTGACACCGCAAGAGTGGATGTATGCCAGACCCATCGTTGTCTGGGCAGCAACAGCTCGCGCAATATTGATTGGAAACATCCATTTCGCACTTGCTTCCTTTGATTGGGCCACACTGCATCCGGCAGGTTCGCTCACCAGGCAGAGATGCCTTCCGTTCGGCCCATTCGTGAAAAACTCGTCGAAGAGAGTCTGAACGTAGCTTCGTCCTGGGTGCTCAGGGTCGCCCCCGCGAAGATGCCGCAGGATATAGCCTTCTGAACTCGCTGTCGAAGCGTGGGCGGCGATGATCTTCAATGCGACGTAACGATTTTCTCGCTGGTCTCTGGCAAGCCATACTGAGGAACATGTTAGCTGTTGCGCAAACGGCTTGTAAAGTGAATGAAGATTACATGCCTGTCGAATAACTACCGAAACCTAACTTATGAACTATTCTGTATCTGCCTTGCGAAAGCTCGTCGCCGAGATGTGTTGGATGGTAACCTCCTGTAACGTATCCTTCAAGATCCTCAACATCGTCCAGCCAGTGGTACACATGTTGCGGCCTGTCCGTCGAAGAGATATCCGTCCGCATAGTGAGCAAACGGGATGAGCAACAATTCCTTGGGAAAAGCCGCGGGCAGGGTGTAGGAATTTTGAGTGGCCACTGGGCTCTAGAGTTAGTACAAGCACCGGCCAACCTGAACATTGAAACCGTGTTAATAGCTATGGTGTTTCCAAGACTGGTTGATTAAATAAGTCAGGGCCTAAGATTGATTTATTTTTTATCCGGCCTATCATTTGGATTCTAATTTTAGGTTCTTGCTCCGCCACGTATGGCTCACGAAATCTGATTGGCTGGTATTCGATCACGTGATTGAGAGGGGTGCATTTGTTGGGTGAAAGCTTGTTGACAGAATCGGATGGCTCGATTTAACATAAACACTGAGCGGCTGTCTATGCTAAATGGTTCTCAATCAGAGTGACCCACAAGGACTGCAGGATGCTTCTCGGGGCATGCAATCGTCAGATAATAGACAGCAGCAAAAAACACCGTCGCGCCATGGCTTTGTGCAGCCCTTTTTAAAGTTTCAATGCCAACGAAACACGTATGGCTTGGGCAGGGATTAGGCTGTCTCTGCGAGGCGATTGGCTTATCATGTCTCTGCGTGACTCGACCTCTGCAGCGGCTCCACCAAGCGTGACATGGCGAGTACTTCTGGAAACCTGTTTAGAAGTATAAGGCAATGTTCAGTCGCACTGTTCGGACGCCAGCGATCTTGGTTGAACCGCCTATCTCGTAACAATTTGTAAAAGGTTTGAGATATGATCGTCGCTGTCTGCGAATGCGAAGCTGACCAGCACAGATTATAAGACTCCCCTGTTCATCTTTCCCCGTCCCTAGCCAACCTACAATATGGCTTCTAGAACCATCACATATGTGTGGAAAATCCCTCGACCCAAAAATGAAGGGTTTGCCCGGGCTTTGATGGCTGCGGCCTACGCGACTGCGATGCAAACAGACGCAAATGTGACTCAGGTCCTGATTAGGTGTGTCACGTTTCTACTGCAATCTTATTCAATAACTAATCTTCTTTGCCCTGTTCTAGATCCCGCATTCATGGTAGTACGATGACAGGTGGCTGGCATCGTCCTGACGCTCCACACATCACAATTGCTGTGAAAAATCCTCAGACACAACAGAACGGGACTCATCAAGCGAGCCATGGCTACACTGAAACTTTGCAGTCTGCACGTGTTATAAACGTGAAACCGAGTGGTTCTATGAAGGCGGACAGTGTCAAAAGTGTGTGGCCGCAGGGGCTGCAGCAGGAAGGAGTGCAGGGCAACCCGGCAGAGCTAGGCCATGGCTTTGTTAGTTGGAGTGCTTCTGAGTAAAGAACTCTGAGCCCTTGACCGTAGATACGATGGTTCTCATCACAGACGTCATCCCAAAAAGACTGACACGTAGTATCTTTATTTCATGGCTTCTAGAATACAAGCTCAAAGTCGTATGAGATGAGGAAAGTATTTGCAGGCTACAAGCGGAATTTGGAGGTTTGGAAGAGCGGGCTTCACCCATGATCTCAGTATCAAGGCCGTTGCTCTTGACCTCATCTGCTTCTGTGTCAGACCAGAGGATATAGAAGCCGTCCAACGAGCTATGTCGTGCCAGCAGGGTTTGTGCCGTTGCTTTTGACTTGATTGGAGTGGTCCTTCAAACCATCATCGCTCCAAAAAGTGATTCCACCAATATCTGTTGAATCCCGCTTGCCCGATTCACTGACACGAGGTCTGGTATAGTTCGGGTCGGCCTCTTGGAAATAAACCGCATCGATCATGACCCGACTGTCGACAGGTACCTTGATCGGCTATCCCTTGCGCGTGTAGAAGGCGTCCCCTCGGTATTGGCGATGGTGAACGCCCATCAAGGATACAAACTTCCGACCGCACTCGACGAGGTTTGGCTTGATACTAGATTTGTTCTAGGGACAAGCCTTCGCACGGGCGCTACGGTTTCTGACTCCCACGACCGAATGCAGTGATTTCATCATGGATGTCCAATCAATCAGCTCATCATCGTCACTGTAGACGTATGCTAGATCTCGCGTCTGTACTCCTCCGAATGCTTTTGTGAAGGACTGCGTGTCCAGTGTCTCGCGTCGTTCAAGGTTACATCTTTGACGATTCTCGTTCATCATTCTCAGTGTAGCAAAGTTCTCAAAGTCGTACGCAACGACGCGACCGACCTTCGTGCAAAACTTCTTGTAAAACTTTTGTGTAGTCCAAAGCTCGTGTGCTGCTTACGCTTCTTTCCTACGCGCCAGTCCCGGATAGTCTGTGCGGGAAATCTTCGCGCCGGAGATAGTAGGACGTCGAACACGCCACCGCCAATAATTAGAAAAGACTCTGCCATATTGAGTTCAAAGAGAATAAGAGTAATCGAGGTGCGGGATGGATTCAGGGCAAAGGCTTGGCGGCACAGGACTATGCCTCAGTCAATACCTCCGTGGGAAGTTCGATTCGTCAGAGTTCAGCTCTACTAGAAGGCCCAGCACGATGACGACGGCTTTAGCCTGACAGCAATTTCAAGACCGGACACTTCGTCATCTGCACCTGTTAGGGAAGAGAGCAGTCCTTAGATAGCGGTTATTACAGAATTGAACTCGGCGAACGAGAAGGTCCTCTCGGTCTTGATTCCTCCCAGCCGCGCGCTTAGTGATTTGGCTCGGCGCGCCCGGAATTACCCCTCACTTTCCTTGCGGAGCAGCCTCGGCCAACCATATGGGTTTAATCTCGAGCATGACTTAAGAGGTATCTCCTCTACTGTGGGAAGATGAGGACAGGTGGGAAGTGTGGGGGAAGGGGTTTTGGCGGCGGCCTGAGTTGCGGGTTTCAGGAAGCCCATATACTTGAAGGCGGGTTGGTAGGTTGATGAGAGCTTAGAGCATGAGATGATCACGAAGGACTTGGATCTCAGGTGATGCAGATTTTCTGAAATACCGGGTACTGTAGTTTGGCGCTTCTGCCTGTCTGCTGCAGAATCGTACAAGAATTGTGTGCTATGGTGCTTCTGTTATACAGGTCTGAGTGAGAGAATGCCCGGTCCTGCATTAGCCTCTCGTTCTGTAGGCTCACGCATAATTTCGTAGCCCCAAATAAAACAGAATCCCTAGATCTTTTGTAGGCCTCCATAGCCTGTGCCAGAACGTCTGTCGACTCGAATCGGCTTCTTCTTCAGACGTCGATTTGACGAGGTCTTGGGTGAAGGATTCGTCCGTGCTCCGACTGGCATTCTATGAGTAGGGCAAGTGTAAGTTCCATTATCCAGGGCAAGCTCGTCAGCCGACGTCTCAGATTCTAGATGAGCAGGGTCGTTTGATGACCATGTGACAAAGCTCTGTGTGGATGACCCTTGCTCCGCACTCAGCGCCTTGCCGTTCGCCGCGGCTACAAGCTTTTCACGTTCCTCCTTTGCCAACTCCCTAGCGTTCCTCAAGGCGCTGGCTCCTTGTCGAAAGGCATCTGGGTTGCCCCGACACTTAGCAAACCGCTGATGTGTGATAGGACGGCCGCAGTAAAAGAATCCATGCATATACACGCAGACGAATTCGTCTCAGACGGATCGTCTGTAAGCCGTACAACCCTGGCGTCGGCTAAGGTAAGTTAGCATGATACTGTACTGTATGTAGATCTTACTGCCAACGCATCACCATCATTAAGAAGTGGCTCTTCCCGCGCAAAAAATTCAATTCATTGCGAGCTTTCTTCTCAAGCTATTTCAACGCTTCAACAAGGTACGCCTGCCCTAGATTATCATGACAGCTGATATTCACGTTTGCAACTTTTTAGTGCTCAGTTGGATTTCATTACCCTCCACCAACTATGTCGCCCGACGTTACCAAAATCCAAGCAATTCACGTTCAGTGGGACAAAAGCGAAGTAGTGGAGCTAGATCCCTCGGATCGTATTTTTGATCTCACGCCTCTAGCCAAAGCGAAGCTGCTTGGCGTAGAACTAGTCATGAAAAAGGTGGAAACTTCCTACGAGGTCGACAAGGAGGACATGGAGTGGATTTTGCGCTTAGCGGAAGATCCGAACACTAATCGACTGCCTGACGAGTGGAAAGAATATTCCGGATTCTTTACTATTGCTAGAAAGGATCAGGAGCCTTTTACCGATATAGATCGGGTGACCGATTATCTTCGAGAGACAGAAGATAAGAAGGAGCTCAACCAAAGCTCCTATGAAGCATGGTTGAAAAAGAAAGTAGCCGATGAATTTCGCTGGTCCTAGCATTGTTCAGAGAATGGTCAGCAACGGGAGAGATCATGAGCTTAGACTATCTTTGTGACCTTACCCATAAGTTTGAGGCTCGGACCAACGGTTTTTGCTCCCCATCACTGTTCTATGTAACAGTTTATGAACATTGTATTATGTCGCCGCGCCTCGTCGTCTTCACGATTCTAATCAACTACCTCATCATCTTTCTATCTTCTACACTTCCTACCCTTTCTGCCCTTTCTACACATAGTAGTCACTCAGCATAGTAGCATAGTAGCAGTCACTCTTCCTCGCTGGCTTGAAAGCCACTACCTCCAAAGTAGAACCATGGAAGCGACGTCTAGGCCTGCAACGGCATCGATATCGACGGATATGCAACAGAGAGCGCCTGGCGGTTGTCAGTCACTATTGCGGCTTGCGGGACTGGAAGGCTTACGTTTCTTGCCCATTTTCGCAGAAGTAATTGGTAGGCTGGAACGATTGAAGCAAAAGCTGGGTGAGGAGACTCCATCGCGGACGAGGGGGGGTTGTTATCTATTAGTGACGAATGGTGGGGTAAGATACGGTAGATAATGAGCTCTGGGCCAACCTGAGGCTAAGAGGAAACCCTAATCGTTGTTAGCCATTACGCGAGGCCGGCCCCCGTATCGCTAAATCTAGGTACAGTACACCGTACTCCGTACTTCGAGTGCTTCGCAAAGTGTTCCCTTCTACTTCCATTGTCTTGGTCACTCACTATATTCACCAAGCCAATATCTGATATGACAATGTCACCCAGGATGAGCATTGAAGCGATCAGAACTATACTAAAGCAGACAATATGGGCTGAATTGAACACCACGCAATATGATATCGTACAAACAACTGCTTCGGAAGTACAACAAAGTCTCAAGGCATACAAACAGATTGACGATTCTTGAAACCTCTGATCTCAGCTTTTCAAATCACAAGATCCTTTCTTTGTTCTCGGCCGCTTTTAAATATGGAATTCTTCAGACCAATGCGGAATTTCGCTGCCGGCTTCTTTGTTTTCCCTCTTGTGCATATAATCGAACTCGGTAATTCTTTCATACGCGCAAACATCTCTTAACATTACGTGATGGCAGATCTACCATGCACGGATTCGTCTACTTCGCAGTTTGGCGCGCAGTATTTCGGAAGATGGACAAGGGAGCTGATGACAGAAAGTAAGGACATAGTGGTAGTGTATGGTAACATGTAGGGCGGGTCTAAAGAACCTCGCAGAGCGATTTCCAAATACCTTTACTATCCATCGCGAGCGAAGTCATCAAATCTGCTTCAGCAAGCAGTAGCACTGCCAAAGGCTTCGAAAGTGTCAATGGTAATCACGTTGGACCAAATTTGGAGGGTAGCGTAAAGCTGAGCCAAAGTGCTTAGGGTCCAGTATCACGACGCGTAAGAGTACAATGCTGTAAGTCGACTAGATCCGAAGCTTAGCACCGTCCATTGCTGACCAGCTCCATAGGCATACCGTTTGTCAGGAAGCAAGTAAAGCAAAAGGCAAGAGCAAAATGAAACAACAGACCGAAAGCAGCGAGACTGACCAGATCGTGGTCAACGAAGCCGGCAAAGACAAATAACAATGTGAAGATCATAGGTTCGTCCAAAACGACGAAGCAGATAGACCAGAGGATAGGAATGGAAGCGGAAACCCTACCGAGGGTGCCGAGACTGGCGAGGTAAAGGACGAACCAAAGTCAGACGATCATGAGCTTCCGCCTCAGCACCAACACCACCGGAACAGCGACGCTAAGAATTTTGACAAGCGTTTTCCTCCCGTAATAGTACGTCGACTACGGACGTGGGCTGGACCACTTGATAGTAACCACCTGAATGCTGCGGAAAGGGGTAACATGTCGAATAGTCCGGTCCTAGGAAGAGAGTGAGAGATGTAGCAATCTTGACCTAATACGACGGCGAGGAGTGTAGTAATATTAGTTCAATCTAATAGGAGCAATAAGCAATGGACGGAATTAACGCAAGTTTACTGTGTTGTACATTAGCTCCGTCTCCCATTCTTGGCTTCAGCAATTTGCTTCATACTGACATCATGACAATCTCTGCTGACATGCTCATGACAGTTATGGGGATACGGAAATGGAATTTAACGGAGTTAAGATGTCAGTTCTACTCACGTGTCTAGTCCGCAGGCCGGTGTGGTTCATTTGTCTGCACCGCGAATAGTTAACAAGTCGAGAAGTGGGGTATGATAAGGCGAATTCATAATCATATTCCAAAGAACGGTGTATATACGTACTGTTTCCGAACCCAAGCCACCACCATCTCAGAAGTACTGACTCTCTGACCCGCAGAAGAGCTGGCCCACGAATCGACTAGATCGTGTGGTGCCGTATATACAACCGATCTAGAAAACGACCATTAGCTCAGCAACCAACGGAGGAGTCTATACGCAGGATCTCAGAAGTAGTAGTTGCCATCGTTGCCCATTACCCGAGCTTTTTTAAACGTCTCCCACTCTTTGCGCCGCACATAGTTGGCTCTTTCGACATTCTCCTGTCTCCGCTCTTTTTGATCTGAGAGAACGATATTGACGGAAGGTTTGCAGTTGCGATCTCTCGCAAACTCGGAAACCAACTATA
>JAABUO010000447.1_pt1 | contig 82937 bp, 79 predicted proteins | sample 5559291 | NCBI WGS metagenome assembly JAABUO01 (sample SAMN10711878, study PRJNA513372) | rock metagenome | isolation source: Antarctica rocks | place: Antarctica: Victoria Land, Finger Mt sud
CGTGTTTTTTGGATTCGAAGTCCCGATCGAGCAGGTATAAATTCGATCTTCCAGAACCCCAGAAAGCTCCCCAAATCATAATGGAAAAGGGCTTTCCACTGGGAATTTCCATCACTTTATCTCTATCTCATTTCTGTTTGGGAATTCCAAACACCCATTCTGGTGTTTTATCTGATCCCCGAGCCACGGATGCTTCATCCGACCAGATGACATTGCCTCATTGATCCACGGTCCAATCCTTATGCTTTTTAGCCCATTTTAACCGAAGCAGAGCAACTTCAGGTGTTAATTTCGGTCGCCGAAGAGCTAGCCAGTGAGAAATTCCGTGAGCTCGTAGTGTTGCGTTGAGAGTTCTCGCGTCCAAATCGATCCCGGTGTTCGTTTTCAGCTGTCTCCAGGTGATTTTAGGCTCCGATCGTAACTGACGTAACAGTACCCTAGCTGCTCGAGAAGTAATTGATAAGGGCCTTCCTGATCTGGATTTATTAACTCCGGAGGGTGTTGTTTGAAGCCTTCCCAAAACGCTCCGAACGGTGCTTGGGGGAACATCCAAACTTCGTGCTATTTGGGTGGGTGTAAGGCCTAATTTAGCTTGTCCTGATATTTCACCTTTGGCGAGCAAAGAAAGCTTCTTTCTAGAAGTCTTGTTACCAGAAATTGAAGTTAACGGAGCCCTTCTGAGCATTGTGGATGCAGTTGAAGAAGATGAGTTGTTTTGAAGGTACGCGATTTAACATGTTTTCGCGATTTACGCGAAGACTTAGTGCGGGGTACTGTAAGAGGGGAAATACCGCAACTAAATTGCCTTCTGCCACTCAGAAAGTCAACAAGACCAGCTTTTAGAAACACAGACTGTATTCAAGAACAATTATGCAGACTTTATCTAGTTCATTTCTTCATGACAATCTCGACGTCTTACTCAAACATTTCTTCGAAAGATAGAGTTTCTCTGAATAAGTTGAAGATAACAGATAAAGAATTATAAGATTTCTCTAAATGAGTTCATTTTATTATTTCTTTACGACGCATTAACGTTAATTATAATCGCGTTCGAATTAATATTTCAATTATTTATACGATTCGTTATCGTTTATTTATTTACTCGATTTCTTTTCTTTTACTCGTAATAATCTTTTTAAAAGTTCGTTTTACGCGCGTTATAATTGCTAATTAATTCCAGGCCTGCCTGTATCATATACGAAAAAGCCTGCCCTGACCTCATCGCTGAGTCACAAAAACCGCAGTAATGGAGTCCCTACTCCTTCGCGTACCAGGTGAGATTGGCAACCTCATCTTTGGATTCCTTCTACCGCAAGCCCGGCTTATCAGGTATCGGTGCTCACCCAAACACCATAAGTGCCATCGTCCCGCTCACAGGAACTGTGGTCAGGGACCGGGCTGGCTTTGACTTCGTGACCGACAGCACTATCTACAAGGCATTCTCATTACGAACACGCAAAACTCTTCCCTGACATTGAAAAAGAGCGACACATCCCGCTAACGTGCTTCATACACCAAAGTCATCGGTCAGATTTATAAATGCAGATGATGGCAAAATGGCGTCGAACTCCCTCAGCGGCTTTACGGCACTTCCGTGGCACTCGCAATTTAGGTCTCATCCGGTCTGCAATATATTTTCGACAAGCCTGTTTGAGGGTAGGTCCTCGGCAGATCCAATCCGTGGATGAAGAGCTGCGCAAGGTGGATAATACGGCACCGCACCCCAGGGGGCATCAGGAGGACACGAGAAGGTGGTGCAGCTGCTCCCCAACCAGAATGCCGACGTCAATAAGCAAGGTGGACCCCACGGCAACGCACCGCAGGCGGCAGTAGTAGGAGGCCACGGGGAGGTGGTACAGCGGCTGCTTGACAAAGGAGCCAAGAGGGAGAGCGATGAAAAGTGCCAGTACGGTAACGCACCTAGCAATATTTAGACTCATACTTATTATAAGGAATGTCGTAAGCCCTTCGAGCCTCCTTCATACGCAGAGATGCGCACGCTGTGACCTTAGCTCTGGCGTTCATTTGCGTTGAGCCCATCACCTAAGATATCGATAGCTGACAATAAAGTCCCAGGCTGAGGAATGCTGCTCCCAGAATTTTCAAATTTCTTTGCATACCAGGCACTTTTCGGCGACAAATCAACGAAGTTATCTCCCTTGAGACCGCTGCAAGGTATGTATGTGGCATTGTACACAAGCTTGGACACTTCAGAAACCTTATTCTCAAACACCTGTTGTGACCACTGTACATTGTCCCTGCAGTGCAAGTCAGCAGAAGGTATGTCCATCCCAGCGTATGCCACTAATCGCCTACATCTTCGTGATCAATACGATCGGCTTTGCCTGTGATGGCACTCGAACATGTTCTGCTAGACTTGTGGCGGTATCATCAGGCGATACAATGACGAGCCAGACATCCGGTTTATTAGAGGCGATATCTCTTGGGATTTAGCAGGCCGCTTGAGAAGATGGGAGATGAACTGAGCGAACCAATTATGCTGATGACGTGCTTTGGAGTCTCAAATTTCAGCTCAACTCCTTGCGACCGAAGTCCTTCCACTACCTGCCCATACGAATGTATTCCCTGTGATCGTAGCTTTTCAAGGTCTAATAAGCTGATACCATTATACTGTATCGCTGATTAGAACCCACCCAGGCGTATTTGATTAGGAGCGAACCTTGTACAAGAGACAGCCGACAATCGTACGTTGCCCGCTCCCTGGACATCCAACGATGCCTACCGATAGTGGAGGTTGCCTAGAAAACGTCAAATCAGATTACTTTAGTAGAGTTCGCAAGCGCATACCCCATCACGCTCTGGATGTTGAGCTCCGATGATTCAATGCAAGTTGTCGCATCGATGAGAAATTTGTCGTCATTGCTGAAACTTGTCGAAGAAATTGCTTGGCGTTGATGCCTGTTTGTCACATGCCCGACCTCGAGAAGGTTGGATTGCGACAAAAGCCAAAGGTTTCCGAAACAGAAATTTTGAGCAGACTCCCTAGGTTTCAAACGATGCGCCACGGGAGATGAGGAAATTCATTCACAGACTGCGCTCCGGTGACCGCCAGATTTCATCATCTGTCGGCACACAGGTACGTGTAGCAATAGCTAGACCACTACTATTGCTCTAAGGTACACTGCTTACCCGTGTTCCACCATCAAGAGTGATAAATTCGTTCCAGGAGGTGACGAAGCGTCTTCAAGCCTAAGACAGCTGGCAAAAGATCCTGATCGATTCGGTCTCCGCCTCATACCTCCGCTGCCGCTTGAGCCAATTGCTGGACAGGAAAACTTTGATGTTGACATAATTGCTGTCCATGGACTTGGTGGAGATTTCTTCAGGACTTGGACAAAGAATTTCAAAGACGAACAAGATGAAGACATCCTCTGGCTGTCGCACCTGCTTCCGGTCGACTTGCCGGGGGCTCGAATATACTCTTTCGGATATGCATCTGCACCTGCATTCAGCAGGTCAGTTGCAAACATCAAAGAGTTTGCGACACAGCTACTTCAGTCATTGCTTGATCAGACAGAGGCAGTGAGTTTCTTTGTTATGTATCGTGGAGATCCAGCTAAATGAACTCAGGGCAAGCGTCGGCCGACCATTTTCATCTGCCACAGTCTTGGAGGGATCGTCGTCAAACAGGTGAAGAAGATCTTACGTTACCTTTTCAGATGACTGACCTTTCCATAGGCCATGGTAACTGCCCACGAAAAAAAGCGGTTCGCAGAGGTCTTGCGCACGACACAAGCCATAATGTTCATGGGGACGCCGCACAGAGGTAGCGACATTGCCGCTTCGCTTGGACCTCTTATTGACGTGGTGAACCTTGGCTTGGCTATTTCCGGAGGGTCACTTTTGGCTGGCTCTATGAGAGCTGATCTCATCCAAGTGCTCGCCCGCGAGTCTAGTGCGCTCGATGATATCAATGAATCTTTCATTCCTCGCGTCGAGCAGAAACACATAATATCTTGTTACGAGACCGAGTGGCCTAAAGGCTTCAATCAGCTGGTGAGCGCGACGCAACACTATCAGTAATATTTCTAACCAAAAGTTAGATTGTAAGCAAGCAGTCTGCATTACTGCGGATACCGGAAGAGGAGGAAATACCGTTACCTGCAAATCACATGAATATGTGCCGATTTTCTTCCTTGCAAGACCCTAGATATCGACTTATTTCAGCTGCTTTGCAACGAGTTGTGCGACTGACATCGACAAAGTCTGAGAGTACGAATGCAGCCTCAGCTGAATCTTTACATTGTAAGTCCTTGAACAGCATCCAACTCATAGATGCTAAGGCTCTGTTTCAACAGCGTTGACTGAGTCAGAAAGAAAATACACATCCTATTTCCGACGAGATTTTCAATCGGTCCTATCGAGTGATCGAATAGAAGGGACTTGTAAGTGGTCTCTTGATACTCCAGAATATCAGAATTGGCAGAAGGAGGAGGGCTCGGCTGTGTTATGGATGACTGGAGATGCGGGATGCGGCAAGACAACCCTATCATCATTTCTGACAGAAGTTCTGAGGGCACAAGCAATTCAGCAAGCCCGAATTGATCCTTCGTCTATCGTGCTGTCTTTCCAATGCGCGAAAGACATCGAGGGTCGGAATAATGCACAGTCAATACTCTGCGGCCTGATCTCGGCAATTCTCACCTCCAAAAAAAACTTGATTCGCCGAGTCAGGGCGGAATTCGCCTCCATGTGGCAGGAATTTGGGCAATCTTTGGAGTCTTTGTGGAAGATATTCTTGTTTGCTCTAGACACCGCTCTCTATGATTATTATTACATCATTGTGGATGGTTTGGACGAGTGTCAAGCTCGATCCAGAGAAAAACTAATTTCAAGCGTTGGAAGCATGCTAGAACTTACCAAAGATCAAGGTCAACTTCATGGCAAGAAGCTGAAAATCTTATTCACAAGTCAGCCGCAAACAATGACTGAGTGGAAAGCTCTTGGCAACTCCAGCAACCTTTTCCACTTAAAGATCGAAGACCGACCTTCTGGGATGATCCAGGACATTGTAGCCTTTATCAACTACAAAGTGGATCAGCTAGTAGCCTTGCAGCGGTGCACTTTGGTCGCGGCTGCGGAATTGAAAGATGCATTGTACAGGAAGGCACAAAATTCATTTCTATGGGTGAGTTTGGTCTTAGAGCAAATAAAGACGACAATTTTACTATACACAAATATTCCGCAGCAGCTGCTGGCGGAAATGCCTGAGGATCTCAAAGGAGCATATGCTCGATACCTGCCCTCTGTTACACCTCAGAATAGAGAGACTATTAAGAGATGTGTCCGATTGCTTGTCGGTAGTGTCCGTACGTTGAATCTAGACGAGCTTGGAGCGTTTGCAAGTGTTGAGCGGTCAAGATCTAGAGATGAAGCGGAGATCGTGGTATTGAAAAACAGCATTCAACTGATGTTTGGACCTCTTATACGATTTCCAGATCAGCATGTTAGTTTCGTCCATTCAACAGTTAGAGACTTCTTCCTGGAGCTCGGTACCAACACTACCCATGCGCTTTCGAGGACTTATGGCACAGACATAGCGTCGGCCCACCTAGCACTTGCAGAAGCATGTATCAACTACCTGCTCCTTGACGAGATTTCCAATGATCTCTTCAACGAGAATGAACCATCTTCGGCGGCGACCGTGAGCTCGATTTCTCCTGTCATTCTTGCAGAGGAAGAAACGGACGACTATGCGGCTATGTTCAACATTAAGGATGTGATGTTCCTCAGGGATGAGGAGGATATGGATGAGGATACATGTTCACGAATCAGGACTTCGTTAGCCGCATTCGACTACGCAGCCACACATTGGGCTCACCATTACGCCTCTTGTGAGCATATCGTGCCTGAGACACTCGCGAGACAGGCGACATTACTCTCAGACCCGAGCCAGGTGCAGTTTTCAAATTGGTACAGATACTGGGCACATCAATCTAAAATCACAGTGCCTAAACTGGGGCAGCTTGATCCACTGCTCGTCGCCGCTATGTTTGATCACCCGGAGGCCCAGCAGCGTTTGCTCGCTAACCGCTTCAGACCAAGCATCGCTGAGTCTCAGTGCAAATCTGCCTTACTCTGGGCTGCGTCACAGGGTCATGCCAGAGTGGTGCAAGCGTTTCTGGACCATGGTATCAATCCAAACTTCTTGGACAACGGTCAATCGCCGTTGATCTTGGCTGTACTGGCAGGTCATCAGACTGTCTGTTCCGTCCTCCTCAAGTCGGCAGTCACTGACCCAAACCTTGGAGACAGACGCACCCGGACACCGCTCGTACACGCGGTTGCATCTGACCAGCACGAAATTATTGACATGCTGCTCGGTCGTAGAGATATCGTGGTTGACAATCCAGACTCTGCTGGCTTCATTGCACTTCTAGAAGCGTCCTTCTCTGGCTGCCTGCAGTGTCTTCGACGCTTACAGTCAGATAAGCGTTCCGACTTCTCACGAAGAGACAAGAAGGGTCGAACTCCCCTGTCTTATGCAGCGTGCACGCAATCTCATGCGTGTGTTGACTTAGTACTCCGAGAGATTAGTCGAGAAGATATGCAGAGCTTCGATTCTTCCGGAAGGAATGCAATATCCTATGCTGCAGAGCAAAGTTCGCTGCAGGTAGTGAAGCGACTGTGGAGATCACAGATCTCGGTGTCTCACAGAGATGCAACCGGTCGCAATGCTATCTCATGGGCGGTAAGCAGGCCATTCAGGAAGATTCAAATCCACGAACGCAATTCTGTCCTAAAGTTCCTCATCCAGCAGAACCCCAGAGAGGCTGACAAAAGAGATAAATTTGGTTGGACGCCCTTAGCGTGGGCGCTAGATCGACCAGGGTATATCGACTACATTAGAATATTGGTCGAAACCGGAGAAATCGATATTAATCAACGCGATGAGTCCGGAAGCCCCGCACTAGCATGGGCTGCAAGTGAGGGATTTGAAGATATCACTCGATACCTACTCCTGGTACCGGGCATCGAGAAGAATCTGCAAGACTTTGCTGGTCGTACACCAATATCCCATGCGGCAGGAGGTGGTTCCCTTGGTGTGCTTCGGCTCTTGATCGATGATCAGGACATCGATCCGGGAATCACAGACCATCAAGGCCGCTCACTGCAGGACTGGGCTCGACTCAATAATCGTGATGAGGCGGTCGAATTTCTCAACTGTGGCATGGATCTCAGAGATTGAGAAAATGGAAAATTCAAGATTGCGGCTGTGTGCAAAATGTGATGGAGTGAAAGTTCGACCAAATGGACGGAAATGGGAGGAGCCACTTCTGAGGGCACAGTATGTTCATTTTGGCGCATGAAAATTGCTGATTGACACTGAAACAAGGGAGGAAGCAGAGAATGGGAAGGCGAGAGCATGGATCATAGTACGATGAAGCCTGCGGGGAAGCTCGGCAGGTGCACAAGACGAAAGGTATCATGAATGAGCATGCGGCACACAAGGTTGACAATCACCACACAAAAGAGTGGCCGTGAACGACAAGACACTACAAGGAAGCACGTAAATTTAGTGAGCGCAGCCGCTGCAGGCCAATTTACCAGGCCGACTATTTTTGAACAGGTTTGGCGGGGAACAGCATTAGAATGGAGTGGAAATGCTCTGTTCGTAACACCTCCTACCGCTAAGGTATTCGGCTTGGTATTCGGGGTTTCGAGCCCTCTCATAGAAGTACCTGTGGAGCCAGTTGCGATCGCTTGAGTAGCTTGCTAACAGTGCAAAACTTTGTAAATGGACTCTTCAATCACTAACTAAGGCAACAGTTATGTGTAGTTATTCAATATAGGGTTCAACTCTCAGATGGCTCATCGGATCAGATCGGGGTCTGTACTAGGATAAATCCTGAAGTAGCAACAAGGCTTCGATCGAAGTGATTGAACATAAATTTGCTATGCTTAACTTACGGTAATTTTTAGAAATATATATATTATATACACCCCGAACTTATGATTGGGGATTGCCGTTTCCGTTCGGGAAAGGGAGCAAAGCCACTTTAGAGAGAGCAGCGAGGAAGCAAGGGGGAGCATCGAGGGAGCAAGGGAGAGCAGCGAGAGAGCAAGGGGGGCGCACTGGCGGTAGAATCCTAGATGCCGAGCCGATTGTATACACCCCGTCCATCATATAAACACACATAGTACTCAAATCACACCTCGCGGCATTCGTAGTCAAGATATCTATTAGACGGGTCGCAGAGCCGCGAGAGCAAGACTTCGGATCAGTTCAGCCTGTCCAGAATATCTCCTGGTGTGAGAAGATGATTGGGAAAGAAGAACAGAAGAGAAACGCGGAAGACAAGGGGAGAGGAAGAGAAATGAGAAAGGGGAAGAGATGATGATAGGACCTCACGAGATCTCGCACGCACCCCTTCGAGAGCTTGAGAGTGCTAGATATGCTTGGGGTTTACGAAGCTGCAGCGCTAATAGGTAAAATATTCCTGGCCGAGATTACTAACCACGCGGGTAGCAGTACTGTTCCCTGTTTTCAACAGTAGATAGAGTGATGAGTTGATATCTGAACATGTAGGTAGCTGAGTAGATAGCTGAGTTGATAGCTGAACAAGTAGATAGGCGAGTAAGGTAGATAGCGAAGTAGGTAGCTGAGCATGTAGGGTGGAAACTAGGTAGGAAGCTCGGTAGAAAGCATTGTTTGAAGCATTGTTTGACGTGTGTTATGCGCCCGATCGAAGCGTAATTTGAAGCATCTGGAAAGTTTGTCAGAGCGTTTGATAAAGCGTTTGATAAAGCGTTTGATAGGGCGTTTGGTAGGAAGCTCGGTAGGAAGCTCGATAGAAAGCTCGATGGGAAGCTCGATGGGAAGTTTGGTATCGAGCCATAAAGGGTGCTTTCTATTGAGCTAATTAGCATGTGCTATGAAGCATGTATGAAGCATACTATGAAGTAGGCCATGAAGCGAATGACGCGTGTTTGAACACGTCACTTGAAGCATGTTTTGAAGCATGTTTTGAAGCGAGTAGGCTGACGAGTAGGCTAACGAGTAGGTAGGGTGGTAAGTAGGGTGGTGAGCATGTAGGGTGGCGAGTAGGGTGGTGAGCATGTAGGTAGGCGAGCATGTAGGGTGGTGAGCATGTAGGTAGGCGAGCATGTAGGGTGGTGAGCATGTAGGGTGGCGAGTAGGGTGGTGAGCATGTAGAACGCGAAGGGCGAAGATGTTGTTAACCTGTTTAATGATGCTATTAGCCATCTAATTATCTATGCGCAAAGGTAAATGATGCAATTTACCAGCTATTAGATCTAACTACGAGGTTAATGGCGTAATTAAGTGGTGTTTGGTTGAACCTTTGATTTAATCAGCTGCCAACGGTGCCAACGGTGCCAACGTGGTGATTAGCTGCATGTGGTTGACTAATTAGCACTCGAGGATTTGCCGATGAATGATCACAGGGTTCTTCTTGGTGAATTGACAGTATCTGACGACGTCGATTATATAGTGAATGATTCATTGACTGAATAGGAGAAAGATTCTTACTGATATCAAAAGTTCTTGACCAGGTTTAACATGTTTTCGCTGTCCGCTTTGTAGACTCGTTGGATAAGTTTCAATACATTCAAGTCATCTTTCAGTTGCTGGTAGTATTCCGCGAAGTGTTCTATAGTGTGTGCCACAGCTTCGTCATATTTTGGAGAAGTCATAGGGCCGATGAGTCAGAATGGTTGGTTGTCGAAGACAAGGTGCAGGAAGGACGAAGGTGGAAGCGTGAGGAGATGGAAGAGGAAGAGGCGAGAGGCAGTGGGACACGAAAGACAGGACAAAGTGGGTGGCTGAGCCCAGCAGCCAGTTCTGTTGTCGTCGTAGAGGGACCAGTTCTGAGGGGGGAGAGGGGTACCATCATATAAATAAATAGCGTGTTGACCGCACGCAGGAGGAATAGTGACTGAATCGAAGCGTTTTGAGAAGGCCATGTCCAAGCAGGAACGGAAAAGAATTAGGGCTGTGGGATGCATGGGATCCTCGCGTTCAGAAGGCCGAGGCGAAAAGGCTGTCAAAAGCGACGTCCGAACCTGTCGAAAGCGGCAGCGCTTTGGTCGTCCTCCCGCTAATATTTATAAAGTTAGTAAAATCTTAAAATAATTACTCGTTTAATTAATATTTTATCTTACAACTTAATAGAACTAAGAGATAATATAATTATTAATTACTAAGGTATTTTTAATTATTTTGCAATATTTTTTGCAATCGTTATATATAAAATTTAATTCATTAAATTAGTTAATAATAATAATAATAATAAATTCATACACCCTTGTGACATCGGTTAGGCCGACCCATGGGGGACTCTATGCTATGTGTGTCGAGTGGACAAAACCCTCTGGGGTAGAAAACCACTCGCTATCTATACGGCTGCTTCACGCAGCCGAAACGGCAAGATTAAGACTATGTACCAAATTTGTTCGCGTTGACCGCACGTTAGAGAATGAGTGTTCTAGCCACTCTAAATTGCTCCAGAAGCTCCGTTTCCATCATCATCCTCGCTGCTGCCCTGAGGCCTTTCGTGGTCGCGACGATTATTCGGTAGTCCGAGGAGCCGGCGTCGCGTAGCATCCTCGATCGCAGGTGCGTCCAGTCCGGGCAGTGCATGAGTACATGCTTCGCTGTCTGGTGGCTTCGTCCGCATTCGCACCGCGGGCTATCCGTGCCCGGAACGTTCCTCGAGTGCAGATAGGCGTTAAGACCTATGCGTTCGGTTCTGATGTGGGTTGCGAGGGTGCTTTCAGCCTTCTGAAGGCCGTCACGCATCTTTACCGTCTTGTTGGATAGATGGGACCTTTGTGCTGGGGTTGCGTTGACGTCTGTTAAATTAGTTAAGTGAATTAACTTTCTCGAAGCAGCTTAAACATAATAATCAGATACAGGTAAAGTTCTTGAAATTATTCTGTTGATATTATTTGTTTTCCTAATTCTTCTGGAATGGCACTCTGGGCATCTCAATCTCTTCGACCGCGTCTTTCGGGTGATAGTGTTAGCTTGTCTAAAACGTTGGAGAGGCCACGCGGCCGGAAGGACGATGGAGTGGATGGGTCGCCTGATTTGGTGGGCGAGAGCGACCGGATCGTCTTTCTGATTGTCGTCCACACGTTCCCATTTCTTTTGAACATCATGGTGAGCTTGAGGTCATTTGCGCAATCTTCGACAGTTTTCTCAACCACTATTGAGCTCAATCAGTGAAAGGGCTTAGGGTTGAGCTTTTTGCTCCAACGAGGTGCTTACTCTTTTGTACTGCCTCAAGACGCCCTTGCATCTCCACCTCGGGCAGGCTGCTTTCCGCACAAGCTACGGCGAGATACCAAGTTGGTTTGTCGTAACGTCTGCTTGACCAGTAAGGCGGTGGGAGAAAGCCCATCTTAAGAATTGTTCCCTTGTAACTACAAGCAAGTTTGTAGACCGGAGATCCGACGTTTTCTTGCAGCCAATTGTCCTTGTCCCACCTCGACGCCTTTCCGAATTTTAGACCCAATCGATTCGCGAGTATCTCAGCTGTCTGTATGGCTCCGAAGCGGTACCCTAATATTTCCCAAACCCCAATCCACATATTCTCGGTCATGCTAGCTGGGTCTTTGATGCATGCATTGATGACCCCATGAGGTCCAATATTCTTTGCGAGGCTATCGCGACCTGGTAAGCTCTTCATATACGCAATCGCCTTGTACGAGTGGCCTTTTTCACAGCCCTCATACTCCCGCCAAAGTTCGAAGCCGCCATGATAGCAAGACCACTCTCTGGATGCCGCGCCTCCCAGTCATCTATTTCCTGCGCTGTCTTTGTACGGTCTTTCCTAAAATCAGGCAAGTCTCTTGCAGGTATGCTACGAAGCTCTTGCAGTCGTGTTCTATACGTCGATAATGGAATGCCGGTTCTGGCGTGGTATAGGTCAGTCCATTGATCGTTTTGCACAGTGAATTGAATTTCGTGATTATCTCCGAACCGAGGGTCTATCACATAGCATAGCTGGTGTTTGATGGCGCTGGCGAATTCTTCGGTGTTCATTGAGACCGCCTTGGGAGAAGTGTGTTCTGTGGGCTCCTCACTCGAAAGTACATTAAGAAGTGATGAGATGTAAAACGATCCGCAAGTTCGTCCCAAAGAATGCGTTTGCGGCCATGACTCGGACTCAGTCTCCGGTCCCGCACCGGCCATCACAATAGCCTTTCTTTTTCCTTCAAGATCCTGAAGTTGGGGTGTTATTGCCCACCCGCCCGAGAAGCAAGAAGTCAGGAGCAGACATAGTTGAACCCCTTCGTTCTCAGCGAGAATCTCGGCGACGGTTTTGACATGCAGAACAGGGCCATCTTTACCCAAGCCTCCAATATGCCAGCCGAAAGTCTCGTCTTCGCCGTGACAGAATACACAAAGAAGCACAGGCTTATTAGACTTTACCGCTTCAGCACATGTGCGCCGAAGATGCTCTAGAAATGTTGGTAGAAGGGTGTCTGCGTCTGTAATATGAAGCGTAGTTCTATCGGGCATTTTATTGCAGTCCAACACGACTTTTCTCGTTCCATATTGGTTGCCATGGGCGTACTCTCCATAGCGTGCCACGAGATCAGCTGGGTTCAGGCATGTAAACCAGGCTTGCGATCTTCCCAAGCCGGAGAAGAGGTAATTCAGCAAGTAAAAGTCCGAGAGCATCCACCCGTCTTCTCTGGGGTCGCAGGCGTGCGTATTCAAGTCAGGGTTAAAGTAGTCACTCACTCCACACAGCCCGATGATCAGTGTATCAGGTTGAACGTCCGGCAGATGTGAGCTCGCATCCAGGAATGATTCCATTTTGGAAGGACCAAATTGAAGTAGCAATATCAGAACTGAAGTCTGAGTAAGTTTTAGGGTATGATGAACGGGTCTTGAGGAATGGCAAGGAAAGAAGTTATACGTGCCTCGCACTAAGCTCTAAGTATTCGCTTATTTGAAGCTTAGTGAGGGGCACGAATAAGGGAAACTATATACCTATATATATTATATACACCCCGAACTTAGGATTGCTGATTACCGTTTTCGAGGAAGTACCGAGAGAGTAGGGGGGAGTACCGAGGGTGCGAGGGAGCAAGAGGGAGCACTATCCCTTTAGAACTAGCTGCTGTTTGCCTTCGGTTGATTTTTAAGGTTGACCCTAACCAGATGTGGTAAGGCTAGGTCAAAAAGGTTATCTTTTGTAAATAGAAACAGTGTCACGAGTGTCAACAAAGCCCCCTATTGTTCTTGCCCACCTCGATAATGCCTTCCTGCGACGTAGTACCTGCCTAATCTGCGTCCTATCACTGTTATAGACGATCGATTTGAGCCTATTCAGATACCTTCAAACGTCAGTTGAGTCAATATACCATGACCAGACCTCTCAAAGGCAGTTTCTAAAGCGAAAAAGAACGTCAATTGAGTCAGCAATTGAACGTTCAATGATACGTCTAGAAGATCATCAAATCTGCAAAAGAAAGAGCCCTGGGAACTGCCGTGGGTGCAAGGAGATAGGCTTAACAGCCAGGCCTAGAAAACGACAAATTCTCGGTGAAATTACACCAAATTTAGGTGGTAGCAAGCGGAGAAAGCGTTCTACCTTTGGCTGTAATATCTGTGATATCCCCCTATGTAGAAACGGTCCTTGTTGGGCTGCATATCACAATAGCATCTGAATAGCATCAATAAAATCAGTTCAGGGTGATATTCTAGGGTTCCTATTGGTGGACTAAGCGAATACGCTAAAAGTGGCCTCCCGACAGGCAGCCCGGCTATCTGCTCACGTTGGTTTCTGTCGAGGTTATTGCCTAACTGTCCCTCCAATGGAGAGATACGAGAAGGGCATGATTCGGATATGACAACCGGCTTTACTTACTCCAATGCAAAGTCTATCTCGCCAAGAATGAGATGAACAGTCCATTACATCACACCGGACATGGATCATCGTCAGTCAAAAAATATTGCTTCATCTGCTTCTTTAGCGACATGCTCAAAGCCCAAGCAGGTACATGATCAGCCATACACATATCAACCCATATCCAGTGACCATGCCATTCGAGTTGCAACGATTCAGCTAGGGGAATACGGCAGTCCACTGACAATCACATTGAGGGAGGTAGAACTCCCAAGGAAAGGAAATGGCTGGGCCGTCCCTGAATATCAAACGTTATCCTACGAATGGGGTCAGGATGGGCGTGACAGGCCGATATATTGTGATGGCAGAATTCTCCTGATCACTAGGAACTTGGAGGCGGCGCTTCAACGCCTTAGGTCGACTGATGAGCCACTGCTGATATGGATGGACTCTATCTGTATCGATCAAGACAATGTGGCAGAGCGTAGCCATCAAGTGAGCATGATGGCCCTGATCTACAAGTCGTCCCCAAGGGTCAACATGTGGCTTGGAGAAGAGAACGAAACCACGCAAGAGGGTATTTCGATGCTCGAATCATTAGATAAGCTTTATGATCAGCTGAAGAAAAGGCTCAAGAGTCGTAGGTCTTCCGAATCTTGGCTAGAAGACGACATCATGAGCATCAATTACCTAAGAAGTATCCTTGGAGATGAAGCAGGTATCGAGAATGAGAAACCAGAGCGTTGGGACGCCTTCAGAGACATCATGAGTAGATCATACTTCGAAAGAACGTGGATCGCTCAAGAAGTACTGCTTTCTTGGAAACGCCACGGTAATCATTGGAACCCATCGCTTCCCATGGCGTCTCCTCCGCAACGCAGCGCTCACAACCCAAAAATGTTTCTGCCTTCCAATAGATAGGGAGTCGCTTTCCTACTGGCGCCTTGTCGCCCTTGCCATATTCGTGGAGAGAATCTGGAAGGGCGTCGCTTTCACCATCATCGAGCTTCTTCAGCAACTCCACATGTCCCGCTGCCGCGATCCCAGAGATATGGTCTATGCCGTCCTCGGCATGATACAGTATCCACATGGCGCCATCAGCAAATCCCAGGCCGTCGCAACAGGACTGCCAATACCCGATTACACCAAGTCTATCGAGCAAGTATATCAAGACACCGCCGCAGCTATCATCACGTCGAATCAGGACCTAGCCCTCTTCTTCAACATCCAAGTGCCGCGCATGCGTAATATTTCTACCATGCCGACCTGGGCCATCGACTGGTCGCCCAGTCCGGAAGGCTGGTGGCATGCTAGCAACCCGAAGATAGAGCAAGTAGGGGCAATTAAACCTCTGAATGCATTTCAGAAGAATTCCTTCGTGAGACCGGTTCCTCATGGCACTGCTCCAATCTTCCCTGCGACAGACACAATGCCTATAAGCGTCGCAGGCCGCGTTCTTACAGCTCCTGGTCTTTCCCTCGGCGATGTAGTATGGACATCGAACCCGCTGCACGTCGACGGCTTTGTATTTTCGCTCGTGGAATTACAGTCTTCAGTCAACCAACGCTGTGGCAACAGTCTAATCGACAAATACATCACTGGCGAGCCAATGATCCAAGCTCTTTGCAAAACCATCCTTATGGGTACAAATGACACTGAAGCTAAGGGACGAGGCTACGAAACTTCAGGCCCCGGCGGCTGGACCCCCATGTTCGAATCATTCTTCGGTGTCTTGGTTTCCAACGACATGATGAAGCGCAGGAATGAGATGGAGGGTATCCCGGAAGACCTATTCAGGCTAATGTGCATCCAGCAGACTGGTGCGGGATTATTCTTGTCTGCTGCGAAGAGCGTGGGTAATCAAAGGGTATTTCAGACCGGGAAAGCGGGCCTTATGGGTATTGCGGCTCTAGATGTTAAGGAAGGTGATAGGGTCGTCTTGCTGAGGGGAGCTTATGCTCCGGTCGTGGTGAGGAGGGTGAAGGCCGAGACGAGGAAAGGGCGGAGTTCCTCTTGGGAGATCTTTTGTGAGGCTTATGTGCATGGGGCGATGGATGATGAGGATGAGGTCTTTCAGGACGGGTTGTGTGGGGATTGGGACACTTATGAGATCATGTGAATGAGGGTCATTAGTATATCTCAGCTTCGAGCTTGGATAGGGTCTCTTATGCTGGGCAAGCTATCGAGGCTGGAGCACTGACAATTCATCAAGTCAGTGTTGACTAGACGAAGCTTCTCTTGTATGCATTACATAAAGTATCCATAAATCATCAAGCTATTCTTAGTAGCCTTTCCCTCTCCTCGTCCGCAAGCTTCCCTTTACCACCTTCGCCATCGCATCCAGCACAAATGCCATAAAAGTCCCGCCTACCAATCCACCAGGTGTAAATACCAACCAACCCTCACCCATCAAAACTCGCTCGCCCAAAACTCCCACCCCAACACTCCAGGAGCACTTACGGGGATTGATCGAATCCGAAAGCACCGCTACTAGGAGTCATACCAGTCTCGGTCCCTTCGTAAATGCAAAATGCACCGAGATGACGGCTGTCACGACACACCGCCCAATATCTCTTATTGGCCAATGAAGATCGCTTTATTGGCCAATGTCGTCGTCTGACTGGTCAAATAAGCAATATTGGGCTATGTGTCGACCACTTGGTAAATGACTAACTTATTGGTTTATGATAACCACACATTGACCATTACCTCGTTGCCGCTATTACTCATCGCATGCTATCCTCATATATGCATGTTACCGTCGCTATCGGTTTCAGCTGCAACTACAGGCCCCCAGGGGCCTATTATCTTATTGAACCCTCTGGTAGCTAAGTAAACTGCTGAGTACTTCATTCCCTAAGTGAGAATCCTTAAGATACCTTTATGCTCGCCAAGATAACCTGAAGATCTATATATGTACTATATACACCCCGAACTTAGGATGGGGGATTTCCGCTTTCTATCAGTAAAGGGAGCAGGGCTGCTTTAGAGGGAGCAGCGAAGGAGCACAAGGAAGCACGGGGAAGCATTGAGGGAGCAAATGAACGAAACAGGCTTTAGTGCGCGAGTATGGAGCGTCACGTGTTATTGAGTTTGAAGATTACTATATATATATATATTCCCCGAAGCTTGTGGCAACACGTGACAGCTTGCTAACTAAGGCGTCGCTGCTTTGCTCCCGCGCTAGCGACTATTCTGATCACCTGCTCGCCCGTTGCTCCCTCGTGCTCTCCCCTTCGCTCTCTTTGCTTCCTCATGCTCTCTTCTTGCTCGCTTTCAGCTCTCTCGATGCTTTCTCGTTGACTAGTTGTCGTTGTAAGTTGCTCTTCGATAACTTTAGATGACAACTGACAGAAAGTCATTATCGACTTCAGATTGCAAAGAGAAGTTATATATGACTTTCTGATATTTCATTTCATCATGTTATGTCTGCAATAAAACTTTGTTTACAGCTTGTCAGAAATCTCTCTTCTTTGAGAATATGAATCGACGTATGAAAGACATGTCTAATTCAATTAACTTCTTTGGAAAATTCTTTTCTCAAAGACTTGTCCAGATATTTCGTCATACCAAAAATCGAGCTACCAATAATATCATTAATAACGAGGTCAAATACCTATACAAAATGTATAGCACAATCTTCTTGGCCATTCTACTGGCAGGCTTCACACTCGCAGCCTCGAAAGCATTTCCTATAGTAGCCCCGACAGGCTACTGTCCCACAGTAAAGGTTACCTGGACTGCTAATGCAGGCCCAGTTTTCTACGATCTACCAGCCTTTGATTCCACGGCAGGAACGTGCCAGACTACCGACAAAACTGAATGTACCGTTGGAACTAGCACATCGGTCTCCAATGGCGTTACTATCACGGAAGGTGCATCGCTAACCTTAGACATGTATGTCTCCCTCCAACTTCTGTGACCATGTTAGACACAAGATCTCAAATTATACAAAATTTAGAGCGGAGGTTGGTTCGATCGCCTTCAGCCCGTCAGTCTCCTACAGCTATACGACTAGCACAGGCACAAGTGATGGGTTCGTCGCCCCTTCTCTGGCCAAAATCTTTTAACTTTACTAATGTTCTCATCCTACTCCGAGTGAGCTGCCCAATGGGAGACTACATCTGTGGTATCACCTCGTCTTCTCCCTACCAAATGGTCACAGGCGACAAGGCAACTTGCGGTGGCGGGGACTACCCGACTTGCGGCGGTTGTGTCCTTGACCACTACTCGATCAAAGTTCCCGCGTAGAACAAAGCTGTCAATTGGGCGGCTTGTATTGCGGCCGGTTCACCGAACCAGACTCCTATTGAGGGATTGGCTCCGTGCTGATCATGTGTATGTCGAGAAGCATTCCCACGGTCTGGGGAAGCTAGAGGTGGATTCGTTGTGGGGTATGAAACTGTGGGAGCATGAGATTCAAGGTGGTTAGAGGAGATAAGAGGTTTTTTCTGTCCAAGATCAGTGTTTGTATCATAGATTGTCAGATAGATTTCTTATGTTCAAACTGGATCATATGCAAGGATATACCATAAGGGGGAAATACAATCTCAGATTGAATCTTCAAAGATGCCGCAGGGGCACCTAAATGTCACATGTGAAGTCCTTCATCTCTAGTTTCCAAGTACGACCCAGCTTGACTTGGGGTATCAGCCGAATCGGCATGCAGGCGCATGGAAGGCGCTAGAGGATGGCACCACTGAGCACAGCCCCAAGGGGGAACCAGAGCATTGATAGGAGGCTTACCCTCCCATCGATGGCCATCATCCCGAAGGATTCTGGCCATAGCAGTGCATTTGCTGGCTTTTGTCCCACCCACCCACCCCTGTATTCTCTAGTCTTCGGCTCGAGGGAGTTCTTGGCACTCTGAGGCAGCTTCTGAAGCCAATTTTGGCTGGCGAAGCTGCTAAAGGTGGCCGAGTTTGCCCAACCCATAAAAGAAAGCTCTATAAAACATGTGCATGCCCAAGCACTCGATAGCCAGCCATCTTCCCCAATGGCCCCTCACAACACCCAATCCTCCCTTCCCCTCAGCATCCTGGACATCCATCATATCTCCCCAACGCCTGAATTCAACAAACCGCTAAACTTGACATGAACAAGAACCTGTAACGAATTTTGAGGAACAGAGAGCTGCTGCTCCCGAGGCCAGCGGCTTGCCCGTTGCCCGTTGCTCGGTCAATAGCCATCAATTAATTTGAATCTATTGTGATCAGGGGAAGAAAGGAATTCGTAAGAATACTTTCTACGCTATTCTACTTCATTTTTGTGACTTGCTGTTGGTTTTTTTTTTGCTGAAGCCAGGACCTCGGAGCTACTCGCGCATTGCTTTGTTTAACTTCGTCAAGATCTTGTTTTCATACAGTTGATGTGTTGCAAATTCGCCCAAGTCCTCCGTCAAGTCTTTGAACCTGAGGCACGCATCGATGACGTCGGTGAAGCTCTGACCGACTCTATGTGGAAGTTCTCTTCCAGCTCGTGCAAGAAGCTTCGTCTTAATCTTCCACGGATCAATCAACGCGGTGTTCAACTCTTCAAAACTCATTATTAATTTCCAATAGGCGATCTCGAGACAGATAATACCCTGTTACTGATGTCACTAGCGTTCCTGTGAAGATTCAAAAAGACAATCTTACCAATGCATACACATCATGGGCCTTTTCGAAGTTTATCATTGGCTTTCCCCACCGTTGCGGATGTCTATAAGCGTTGTTTTTTGGAGTGTAGTCAGTGTTCAATAGGGACTCTGCGTCCTCTGGCCTCGAACACTCAAAGCCAAACAGCCGGGGTTGTGTGAGGTCGATGTCTGTATATTCCGCAGAACCCGATTGTGGTCCGCTGCATCCTTGATCTAGAGCTCTCTTGAAGAAAAGGACGTTCTCGCTTTTCAGCTCCTTGTGAACCCACCCCACTTGGTGAAAATTTGACAGTGCAACAGCTAGTGTGTAAGCTAGCTGTATCCGCAATTCTAGAGGCACGCGCCTCTTTAAAGCATAGAATTTGCTCAATATGACCGGAGGTTCGTCCATGTTGCATCCTCCGTCCATGTCAAAGACTACTCCAAACGCTCTGCTACTGCGCTCCTGAATGTAGCCAACACAAGGTAATATGTTAAAACTCGTTCGCTTCGGGTGGGATAATTGCTGAACCATTCTCTCGAGCTGAAAGACTGTAGCTGGAGGAGCCTCTAGCGATTCCACAGAGATCGCTGTATATTGGCAAATTTCGACAAGAACTGGTTTCTCGGCGATCTGCCCGTACCGAAAACGTGGCTTTATACCTGCAGGCAGAAGGGGAACAAATTTGACTGCGCTTCGTGGGATTTCGGCGCTGTTCGGTATATGCGAAGTATCTAAAAGATACTGCCTCAGTGCTATAGCGTCCTCTGCGCCCACAGCTTCGACTACCTCGTCATTCGCAGCTTCGTCTAAATCAATGTTAGGATCAAGCAATATACCGCTTTCGACACTGTTAGAAACGTTCAAGATATTGTTTTTGATATCATTGACAGCAGATTCTGCAGCGTTCCCATGGAGAATAGTGTCGGCGCCACCATCGTCTTCACTCGCAAGGACTGCTGTTTTTGAAATAGCCTGGGATATTCCGCGAATTCTTTGAAGAATCTCTATCTGGGCTAATTGGGACAGCCTTCCAAGAATGGAACCGGAGAATATTGCTTTTTGAGTCCTAAGATCCTCTATACTTCTTGCCTTAAGTATCAGGCCCTCGATTTCAACCTCTTGTATGCCTTTTGGTGGATAACTCTTAAGCCAATCCGCAATCTGCCTTCCTTGAGGGTCGTCGTCTAATGAGACCCTCAGGAACATGTAAGAGGTTGGCTTCTTCTTCCTAGCGTAACCTACTGGGGGAGGTGCTATAAGTGGTTGCAATATAATGCTGTGCTGGTCGTGCTCGGACAAATCGAATAGTACAGGAGTCTCTGCATGGCTAGTTATTCTGGTGCTGCTGCGTTGCTAGGAATAGATTGATATACCAGTCAGACCTAGCTCGATTTGATCACCCCAAAGATGTCTATGCAGCCATTTGATGTTGATGTGCTCCCCAGACTTCAAACGCTTTCTTATTTGCCGTATCAATACCGAGGTGAACGAGCGTGTTCCTGGTGCTGGTACCCTAGAGCCTGAACCGCAAGCTGCGAGCACCTCCATCCTCCCCTCTTTGGTGCCACGAGTCTTAAGAGCAGCATGGCAGCAATCCAAGATGACTAGTACATCACCTCCTGCAAGGTATAATGCTGGCTGGATTGGAAACCAATCGAGTGCTGGTCCCCCTTCTTCTTTTCTAACTCACTCAGCATTAGCATGAGTGTACCTTCAACTGAATGCTAAATCTCACGCTCTCCATTCGCTGTATCCAGCCGCAGACTTGTTATCAGCGTTGTCCGCATGACCTGCATAGTAAACGATTGTCAGGCTCCGTCTTTCAAGTGAGTGCTGTTTGATGAAGCCGACTAGTTCGTAATGGAGCTCTATTGCTGCATTGTCACTTGGAATTCTGTAAATTCGCGTCGTAAACTTGAAATCTTCTTGGAATAGACTCTGTAGTTTGAGAACTTCGGGCTCGACGTTTAGATCATCGTCAGCCCAAAGAAGCAGCAATGTATTCACCGTGTCGTAGTCTGAATGCGATGACCAGTAGTCTCGTGTTGTTTGCGCAAATTCATTCACAATTACTTCTTCTTGTGACATCTTGAGGTGATTTAGTTAGGCTTGATGAAGTGTAAATCTGATAATTGCATAAAAGTGTATCCTCTACAGTAGGAAGCTATCTACGTTTTGTGCCGCAATTGGCGCTAGCCCCAACTAGGCTAGCGGGCAGTGTAATGTCACTGCAACTACGGAGTACTATGTTCCTAATGGGAGCCAATACCCGTACACCCCCCTTTGCTTACATGTACACCCCCTCGGGGAAACCTGAAATTTCCATTGCGCATCACTTAGTTACACACCAAATTTAGTAGGCAATTCAAGGGTTTACATATGATCCTGAGTAATTTCTCCATGACCTTCCCCACAGCCTTAAATTCGGTTAATCTAGCCTAGTAAACCCACACATCAGACTTGTTGTAAACCTTCCTTCTGACACTCATCATCGCCATCGCCATTGTCAGAGGCGTTAGACGTCAGCAAGAGTTCGAGGGTTCTACACAAAGAGAGTTCTCACAGTATGAACAGGTACTGATGGAGGCGGAACAACAAGGGCTACAGCAGGGGGTGAAGCAGGGGCGGGGTCGGGGTCGGGGTCGGGGTCGAGGTCGAGGTCTCACACGGGCAAGAGGTGAAGGGCAGCGAGGTGGACGTGCTGCCACAACCCCTTCCATCCAAACGGATGCAGGCCTGTTTGCAGCGTTTCATATGTAGCGAAGAAGGTGCTGAAATAGCGATATTGAAGCTCTTTTAAACAGTGCAAAATTACTATGGAGAAATTGCTCAGGATCATATGTAAACCCTTGAATTGCCTACTAAATTTGGTGTGTAACTGAGTGATGCGCAATGGAAATTTCAGGTTTCCCCGAGGGGGTGTACATGTAAGCAAAGGGGGGTGTACATGTAAGCCAGGGGGGTGTACGGGTATTGGCTCCCTTCCTAATTAGAAACTATGTTCCTAATTGGACGACTACTCCTCCTGCTCCTACTATTGCTCCTACTGCAGTTCCTATTGCTTCAACAAGGCTGATAACCCACGTTGAGTTCGAGTATTCTGATAGGACCAGCTGTGGAGTGTTTAGTAATCTTGATAGCTGCGTTTAAATTTGCGAGCCTTGTTCAACCAGCCTGAGCTGTTTGATCGCGCAAACTCATACCAAACACTCAAGCAAAGCAAAGTCGCTATGGATGCAACTAATCGAGGACGCACTAATCCCTCAGGAAATGATGATCCCAGTGACAGCGAGGACGATTTGAGCGTAATTACTCCGCTTGAACACATTTCACCTTAATGGCAGCTAATATAGAATAAAATAGTACCTCAACCATTTCTCAGCGTCAGCCAGTGGGAAGTTTCGCTCAAGAGCTTTGGAATACAAAACCCAGGCGCAAGTAGGTTTATGTAGTCCTTCTCAGCCTGGGAGTAGTATTATATTGACAGATGCGTTATTCAAACAGTTTCCCACTGCCCCGCTTTATCAGATTAACGAGGAGGTTTATCTTATGGTCGCTGGTCAGTCACAGCCAACAGGGCCATATTTGATCTCAGCTGTTCTTGCCAGCCAGCGATATTCGATAAAGCGCAAGGATAACGGAGAGCAACTCCCACAGTCCATCAAAGAGGAGGATCTCGTTGTTCGAGTGTCTTAGCAGAAACCCCAGATACTGAAGTTAGACTAGAGGCTTCTGATTGGCCATGGGCACTGTTGACTGTGGGCGATCACCGAATCTTGGAAACATCAGCCCTTCAAAGACCTCATACTTGAATACATTATACTCAGATAAACCTCTTCTTTAACGACCGTTCACGGTCTAATTCATCTAAGCGTCGTAAGTTCTAGATAGAGTGTTAGTCCATCCTCCAAAATGCACTTTGCCCCTCGCAAGCCTTGTAAGTTGCTTTCAGTAGTGTATAGAAAGATGAAGACCTGATGTGCCCGAGTGCCGCAATTACCTACCTTCGACCAGGCAGAATGCTTCGCCAGCTGCTCAACTACAAGTGAGCAAGTCCCAGCAAAATACCTTTATACCTTACATAACGCTAGCCTCACACAGTTGAGAACTATCGACCTGGGTACCCAAGGCTGAGCGCCTTTCTACACAGTGACAAGGAATTCACTATCTTTCGAAGATTCGGAAACCTACATGCTCGAATCTTATTACATAAACAAGATAACCTTATAGAATTGGAACAAAGATTGAATGCCTTGGACAACAACGAAGTCAACGCTTTTTTTTTGAACTCGCGAAGATCTGATGGGAATGCCGAGAGGCACACTCTGCTTGTAGAGCTGGAGTCTAAGCTAGCAGAATATGGTAGGATAACCTTCGATCACAGGTTGAATTTTTCTCCCATGTTCATAGGACCATCAGACTCCATGCTCGAAAGTTATTTCCGACAGATTGAGCGGCCTCGACCGCAAGAGCGAAGTGTAAAAAGCGTGCTTCGATGGCTAAAGGGTAACAAGCCTTTGGTCGTGGAGGAATCAAGTTTCCTCAATACTCGTGATGATTTAACGAGCCCTGCCAAAGCCGCTACTCGCTCGAGCATCGAAACCTTTGTTGAGAGCTGTGCGGTGTTCTTGCACAATTTTGGAATCCGAAGTGTATGATATATCTCCTAATTCTGCTTTTTCGGAATGATTTCGTACCCATGAACTCTGACTGACATCCTCTAGATTTTCACTACAACTATTGGTAGCCTCCTACGAGTTGGGAATCCTTACAAACCTGACTAAAAATTAGGAAGACTCTAAGAGATCCACCGATAGACACTTGATCTACATCACAGCCGATCGAGTAGTAATGGTGGCTAGGCTGTTGACGAGTTTCTTCGCCGTCATGCTGTTGACCCTGCCAATAGTCGTGCTGTTCAACCTAGACTCGATTTCGACTCGACTGGGAGTGATTGTTCTATGCGCCTCGTTCTTCGCGCTCTTCATATCTTTGCTGAGTCAAGCTCGGCTCATTGAAGTGTTCTCTGCAACAGCAGCGTAAGCATCAGCATCTGTCCCTAACCTTTCCAAGCATTCCTTGGATTTGCTCCCTAACACAATCTGAGTTGATAGATACTGTGCGGCCCTTGTTGTTTTCGTTGGAAGTCTTCCTTAGCCATCGATTGGATGGCACAGAGGACATCTTGTCTGGGTGAAGCGTGAGGGGGTGTCGTTAAATGCTAAAGCAGTGCTGGAGTAGACTATCAGGGGAACCCCGGGCAAGGTGAAAGTTGGTCCACATTACGTGCGTCAGTGATTGTTGAGGAACCGATTTCGAGCTGTTTATAAAAACGAATACCGTAATACTACAGTTATCGGGCATTCATGAATTCAAAACAGAGACATGGCTAAAACTCAATGGGTGACTTAACAGATTGTATAACGCGGGCAGCTTTGAGCAAAATTACAGAAGTTAATCTCTTCGAACTCCCAATAAATCCACCGCTCATAGCCTGCTTAGATACTGCAGCACCATACCTAATTTCTGGACATCTACGGGCTATCATTGTGCACATTCGCATCCTCCAAAATTCTTTTGGTCTCTTGTAAGTATGTCTTGTATGCACGAACAGCCTCTGGTCCTTTGTCCAGTATGCGCTTATGCTCCAAATGATGGAGGCCACTAGATTGGACTTCGTCCAAGGTTTTTACCACAAGTTTTAGCGGCGTTATACCGTGGCCATCGCCTAGGGTAGGATCTGCGCCGTAACTTAGAAGAGCATCTACGGCATTGTAGTCACCAAAATGAGCTGCTTTGTGTAATGCAGTCCATCCAAAGCTATCGGTAGTGTGGATTATTGCCTTAGATCGAAGTTTGCAGTGAGTTGCTAATAAATGCCGTAGTGTTGCATCTGGAAACTTCTTTCCATATACAGCCGCATGTAGTACCGTGTAATTTCCCGGCGAAAATCTAACCTCGGCTCCTGCGTCTAGAAGAACGTCTGCAGCTCCGGTCTGGCCAAAAATAGCAGCGAGCTCCAAGGGAGTGCTACCGACCTTATTCTCGCATTCGACGTTGGCTTGTTTCCGAATCAATATGGACAATGTTTCCGTTGCGCCAAAGATAGCGGCAAGATGTAGAGCTGTCATATCGTGCGCGTTCTTCATATCGACCTTGAAATTTGGGCTGTTGCTGATGGTTTCCGCCATTCCGGGAGCCTCCAAGATGGCAACAGTATGAATTGCATTGTTTCCAGTCGAGTCTGGCTCATTTATGTCAAGAACACGAGGCACAACTAAGGCTAGATTTGCCACATCATACGGACGTATATGGGCGGATCTTGTAATCGAGAGAGCTGCATTAGACCCGTTGTGGAGTCGTGTGGGATCAGCACCCGCAGCAAGTAGTTCCTCAACGACGTATCGCTCACAACAATTACTCAAAGCTGCCATAAGTGAGTCGTAGCCCCCAGAGACCCTTTCGTGGAGATCACGACCGTCAGAATTTAGGATACGTAACACCTCTTTCAAGGCATCTCTATAGCCTTCTCCGTGAACAATATATCTAGAGAGCGGAATGCATTCCCATCCAATAAACCGAGACGCAAGATATCCTCTGTCCAAGTAATGGGAAGCCTGATAGTGAGTACTAGCACCCGAATCCAGCAACGTCTGGATGATTTCAGGAAGATGGAACATTACTGCAACATCAAGAGCGCTGATGTTTTTCAGACCGGATAAAGGCGCCTTATCATGAAGGCGCTGATGATCGCTCCAACGAACATTGACGTCTGCACCTAGTTGGACGAGAAGCTGCACAAGTTTAAGATTCCGGGTGCGAACTGCCCAGTGCAAGGGGGATCCAAAGAGCTGGAGACAATGCTCTGGGAAATATAGAACTCCATCTCTTGCAGTGCACATTCGATTGATATATTCTCTACAGGGTCCGTCTTGGTTTTCCGATGACCCATAGACAAGAACGCGAGCTAGTTTTTCAGCTTCCTGGTCCTCAAACATAATCAACCAATGAAACGGATTTGGTCCTTCTTCTTCGAGAATGAACTTTTCGCAATATCTGCAGATTTGCATTGCAACGTTGAAAAGACCGCGTTTACAGGCAAGGCAGAGAGCAGCGGAGATCTCCTTATCATCAAATTTCCACTTACGCAGAGCATGGGCCGTGAGAGATGGTATCCCACTTCTAACAACGTCCGCTAATGCGAGTCTGTTGACTCTAGGGCTCTGATTCATCCACAGACTACTCTTCTTTGTGGCGTATTGTTGATACGTTCGAATCCTGGTGGCGAAATAGTTTTCTCCAGTCGCGGATTCTTCAATTGCTCTGTCAATCTCTGTTTGAAATCCAAAGTCTACAGCTTCTTTATTCTCTCCGTGTCCTAAAGCAGAAACGACACGCCTGTAGATAGCCTTAGTGGTGGCATTCCCAGGAAGGCTCAAGGTTAGGAATCGTAGCATGGTTTTGTTGTCAGGTGGAACGCCGAATCCTGTATGGTAGCACATGGCGAGCTGCAAACACGCTTCCCAGCATTTGAGTTGAGCCCCTGGAGCCATGAATGGCTTTGGTTGGCCTTCTTGTTGTAAATTTTTGAAAATTTCAACCCGTATCGGCCAACATAGCTCCGTCATCGACATCTAATGCTGGAAGTTAGTCCAATGAAATCAAATTACAATTTCCCCTATACTTGCCTGAAATATATCCAAACTTGATGGACGGAACTGCGAGGGTCTTGCAGGAGGTGGCTTCACAATCGTAGAGACTGAACGCTCTGAGCTGCTGGTTGCTGAATCTGGTACATGGGCAAACATATCTTTACTTGTCTTCGCCATCACAAGAGAGTTGGCCTCAGATGCTATACGAGTGCTCATTACCTCATTGAGATCTCTCAGGAGATAATTGTTCACACCTGGTTCACCTGCTATAGAAGGCTTCACAGCATGTGTTCTTGGCAATGGATAGCTCAGCACCGGTCGTTGTATCCTTAGAAAGTTATTTCCCTTCATGGAAGAAACATCAAGTTACTTACTCTGTTCCTTGAGCTAAGACTTCTATGATCCGTAACATATCCGATCGCCGAGAAGCAAGATCCCTCAACGTGAGATTAAAGGTTTGCAAGATCGCCATCTTCACCGAATTCTGATTAGTACCCTCGAAAAGCCGCTCGCAAAATTCCACCGCCCGCCGTAACAGACCATCTTCCTCGTCTATGCAAACTCTATCTAAGAACTGTGTGTCAGATTCCCCAGACATCCGCCAATCAATTTCAATATATGCACGACCATGATTCATGATTTCCCAAAGGGTGATGCCAAACGAATAGACATCCGCGGCGTAAAAATGTTCTAGCTTAAATGCTTTTTCTATTTTGTATCTTCCACGCCCTTCTTGTTCGGGGGCATTGTAAAGTGCCGTACCACCATATGTAACCAACTGACTCTCATCAAGCTCGAATATGGAGCTGCCGAAATCAGCAAGCTTTGCTATCAGCGAACGCCGGGGTCCCTGACCACTTGCATTATAGGCGAGAATGTTCTGAGTTTTGATGTCTCCATGTATGATCTTGCTGTTGTGGAGAGCTTTCAAGCCTAGAGCCACGTCTAGCGCAAGCTCTCTGAGCTCGGCGAGGTCAAGCTTCATCCTGGGCTTGATCCTGTTCAAGTATTGTATAAGTGTGCCATCTATTGAGTAATCTACCACAAGATATGGACGCATGCCGTAGACGTCATTAGTCCAGCCGTATCCGATAAGATGTATTATGTTATCATGGTCTCTCAAGCTAGGATGAGTCAAAACTCGTAGCTCACGGATGACACTGTCATATTGTCTCCGTAGTTGGCTTGGAGCCTTTCCAGCCACAATAATCAGCTTGACTGCGACATAATGTTCAGAAGTACTGATCTGGTCTTCAGAGCTTGATAAAGTTGCCCGCCTAACCTCGAAACTGCTTCCTTTCCCAATTTTCTTGTCAAACTTCAAATTTGATGAATCTACCAAAGGAAGGTCATTTCCAACGGCAGCCAAAAGTGAGATCAGGTTAGAGGGGTGTTCCAAAGAATGCACATCGCTCGACTGCTCGGCTGCTTCTCGGTTAGTCTCATGGCTATGAGACCATAATGAAGACATGACGATAACACTCAATCTAAGCGCGCAGTAAGCCTAAAATATTCAATTATACACTCAATCGAGGTCATGTTTAAGCTGTAGCTAGTTGTGTGATACAGCTAAGGGGGACAAACCTAAATCGACAGTAACTTGAGTGAAAGATTCTGAGATCCTTTATGATCAGCCTGACGAACGAATTGCTTGAACTCCAGCTTCCATACTAAGTAAAGTAAGACTCTAAACGTGCAGGTACACATCGGCAAGCCTTGCGAGACTCTTTGATTGTCGAAAAGATGAGGCTCCGTGAGATTCGTAACGAAGTGTTGAATGGCAACTTGAAACTCTGCAGCTGATGTTGCTAACGCAACTAGCTCGATAACTTCATCAAATGCTTACGACTATAGAAAGGAGTACAACGGTGCTCGTTGACTCTGATCAAGGTTAAACTACACAAAGAATCAGTAAGACCTTTACATCGTGCTGACACTATTGTTTCGCATCTTGGAAGTGGAGTTGGGCAAACCGGAGGAAAGCGACCACTCAAGACAATAAGGCATCTTGGGGTTATGTTTAGTGCCAACTCCAAAAGACAACCAGCCGAGTGGCAGTACTCGTATTTATGGCTCAGTCGCGCAAAAATCGCGGCATGGTCGCCAACTGAAAATCCTACTATTGGTTCCTACGTAGTACTGGAATAGCGGCTTAGTCTGATCGTTTGATGCCAAGTGTTACATCAGGTGACCCAACATCAAAACTTTCGGACCCCGCACTATGTTCTTCGCTGCGTCGACCCGTGCGAGTCGTTTCTTTTCGCTTCAGCTACCATTCTTTCGCTTCAACTACCATCGACAGAGTATTGAAGTCGTTGTACGTCAACTGTTTCAGAAATCACCTGACCGATCATTGAAATTTTCTTTGATCTGTTTACCTGTTTATCCGTACATATCTGTATACTTTCTGCATCTGTCGTTATCTACATTGTACGCGTATATATCAATCTTTATCTCTTTTTACGATCGTTTTTCATGTCTCAACGCACCTGTAGGTCACATATGGAGCACTGGGTATACCACATATGGAGCACTGGATATACCACATATGGAGCACTGGATATACCACATATGGAGCACTGGGTATGCCACATATGAAGCACTGAGTAGATCACATATTGAGCACTGGGTAGGTCACATGGAGCACTGGATAGGCCACATATGGAGCACTTCAGATCATGTACGAAGTGCAGTGTAATTGATTCTACTGATTTCTACGAATTCTGCACTATTTGAAGATTTACACTCAATTTTGATGACGTATTCTAGTGCAGAGCAATTTCCATCGGAAATGGCGACCCCCTCGTTTAGGTTGCAAAAGGATAGGGATTTTCTAAGCTAGCTGAGCGAGTATTTAACCCCTCCTCCGATGACTAATATGAATCACTCCTGAAGAAGAAGCTTGCCTCAGTACCTCAGACGTTGACCTTACAAGCCCCTTCGGGTTGACGTTTCGCTTACTACGCAGGCTTGTGGGTACTGAGGCAAGAAGAAGCAGAACGGGCCGGCCATAAGGAGATTGCGAAAATGATAAGAGAATGGAAAGAAGAACAAGCAAGGAAGAAACGGGAAAGAGGGGAAGAGATTGACCTTGACGTTGTTTCGGATGAAGAGTTGTGAGGAATATTCGCTTTTGCAACCCTGGATAACTAGTATTTATATCCAATCAGTCAACTAAAGGGCAGGTTGGTTCTCGTGGAGAGGAATACAGGATGACAGCAATAATATAGCCAAGGCACAATTATTTTGAAAGTAAGATGCCCAACGGAAGATTTGACTGGCGAAGTTCGAGGAGTCTAGGTAGCAGTATGCTGAGCTAGGCAACACTGCTAATAGAAGTTATCATAGTAACACGAGCAGCTGCAGCCGGGTACGGGGCAGCCAAATCAGGCTCCCACCTGCTGCGCCTCTGCACTGCCTCGAAGTGCTCCCTCGATGCTTCCCCATACTCCCCCGGTGCTCCCTCGGTGCTCCCTTGCTGCGCCCCCTTGCTCCCCCGATGCTCCCTCTAAAGCGGCCCTGCTCCCTTTCCCAATCGAAAAGGGTAATTCTCAATCCTAAGTTCGGGGTGTATATAATATATATACACCCCGAACTTATGATCGAAGATTGCCTTTTTAAATCAGGAAAAGGGAGCAGAGCCGCTTTAGAGGGAGCATCGGGGGAGCAAGGGGGCGCAGCAAGGGAGCACCGAGGGAGCAAGGAGGAGCACACAGCACAGGGGAGCCTGAATTGGCTGCCTTGTGCCCGGTTATCTGCCTAGACTTAGCCCCTCACCAATAGAAGCTTGTGGTATGAGAGACGATGCATTGCTCCTCCACTCAAACCCTCTTATTTTTCCCGCGGTACTATATCCTGGCCCTTCTCCTCCATTTCACTTGTACAGCTGAAGTTGTGGCCGCCAATCCCTCTTCTTTCTGGCCTTTCACTCAAATTTACACTTGATCTTTCTTTTGATCGGTTTTTCTCTCTTTGTCCTGTAGCTGCCAAAGTCTTCATTTGCCTGCCGGCTCTTTTTTGTTATCTTCAAGGCTTTGATTCTCTTTTCTCCATTTTTCTTTTCAACGACGCTGCAACGAATAGTCATGAATCGCTGCTTGAAACTGTTGGAAACGGGGTACGTATGCACATACGTATGAACATACGTATGCTCATACGTATACCCCGGCGGTTAGTTATTTCCGCTCCGGCCGAAGCGGCTTGGCGCTAGGGGTATTTATCCGTCCTCCCACTTCTTCCTTCATCTGTATGCTCTACCATATATGCTATACCTACTAGATAGCCAATATACCTACATGCACATATTCGCTCTGACCCTCATATACCAATAGATTATGAGCCCGGGTTAGCTCTATTTCCGCTATCATAAACATATCTAAGGGCAGAACTCGAAGCATCGAACTCGCTGTCACCAATTCCACACCCCCATATCTCAACCACAATGAAAGGTTCGAAGAACTATCGTGTCCCGAAGCTAAAGGGGAGCGAGAACTATGAGTCATGAAAGAAGGACATAACCAGTGCCTTGAAAGTCAAAGGCCTCTGAATGATCATCTCAGAATGACTAGAGAAATCGAAAGCTTCGAAATTCAACGCATCGACAGCAGCTACTTTCTCTTCAACATCAGCTGCATTCATCTCAACAGAGACTGCATCTGTCGCTTCGACAGCAGCTGCATTCATCGTCTTGACAGCAGTTAGAAAAGAGTATGTCATTGCTGCTCACTATTGAGCGAATAAAAATGACAGAGTCTGCGATATGATCATCTATAACTGCGAAAAAGAATCTCGAGTACATATATTCAAGATAAACGACGTCATCAAGATGTGATTCATTCTAGAGACTCAATATGAGCAGTCGAACTTGACTACTTTATATCTGATCATCAAAGAACTTAATCGTTCAAAACAATTGAATTTCAAATTCATTCAGAACTATGTTGACTCACTCAAGTGAATCATCATCAAATGTTCAAACGTTGAAAAAACAATAGAATCGTGATTGCTGAGCAATCTCTTTCTTCTAGATTTTAATGAAAGTCTAGAATCATACATCTTCAACTTGATACAAAGCATCAAGATCAACAAATTCAAGCTACTAATCGACGAGATGACTATTGCTTTAGTTGATCATGACAAACGAGCGAACGAAGAGAAGAATCTCAGTTTCAAGAGCATGATGACTCAGTTTGATGACAAGAAGCGAAAATTCGAAAACAACAGTGAATTTCAAAGAGAATCAAAAAAATGCGCTCATTGCGAGCAAGAGAATCACAGCGAACAGAGCTGTTAACTTTTACATTTGAAGCTTCGTTCAGATGAATGAAAGTCTCTTCAGAAAAGAAAGAATCTGATCAAAGAAGATGACTTCGAAAAAAGCTTTGAAGTCAGAATAGTCAGAACAATGAAGATCTTCATCGTTTGTCAAGCTGACAGTCACACAGATGTCTGATAAATAGACATCGAAGCTGAGAATCATGTCTGCTATGACATAGACTTGTTTGATGAACAGTCATATCAAAAGATCATCGATAACAGCATTGTTACTGCAAATAATGAAGCAGTACTCATCATCAAGAAAGATTCAATTATGATTGACATTTTGCTGAACAATCAATCAATCAAAATTCGACTAATCAATGTTTATCACTGTTCAGAACTACACTATAATTTGATGTCAGTCGATCAGATGAAAGTCAAAGAATATACATGTAGTATAAAGAACAATGAATTTCGTTTCATGAACTTTAGAGATGTCGTCGCTCTCATTGACTCAAGAAACAATGAGAAAGCATATTTCATGAATACATCAATCAATCTCTCAAATTCTCGAGTCAATCTGACAAGCAGTTCAGAATCAGTCAAGATGTCATGATGTCAATGACATAAACGATTAGCTCATCTGAATATGACAGACGTCAAGCGTCTAGTCAACATGAGCATCGACATCGATGTAAATTTTGCAAATAGTCTAGAAGGCGAAGAATTCTCAGAATCGATATGTGAGACTTGTGTCATAGACAAGCAAAATTGAGTCTCAAGTCGAAAATCTCACATCAGAGTCATCAAAGTAGATGAGCTAGTATATACGAATCTCGTTGACGATGGTAAAATACCTCAGATCGATGAAGAATTCAGATATGTAGCTACTTTCATTGATGACTACAGTCAATATACGATCACATATCTACTGAAATGAAAGTTCGATCTAAAAGATGAACTTTGAAACTACTTGAAATTGATGAAGATTCGAGATACTTCGATTTATTGACTGCATTCAGATAATGAAGATGAGTATGCTGATCATTAAATCATTGAATTGCTCAAAGAGCATGAGATCAAATGAAAGTCAACGACATCATATAACTTGAGTCAAAATGAAGTTGCAGAGCGATGTTTTTGCACTCTTTTTGAACGAACTCGCGCTATACTGACTAGCGTCAAATTGTCAATACAACTATAAGATGAAGCAATAATGACTGTTATCTATCTGAAGAACAAAAGTTCTATCACTGCGTTGAACAAAATAACTCTCTATGAGACATGACATGACAAGAAGTCTGATCTTAGCTATCTACATACGTTTGAATGTATAGTCTATCATCATGTGAAGAAAGCTCATCAAAAGCTTGATGACAAGAGCTTAAAATGTCAGTTCTTGAGCTACGAGAAAGTCAATCAGTTTCGCTTGTGAAATGAGAAGAACGTACTAATATTTAGTCATGTTCAATGAGACGAGATAGTCATCGAAGTCGAGAGGTATGATGAAGATTTTTCAATACTAAGCTTTGATGATCAAATCGACGATGCATCTTTCTTGATAAAAATCACTGAAAATGTGAAGATCGCGAAAATTATTGACGATCATCAAACAAGAACATCAGTCGCTTCACAGAAAGTTAGTAGAAGCAGATCACTAAAACTAGAATCAAGCAAGTCAGATAGCTCAAGCGATTCTGATGCATCTGATGCTTCAAGCGAACATCTCAAACGAGTCATCATTGAATCTGTTGACTACAAAACATTAAACGATCTCTGAATCAAAGATCATAATTGAGACTTTGTCAGTTGAGCAAATTGAGTTCAAATTGAATCGAATACTTCACAAACAGTGAAACAAGCTAGAGCTAGTTTCGATTGAGAACAATAAAAGCTTGCATTCAGAAGTGAGCTTGACGCTCACATCAAAAATGACATCTTTACTCTGAAAACATCTTCGTTGAATCAATGAATACTGTCGACGCGCTGAGTAACTATCATTAAGCGAGAATTCAAAGAGAAGATGATCAAATACAAAGCTAAATGAGTGTGTAATGTTGCGAGCGTGCACTTTGAGTTAGTCTAACATAGATCATGTTAGACTATCATAAACTAGTATAGAGCTGATGTTGACACGCTAGCGACCTAGCGTGCCTTCGTGAGTAAAACTCACGACGTGTTTCATCTTTCTTCTTCTTTAGCTTTGAACTTCTAGTTAGAATACACTCATATGATTCGCTTTATGCAAACTCATAACATTAGTTCAAAGTTCATTAATCTTGCTATCAACGTGTAGATGATATAAAAACAAGCTACACAACTCAAATCAGAAGTCGAACTCAGAAATTTTGACAGCAGAATCAGAACTCAAGCTCAGAAAGCTTAATAGAAATCAGAAATTTCTAAAGAAGAATCTTGATTCAAAATCAGAAATTTCGATAGAATCAAAATCAAAGAACATGAACGCGTTGTTCTTGATTAACTCTTTATTGAACTCGTCATCAGAAATCAGAAATTTCAGCAGTACTTAAACTCAGAAAGTTCGATAAAGTACTAGTCGTTGCTTGAACTCAGAAAGTTCAATAGAGTAACATCAGAATCTCGATCAGCAATTTTCTACTCATATCATGACTAGAAGCTCAGAATCAGTGAGCATTGCTCACTACAAACTTCAAAATGCTAAAAGAGAATCACTTCTATCACAGAAGCGAACAGCATCAGAAGAAGAAGACACAAATGCGTCATTGAATACAGAAAAAGAGAACATAAACACGTTGTTTTTTGATCACGAAATAATCAAGATCAGCATCAGCACTAAACTGAATGCTTGAATAAACACTCATGAAGCAGACGACATTGTTGTCTTTATCAAGTACATATGTCAATAGCACAACACTGAAATCAAGATTCACAATGACATGATTCAGATGTTAGAAGATGTCAACGAGATAAACATCACATTGAAGATTACACAGACGTGTCTGCAGAAAGAAAATAGAAACAAGAACGTGATTATACATCATTTAGAAGCTGCATCAAGTTGACAAAACACTTTGATTTCTGAAGATTGATTCTTGAAGTCGATCAAGTTATTGAATTCTTCACTGTTGTGATGATCGAGTCTACTAGATGAATAGACGAGATCTATAAGAGTGATATGACAATGTGATATTCTAAGCAGACACAGAATGAGTATATATTATGATAGAGTTAATTATTAAGAAGCTCTCGATAACTCGAGAAAATCGATCGATTATAGAGAGTTTGTCAAGCATTGTCAAGTCGAGCACGACATAACTCATGACATATTAAGTCGAAGATATGACGTAGTCTAAACGATGTCTTGACAGAGTCATAGAGTTTCAGAGCTAATTCAGATTTGATCTTCGATTCAGTCTCTGATTTTAGCTTCTGATCTAATTTCTATGTGTCAATTCATCATGACAATTGTCTTCTTTTTTAAGTGAGTTTATTCTCGATCTCAATAGTTAATGTCTTTGTTTACTCTGATAAACGATGACGCGCACTCATTGATTCACTCTAGAAGCTCTCGATAAAAATCTTTAAATCTCTATGAGAAAACAAGAAAAAGAGAAACTTTCGATCAAATGACGATTCGTCTTCAATTATAATGCGTGTAGATGACATTATAAATAGTATATGTGATGTATAGTTGATGTAGATGACAGCAATGATGACGTGTAAATAACGCAAAAGCATTGTTTATCTTTCGAGTAAATGATGTTGTTAAAACGATAGAGTGTAAACAAGAGTGAATAATAATTGTTGATTTGTTTATCGCTCTTTCAGTTTCTCTCAACTTCTCATTTTCTTCAACTTCATCTTTTTTCAATCATGATCATATTTTTATCATTGTATGATTACTTTTGACAAACTTTGAGTATATCTGTATCATAAGAGTAAGAGATCTAGATCATGAGTCGTGAATGCACAGCGACGCTCAAAGAGAGTCGTAAGATGATGAAGTTGACTGATGCTCGAGTCAAGATCATTATGAAAGTAAGTGATGTCACAACTTGAGATTTCACGACTATTACTGCAACTAACAGTATCATAAGTCTGCTCAAAAGACATTGATCAGATGTGATAATCATGATGTTGCTGATGCTGCTGATGCTGAATCGCTTGTGATGATGCAGACATCATCAAATTCTGATCGAAAGTTCATTGCTTCTACTATTCAAACTTTCGAGTATGTCTCAGCTATTGAAGGGAAAATTCGAAAGACGATGAGAGAAGAAATGATCGCTGACGCTTTGTCAACGATCTTGTCGAACTCACAGACTTTGTGAAATCAAAGAACGATGATGAGATTTGCTTATTCAACTTCTTGATGTCGTTACTGATGCTTTTCAGCTGTCAATTGTGAAAATAAGCGAAAGAAGCGTTGCTGATTTCAAAGCTCTAAATAGAGTGATTTGTATAAAGTGTGCTTGAGTTCTACACATCGAGAATAAAGCATCGCTGTGTGACGTCGTCTTTCAGAGAAAGACAATGTACAAGAAGTGTGCTCACTGTGCGAGTAATGAGAATTTCTGTATCGCAGTGAGTATACTTATCTGATACATCTGTTAAACACTCATGATTCAATGTCTAGATTCTCGACATCTGCATTTTGACTGTCAATGAATTCTTTTGTCTGCAGAAAATTCATGATAGTGCGATTGAAAATGAAGAAGAGAACGTTGCTTTGAAGACATTCACTGCTCATCAGAAAATTCTTTACAAGAAGTTGATAACAGCGACTCGTGTGAAGAGTCATTTCGAAGAGACTCACAAACTCGAGTCTTTAAAGATTCAAAAGCTCATTCTCAAAGAGATGATGACTGTCAATGACATTGTCAGAGAAATTCTGAATGTAAAGTGCTTTGCAATACATTCAATCTCAATTATATATCGTTTTGTCAGCGTTTCTAATTGTTCTGATATATTTTAGCACAATCTATCGTCTTTCAAATCTCTGTCTTCACGTCTCAATGTAAATCTGACAATGAGAAAGAAGAAGAGATCTGCAATCTTGTCTCATGTGAGAGATGTTTGATGAAGTGATGATTGCGTGATGTTTGTTGTGTCGTGATGATTGCGCTCTCTTGTCGAGCGCGTTTGAGCACTCTTGCGCTTTTTTCTTCTGTCTGTTGATTTACATATGTGATCATCTCATTAGAGAGCGAAACTATCATAATACAGTGATTCTTCTTTTCTAATAATGAATTTATGCTTGAAAGTGAGTGATTATGCTTTTCGCTCATGTTTCAGTCTCGTTTCGAAAGCTTCTATAAGCTTCGAGACATCTTTCATATCTTCGCTCGATATTCATTGATCATATTCAATGAGATATTCTTTTCATTGTATCTTATAATATAAGATTCTCTTTCTTTTTCGCTTTTGTAGAATCTTTTCTATCTTTCATTCTTACTCATCATCAATAAGCTCGAGTATGAAATAATTGAGTATAGAGTCATCGTTTAGTCTACGATTATACGACTCTAAAAGAAATACATGAAAGACAGAATGAACTTTATAGATGATTGAAAGATCAAGATGATACGTCTGCTTGTCTATGAGTTCTTGTATATGAAAAAACTTTATCATCTTATTTGATAACTTCTTGCTCGACTTCTTCTGCTTCAGGTTTTTTGCTGATAGCATGACTAAATCATCAACATTAAAGAACTTAGACTTATGTTTTCAATTATAGTACTTTGTCTGAGCATCAATCGCGTTTTATCATCGTTGCATCAACGTGTTTTGCACGTCTTGCAGCATTTCAACGCGTTCTTTTGCTGCTGACATTTCTTCTTTCATAGCATCATTCTCGATGTGTATGTCAAAAATTGACTCGTAGTCATACATGACTTTAAAGACACTACAGCTCAACGAAGAGTGCTTCGTCTGATGATACACGAACTCAGTTACAAGTAGAAGCGTAGCTCAGTCATCTTGCTTTTCTGAACAATATACTCGTAGATAATGTTTCAGCGTTTGATTCTGTCATTCTGTCTGATCGTCTGTTTGCGAATGAAAAACGATGCTTAGTCGTCGTTTCATCTTCGCATGATAGCAGATCTCTGATCAGAACGCATTGATAAATAGACTATCTCTATCGATAATTATATCATTTGATATCTCATATCTTAGAGCAATCTGCTCAAAGAACAACTCTGCTAACTTTACGACAGTCAGAGTCTTCTTTGTAGACAGATAACACATCATCTTTGTGTAGTGATCGACTATCACAAGAATCAAGTCATACACGACTTCTTTTCATTTACTAGACGACAGATCTGTTATGAAATTCATAGTGATTTCTTTTCATGAATCTGTGAATCGAGATAACGATCTCAACTCATCATATGATAGATGACGTTTCATCTTTACTCTTTGACAAATGTCACAAGTATCTATATACTCTTTGACATTCTTGATCATACTTTTTCAGTAATATTTGCGATCTAATAGCTCGTTGATCTTGTCAGCATCAAAATGCTTCGCTAACGAATCATTATGATGACGTTTCAATAACTCTTCTTTGACAGAAAGATCTTCTGAAACATACAACAATTCGCTGTACTTTATCATTTCTTGACTATTCAATGTTCAAGCTTCGACGTCACTCTTTCATATACTCGTCGTTTCGTCTGCTTTTAGTCTCACAGCAAATTCATCTTCTTGCTGTAAGATCTTGATGAGCTTGACTACAAATTTACTACTGAAGTTGTATGTCATTTCATGAATTGTCAATACTCTGACAATTGCACGTAAAACGAGTTGTTTGCAATCAACAGTTTCAGCAACAGAATTAAGCTGTTTCTCAGCTACGTTGCGATCTGTATGAGTCGACGTTTCGACGTCTGTGCTTCTCGAAGTTGTTGATTCGAGTTGAGAGATTTTATCTTTTGAGAAATGTACTTCGTCTAAATGCGTTTCTTGCATTGCTAGAATTATGATTCTCAGCAGCATACTTCTGACATGCACTGCTGAACATGTACTCATGTTTTTACTGACACTGTAAACAGACATCTTCTCGACTTCATTAATCACTCGTGTACAGTAGATTTCATCTTGCGATCTGTTTTTGACATGTTTCGCTGAATATCTTCGTTCACTGACATTGTGAACGAACATCTTCTTGACATCGTTAATCACTCATGTTCATCAGTGAATTTTATCTTGCAATCTGTTCTCGACATGTTCTGCTGAATATCTGTTCATACTTATACTGTGAACGAACGCCTTCTCGACATTGTTAATCACTCGTATACAGTATAGTTCTCTGATCGCTACGAATATAAAGCTATTTAAGCTTTCTATTCTAGTCAGCTTTCGCTGTAGAGTGAGCAGCAAATGATTCGCAGAGATATTCTCACTCTTATAGTCAGATCATCTCAATGACGCATTGATTGAGTTTATCTTTTCTAATCTATGCGTTATTTCAAAGTCGCAGATCAACAATCTCATGACTCATCTGACTTGTCTTTCGTTTAGCTCTCGAACGTTCATAAAACTCTTCAGATTATTATGATCAGTCAGAACTTCGACAGTATGATAATTGTCTTTCACATAATGTTGTCAGTGTTTAAACATTGCTACTATGACTAGAAGCTTCTGATCATGTGTCTCATAGTTTCTTTCAATGTCTATCATCATTCTGAATCAGAATGCAATCAAATGTCACTGATCTTCGTCATTTGACTGAGACAAAATACTCGCGACTGCATAATCGAATGCGTCGATCTCGATGCATATATGTCGCTCTGAGTCAAAGTGTCTTAGTATAGATGCTCTCATAAAGGCGTCGCGAAGCTGATTAAAAGCTTGTTTCGCTTCGCTCAATCATATGAATGAGCTCGTTTTTACATCTTTTACACTATCTCTCAGCAGTTCTGTTAAAGACTCTGCTATCTAAGAGTAGTGATGTATAAAACGTTGATAGAAATTTATGAATCTCAGAAAAACTTGTATTTCTTGATACATCTTCAATCTGAATCACGTTTTGATAATGTCTACTCTACTTGAATTCATCGAAACGTCTTCAATGAATATGACAAATTCTAGAAAGTTCACTTTAGTGATGAAGAATTCACACTTCTTCAAGCTAGCATATAGCTTGAACTTTCTTAATCTCTCGAGAATCTGCTTCACGTGATCTACGTGATCAGTCTTCTCTACGAAGAAGATTAGAATGTCATTCAGATAGACAACACAAAAGTCATTTAAAAGTTCTGTCAAGATCTTATTAATATAAGTCTGAAAGATGACAGACGCATTGATCAAATCAAACGACATGATCATATATTCGAAGTGATCATAATGAGTACAAAACGTTATCTTTCACTCATCTTCACGTCGAATTCTGAGACGATGATAGACGTTGTTCAGATTTAACTTAGTGAACTGCTTGACTTTACTGAGTCTGTCTAGAGTTTCACTAATTAGAGACAGTGAATGATGATTTTCGACAGTGATCTTATTCAGATCTCGATAGTTCATGCATAAATGAAAACTATCATTCTTTTTGAGAATGAATAGAATAGACGCGTCAGTCGAGCTGAAGAAGTGCTTAATTCATTCTTTCGCTAAGACATCGTTTAAATACTGTCTCAGAATCGCTAACTCTGTGTTTAACAGATTATACAACGATTCATACAACGACTCTGCAGTGATTTCGATTGCATGATCATGATCTTCATGCAAAGACAGTTTGTCTGCACTCTCTATCAAGAATACATTTTCGTATTCTTTCAATTCAACGAGTAGAGTCTGCGTTTCAAACGCGTTTGTGATACGACTCGTCACATTATTCATTGCTTTCACTTGATGTTCAACGATCGACTCTTTGACAACGTTGATCATGACAAAAGCATACACAGTAAACTCATCTTGTAAAGCTTTTGCAAATGCTTGTGCAAAGAACAACTTAAATGCATGCTCGTTCACGTTGAAACGTCATGTTCTTGCGACTGTGTCTATTCGAATACGCTCAAATTGCATACTCGACATACTCAGAATCAGGAAAGATTCTTTCTTGTCAATAGCATAGAAGATACTTATATCTTTTTTCTCTATGTCTCAGCTGTCTCTCAGTCGATAACACATCTTATAGATGTCATAACAATAAACACTCTGATCGTTCATTCAGATAGATCTTGAGAGATTAACGTTCAGCAATGACATATCTTGCTTGACGATAAAACGTTGACTAATCACGTTCATCTCGACATCGATATTCATGTGAATCTTCGTTTCTGTCTTCTGATCTCTCTGAATTACATGCTCTTTATATATAAGAGTTTTTACGAAGAGAACTTCTTGTTTTTCCCTCGATGATTTGAAGCATTCGTCGAGAGCTTGTCTTTTTTCGAAATCTTGAAACGACTCATATGTGACATCGAATCGATAAATACTCGATTTGCATCAGATTCTTTTGATCTATTCTTGATCTTTTCATCTCTACAATCAGTAAAGTAATAATTCTTTCAATTGCACATGTAGCACGTTATGTTGAACAAATTCTTGCTATAACGTGACGAAGCGTGTGAGCTCGTCTTTGACGAAGAGTTGAGTCTAGTTGATCAATGAGATTTCTTTCGCTTTGAATGAGTCTTTTTGTTGATTTTATCTTGATCATGCAAGTTCTCGTCTCGAAGTCGTTTCAATGACAAGACGTGTTCTTTTCGCAAATTGATTTTCAATCAAGCGACAAGATTGATTAACACATCTCGTGTGATAGAAATCGACTGCACATTAGTAATGATCACGCGCAGCTCAGATCTCAACTTGATGAATAGATGAGTTCACTTATGCTCATCACTATACAACGAAAGTTGATGTTTCAGAATGCTCAGATGAGCTGCAAACGTTCATATCATCTGATCTGAACGTTGCGATGCGTTCGCGTACTGCTGAGTCACGTCTATGCCTCAATTCATCGAGTCTTCAATTAGATTCAGAAGAAAGTCGATAAAATTGAATCACATCTGCTGAGCTGCAGACATAGTCTCTTCGTGATTGAATCAAAGTTTCTTTGATTCACTCTTCAGATAAATCATGCAGTACAAAATCTTTTTCTCATCTCTTTCAAAATATCAAGAGATATTTCGAAACGAGATTTCAACGTCGCGAATTCACTCTCTATGTTCTCTTATGATTTTGTCATGATACTTCTTCAAAGACATTGAAAGTCTTCGCTTCTGCGAGATGATCTTGTGATGACTTCGTTTCGTCATCGTCGACATTATGAAGACGATGCGTAGATCATTCGAATTCTTCGTGAGAGCTTGAGTGAAAGTCTAACGACTTTTCTTCGTCGTTTCAATGACTTGCAGAGTCTCAATCTCTGATCAAATAGCTGCTAGCTTCTGTTTCTTTTGCAGTTCATCACGTTGAAGCATTGCTCGTGTCAGCTGTTAATTAATATTAAGAGAGAGTTCATCTTCTGCTTCTTCGCTTTCTGATTTCGTTATGCGACGTTCGTTTTCTGATATGATGTCTCGTAAGATTGAGACGTCGTCGTTTTGACTCTGTTGCGATCGCGTTGCTGTTGTCATGCTTGAATATCGAATCATCATCTCTAAGAAGAATTTGAAATAATTAGAACTGTGATGATCAAGTCTACTAGATGAATAGACGAAGTCTATAAGAATGATATGACAATGTGATATTCTAAGCAGACACAGAATGAGTATATATTATGGTAGAGCTAATTATTAAGAAGCTTTCGATAACTCGAAGAAATCGATTGACTATAGAAGGTTTGTCAAGCATTGTCAAGTTAAGCACAACATAACTCATAACATATTAAGTCAAAGATATGACGTAGTCTAAACGATGTCTTGACAGAGTCATAGAGTTTCAGAGCTAACTCAGATCTGATCTTCGACTCAATCTCTGACTCTAGCCTCTGATTTAATCTCTATGTGTCAATTCATCATGACAACTGTTTGAAGATTCGTCGCAGAATGTAAACAATTGACTATCGCGAATGCAAAATAAGCTGAAGGCAAACAAGAATCACTTTTCTATCGAAGAGTTGAAAATTGTCTACATCGAAAGTCAAGTCAGTGAAGCTGCGATCAAGCACATAGCTTCTCGCATGCAAGATATCTTCTTGAACTCATTTCTAGAAGTCAAAGAAGTACTATTGATCATTAATAAGATGTATGATGATCTCAATCATCATCACACGACTCAACGACAGTACTTGAAGCTTTATCAGAACAAGATCTTCTTTCATGAATTTTGAATGAAATTTCAGAGATTTAGTGCAGAACTAGAATACAATAACGAGATTCTACTAGATGATCTTCAGCATAAGATCAGCTCAGATCTTCAGCGAGCAACGCTTAATGAATGAATCACGAACTTGAACGAGTTTATCAACATCTGCATGCAAGTTGATGTTAGATTGACTGAATTGAACGCTCAATCAGTCGTCAAAGCATCAGCTACTTAAGCTGCTCGCTCTGTTGTCAGCACATCGACTACTCGACTCATGTCATCAGTTTCTTCGTGAAAAAAACTCAGAAGATCAAAGCTCAACTTTATTCAGAAAGAGTTGTTTAAGAAAGAACTTTGCTTCAAATGCAAGAAGTCAGAACATAGAGCATATGACTGCTTCAAGACGACTCAAGTGCACAAGATCGCTGCGAGTTCAAAAAACAATCTGCTCTCGTCAAAGTAGTGATTGAGAGCGATATACTCATATTCTGTTTCATCAGCATGTCTGATGATTTGTTTGATTTCAAGTCATTCACTGTTGACGTCACTTTGAGTAGTCTAGAAAAGATATTCAGATTTCTCGCTCTGATAGATACTGAAGTCACTGACATGACTTTCATTGATGAATCTTTGATGTCAGAACTATGTGAATGCTTTGATATTCAGTCAATATCGCTGTTAAAATCAAAGTCAATTCAATTGTATGATGAAATTTCTGATTGAAAGTCAATTACACATGCTCTGTATACATCGATCATGATATAAGAACACAAGAATGAAATGATGTCTTTATTGATAACTCGTTTAAATCAGCACAAGATAATCATTGACAATCTCTGATTGAAAAGAAATCAAATTTTGATAAACTTTGCAAACGATCGATTAATATTCTCATTGAATATTCAAACATCAAAATCTGTCGTTTCGAAAGCAAGCGATCAATCAGCATTTCACAGATCTGAGTCAAGCGAAATCTGTGAAATGAAACGAAAGAACTTGAACTCAATTGTTACATCAATAATTATTTTGAAGAGACTCATGAATCAGAAATCAGTGAATAGATTCATTGAATCTGTTCGATTCATTGAATCTGCTTTAATAGCAAAGCAAAACACTTAAGTTGATCTCAATCAACTTCGAATCTCTCAGTCAATTGAAGTAAAGAAGATCATCAATATTATCATGATCAAAGTCGTTGCTTATCAAACTTTAGTCAAGAATAAGAAGATCAAGATCTTCATGTTGATCATTAGTGAAATCAATAAAGCGCTTCAAGCTAGCTCAGTTGAAGATTTCACGAAACTGAATGAAATGACATTTGTCATATCATTAGATGAACTGAAGAAGAAGCTTTCAGTAGTTTATCACGACTTTCTGAACGTTTTTGATAGAGAAAAGACAACGCAGTTGCTCTTGCATCGATCATACGATCATAAGATTGAATTAAAAGATGAGAGTCAATCTTTTAGAAGTTAATTGTATTTCATGTCGAGCTACAAGTTGCAGAAGATCAAGAAGTATCTAGAAGAGAACTTGAAGAAGAAGTTTATTACACTCAGCAAAGCTCTCTTCGCTTCGTCAATACTATTTGTTGAAAAGAAAGATGACAGTCTTCGCTTTTGCGTGAACTATTGAAAACTGAATGCTCTGATCAAAAGAGATTGTTATTCAATACTCTTAATAAACGAAGTACTAGCTTGAATTCAAGGCAGTAAGTATCTGATTTGACTCGACATTATCGTCACGTTCAATAAACTGCGCATGAGTTCAGAAAGCGAGAATTTAACTACTTTTGTTACTTTCTTTGATGTCTACAAGTATAGAGTAATGCTCTTCAAATTGATCAATGAATTCACGTTCTTTCAACACTATATCAACGATGTATTGTTTGACTGTCTGCACAAGTTTTGTCAGACATACTTGAATGATATTCTCATCTATAGTAAGATCTTGAAAGAACATAGAACTCATGTGAAAGAAGTGCTAGACAAGCTTCGTGAAGCTGATCTGCAGATAAACATTGACAAGTGCGAATTCAAGATTCAGAAAATCTCGTTTCTTGAATTACTGATATTCATCAATGATTTATGAATGAATTCTCGAAAAGTAGATGTGATTTGAAGCTGAAAAGTGTCTCGATCGTTGATTCATGTGCAGATCTTCATTGACTTCTGCAATTTCTATCGACGATTCATAAAGAACTTCTCAAAGATCACTCAATTTATGATAAAGCTGACTTGAAAAAATCACTTCTTTGAATGAACAGAGATCTGTCAGATGATCTTTGAAGAACTAAAGCAACAGATGATAACAGCTCTCATTCTGAAGCATTTTGACTTGATCAGAGAAGTTATTCTGAAAACTGATTTCTTGAACTATGTCAACGACGAAGTATTGTCTCAGTATGATGATGAAGACATTCTACATTCAGTGATCTTTTATAGCAAGAACATAATTCTCGCAGAATGCAACTACGAGATCTATGACAAAGAACTGCTGATCATTATTCGCTGCTTGAAGCACTGACGTTCTGAATTGAAATGTACAGATATTTCAATCAAGATCTTCATCAATCATCTGAATTTGAAGTACTTCATGATCATCAAAGAACTGATTCAACGACAGGCTAGATGAGTTGAGAAGTTATCTGAATATAACTTCAAAATCATATATCAGTCGGGAAAACAGAATCTGAAAGTCGACGCGCTGATCAGAATGTCAGACGTCAAGTCAATTGAAGCAAATGATGATCGAAAGCTATATCAGCATCAAATGCTATTGTCAGAAGGCAAATTTGAACTGCAGTCAATAAAAGTTAATCAAGAAGATGATCAGAAAGCTGATCAAGATCTGACTCAGATCTTGCTCAGATCTGACTCAGAATCTGACTCAGAATCTGATTCAGATTCGAAACTTGAATCAAAAGTTAATCAAAATTCGATCGAAGAGATGATTTCTATTCAGAATCAGATTATAGCAGAAAATTAAACGAATCAACTGTATTTTGATATTCAAATAGTCATGAAACAAAACAGAAGAATCTGTCAAGATATTAATCTAGACAATTGCAAAGTACTTGATGAAGTACTCTGAAAAGATGATAGACTATGAGTTTCTCAATCAATGATCACTCGATTGATAAGAAAAGCACATGATCTTTCAGTCAATGAACACTCTGACATGAATTGAACGTTGAACTTGCTGAGACGATCATATTGCTGATCGAAGATGAGAACAACGATCAAGCACTACATTCGAAACTGTTACGTTTGTCATAGATCAAAAGCATCGAGAGATCGAATCAATGAATTGCTGAAATCATTGCTCATATTTGAGCAGCGATGACAGAACATATTATTAGACTTCATTATCGATCTATCAAAAAGTGATGAAAACAACGCGATTCTGACAGTCATAGATCGATTGTCTAAGAAACGGCATTATATATCGTGTTGATCAGATGATGAAGAAATCTTCGCAGAACAAACAGTCAAGCTACTATTGATATGAGTCTTCAGAACTCATGAACTATCAAGATCAATAGTGTTCGATCGTGATTCACAATTCATATCGATTGTCTGAAAGTCTTTATGTCTGAGACTTGACATCAAGATGAAACTATTCACAGACTATCATTCGCAGATCGATGATCAAACAGAAAGAGTGAATCAGAATGTGAAACGATATTTACGAAGTTATTGCTCGTATATGCAAGATGATTGATTCACCTGATTATCTATGACTGAATTCGTCAATAACAATGCTATTTCGTCGTCAATTGAACAGTCAGCGTTCTTTCTGAATAAGAGCTTTCACTCTCGTATGAGCTTCGATTCAAATTCAACTGAATATGAGATCATTCGAACTAAAATCAAAGCGAGCAAAGTGAAGAATATATTTGAACACATGAAATGATCACTAGCATTGATCAAGCAAGCATTAGCAAAAGTCAGAGTCACAATGAAGAAACAGACTGACAAGTCTCGAAAGAAAATGATCTACAAGATAAATGACATAATGTTTCTAGATTCTAGAAACATTATGATCGCAAGATCATCAAAGAAACTAAATGATAAGATGCTAGAATCTTTCAAGATTCTGATCAAGATCGAACATGCATATTGATTGAAATTGTCATCGACAATGAAGATTCATTTGAAGTTCGCTTCGAATCTGCTGCGACTGAATTCAAAGAACTCTCTGAAAGAACAACGAAATGAGTCGTCTGATTCTATAGTGATGAATGACGAAGATGAATGAAAAGTGAAGAACATACTGAACTTCAGGCACTACAGATGATGACTACAATATCGTGTCAATTGAAAAGAATACGACGTCGATCTACATTAATACAACGTCGATGAAAATGAGTTCAAGAAATGTCAGAAGATTGTAAATGACTTTCATGAATGATATTCAAATAAGTCAAGATAGAAATCGAAAGAAAGATTGATTAAACTGCAGCAATGAGAACATTGCTAAATGAAGAGAGAGAGTAATGTTGCGAGCGTGCACTTCGAGTTAGCCTAACATAGATCATGTTAGACTATTATAAACTAGTATAGAGCTGATGTTGACACGCTAGCGGCCTAGCGTGCCTTCGTGGGTAAAACTCATGACGTGTTTCATCTTTCTTCTTCTTTAGCTTTGAACTTCTAGTTAGAATACACTCATATGATTCGCTCTATGCAGACTCATAACATGTAAGAGGTTTCGTCAGAAGCAGAGAATTGACTATGATGAGATCTTTGCTTTGATGATCAGAGTCACGATCATCAAAATTCTTCTAGCATTGACGGTCAAATATGACTACGAAGTTGAACAAATGAACGTCATCATCGCTTTTCTAGAAGCACATCTAAAAGAAAAGGTCTGAGTGCAGCAATCATCGAGGTTTAAGTAAAAAGAATCAAATGAAACCTTTTTGACCTGTCATCTAAACAAGACTCTATATGAATTAAAACAGACATCTCGAGAATGATATGCAACTTTGAAAGTTTATCTCATCTTCATCGACTATCAAAGAATAGAAATTGATCATTCAGTGTTTATTCAAAATAATGACATTATTATCGTCATCTATGTGAACGATCTGCTTATTCTAGAATCAAATATATTTGATATTCAAGCTCTGAAGCTGCAATTTGCAGAACGCTTTCAAATGAAAGATCTTGACTCAATCGAGTAATATTTAGAAATGCACATAACTCGTAATAGAGCTGAATGAACTCTTTGAATCAATCAAAGCATTTATATCAAGCGAGTCATCAAGCTTCTGAGCATGAGCAATTGCAGCTCAACTAAAACATCGATGCATCACAGATGCCAGCTCAAGAAGAACGTCTATTGAAAGTCAAAGAAGTGAGTCGAATATCAAGTTATTTCAGAAGAAATAGAGAGTTATCAATCAATCATCGAAACACTGATGTGAATAGTCTGTCAAACACGATCAGACATAGTCTATGCAGTGAGCAAATGCAGCAGATATTCAACGAATTCTACTCTTGATCATGATTTAACTGTCAAACAAATCATTCGATATCTAGTTGATACTGCTGAGCTGAGACTTCGATATGAATCTTTCAAAGTGAAGAGAGTTGAGAAAGCTGAATTCTTTGAATATATCGATTCAGCTCATGCGAATTGCTTGAATTCTTGAAGATTCATCTTCGACTATATGTTTTTCCTATGAAATAAATCAATTAGCTGAAGCTTCAAACATCAGCAATGCGTTAGCACGTCATCTGCTGAAGCTGAATACGTTGATGAATGTAATGCAGTCAAAGAATTGATCTTTCTGATTCAAGCATTGAAAGAGATGAGATATGATGATTTAGATACGAATTCAACTATCATTTTAGCTGACAATCAAGCGATTATAAAAATGAATAGCAATTTCGTCAATCACTCTCGAGCTAAGCACATTGATACATCGTATCACTATGTTCGAAATAAGATAGAAGAGAGAGCAATCAGATTGAAATATATACTCATTGATCAAATGATGGTCGACGATCTAATCAAATCTCTGAACTCAGGCAAATTTCTAAGATTCAGATTAGTTATGAGACTAGCTTCAAGAAATGAGACTATCTCGTCAAGCATGACGTCGACGAGTAAAAGAGCACGATATACATAGAAGATCTGAATAGCTTCACATGAAGCTTCAATTTCTAAGAGAAAGTGTTGAAAACGAGATATATATGCACATATGTATGAACATACGTATGCTCATACGTATATCTTGACGGTTAGTTGTTTTCGCTTCGATCGAAGCGACTTGATGCTAGAAATATTTATTCGTTCTCTCACTTCTTTCTTCATCTGTATGCTCTATCATATATGCTATATCTACTAGATAGTCAATATATCTACATGCACATATTCGCTCTGACTCTCATATATCAATAGAAACAAAACTCAAGAAGCTTAAAATTTGTACATAGATAAAGTATGAGCAAATATTGAATCATTAGAACGAGTGAACATCAGTTAGCTCTTCGCACATGAATATAGTCTTACATATTATTACTGACTGAGTATGCTATTAATGAAATAAACACAAAGTCTGTCAAACGTCTCATCGAGAACATTCTCTCGTTTTTCACAGCTGCACTGCTGACGAACGAAGTTCACACTCGTCATGAGTAGCAAATACACGAGAATCTGAAAGAAAAGTTTTACAGATAGAAATAAATCACTCAATATGTGCATTTTGATACATATTTTTCAATGTTGTATCTCTGCAATGATCATCTTGAAAGCTCTTCTAATATTGCTAAGAAGCTGCGTACAACTGAGGCACATTATTGATTAGAACTCGACACTTCACTGTCATAGTGTCAGATAATAACAAAACTTACTGCGAAATGACTAAACAGCTCAAACTTCATTCGCTTCGCGATTTTTGAGTCTCTACACATCTCATCTAGAGCATTCGAGTCAGAAGAGAAGTTAATTTCGAAGATTGACTCTTCAGCATCTCTCATATTCGCAAAAACAGCTTGTCGAAAATGTCATTGAAGAAGTTCATCAGAGAGTCTATCGAGATCATTGCGAAATTGCTCATCAAGAAATTTGCCTGCGATGTCGTCTTCATCATTTGCAAAACAAATGATTTTATGATTGTTCTACAATTATTAGTAGCTGAAAACTCAAGAATGAGCGTGTGTGATCATACATCAGAATTGATTGAAATGTCATAATTATCAAAGAGCTCGTGAATATCTGCTCTTAACAATAGCTCGTTTTGCTTTGAATCAATTGTATTCTCATTAGCAGTCGAAATAGTAATTCAACGAGCAAAATTGTGCTGAATTCAGTGATCTTCATAAACGAGAGAAAAGATGTGTGCAGCTTCGAAACTCTTTCAGTGATTACAATAAGCATTTTGTGCTATCTTGTCTATGATAACACATCTGTTATCTCGCTTACGTACTTCGTCGCGAAATGAGTGAAAACAACTGTCTGTAGACAATGAAGTTGTACATGTGAGACAAGACTCATTGTTGATGATGAAGAACTCTGTAGACTATCAGTCAACAGATCTCATTAGAATCAGATTCAGAGACTTATCAACTACATAATAGTTTTCGAGAGACAGTAGTTCTTCGTTTCTCTCTAATGTAGCAGAGATTTCGTGTTCAATTGAAAAGAAGAATTGAAACAGAAGCAAAATTCTCATCATTGAGTAAAAATTGAATTTGATCACATCGTTGGTCAAAATCAGGTTATCAAGTACTGTTTCTCGATCTTCGACATTATATAAATGAATGTTACGTTCTATAGATTTATCAGCGACCATAATGAAGAGCATCAACTTGCTAAAATAATTCGCAATTCTTTGCGAGACTACAGATCACGTGATCAACGCTAGAGATCGATCGATCATGTCGATTGTTCGAGCATGATCGCTCTGATCATGCGCATAATTTCGCTTTCCTGAGCTATTCGTGTCTCTCACTAAGCTCATTCTTCGCTTAGTGCTCGACAGTCATGCAACAGTTTCAGTCATGCAACAGCAAAATTCAACTACTCATTATATACATGATGATATTTAATCAATTTCTTCAAAATAACTCGTCATTTCTTCTGATAAGTCTGAACGAACTTAATGCAAGCAGCTCTATGAGACTTAGTAGCTCTGTAGCACTTCTTTAGTGCATTTAAATAACGCTTTTCTCAAACCACTTTGCGCTTCTTCTGTCTTTCATTCTTCAATTTCTGTCTATCTTGAATCATACTTCGAGCATCTTTGATGTACAATATGTCTTCGATTTTGAAAATCTTATCAGACTGCTTTTTGCATGCTTTGCAAGCATTTTCAGTGACTTCTATTTGACTTAATTGATTCTGCAGCAACTTCATTTTACGAGTCATTGCATTAACGTCTTTTCAGAACATACAAAGTGTTGCGAGCATGCATCTCTGTTACTTCTGATTAGCCTGATTAGCCTAACATAGACTAGTATAGAGCTGTGAGTAGAACTGTTGTTGACACGCTAGCGATCTAGCGTGTCTTCGTGAGTAAAACTCACGTTGTGTTGCATCTTCTTTCTACTTCAGCTTTGAACTTCTAGTTAGAATACACTCATATGATTCGCTCTATGCAGACTCATAACATTAGTTCAAAGCTCATCAATCTTGCTATCGACGTGTAGACGATATAAAAACAAGCTACATCACTCAAACTCGAATCAGAATCGAAATTCGAAAATCGAGCTCAGAAGACTCATTAGAAATCAAGAAATTTCTAGAACAGAACAGAAGAACATGAACGTGTTGCTCTAGACTAACTCTTTACTGAGCTCGTCGTCAGAACAGAAGAACAGAAGAACATGAACGCGTTGTTCTAGAACTGAAATCAGAAATTTCAGTCGAATCTCGATCAGCAATTTTCTACTCACACAATGACTAGAAGCACAGAATTAGAATCAGAATCAGTGAGCATTGCTCGCTACGAACTTCGAAATGCTAGAAGAGAATCACTTCTATCACAGAATCGAACAGCATCAGAAGAAGAGAACATGAACGCGTTGTTCTTCAATCACGAAATTATCAAGATCAGCATCAGCACTGAACTGAATGCTTGAATAAGCGCTCATGAGACAGACGATCTCGTTGTCTTTATCAAGTACATATGTCAACAGCATGACATCGAAATCGAGATTCACAATGACATGATTCAGATGTTGAATGATGTCAACAAGATCAACATCGAATTGAAAGCTATCAACATCAAGTTGAAAGCTACGCAGACAACGTTGAATGCTGTTTGAACGTGTCTACAGAAAGAGATGAAGAAAAAGAACGTGATTATACATCATCTAGAAGCGACATCAAGTCGACTAAGCACTTCGATTTCGAAAGATCGATTCTCGAAGTCGATCAAGCTATCTGACTCGTCTCTGTTTGAAGATTCGAAGCAGAATGTGAATAATTGATTGTTTTGAATGTGAAACAAGTTGAAGATGAACAAGAATCATTTTTCTATCGAAGAAATGAAGATTGCATATGTGAAAAGTCGAGTCAGTGAAACGACGATCAAACACATAGCATTTCGAATGAGAGACACGATCACGAACTCGTTTCTTGAAGCAGAAGAGATACTGTCGATCATAAATAAGATGTATGATGATCTCAATCGACATCACACGAATCAACGACAGTTCTTGAAGCTGTATCAAAACAAGATCTTCTTTCATGAATTTTGAATGAAATTTCAGAGACTTAGTGCAAAACTAGAATACAATAATGAAACTCTATTAGATGATCTTCAGCATAAGATTAGCTTAGATCTTCAGCGAGTCATGATCAACGAACGAACTATGAATTTGAACGAATTTGTCGACATCTGCATGCAAGTCAACGTTTGATTGACGAAATTGAATGCTTGATCAGCTCTCAAGACATCAACTACTCAAGTCGCTCGCTTTACTGCTAGCATCTTGACGACGATTACTACTGCGATCTCAGCTTCAATCTCTGCATGAAAGAAACTCAGAATATTGAACATTGATTCTGCTAGAGAGAAGTTGTTTAAGAAAGAATTCTGCTTCAAATGCAAGAAGTCAGAACATAGAGCATGCGACTGTCTTGAATCAGCTCAGATGCACGAAATTGCAGCGAATTCGAAAAACGATCTGTCTTCGTCAAAGTAGTGATTGAGAGCGACATGCTCATATCTTGCTTCATCAGTATGCTCGATGACTCGTTTGATTTCAAGTCGTTTATTGTTGACGTCATCTTGAATAGTCTAGAAAAGATATTTCAATCTCTCGCTCTGATAGACATTGAAGTCACTGACATGACGTTCATAGATGATTCATTGATTTCAGAGCTATGTGAACGCTTTGATATTCAGTCAATTTCACTGTTCAAATCGAAGTCGATTCGTTCATATGATGAAATTCTCGATCGAAGATTTATTACACATGCTCTGTATATCTCAGTCACTATACAAGAACATAAGAATGAAATGATGCTTCTATTAATAACTCGTCTAGATCAGCACAAGATAATCATTGACAATCTTTGATTGAAAAGAAATCAAATTTTGATAGATTCTGCAAACGATCGATTGATATCTTCATCAAATATTCGAACCTCGAAACTTATTGTTTCGAAAGCAAGCAGTCAATCAGCATTTCATAGATTTGAATCAAGCGAGATCTGCGAAATGAAACGAAAGAACTTGAAGTCTATGTCAACGATCATCTTAAAGCGAACTACAAATTCAAAATCAGTGAATCGATTAATTGAATCAGCTCTCATACGAAAGCAAAGCACTCAAGTTGATTTCGATCAACATGAATTCATTCAGTCATCGAAGAAAAAAGAGCTCGTCAATATTGTCATGATCGAAGTCGCTGCTTATCGAACTCTGATCAAGAAGAACGATGTCAAGATCTTTACATTGATCATTAGTGAAATCAACAAGATGCTTAGCTCGGTCAAAGATTCAGCGAAACTGAATGAAATGATCTCTGTCATGTCATTAAAGAAACTGAAGAAGAAGCTTTTGATAGTCTATCATGACTTTCTGAACGTTTTTGATAGAGAAAAGACAATTCAGTTGCCTTTGCATCGATCATATGATCATAAGATTGAATTAGAAGATGAGAGTCAATCTTCTAAAAGTCGATTGTATCTCATGTCGAGTCACAAGTTGCAGAAGGTCAAGAAGTATCTAGAAGAAAACTTGAAGAAGAAGTTTATTACACTCAGCAAAGCTTCATTCACTTCGTCAATACTATTCATCGAAAAGAAAGACGATAGTCTTCGCTTTTGCGTGAATTATCGAAAACTAAATGCTCTGATCAAAAGAGATCGTTATTCAATACTCTTGATAGACGAAGTACTCGCTCGAATTCAAGGCAGTAAATATCTGACTCGACTCGACATTATCGTCGCGTTCAATAAGCTTTGCATGAGCACTGAAAGTGAGAATCTAATCACATTCGTCACTTTCTTTGATGTCTACAAATATAGAGTAATGCTCTTCGAATTAATCAACGAATCGACATTCTTTCAGCATTATATCAACGACGTGTTGTTCGACTGTCTGCATAAATTCTGTCAGATCTATCTGAATGACATTCTCATCTACAGTAAGATCTTGAAGAAACATAGAACTCATGTGAAGAAGATGCTAGACAAGCTTCGTGAAGTCGATCTGCAGATAAACATTGACAAGTGCGAATTCAAGATTCAGAAAATCTCATTTCTAGAACTACTGATATTCATCAATGATCTATGAATGAATTCTCGGAAAGTAAATGTGATTCGAAGCTGAGAAGTGTCTCAATCGTTGACTTATGTACAGATCTTCATTGACTTCTGCAATTTCTATCGACGATTCATAAAGAACTTCTCGAAGATCGCTCGATCTATGATAAAGCTGACTTGAAAAGATCATTCATTTGAATGAACAGAGATCTGTCAGACGATCTTTGAGAGACTGAAGCAACAGATGATGACAGTTTTCGTTCTGAAGCATTTTGATTCGATCAGAGAAGCTATTCTGAAAACGAACTTCTCGAACTATGTCAACGACGAAGTATTGTCTCAATATGACGATGAAGACATTCTACATTCAGTGATCTTCTACAGCAAGAACATGATCTCTGCAGAATGCAACTACAAGATCTACGACAAAGAGCTTTTGACTATTATTCAATGCTTGAAACACTGACGTTTCGAATTGAAATGTACTGATATTTCGATCAAGATCTTCATCGATCATCTGAATTTGAAGTACTTCATGATCATCAAGAAACTGATCAGACGGCAGACTAGATGAGCTGAGAAGTTATTCAAATATAACTTCAAGATCATATATCAGTCAGAAAAGCAGAATCTGAAAGCAGATGCGCTGATCAGAATGTCAGACGTCAAGTCAGTTGAATCAAATGATGATCGAAAGCTATATCAGCATCAGATGCTATTGTCAGCAAGCACATTTGAACTGCAATCAATAGAAGATGATCAAGATCTGACTCAGATCTTGCTCATATTTAGCTCATATTCGAAACAGGAATCGAAAGCTAACGAGAATTCGATCGAAAAGATGATTTTTATTCAGAATTGAATTATAGTCAAAAATCAAATGAATCAACAATGTATCGATATTCAAACAGTCATAGAACAGAACAGAAAAACTTGTCAAGATATGAGTCTAGACAATTGCAGAGTACTGAACGAAGTACTCTGAAAGAATGATAGACTGTGAGTCTCTCAGTCAATGATCACTCAATTAATAAGAAAAGCACATGATCTTTCGATCAGTGATCATTCTGACATGAATCAAACGTTAGACTTGTTAAGACGATCAAATTGCTGGTCGAAGATGAGAACAACAATCAAACGCTACATTCAGAACTGTTACGTTTGTCGTAGGTCAAAAGCATCAAGAGATCAAATCAATGAACTATTGAAGTCATTGCTTATATCTGAACAACGATGGCAAGACATATCATTGAATTTCATTATCGATTTATTGAAAAGTGATGAAAGCAACGCGATTCTGACAGTAATAGATCGATTATCTAAAGAACGTCACTATATACTCTGTTGATCAGATGACGAAGAAACTTTCGCTGAACAAACAGTTAAGCTGCTGCTGATATGAATCTTCAGAACTCATGAGCTATCAAGATCAATAGTTTTCGCTAGAAATTCATAATTCATATCGATTGTCTGAAAGTCTTTATGTCTGAGACTCGACATTAAGGTGAAACTATTCATCAACTATCACTCACAGATCGACGATCAAACGAAAAGAGCGAATCAGAATGTAGAACAATATCTACGAAGCTACTGCTCATACATGCAAGATGACTGGTTCGTCTGACTATCTATGACTGAATTCGTCAATAACAATGCTATTTCGTCGTCAATTGAACAATCAGCGTTCTTTCTGAACAAGAACTTTCATTCTCATATGAGCTTCGATTCAAATTCAACTGAATATAAGATCATTCGAGCTAGAATTCAAGCGAGCAAAGCAAAGAATATATTCGAACACATGAAACGATCATTAGCGTTGATCAAGCAGACATTAGCAAGAGTCAGAGTCACAATGAAGAAACAGACTGACAAGCATCGAAAGAAAATGATCTACAAGATAGATGACATAATGTTTCTGAATTCTAGAAACATTACGATCGCAAGATCGTTCAAGAAGCTGAATGATAAAATGCTAGAATCTTTCAAGATTCTGACTGAGATCGAACATGCATATCGACTGAAACTGTCATCGACAATGAAGATTCATTCAGAGTTCGTTTCGAATCTGCTACGACTGAATTTGAAAGACTCTCTTGAAGAACAACGAAATGAGTCGTCTGATTCTATAGTGATAGATGACGAAGACGAATGAAAAGTGAAGAACATACTGAACTTCAGACACTACGAACAAGACAAACGACTGCAATATCGTGTCAATTGAAAAGACTATGACGTCGATCTACATTGATACAATGTCGATGAAAATGAGTTCGAAGACTGCTCGAAGATCGTAAATGACTTTCATCAGAAGTATTCGAACAAGTCAAGTTAGAAATCGACTCAACAAGAATCGATCGATTGAACTGCAGCAATGAGAACATTACTAGATGAAGAAAGAGAGTAATGTTGCGAGCATGCATCTCTGTTACTTCTGATTAGTCTGATTAGCCTAACATAGACTAGTATAGAGCTGTGAGTAGAGCTGTTGTTGACACGCTAGCGGTCTAGCGTGCCTTCGTGAGTAAAACTCACGTCGTGTTGCATCTTCTTTCTACTTCAGCTTTGAACTTCTAGTTAGAATACACTCATATGATTCGCTCTATGCAGATTCATAACACAAAGCTTTATAGTAAATTCTTCTGATGTCGATTCATCAGTTAACTCAAGCAGCTAATTTTCAAGTGCTGCTCGACTAATAAAAGTTAGACTGATCACGTTGAATTGAGTCATCGAGATCGAGTCAAATTCGTGACTCATCAAGACTTAATTTGAGTCAGAATTCTTAATTCAAGTATTCAAGTTGAGTCAGAGAGTTGAAATCAAGTATCGACTCGAAATTTTCGACTCGACTCGTCAAAACATGAAGATAAATAGATAAATATTCTATTATGACTCTCTATTATGACTTTCTATCATAGCTTTTCTTCATGACTTCTCTTCATGACTTTCTATCAAACAGTCTTCATAGTTCAAGAATGCAGCTCATCAGATCAATACTAATGATTGAAATATCAACGCTAACGTTTTGCGCTAGACTTCTCGTTGCATCGTCGAGTCATTTCAAAATTTTCATGATTTATTGAACTCTTTTTCATTCAATCATCAATCACTAATACAAAATCAATACTAGATTGATCTTGAATTAATAATTCTGAAATTTCAATTGACAGACAAGTTACACAACTTGTCAATCTCAAATGTAAATTATATGATCAATTGTTGATTAATTTAATATTATTTATTGATTGATAATTATTTACATCATTGAGTTTTCTTTTCAGAAAACTTATTGATTGTTTATCAATAATTCATCAATCAGCGATGAAACTCATCTGTACGTGATGCTGACTTCGAATCTACTGTTTAGCTACAGTAGAGTCTAAAGATTATCAAAAGTTTGAATGACATCGATGCGTTGTGTGATGATGAAGCGCTGTGCGTTGATCGCGTGCAGAGTTTTCGCGATCACGCAGACTTTGATAATCTCAATGCGCATACTACAAAGCAATCTGCACGCAGATGAGAAAGTCAAATAGAACGCAGAACTACGAGGGAAATCGCTTATGAAAATCATTCGATTCAGCATCTCGTCGTCGCGATGACAAGAACTGAGACAGAACACTCTCGCGTTTGATCTGTTGAGAGTGATTAGCAGAAAGAACTTGAATCACGAACATTCTTTAAATTTACATGCTAACTACGTATAGATCTTGTTAAGACTGCATGCCTGTTACTACAACATGAGTAACTCACGAGTCTTGTTAAGTTCAACATGAGCAAACTCGAGAGTCTCGTTAATATTGTTTAACAGACGTTCAAACACAGACATTTTATACATAGATGATACGCTGACGAGAAGACTTTGTTAAGAGAAGAGAAACACAAGCGAATTAGTAGAAAATAATCGAACTACGCTGTCTGATTAGAAGTGTAGCATACAAACATCTCTGCAAGACATGATCGATCTGCATGAGAAAGATCTCTACAGATAACACGAAACAGATGAGTTGCACGCTTTACAAGCGAAGCGAGCGTCTGCGAAGCGTGATATACAATGACGACAACTGTCAATCTCGAGAATCTCATTTCTTCACTGAGCTCTGACTCTCGAATGTCTTGATGATAGAGTCAATCTCTAGTCAAAGACATCATCTGTATAGCTCGAGAGAACAGTAGCGTGTGTCGATGTGATTAAAGAAGAAATTGACTGCGATACGCATGCGTATCGCAGACGAAACGTCTGCGATTCATGCCCAAGAAGTAAACTGTCGAAATCTGAGCAGTGAGAGATCTCGTTTCTCTTGAACTGTGAATCTGTCGCAAGAAAACTTTCTGAGTAATTTCTCGAGTCTAAAGGGGAAATCAGCATAGAGATCGTGCTCTATGTATGTTGCATGCAACGTATACAACATATTTTTAATAGACACTCTGACAATGCACATCAGAATCAAACGCATAGATCTGAACATTTATCTGCACTCTAGAAACGTTTCAGACACGAATAGCTCGCGATGTGACTGCGAATGAAGTCATCAGACGACGAAGCATGTACTCATGCACTGCTCGAACTGATCGCATCTGCGATCAAGAATGCTACAAGATGCTGACTTCTCAAACTATTGAATAATCGTCGTCATCACGAAGAGTCTCAGAGCAGTAGCGAAGATGATGATGAAAACAAAGCTCTTGAAGCAATTTAGAGTGACTAGAACACTCATTCTCTAACGTGCAATCAACGCGAACAAATTTGATACATAGTCTCAAAACTCACTGTTTCAACTGCGTGAAGCAGTCGTATAGACTGCGAGTGATTTTCTATCTCAAAGAGTTTTGTTCACTCGATACAAATAGCATAAAGTTTCTCATGAGTCGATCTAATCAATGTCACAAGAATGTATAAATTTATTATTATTATTATTATTATCAATAATTCATCGATCAGCAATGAAACTCATCTGTACATGATGCTGATTATGAATCTACTATTTAACTACAGTAAAGTTTAAAGATTATCAAATGTTTGAATGACATCAAGATGCTGCGTGATGATGAAGCGCTGTGTGTTGATCACATGCAGAGTTTTCGTGACTGTGTAGACTTTGATAATCTCAATGCACATGTTACAAAGCAATCTGCATGCAGATGAGAAAATCAAATAGAATGCAGAACTATGAGAAAAATCGCTTATGAAAATCATTTGATTCAGCATCTTGTCATCATAATGACAAGAACTGAAACAGAACATTCTTGCATTTGATCTGTTGAGAATGATTAACAGAAAGAACTTAAATTATGAACATTTTTTAAATTTATATGCTAACTACATATAAATCTTGTTAAGACTGCGTGTCTGTTACTACAACATGAACAACTTATGAGTCTCATTAAGTTCAACACAAGCAAACTTGAAAGTCTCATTAATATCATTTAACAGATGTTCAGACACAGACATTTTATATGTAAACAATATGCTGATGAGAAGACTTTGTTAAAAGAAAAAAAAATAAGCAAATTAATAGAGAATGATTGAACTACGCTGTCTGATTAAAAGTGTAACATATAAACATTTCTGCAAGACATGATCAATCTGCACAAGAAAGATTTCTACAGATAATGTAAAACAGATGAATTGCACACTTTACAAGCAAAGTGAGCATTTGCAAAGTATGATATACAATGATGATAACTGTTGATCTTAAGAATCTCATTTCTTTACTGAACTCTGACTCTTGAATGTCTTGATGATAGAATCAATCTCTAGTTGAAGACATCATTTATATAACTTAAAAGAACAGTAGCACATGTTGATGTAATTAAAGAAGAAATCGACTGCAATATGCATGCATATTGCAGATGAAATGTTTACAACTTATGCTTAAGAAGTAAACTGTCAAAATCTGAGCTGTTATGATTCTAGTCTTCATTTATTCTTTCTAGTTTTCGTCTTGATTTCATTCTAATCGAGTCTAGTGAGCATTCAAGCTAGAAGTGATGTCATTGAGACTCTGCATCATATGTGTAAGACGTCAATTCAATCGAGTCTAGCACAGAGCTGAGAAACACACATATAAGAATCGAGTTCTTTTCTGTAGATACTTTTCTCTCTTAGCATTTATCTATTAGTTAAATGACATTTATATGACTCGCTTTATGCTGATCTTTAACAGTAAATAAATGCTAATCAACTACTCTGCTATCGACGTGTAGACGATACGAAATAATCTACTTCTATTCAGAAAATTCGCAAGAAATTCTTTGAATTACTTTCATCAAATTTACTCAAATTTATCAAAATCATCAAATCTCTTCTTATCACAATCTATCTATCTTTATCTTCTCATCATGATACGTGACAACGAGTCAGTCAAGTCATGAACAGCTCGCTTGCTTAGAAGCACTGCAAATAAACGAGTTTCTTTACTATCTTTCGATGTCTCAACTGAAGCTAAGAACATCGAGATCTCATGAAACATTAAAATCAAAGAACAACTACGTCAGTGAGTTCTTGATCAGTCGAACGAAATCATTAAGATGTTAAACGAGTTAAGAGATCAACGAGACATGACTTTGAAATGCAACGAGCATTGAATCGATCTACAAGTTGATCACATCAAGAGACTTAATGAGCTAGAGATCAATCAAACGACAATAGACACTCAAGAAGAGATTATCATCGAACTATGAAAGAAAGTATTGAGTCTCAAAAAGAAACAGCGTTCAGCGAATCATTCTCGATCTCAACAGTCTACTGAGTCTTGATCTACTACGAATCATCTATCTCAGCAAGATATTGAGTCGGAAGCTTCTATCGAGAATCATACTTGACGAGAGATGTTTAAATCATCGTTCAAATCATTCGCAAATGATCATCATCGATTCTACAAATTTTCGAATTCATTTATATTCACTGATGAAGACGAATCGAGTTGAAAAGATTGAAGAAACAAGATGAACGACAAGCTGATTGTCAATGTCGATCAATTCGATGATGAGATCATTTGTATTGTTTACATGATGTCTAGACTAGAAGATGACGCTGTGAAGCACATCTTCGCTCGACGTCGTTTTGATTTTTCGAATTCATTTACTTCGATCTACGAGCTATTCGATTATTTGAAAGAAATATACAATGAACTGAATAAGAATCGAAAGTCTCGACGCGAATACAACGCTCTGAGACAAGCAGACAAGTCTTTCAATGTCTTCTACTTCGACTTTATGAAGCTATTCAGCTATCTCAATTATGATGATTGCACTCTGATGAACGATCTTCAAAATGAAATCAACAATCGCTTGCAGAACGCTCTATCAGTCTGTTTAGAGAACTTTACTTCGCTCTCTCGTCTAAAGAAATTCCTTCAAGATGTGAATAATAAACAGCGAGTCAACTATCAGCTACGCAGCGAACGTTGCACTGTCATTGTCAAAGTCACTGTCATACCTGACAAATGCACTACTCTCTTGTCGATGATGACTTCGATAATCAATTATGTTAAGTCGACTATCTTTTCTATCTTTGAGTCAGCGAGATCATCAATCATTTGCTACATCTGCAAGATTTTGAGTCACTTGTTCAAGAATTGCTCTCAGCTGAACAAGATTAACATCTCTGCTCTTCAAGCTTTCATTCTTCGTTTACATGAAATCGTCATTTCGAAGAATAAAGAGAATGAGAAAATGTCTTCTTTCGAGAATAGCGAGACAAAAAACTAGTGACTTTCATCAAAGACGCAATGAAAGATGTGTTAATTTCTTCAACGATGAGCATGTCAGATGACTCTTTTGCTTCTGAATCTTTGATCATTAAATGTGTACTTTCTAACAATGAAATTAGTTACTCATTGAAGTCATTGATTGACATCGAAGCTGCTGACTATTCGTTTATTGATGAAGTGATCGCGCAGATTGTTTGTGATCAGTTGCAAATCAAGTTTCTGACTTTGATCAAAGCAAAGTCAATACGAGAATTCAACGATCATTATGCAAAAAAACTCATTACTCATGTCATCTATTCAAATCTGACAGTTCAAGATCATATGATTAACATTGCTTCTATGTTAATCACTCGATTAGATTAACATCAAATGATTCTTGAAAAAACATGAATGAACAAAATCAATCTAGTAATTGATATGCAAATCGATTTTCTTCGATTTTCGAATTTCAACCCTACTAGTCAGAGATCAATTGCTTTACTCTCAAGCAATAAATCAATCACGAAACAGAAGAGCTTGACTTCTACTCATATACTAAAGAGATCTTTCACTTTCGTTACATCTCAATTCAGTCAGAAATAACTCTCTTTCAGTCAAAAGAAGAGCTCAATCGAACAGTTAAAATCGCGTGATGCGACTTTAACTAACGTCAAAATCTCTAAATCAACGTCAGATTCAACGAACATTGCAATGATAGAGACTGCAACTTATAGAATGTTAGTCAAACGATCAGACGTGAAGACTTTTGCTGTTATTGTCTCGAAAATTGATCGACTCATAACTACAGTTGAAAATAAGCTCGAAGAAGTGAATTTGCATGAGCTTTCACACGTCAAGATTCTCAAAGAGGTCAAAGTCAAGCTTCTCTTCGAGTATCATGACTATCTAGACGTGTTCGATCGAGCTATGATTGATCAGCTATCATCTCATCATTTCTACGATCACAAAATTGAATTGATTGACGAAGAAACGTCTCTTTGAAGCAGACTTTATCAGATGTTCAATCACAAACTTCAGAAGATAAAGAAGTATTTGATCGATCATTTAAACAAAGAGTTCATTTTCTTCAGCTTCGCATCATACGTCTCGCTCATCTTGTTCATCGAAAAGAAAGACGAAAGTCTGCGTTTCTGCGTTGATTACAGAAAGCTCAATGCTTTGATCAAACGAGATCGTTATTCTTTGTCATTGATAGATGAGACTTTCGCTCGTATACAAGAAAGCAAGTATTTGACTCGATTGAACATCATTGTCGCGTTCAATAAACTACGTATGCATTCAGATAGCGAAGATTTGACTATCTTTATTATCTTTTTTGACTCATACAAATATCATGTAATGCTCTTTGAATTAACAAATGAATCGACGTTCTATCAACACTATATGAACGACATGTTGTTCAAATATCTACATAAGTTTTGTCAGATTTATCTAGATGACATTATCATCTACAGCAAGATCTTGAAGAAACACAAGTGACATGTATGATTGATCTTGAACAGACTACGAGAGGTCGATCTACAGATAGACATAAACAAGTGCGAGTTTCATATGCAGAAAATCATCTTTCTAAAACTATTGATATTCATTGAGAAACTGAAGATGAATTCACGAAAGATACAAGCAGTAGTGAAATGATCTACACTCAATAATCTCACTCAGATACAGTTCTTCATTGACTTCTGCAACTTCTATCGACGCTTTATCAAGAACTTTTCGAAGATTATTCATCTTATGATTCAACTTACTCAAAAGAAGATCATATTTGAATGAAACAAAGTCTGTCAGATGACATTTGATCATATGAAGAGACGTATGATCGAGACTTTTATACTACGTCACTTTGATCAAACTCGTGAGACTATTCTCGAAATCAACTCATTCGACTACGTCAATGATGAAGTTCTTTCTCAATATGATGACGAAGAAATTCTACATTCAATTGCTTTCTATAGCAAGAACATGTTTTCTGCTGAATGCAACTACGAGATATATGATAAAGAGCTGCTGATCATCATTTGAGCATTTGAGCATTGACGACTCAAATTGAAACTGACTGACATTTCTATCAAGATGTTCATCGATCATCAAGCACTCATCTTATTGATGAAAGATAAAGAGCTTAGCAGATGACAGATGCGTTGAGTACAAAAGCTCGCTGACTTCAACTTCAAGATAATGTATTGATTTGACAAACAGAACATTAAGATCGATGCATTAACTCGTCAAGCTGACGTCGTGCTCAGAGATTCAGAAGATGAGCGTGTTCGCTATCAATGAATCACTATTCTGACTTCGAATCGAATGAAAATTGCTGATTTAAAGAAGAACATCAGTGAATCAATCTATAAACAGATTCTTGAGATTAATGAGATTGACGAGAATTGTACGCTACTTCGCGAAGCAATAGCAAGAGATGAGACACAATATGAAGATATCAAATTGAAGAATTGTTGAACTCAGAATGAAATCTTGTATCATGATAGTCAGATATGAGTCTCGTTCAATGAGCTTCTACAAATAAATCTGATTCGTGAGATGCATGATTAATTATCAGTTGATCATTCTGATATTCTTAGAACTGTGAAAGTCATAAAGCGAAACTACTATTGATCATTCATGCGAAAAACAATAGATCAATATATTTGAAACTGCTATATCTGTCAACATTCAAAAACATCTAGAAATAAATCAAATGACTTGCTTTAATCTCTATCAATATCTGAACAGCGATGACAAGACATAGCAATGAACTTCATTATTAATCTATTTGATTCAAGCGAGTACAACGCTATTCTGACAATCATCTGCAGATTGTCAAAGAAAAGACATTATATTTCTTGCATCACTGATGATGAAGATATCACTGTCGAAAAGACAGCTGAAATGCTGATTCAATTAGTATATTGAACTTATGATCTATCAAGCTTCATAGTATCTGATCGAGGTTCGCAATTCATCTCTATACTATGAAAGTTTCTTTGCAAACGACTGAGCATTTTTCTTCGATTGTTCATCATCTATCATTTTCAGATCGACGATCAAAGCGAACGAGTCAATCAGAACGTTGAGCGATATTTTCGATTCTTCTGTTTGTATATGCAGAATGATTGATCTAAGTGACTACTCATGATCGAGTTTGTCAACAATAACGTCTTGTTCTCAGTCATCTTCTTGATCTTCTTCTTCATGAACAAGAGCTTTCATTCTCGTATGAGCTTCGACTCTGACATCATCGAGTATGAAAGCACTCGCGAACGCTTGCAGATCGATCGAGTCAAGAATATATCTGAACAAATGAACAAGACATTGATCTTCGCTCGTGAAGCTCTGATCAAAACATGAAAACAAATGATGAATCAAGTTAACAAGCATAGAAAGAAGATCAATTACAAGATTGAATCAAGAATGTTTTTGAATGAACGAAACATCATTACAGCGAAACTCTTCAAAAAATTGAATGACAAGATGCTTGATTCTTTTCAGATCATTGACTTCATTGACTCATTCTATAAATTGAAACTACTCAAGACTATGCGTATACATGATGTATTTCATTCAGAGCTTCTTCGTCTCGTCGTCAATGATTCTCTGTCTGATCAGAAGAATGAATTCTCGAGATCAATAGTGATAAACGATGAAGATGAATGAAAAATTGACGATATATTGAACTCTCGATGATATTGAAGACGACTTCAATATCGAGTCAAATGAAAGAGCTATGACAACGATCTCAACTGATATAACGCTGACGACGAATTTATGAACGCTCAAGAGATGATTGATGACTTTCATATCAAATATTCAAGAAAAGCGCACTAGAAAACAACATTCATGCGAACATGAATATTCGAGAGAGAGAAGTAATGTTATGATTCTAGTCTTCATCTATTCTTTCTAGTCTTCGTCTTGATTTCATTCTAATCGAGTCTAGTGAGCATTCAAGCTAGAGATGATGTCATTGAGATTCTGCATCATATGTGTAAGACGTCAATTCAATTGAGTCTAGCACAGAGCTGAGAAACATACATATAAGAATCGAGTTCTTTTCTGTAGATACTTTTCTCTCTTAGCATTTATCTATTAGTTAAATGACACTCATATGACTCGCTCTATGCTGATCTCTAATATGAGCAATGAGAGATCTCATTTTTCTTGAACTGTGAATCTGTTGCAAGAAAACTCTCTGAGTAATCTCTCAAGCCTAAGAGAAAAACCAGCATAGAAATCATGCTTTATATATGTTACATGCAACGTATACAACATATTTTTGATAGATGAATCAGAATGTGTTCATCATGAAGAATGTACAGAAACTGAAGACATCAGTTCAACTGCTTAACAAGCAATTGCATATACAGAGAAGCATGTATCTTTCAATGAAAATCACAATATGAGTGAACATGACAAGAGAAGAAATAATGATGAGAAAGCAATGTTTCAGAGATGATCTGTCATCGCTTTGCAAGAAATGAGAGATCATGATTAAAATAATAAACAGAAGAGAAATAAAAAAGATACAGAAGAAGTTGATTGAACAGATTCTATAGAGAATTGCAGACATGTCAACAGATCAAAGAAATCTAATCATGTCACTTTGCAAGCTGAATAGCGATGACATTTTTCTTCACGCAGTTAGCTCAGATGCTTAAGCAAATCTGAAAAAGACTCAGACATGAGCAAAAGAAATTGCAAGTTCAATATGCATAACACGTTGAATCTTTGCAGTGCTGACATATGAAGTATACATTATAATAGACATGAACAATCAGGAAAAGATCATTGAAAGACTGATAAAAGATAACATAAGACTTCATGAAGATCTGAAAGTTCTAAGAATAGTCTGATTCAAGAAGATAGCAGAGAGCAAGAAGATTCATTCATCGCTCATTGTAAAGATCACGATCAAAGCGATGATGAATCAACTAATGAACATAAGCATGCTGAACTCATATCAAGAATGTGCATGCAAGCTATTTGAAAAAAACTGTTGCATCACATAGTGTTTCAAATGTTATAAGTTTGATCACATGATTAAGTTCTGCAGAAAGAATCAGCGCTGTGAAAAGTGCGCAGACAAGCATCACATCAAGAAGTGCATGATGTCTTTAAATAAAAGATGTTGTGTTAACTGCAATGAAAATCATGAACTCTGAAGATGCATCTGTTTCAAGTGACAACAGCAGATGAAACAAACGTTCAAAATTTATAGAAACAGATCATTCAAAAACTTTGAAACATCTAAATACAATTATGCATTCTTCTCACTGTTTCTGAACTCTTTAGATTCAATAAACTCTTCAAATTCAATGAATTCTTTTAATTCAATAAACTTCTTGAACTCAGCAACAGTTATGTTGAAAACATGCAGTTAAATCATTGATGAATCAGCTTGACAGATAGTAGAGATTAAGAAAAGATGAGTTAATCTTTTCTCTTGCATGAATAGCAACTCAGATGAGACAACATTTGAGCAAATTCAGAAATGTTCAATCAGAAAGCAAGAAAGATTCTCAATGATTGAAAGCATACAAAGAGTTTTCTCATTGCAGAATCAACAACAGCTATGAATAACTTTATGATAAAACAATCTTTTCTACAAATTCTACAGTACAACATCAGAAAGTAATTAAGAATTCAAGAATCATTTTTAATTGATAGAAAAATTCATGAATTCAACATAGTAATTATATAGAAGCAAGATTACAACAATAATGATTCACAATCATTTAGCTCAGCACACAACTTCTTTCATTTAATGAAAAACTCATCATCTCAATCAAGAACATGCATATACATTAACAAACATTTAAAATTCAATCAATAAATAGTAAAAACAGCTGAGTCAGACATTTGTTTAATTAAAATATTAACTTGCAACGCAGATAATAAAACGCAAGCGCTAAAACTTCTAAACATTTACAATTCATGCTCATTGTTTACTACATTCATTTCTTATCTGAATGAATTATTCAAGAATGATTGTAAACAACTGATTATAAAAGATTTCAATCTACATCATTCTCATTGAGAGAAGCGAAAATGCTTCACTCATCATACAATAATTGATACTTTACTAAACATCATTACAAACGCAAGGCTGAAATTATTGCTGAAATCAGACACTATTACTTGCAAAGCTCATAATCAATTTATGATGATTGATTTAATCTTCAGCAGTGAGAAAATACAGTTCATGATATGCATGTTAGAATCATACCTAGAGCAAGTCATAGAGGTACAGATAAACGAAGAGTAAATCAGGTAAACGAGAATTCAAAGCTAAAGAGCGAGATCTATCGAGGTGCGAAGACTATATGTATAGAAGAAAGGGAAGCGCTAGGCTCGATAGAGCCTAGGCTCGCTTCGAGAACGCGCGTCTCAGTAAAAGGCTGAGCACGCTCGTAACATTACTTTCTCCCCTCAGTCAAGCAATGATCTCATTGCTTCAATCAGTTCTTTCTTGTTCGTTTCGTTATCGTTCTATTCAGACGTTTCAAGCTCATTTCATCAAGCGTTTCAAGCTCATTTCATCGAGCGTTTCAAGCTCATTTCATCAGGCGTTTCAAGTCTATTTCTTCTTGATATCTGACGCTATTGAAGCAGGCTCACTATCGATTCGTGCCTACTACACGCATGTAGTAGAGCTTGTTCTGTTCATACTGTCGAAATTTCTGAGTTCGACTTCTGATTCTAGAAATTTCTGGTTTCTATTCTGATGACGAGCTCAGTAAAGAGCTAGTCAAGAACAACGCGTTCGTGTTCTTCTGTTCTGATTCTATCGAAATTGCTGGTTTCGAATCAGAGTTCTACTGAAATTGCTGATTTCAGTTCTGATGACGAGCTCAGTAAAGAGGTCAACTGTTGTCTTCTGTTTCACGTCTACTACACGCGTGTAGCAGAGCTTCTGCTTTCGATCGTAGAGCTGCAAAAACCGGCTCAACTAGAAAGCGAATCACTGTCGTGTGATATGTACGAAGCTTTGAATAATGTTAGAATAATATCTAGAGCAAGTCATAGAGATACAGGTAAACGAAGAGTAAACCAGGTAAACGAGAATTCAAAGCTAAAGAGCGAGGTCTATCGAGGTGCGAAGGCTATATGTATAGAAGAAAGGGGAGCGCTAGGCCCGATAGAGCCTAGGCTCGCTTCGAGAACGCGCGTCTCAGTAGAAGACTGAGCACGCTCGTAACAATGCAAATGCAAAATATGAATCAATCTGCATCAGAGATTGAATCATCTTTCAATCATTACAAAGTTATGTTTACAAATAATTTCAGTGCAATTCTCAACTTGATGACTGTGAAAGAAAATGAATACAGAAGCATTGAATGTTTATCTGCAAATACATTTATTTTTGAAATGCTCTTTAAACAACAAGACTATGATGAATGACAAAGTGTGCAAGATTATCAGAATGTTACAGAAGATTATTGAAAAATCTACTCTTTTGACAAAATCATCAAATTAAGCAAAAGACTTTTGAAATCAAAGCTGCTTTGAAGTAGTAATGAAATCAAGATGACTGTGAATCATATGAAAAACACAAGATACATTAAAAGCATGAAATGAATATCTGAAGCATAATGATCATAAAAACAAGATCATTTGACAAATAAAATGCATACACTTCAGATCACAAATGCATGAACTGAGTGAAGCATTCAAATCAATATGATGTTTTGCAAAATGAGCTAGAATCGAAAATCAACTATCTAAAAAGCTTTCTCAGTTTTCATCACTGAAGCGAAGTGACATTGATCATATGATAACGACGTTCGAGAAAAAAATCGAAATACTGCGAGAAAAGTTCTTTTTCTCATCTTCTCAAGTGAATGTTAACAACATTGCAGAATCATTCATATTTCTGACAGTCTCATTCAATTCACGCATCACAGAAGATGAAGTGAAGCAGACAAAGCATCAAATGTTTCAGATATTTCAAACAAAGTGCTTTAAGTGAGTCTCACAGAACTGATCTCAGTATTAATGAATTTATTCAACGCATGCATAATACACAAGTATCATTCAAAGCAGTTCAAAAAGACTCAGACAATAGTATTATGCAAATTGAAGAAAAGCAATTATATTGATTCAAATACATATCAATTCATTGCTTTGCTTGATATCATGAGCAAAGCGCTGAAGTCGATCATGATCAAAAGACTGAGTGACATAGTTGAGACTCATTGCATGCTATCAAATGCTCAAATGAAAGTGAGATGCAAGCAATTCATGATCTCAACATTAGATTTATTGATAAATCAAGTTCTGTCAGAAACTAAGCTAGACTAAAGATACTATCAATATAAAAGACTGATATTATTATTACTTTGATAAAATCTAGGTACAAGACAATACATCAGATAATGTACAAGATGAAAGACAAAGAACGAAAGAAAAGAATGAAAGCTCGACTTTTATATACATGAATCAAACAGAATCAAGACTAGACAGTAGTTCTATTGACTTAAGATTGCAGAAGTTCACGCACATGACTGAGATAATTAAAACAGAATTGCTGAGACTAAATTAAAATGATGATGACTAGATTGATGACTTGATTCATTGAACTGCAAAACAGATTCAATGAATCAAGATTATTTAAGATATCAACGATTTATGTTCTAAATCAAGTTGATGATCTGACATCATGACAAGTTCACACAGTGTGAGACTGTGAAATCAAATATGTGATCTTCATGCTAAGCTTAAACGTCGTTGAAATGTTTAATTAAGTCTCACACATCAGACTTCTACATATGCTGAAAATAAAAAGAATGTTAAACTATATAATTGAATGATCATGCAGCTTTCTAAATAATTGAAAAACATTGCTTATATTCAATGAATAAATGAGCAACATGCGCAAGATAAACGCAGACATATTGCAGAGATTTCTCATTTCATTGATTCTTTTTCTATTCTTCAACGCAAGTTTAATCAAAAAATGCAAAGCATTGAGAATTAAAATTGAAGTGTTTGACTTCATAAATGATATTAACATTTTAGTCTACAACAGATTCACTGAAGAAATTTGTAAAACATTGAGCAAAGCATATGATGTCTGCATGAAATGAGCTTGCATTCATGACACAACGTTTGCATTAGAAAAATATGAGCTTACACATTTCATTAGAAAATCGAAGAGATTTAACATGATAACTAGCATATAAATAAAAGACTCAGTTATTAAATTAAAATCAGATGTATAAGTTTTAAAGATGCAACTGAACATGAAACTGTGATGAGACGTGCATCTTTGATAAATAAAGATGAATCACGTCATAAGAATGCAGACACTTAATTGTCTCAAAGTCTTTACATAAGAAGTTATCTTCACAAAAGCAAGACAAGTATACTCAGCAGTAGTAAGATCAGAAATTGCATTTGAAGCATTAATTTGACATCAACATGACAAGAAAGATGAACTGTTGAGCAAAGAATGCAGATTAAAAACACTTCAGAATCAGACTCTGCATCATGTAGCAGAAGTGTTCAAAAGAGTAAGCATTGAAACTTTAAAAATGAAAACATACATAAGTTTGCTACATGTTCATTTGAACATGTTATAAGACAAGATCATGCTACACAGTTGAATTGATGATTGAACACAGAAGATCAGACAAGCATGCAAACTAATACATGCTCATCTGATGAAAGTTAATTGCATCATTTCTTGCTTACTCATCATCAAGAAAATAGTACTTCTAAATGTTTTCATTCAAAAAGATGCAAAGTTACAGTCAAGATGTAAACAATGCATCTTCTTCTTCACAATGATTTCAACAAGCAATAGCATCATAATAGCGCAGTATCACAAAGATCAATGAAATCAATAATAAAAAAAGTATAGAGAATGTGTTGCAAACATTAACACAATTTCAGCACAAAGATTACATCTGAGCAATAAGATGATAAAGATGCGTGATGATCTTCAAAAAGCGAAAAGTATTCTTGCAATGCATATCAGAATTGAACACATAAATTTGAATGTTTATCTGCACTTTAAAAACGTTTCAGACATGAATAGCTTGCGATGTGACTGCAAATAAAGTCATCAGACAATGAAGCATGTACTCATGCATTGCTTGAACTGATTGCATCTGCAATCAAGAATGTTACAAGATGCTGACTTTTTAAACTATCAAATAATCATCATCATCACGAAGAATTTCAAAGCAGTAGCAAAGATGATGATGAAAATGAAGCTCTTGAAGCAATTTAAAGTGATTAGAACACTTGTTCTTTAACATGCAATCAACATGAACAAATTTGATACATAGTCTCAAAACTCACTGTTTCAACTGCGTGAAGCAGTTGTATAAACTGCGAGTGATTTTCTACTTCAGAAAGTTTTGTTCACTCGATACAAATAGCATAAAGTTTCTCATGAATTGATTTAATCAATGTCACAAAAGTGTATGAATTTATTATTATTATTATCAATAATTCATCAATTGATAATTAATCAATCATTTTATTCATTTTAATGAGTTTTCAAGTTCTCAATGTTCATTTGTTGATCAATGTTATATTAATCATTGATTAATAATAAATTAATAGAATGAGATTATATCTGAGAAGAAATTTTGATGATATGTCAATGATAAGCGCAACATATGTGAAGATATTATAAGTAAATTCATGATTAATCGCTTATTGATAATGAATTGATCAATTATTATTTGTTGATCAATTATTGATTAATTATCAATAGAATAATAGAATTGATGTGATATATTTTAGAAGATTATTTTAGATGCTGTTTTCTATGATTTTAGATTACATTATCAGTAGCGCAGAAAAGCGAAATTATGCGCATGATTATCTGATCATGCTTGAACACTTTGCATGATTCATTGAGCTTTAGTGTTGATCTGTCGAGTTGTACTCTCTCATAGTTCTTCGTCATGACTTTCTATCATAGCTTTCTACAATAGCTTTCTATCAAAGCTTTCTATCAAACGATCTTCATGTTCTTCTTCATATTTCTCTTCATGTTCTTCTTCATGTTCTTCTTCATTTTTCTCTTCATGTTTTTCTTTATAACTTTCTATCAAAAAGATAATGCAAAAAGATAATGCAAAGACGAAAAATCGGAAAGATTTCTATATTTAGCTCTCTTGACGTCATATTCAATTGCTTGACGAGTCAAGTCGAGAACTTGAATCGAGTATTGATTTAAAGTCAATATCAGATCGAATCAGAATGTTGAAATCGAGTATTCAAGTTGAGTCAGAAGATTGATATCAAAACTCAATTCAACGATCAGTCTAATAAAAGTGATTCAAATGACTGAATTATTTATAATAAATGATGATGTAATAAATCAATTTGAATGTTCAATAATTCAAACTTTATTCAGTACTATCTTCAAATCAAAAGAAATTAAGTCAGTATGCTTTCATGCAGATTGAATGATAAATTCTTTGAAGACTTTGATTCAAAACTCGTTGAATGCAGTTAAAAATTCAACTTTTGAAAAGATTTCATCATTCATTTGAACAGCTCGATTAATCATCTTTGAATGTCAATGCTTTAATGACTGAAATACATACACATTTAGCGATTGAAGCAGATAAGTAGTATGCAAAGATAAGCTGAAGAATATGATCTTGTGATTCTCACAGTAGAATAGAAATTCGCTTGTATGATGAGATTCATAATCATTCATCACAAGCAATCTTTAAGCTTTCTTTTGATGTTTTTGATTAAAGCAATTGAAGTGCTTCAATCATCAAAGAAAAATTCAGTCATTTGAATAGTCTGTATCAAAGATAGTGATTAGCACGTCATCATCAACTGTAGACTGATCGCGTCGAATTGAATTATTGAGGTTGAGTCAAGTTCTTGACTCATCAAAACTTGATTTGAATCAGAATTCTTGACTTAAGTATTTGAGTTGAATCAAAATGTTTGACTTAAGTATTTAAGTCAAATCAGAGAATTGAAATTGAGTATCAATTTGAAATTCTCGACTTGATTCATCAAGACATGAAGCGAAGTACTATTAATATTTATTTGAATATCTGATAATGCAACAAAATAATGCAATTGATGAAAGAAAATTCATGCTTGTTCATTTACTACTGCTAATCTGAGATAATTATTATCTCAGAATTCTTCTTCTTTTCATTCTTCTCATTCTTTGTGAGTAGCTAAAGAATTGCTCGACTTCACTAAAGAGTGCGCGCGTAGATAATAGAATCAAATTTGATAAATAACTTAGTAAAACTAATAATATGAGAAATTAACATTAAGCTACGAAGTACAGAAGTGAATCATTCTTTATATAACTAAAAGATCTGATTAAAGCATTATTGATGAATCAAATGAGAATCTACAAGATTGCATGCAACTTATGCAGAAATTCTTAAGAATCAACAGTAGCATTGAAGAATGTCATTCTCTGATGAAATTCTGATTCTTGTAGATCTAGAATCAAACATCTTCAAAAATCAATGATGATCTTTGCAATTTATGTAAGTCTTTAAAGAATCGACAGTAGCATCAAAGAATGTCATTCTTTGATGAAATTCTGATTCTCATAAGTTTAGATTCTGATGTTCTCTGCAATTTATGTAGAGTTTCTAAAAAGTTGATAATAATATTCATGTTTATTCTCTGATGAACTCTGATTCTTATAAATCTAGATTCTGACAATTATTTTCTTTTTTAATAACAACATTCTCATTGTTGAATTGTGATTGATTGCAAGCAGAGAGACAATGACATCATGCAACGCATGACATCAGAACTCATTGTGTATCATTGTGTTCTTAAAATTCTCTTTTAATAGCGTGTGTGCATTGTTTTATTCTTCAAATCACAAGCATTGAATCTTTAAAGAATTGACAGTAACATTCATGTTTATTCTTTGATTCTCATAAATTTAGATTCTGATGATAGCATATTTTTTAACTTCTGATTTTCATAAATGTAGATTGAGCATTCTCTGCAACTTATGTAAAGTCTTTAAACAGTCAGCAGTAGCATTCATATTTATTCTCTGATTTTCATAAATCTGAATTCTGATAATTATTTCATTGTTTCATTATATTTCAACTGTTGCTTTGCAGATGTTTTAATGATCTCAACTCTTTCTTTCATTAGCATATGCACGTCAGTTAAACTTAAATTCTCATGATGACAATTGTAGCAAGAGTTGAGATTTACTCAATTTGAAGTTTTTTCTTCTATAAATGATACTTGATAGTAGAAGTAGACAATGAGCAGAAGATAGTATCAGATAGTAGAAATAAACAATGAACAGAAGAATGATGCTTCTGTTGTTTGTTTTGACTAGCGCAAGAATGATGATCATTGATGTTTATGTTTATTTGTTGTGAAGTAATAAATTTTTATCAATTCATCTCTTTTATTTTCTGCGTGATCTTCAGGTTTCTTTCTTCTTCAACTTTTATTCTTGCATTCAATCTTCATTTCATTATTTTACTTGATTTTTTATTCATTCTGTAGAGTAGTTCTATGCAATTTCTTTAAGTATCATGATCATAGTGAATATGAATCAACTTCTTGATTTAATGATGATGAGCTGATGATATCTTGAATGAAGATGAAGAAGTTTAAAAGAAGTGAATAATACAATTCTTCATCATATCTTTCTTTTAAAACATGAAATGTGTTTGCATGTCATCTGTCTTTATCTTGCATCAGCGCGCTCATTGTGTCTGCTGCTTACATTTAATTTTCTCATTCTTATGTCATTTTTGATCAGAGATCTGTCTTTTTTTCTCTTTACATAAGAAATCTTACATCATTAACTCAGCATCATAAAACAGCTCTGAATGTGTATAGCAAGAAAATTGCAATACAACTTTTGAATAAATGTAAAAAGTGTACAGAAAGAAATGTAAACTGCATAAAAATAAAGTTTTCTATTGAAAAGAATTTCAAGAAATGCACATTATGCATTGTTATTGAAGCAAATTGCAAGTATGAGTCGTAAGTATAATTTTAAGTAACTTTCAGATGTGAAAATTTGATGATTAATTGATGTTTTTAGAACGTTTGAGAATAAAATGTTCAAGAAGAATTCTGCGTTTAGTCTCATCAGCTCTTTATTTTCATTATCTTGTTTAAATTCAAGTTCTTCTTTTTTTCATTCTTGTTTAAATTTTTTTCAGCTCATTGTTGCATCTGATTCTGAATTTGTAATTGAAAGAATGATAATCATCTTTTGCAATTCTTCTTTCAATTTGACTCAGAATTAGATATTTCTTCAATTTGAAGAATATGTAAAACAAAAGCTGCATTTTTTAAGTTTTGATATTGAAATTAATAAAAATAATATCAATGATATGAAAAAAAATGTAAAAGATGTCATTATTAATTGTAGAAAAATATGAGAATTAATCACAATATAAAAGATTCAAATCAATGATTTCTTATGTTGAATTATGAAGCAGAATAGAATTATTGAAGAGTTGAAGAAACAGATTGAAAAGTTTGTTTCTTTTCAATTCTCACTCATCACTGTGATTCAAAATACTTTGATGATTCTTATGAGTTATGAAGCGAAAGAAACATGTTCTTCTATGATGTCATCTTTATTCTTATCTTCTTTGCTTTCATTCTTGTCTTCTTTGTTCTTTTATATCTTTCTGTCTTCATTCTCATCTGATTCATTTCTGTTGATGACTTTTTCTTTCTTCTCATCTTTGATGTTGATCATGCAATTTATCATTGAAGAAATGAAGAATACAATGAGCTTTGATATGAACTTTTTATTTCATTCATTCTATTAATATGATAGCTTGTGCATGTTTTGTGCAGTTTGATTAATAGATGTAAAAGTTTACTATCATCAATTTTTGAATTTCAAAGAAAGCAAAAGCTGAATGATACATTTATCATATGAAACTTGTGAATTATTCATGTATTGATTTATGCATCTGTTAATAACTTTTTAGACTGTTGAGATGAATATTGATGAGAATGAATGAACGAGAGAGTCTTATTGAGTTTTTTTTTTGTTAATAATAATTAAATAATTATCAATCTTTTTACTTCATTTTATGCATACTTCAAATCTTTCATAATGATGTTAACAGCTTGCTTTTAAACTTGATGAAATGTTTGCAATGAAAGAATCTTAATAAAATCTTGCAGTTATCAAGATAATCTGATGATTCTCAGATATTTTCTGAAGCTTCAAAGTTCTTTTAGTTAAACAGATATTGCAACTGATCATTCTGCATGCAATTATTCAGTATGTCATCAATCTTTCAGCTATCATGTATTTCTTTCTCTAGCTCAAGATTCTTTATCAGCAATTTATTCAATTTTTTTTTTCTTAAGCAGAAAGATTTCAGCAGATTGACATTGAATATTGAATGTATACACATCTTTGAAGACAGTTTCAGATGATAGATTTGTCTGCTCAGACACTTCAGAATTTTATACAATTCATATTTTTTAACTTCAAGTTTCTTGAAAAACTTCTTGATTCAAATGTTCTTGATGTTCAATCACATCAACTGATTAACAAAATATGTTTTAACAAAGTATCTTTTATCATGCTGAATCACGTAGTTGATATTTATCTTTGCTAGTTTGTAATAAAGATTTTCATGCAGTCTTTTCATTTTTATTATGTAGTTCATGATTGATTTTGATTTTTTTTGAGTGATTCTTGATGCTGAACTTCATTCTTGAGTATTTTTTTATGATTGCAAAAAATGATGTTATTGATGTTGCAATGTAAATGCTGTTATTGTAGAAGAACTCGATCATGACAAGAAGATGAATTCAATCATTCTGAACATCATTGCAGTATGCTTGAAAATAAGTCTTAAGAATTTGATTTTGTCTTTCAATTTGATTATCAATGCAAAAATGAAATAAAATGCTAAGTTTTCACTTGATCAAAAGATGATAGCACAGCAACGTTCAAAAGTGCAATGTAAATATGAAGTTTTTGTCAGAAATTATATCATCAAAAATCTTATGATATCAAACTACTTTGTCAAGAAAGAGATCAATCAGATTGAAAACAATCATTGTTTTTCAAGTAGAAATGTAATGCATCATCTTGAAAAAATGATCAACTACAATCATGATGCTGTTGTAAAAGACATCTGAGATGTTTATGCTGTCAAAAAGATCAATGATGAAGTTTATTATGATGCTTTTTCATATTTTTCAAGAAATAAACAAATTATTCAGAAGTTCTCAGATTCTGTGATGTAATGTCTTATGTTACTGACATGATTTACAAATCTTGCAGTATTTCTTAATGTTTTTATTTGTAAATGATCAGTTGAAAATTCATCAAACAAGCTTTAAACATTTTTGAAAGTCAAGATGTTCTGCAAGAAAGTTATCATGATGTCATTTTATAACTTCTGTTCTAAATTCATTTTATGCAGAAATGTAAATGAATTCTTGAAATATCATGATATCATCTATGATTTTCTTCAATCAGTTGATCATAAAGATGCTGAAGTCAATCTCAGTATCATGCGTGCTTGAACTTTTCTTTTTCATTAATTTTCATACTGTGATAATGAAATAATTCACTTTCTGCTGTTTGCAGATCAGTTGAATCAGATTCTTGAAAAATTAGCTTGCAAAGTCAACAAAGCTTAAAATCATAATGTCATTTTATATCAATTTTGAATTGAAGCATTTATGAATTCTTGCGCTCTTCAAGACTGCATCATCTGTCTCATTTAACTTATTCTGAATTGCAATTGAACAACTTTCTGATGCATTCATCTTCTTTCTTCTGATTAAAGCTTTTCTTTCTTCAGCAAAATGATACATAATTGAACTTTCACTCTGACTCATGATCAAATCTTCATTTTCTTCAGCAGAACAACACATAATTGAACTCATTCACTGATTCATGATCAAATCTTCACTCTCTTTAACAGAACAACACATAGTTGAATTCATTCATTGATTCATGATCAAATCTTCACTTTCATCAACAGAATAATATATAATTGAATCTTTGCTCTGACTTATGATCAAATCTTCATTCTCTTCAGCAGAACGACACATAGTTGAACTCTTGCTCTGATTCATGATCAAATCTTCATTCTTTTTAGCAGAGAAATATGCTCTTCCGCATTTTCATTTCATTTGAATGATGTTTCTCTCAGTTTCAGCAACAGTGATAAATGTTAACTTGATGTTCTCATGAAAACAGATGTTCTTTTTAATCTCAATAACAGTAATGAATGTTGACTCAATATTCTTACGAAGACAGATGTTTTTCTGATGAGAAATAATAATATTTTAAAATCATCATTAAGACTTTTCATCAGCAGTTGAGAATTTCTTCAAAGTTTGAACTTCTTTGATTTTTCTTGCAAACGCTGATAAATTAATGATCTTCTGAAATGATTTGATGATTATTTTCTTATGATTCTTGATGCTCAGAATCTTGAACTGTTGAATGAAGATGACAAAAGTTAACATTGATTGACTCAAGAAATTTTTGAAAAGTTCTTTTATATATGTTAAATCATGATTGAATTTTCTCTCATCTACATTGAAATATTTTTCATAGTCAAATCTTCTTGATGAATCATTAATGAAATTGTTCACTTTCTTTTGATAGAAAATCTTGAAGTTGTATGCAATAAGCTTGTTGATTTACTTTATTTATCTGTGAGAAAGCTTGATTGTTATCATAAAGTATCAAAGATTTGCATGATTATTGATTACATTTATTTGATGTCAAGCTTCTTCTAAATAATGTCTTCAATGATTCATGCTTTCGATGATCATTAACATTTTCTGATCATGTGCATCATAGTTTCATTCAATTGATTATCACTTTCTCGATCAGATGATTATTGAATGTCAATGTAGATTCTTGAGTGTAATTTTTGTTTATTGAAACATCATCATTTCTTTTGCAAATTCAGAGACATTCATCTTCAGTTTTATGACTTTTGCAAAATTGAAGTGCTGAAAAACAACATTTTAAGCAAAGATAATTTTCAGCTTTTAAAAGACATTTTGAACATTATCAATGAATTCAATTTGCTTCATCTGATTTCTGAAAATGCATTTCTTCTTTGCATTAGAAAAGAAATCTGTTTTGAGATGATTAATCAAGAATGAGATTATATTTGAATAATTCTTTATGAATTAATGATAGAAGTTGACAAAGTCAAGAAACATTTGAATTTCTTTCATCATTTTCAATTGTGATTAATCTTGAATGATTTGCATTCAATTCTTCTTCATTGAAATTTCTTTTTTTCCACTTTATATTCTAGAAAGAATAGTTTCTTCTTGAAGAATTCACATTTGAAGAGCTTGATGTACAGCTTTAAAATCTGCAGTTTTTCAAGAATTTATTGTACATGTTGAACATGCTTCTTGCAAGTTTTGCTGAATATCAAAATGTCATTCAGATAGATGAAACAGATGATGTCAAGAAATTTGAACATAATCTGATTCATATAAATCTGAAAGAAAGTTGATGCATTGATGAGATTAAAGAACATCATGAGATACTTATATAAATCAAATCTTGTATGAAATGTTGTTTTTCATTCATCTTCTTTCTATATACAAAGTTTGTTGAACACATTCTTGATATCAAGCTTAATAAAGAACTTGATGTCTGCAAGATGATTTAAAGCTTTATTGATCAGCAAAAGAGAACATCTATTTTTAAGAATGATGATGTTGAGTTTTTGATAATTAATGCATGATCATAATGTTTCATTTTTTTTGAATGTAAAAAGCATAAACATTTCAACTGAGAAAATAAAGTATTATATCATGTTTGCTTAAAGTTGTTTCTTGATATAAGACTTCTGTGTAATAAGTTCAACTGCAAAAAGATTGTACAAGAGATTTCAAGAAATGATATGTTCTTTCTTGATGTAAATGACGTGATCATGAAAATCATGAGTTGAAAGAATCTTAGTCTTTTGAGTGAAGAGATTCATGAAATTCTTGAACTCTTTCAGAACAATTAAAGAATTCTCAATTATGATATTTTCATGCTGTGCAAATCAAGAATTCTTCTTTGTCATTGAAAGACTTAGAGAATCATACAGAGTATTTAAAAGTGAGTGAACATATATTCTCATATGCTGTTGTTCAAAATCTTAAAGTGATTAATCATTCAAATCTTCTCATTTCTTCTGATGATTACATTTGCAAAGAAACTTGAATGTGACTTTTTTCACAAAGTTTGACTTATGAATATTGCATGCAAAGAGACTTGATGCAAGTCTTGCTTAATGAAATGTTTTATAACATGAATTTGAAATTGACTTTCGATGAAATTTTCTTTTTCTTTCATTCTGAGCATACAAAATTCTTCATTGTAAACATCAATGAACAAATTCATGAATAAAATTATATTTTTCAAAGAATGAAAGATTTAACATGAGATCTTCAAGAGTGTATTCAGCAATGATAAAAGTTTTCAGAATATATGAATCATTATCATTGAAGTTCTGAATGATCAGATTAAGCATTATTGTTTCATGCAATTGCATTGATTTATCATTGAAGAAGATTTCTTTGAATTTTCATGAATGAATATTCTTGATCTTATTTAAATGTTTCATGAGACTGTGATGAACTATGTTCAACATACATTTCATATTCATCATAATTTAAGTTTCAATAAAACTAGAACAACTTGACTTGATCTTGATTCTGAGAATAAACAATGTCATCAACGAGTTCAAATTTTCTGACATCATCAACGCATTCAGTTTAACAGACAGTTGATTGATTGAATTGACTCACTGAATTTTATACTTTGCAATTGCTTTCATTGCTTTAACAGTCAATAAATGAAAGAAATTTATTGAATTAAATCTTTTTTTAAAACATCAACAATTGAAATATTGTTTGAAACAGAGAAAACTT
>JAABUO010000448.1_pt1 | contig 82753 bp, 80 predicted proteins | sample 5559291 | NCBI WGS metagenome assembly JAABUO01 (sample SAMN10711878, study PRJNA513372) | rock metagenome | isolation source: Antarctica rocks | place: Antarctica: Victoria Land, Finger Mt sud
CTTTTTAATTGTTCTCGGCTCGTAGACGAGAGGAAGGACTAGTAGCGGCTGCTGCCGCCGCCGGAGCCGCCGGAGCGTCCGCCGCCACCGCCGCCGCCGTAACCACCGCCGCCGCCGCTGCTGCGTCCACCACCACCGCCGCCGTAGGAACCGCCTCCGCCGCCGGAGCCGCCACGGCTGCCGCCACCGCCGCCGCCTCCACCTTCACGCGGGCGGGACTCGTTGACGACAAGCGCCCGGCCGCCGACATTGCGGCCATTAATGGCAGCGATGGCCTGCTGCGCTTCGTCTTCGGTCGCCATTTCGACGAACCCAAAGCCGCGAGCTTCGCCGGTGTAGCGGTCGGTGACGACCTGGGCGGATGCGACGTTGCCGGCTTCGGAGAACAGCTCATGGAGCTGCTGGTCGGTGGTCTGATAGCTCAGATTACCGACATAGAGTTTGGTTGCCATAATAGGGAATGTCTCCTTTCGAGTAAAGCCCCAATTCGCAAAGAGTGAGGCCTGAACTGGAAACGAAGACACGACGGAAACGAGCCGAAGGAGCCGGGGAATCGCAGAGGAAGGCATCAAACCGATGCAAAGCAGGAAGATTGCCGGGGGAAACCCGGTGCGACCTTAGTATACCCGAATTTGCAAATAATCATCATATTCGCAGATAATTTATTTTCGGTGCCAGCCTGTCACAGTGGAGCGGAAAACTGCCGCGTCGCGTGATGCGGCAGTTTTTGTTCTAGTTCAGCCGCAATACGGTCGTCCTTCGGATAAAGAACACCGACAGGTTATGCCACTGTCTTTTCCATGTTGTGCGTCGCCGGGTTGTCTTCGCGCGGTCCTAAATCCGTCCATCCGCATCTTAAATAAAAACGCACGGCTCGTTCGTTGAAGGCCGTCACACTCAGGCGAGCCGTCTTGTACCCGCGCCGCCGAAAGCGCCGCGCCACGAATGCATCCATCTCTGCCGCGACGCCGGTTCCGCGCCACTGCGGCGCGACATAAAAGAAACTGAGATAGCCAATCGCCGGGTCAACAAACGTCCCAAAGTTGATCTGACCGACAACCTCTTCCCCCTGCCAAACATGCAGGCAGCTTTCAGGGTCATCCGCCAGCTTCACCGCAATGCGGTCAAGGAAGCGCTGCGGCGTTTGCCCTTCTTCGGAGAAGCCGTCCAGCGTCCCATAGCTGCAAAGATGCGTGTCCGCGATGAACTGAAGGCAGAGGTCTGTGTGCTGCTCCAAGTTGATGGGCTTAAATGTCAGAGTAGGGCTGCTCATGGTGCAAGGACTTTATCTGATTTCACAAGACAAAAACCGGCACCTTGAGTGCCGGTTTCAACAAGGCTTCGTCAGCCAATGGCCTCAGTCAGCTCATTTACGCCACTGATATTGGGAGCTTTATGTTAACTTAACTTGGCACAACAAACGTCTGAAATTGTACATCGTGGTCTTTAAGGCTGCTGACGTACCAAGTCTCGCCTTCCGGGCCATAAAACAATTCGCCGTCAGGGTATTGATCGCCTGTTGCACCATACCAACTTCCCACCCATTGACCGGGGCCCAGTGAAGGTGAGTTGATATAATTGACGACAATCGCATACTGCGTTCCTGCTTCTTGCCGTATTGGGTCAGAAAAAGAGATAAGGCGGTCAGGAGAAGCAGTGCCATCCCGAACGACCGCCTCGCCTAATGTGACCGTACCTGGGTAACCATTCTTCACCTGCCGGATCGAAACGCGAAGCGGAAAAATCTCGAACACGATGCCAGAAACAAGGCTGGCATTGGACAAAATATGAAGTTTAACGCCCGAAAGGATACCTGTGACGCCTGCTCTGTACGTCTGTGCGATGAATGCCGCCCGCTCATTGATGTGACAACCCATGTTAGTCAGAGGCGTGAAAGACTGATCGAGAACTATTTCTTCATCAATTACCATGTTGCTGGTCTCCATTCGCGGGTAGTGTTGGACGGTTAATGAAACCCAATTCTTTGATGACGGCTTTGATTTCGATGCAGGCAAAGGTTAGCGCTGCTCGCCAGTTCTGATCCGAGCGATCCGGCTCGTAGGTTCCGGGCGTGAAGCCAATTAAATCTGTAGGCAAATGCAGATCAGGATCGTTGCGCGGCACAACGATAAAACAGCGCCGCTTGCCCAATCTGCCGATAAACAATCCTAATTCAAAAATCACGTTGTCACGCGCGACAGATACCTGCTGATTTCGTAGTTGTAAAACATCATCAGGCGAAAATACGAATACCGCAAAGTCAAAAGTTTCCAAAGCAGTAGTAAGGCTGTCCAGCGCTGTGTTAGATGGCGAAAAAATGCCGGCTGACCAGGGCGTAACTTCCGCGACATATTCAAGATTGTACAAGATGGCTTCTGCAATCTCCAAACTTTCAACGGAAGACCCTACGAAAAGCCGTGGTTTCTGATTTGCCATTAAGTTATTGTACCGCTCCTACTAACTCGTTCACGTCGCTGATACCGTTTTCTTCCAGATAGCGCTCTATGCCGGTCACAAGGTCTGTGGACGCGGTCGGATTAACGAACGTGGCGGTGCCGACGGCGACGGCGGTGGCTCCGGCTAATAAGAACTCGATGGCGTCGGTGGCGGACATGATGCCGCCCATGCCGATCAAGGGGACATTCGGCAGGGCGCGGTGGACCTGCCAGACGCAGCGCAGGGCGATGGGCTTGACGGCAGGGCCGCTCAGGCCGCCGGTAATGTTAGCCAATCGGAACTTGCGCTTTTTGATGTCAATGGCCGTGCCGAGCAGGGTGTTGATGAGAGACAGCGCATCCGAGCCGGCGTCCACGGCGGCGCGGGCGATGGGAACCATGTCGGTGACGTTTGGCGAGAGCTTGGTGATAAGTGTCAGATCGGTGACTTTGCGGACGGCGCTAATCAGCTCGGCGGTCAGGTCCGGGTTGACGGCGAAATCGCAGCCGTGCTTGACGTTCGGGCAGGAAATATTGATTTCGAGCGCGTGTACGCCCCCGGCGGCAGACAGCTTTTCGGCCAGCAGCACGTAATCGCCAACCTCGTAGCCGACCAAGTTGACGACAATGGGAACGTCATACTGGCGCAAAAACGGCAGCTTCTCGGCAATGAAGTTGTCCACGCCGCTGTTTTGCAGGCCGATGGCGTTGAGTAGGCCCGAAGGGGTCTCGACGATGCGCGGCGTGGCGTTGCCGAGACGCGGTTCCAAAGATGTGCTTTTAACGACGACCGCGCCAAGCTGATTTAAATCTACAATGCCGGCCATTTCCGGGCCGAAGCCGAACGTGCCGGAGCCGGTCATCACGGGATTGCGGAGCGTCAGTGCACCGATCTTGACGGACGTATTTACCATGCGACCTCCGAGGCTTCAAAGACCGGGCCGTCTACGCAGCAGCGGACGCGGCGGCCATCGGCCAGATCTAAAACGCAGCCCATGCAGACGCCAATGCCGCAGGGCATGGACACTTCCACCGAGAGCTGACACGGAACCGAGGCCGATTGGCACAGGTCGCCGACAGCCCGCATCATGGGGGTCGGGCCGCAGCAGTAGACTGTCACGGGTTTTCCTTCGCGCTCGGCCAGCAGCGGGGCCAGCGCGTCCGTCACCTTCCCGTGCGTTCCGTGCGAGCCGTCTTCCGTTGCCGTCCGCGCATCCACGCCCGATGCTTTCAGCTCCATCTCGCACAGCAGCAGGTCTTTGCGCCGTGCGCCAATCACAAACACCATATCCGGGTTTGTGTGTGTTTGCTGAATCTCGCGGGACAAAAAGACAAGAGGAGGGACGCCGTAGCCGCCGCCGACCAGAAGATGGGCCGCGCCGGGGCGCGTGTCGGGCTGGAAGACGTGGCCTCCAAGCGGTCCGACCAAGTCCAGCGTGTCGCCGGGACGCTTGCGGGCCATGCCGGATGTTGTCGGGCCGCCGACAGAGTACAGCAGGCTGATCTGCCCGAGTTCCCGGTCTACGGTGTAGACGCTGAACGGCTTGCGGAGCAGCGGGTCGAAGCGCTCGGCGGTCAGCACGTTGACAAAGTGGCCCGGCTGGGCCGACGCGGCTAAAGCCGGAGCCTCGCAGACGACGACTTTATGACCGGGGATGAGATCGTCATTAGCGAGTATGGGGGCAAAAACTTGTTGGGGCATAGAGTTTGGCTTCTAAATGAGACTTTGGAAGCTATTATACCCGTATGCAGGCGTGGGAATGAAGTTCTACGCTGTGGGGCGCAGACGCCCACCGTCCACCTTCGTGGACGAAGATTAGGACAGCAACGTAGGGGCAGGTCTCCGTGCCTGCCCTCTTATTCTGCTTATTCTGCCCTCTTATTCTGCCCTCTTATTCTGCTCTTTTGTTCTTACTGCGTTTGCTCAAGCTGGGAAGCCGCGTCTTTGTCTAGGTACAGATCGGCATTCGGGTGAGTACGCACCCACGACGCCGGGACACGCCCCGTGACTTCCCCCGCCCAGGCCGCCCGCACGATCTCCGCTTTGGCCGCGCCGCTTGCCATTAAAACAATCTTCCGCGCTTCCAAAATCGTGCCGATGCCCAGCGACACGGCCTGCTGCGGGACAGCGCTCAAACTGCCGAACGAGGCGGCCGCGTCTTCGCGCGTCTGCGGGGCAAGCGAAACCAGCCGTGTGCGCGAGTCCGGCAGGCTGCCCGGCTCGTTGAAGCCGATATGCCCGGTGCGTCCGATGCCGAGTAACTGCAAGTCAATGCCGCCGGCGTCTTTGATTTGGGCTTCGTACTCCCGGCAGGATTGGGCGACCTGCGCCGGACTTCCCGCGCGTCCGTCCGGCACAAACCAGCGGCGGCAGTTGATGTGCCGAAACAGATGCTCCTGCATGAACACAGAGTAGGAGTGCGGCGACGTAGGGAACATCGGGTAATACTCGTCCAAATTGAAGCAGGTAACGTCCGAGAAGTTCAGCTCGCCGTTCCGGTAGCGCTGGACCAGGCTTTTGTAAACTCCCAGCGGCGTTGACCCGGTCGCAAGGCCCAGAGCGGCATTGGGCTTGGTCTGCACTTGGGCGCTGATTTGGCCCGCGACGCGCTCGCACAAGTGCGCGTAATCCGGTGCGACGATTACTTTGGGGATCTGCATTCTTGTCACTGCCCGGTCGCCAGCGGCCCCCGCGCGGCGCTCACGGCTTGCAGCAGGGCGTCTTTTTGGCCTGCCGGCTGGCTGTCCCGGTAGCCGCCGCCAAGCTCCCAGATAATCACGCCGCCGAGACCGTGCGTCCGGGCATACAGCACCTTCTCGCGGGCCAGCCGGGCGTCGTCAAAAGAAACAAACTTCCGAGCGGGGTCCGTGTCTGTGCCAACGCGAAAATAGGGGGCATGGGCCACGGCGTCCCAGTGGTACGCGCCGGGCTTGTCGTACCGGTCCAAGATCGCGCTGTAAGCCAGCTTATCCATAGTCACTCCCTGAATTGGCTGAGTGGGACCGTTCGCGCCGTTCCAAACGCAGCCGTAGAACGCGATGCCAATGCCAAGTTTGGCTTTAGGAACACCCGCCGCCAGGTACTCGCCGACTTTCTCGTCCACGGAGGGGTAAGGCCGGGCTGCCGTCAGAAGCGTTTTGCCTTCGCCGTACAAAGGCCCATTGTACCACGTCTTCCAGCCCTCCCACGGTCCGCTGAGATCATACGTCTGGATATTGATCTGGTCAAAGTCATCCTGAAGCTGGGCGGCAATCTTCGCCTGGTCGCCCGACGCCGGGAAGGTCAGCAACCACTTGGGATTGACCGCCTTCATGGCCGCACGAAGCTCTCGGACAAACAAAACAAGAGGCGGTTCGTCCGCCGGCAGGATCGGCTCCATGTCCACATCAATGCCATCATAGCCGCGCTCTTTGATAAACGCGATCAAGTTCTGAATGAAGACGCCGCGCACCGGGCCGGCAATCGCGGCGCGGATGGCCGGGCCGCTTTCCGCGCCCCCCAGGCACACCAGGACTTTGTCGCCGGCTTTGTGGGCGCGGGGCACCACGTCCGCCGACTGCGCGGGCGTGATGGCGTTCACGCTGCCATGCACCGAGTCTTCAATCGTGCCGTCGGCGCGGGGCGTAATGCTGAAGTGGACCAGGTGCGTGATGGCCGAAAAGTCAATCTTATCCGGCGACATGCCGCCGGCCTGCTCCCAGACCGGGTAATACGCCGTCACCCAGGGCGCCGGCTCCGCCGCCCTCGCCGCATGTGGAGGGACTGCTCCGGCAAGCGCCGCAGACACTAAAATTGCGGCCAGTAACCGCGTGAGATTCAGTGGTTTCATGCTTATCGAAAACGCAGGCGGTGCGGCGGGCGTTCCCGCACAAGTCACCGGCAAATCGCAAAAGTAATTCTGCCGATAATCCTGCCAATCTTGAGAGCGGCTTGACAATTGGGCTGTCTGCCGGTACATTGCAGTCCTATACTAATTGCAGCCCATGAGAAAGAAGCCTCGTTTATGCCGATACCGATTAGCCCTGAAGTCACGCAGGGGCCGCTCATTTCTCGGATTGACCGCACCCTCTCCCGTTTGCCCAAACTTGTTTACCGTCCGCTTTCCGACTTGACTGCCGAAGCCTGGGTCACGCCGGAGCCGGTGCCGTTTGCGGGGCGTGAAAGCGGCACGCATCAAACACCCAAAATCGGTGATACTTGGGGCAAGCTGTGGGACTGCGCCTGGTTCCACTTCACCGGCACCGTGCCTAGCGAAGCGGCCAGCGAAAACGTCGTGCTGCTTTTAGACATCAACGGTGAAGGCCTAGTAGTAGACGCCGATGGGAACCCGGTGCAGGGGCTGACCGGAGTGCGCTCCGGCTTTGATTATTCGCTGGGCCGGCCCGGCAAGCGCGTCCTGCCGTTTGCAAGCCCTGCCGCCGGCGGCGAAACTGTAGACGTCTGGGTAGACGCCGGCAACAATGACTTGTTCGGCGGCTTGCCGGGCGGCGGCGCACTTGCGGAAGCGTCCGTGGCCGTGCGCCGGGACGACATTCAGGCGCTTTGCTTTGACTTTGAGGTTCTGCGCGAGCTTTTGGAGTACCTGCCGCGCACCAAAGCACGCGCCGCCCGTGTGCTTTCGGCGCTCTACGACGCCGCTGTGATGCTGCCGCAGCACGGCACGCCGACGCCTGAAGAAGTCGCGGCGGCCCGCGCTGTCCTCGCCCCGGAGCTGGCCCGGCGCGGCGGCGATCCGGCGCTGACCGTCAGCGCCCTCGGCCACGCCCACATAGATTTAGCCTGGCTCTGGCCTATTCGGGAAACGATCCGCAAAGGGGCGCGGACATTTGCGACGGCCCTGCGGATGATGGAGCGCTACCCGGACTATGTGTTCGGAGCCAGCCAGCCGCAGTTATACCAGTGGATGAAAGAGTTTTACCCAGACCTGTACGCCCAGGTCAAAGCGCGGGTGGCCGAAGGCCGCTGGGAAGTGCAGGGCGCGATGTGGGTGGAACCCGACGCCAATATCCCGTCAGGGGAGTCTTTGGTGCGCCAGATTCTGTACGGCAAGCGCTTCTTCCGAGGCGAGTTCGGCGTAGACGTGACTAATCTGTGGATGCCGGACGTGTTCGGCTACTCGGGCAGCCTGCCGCAAATCTTACGCGCTGCCGGGCTGACGACGTTTATGACCCAGAAGCTGTCCTGGAGCGAGGTCAACACGTTCCCGCATCACACGTTCCACTGGGAAGGCATTGACGGCAGCCGCGTCTTGGTTCACATGCCGCCGGAAGGCACCTACAATTCTTCCGCCGCGCCTCGCGCGATTGCCCGCGCCGAAGAAAACTTTTTAGACAAGGCCGTCTCCGACCGCGTCTTAATGCTGTTCGGCATCGGCGACGGCGGCGGCGGGCCGGGCGAGGAGCATTTGGAGCGTCTGGCGCGGGAGCGCGACTTGCAGGGGTTAGCGCCTGTCGTGCAGGAGCCGTCCAAAGTCTTTTTTGACCGCTTAGAGCTTGGTGCTGACAAGTATCCCGTCTGGTGCGGCGAGCTGTATTTGGAAAAGCACCAGGGAACGCTGACGACGCAGGGGCGCAGCAAGCGCTTCAACCGGAAATTAGAGTTTGCGCTGCGGGAGCTGGAGCTGGCGGCGTCCCGCGCCTGGCTGGCGTCGGGAGCGCCGTATCCCACGGACGCTTTAGACCGCATTTGGAAAGAAATGCTGCTTTTGCAGTTCCACGACATCCTGCCCGGTTCGTCCATTACCCGCGTTTACGACGAGTCCCTGCCGCGCTACGCGGCACTGCTGGCCGAAGTCTTGGAACTGACGGCGGCAGCGGACGCAGCGCTGCTAGGGGTAGGGGACACGCCGGTGGTGCTGAACTCGCTGGGCTGGAACCGCGCTGAATGGCTGAAAACCGGCGAAACGTGGTCTCTGGCTCAGGTTCCCGCGCTCGGCTCCGCGCTTCTGCCCGCGCCGCAGGATGCTCTTCCCCGCGTCTCGGCGTCCAAGACGGGATTGGAAAACGAGTTCCTATACGTCCAGTTCAATGCCGACGGTGACTTGGTTTCCGTCTTTGACAAGACTGCCGGGCGCGAAGCGCTGCGTCCCGGAGAAATCGGCAACACGCTGGCCGTGTACGAAGACTTCGGCGACGCCTGGGACTTTGCTGCCGATTACGCCGCCGCGCCGCCCGCGCACTTCACGCTCACGGATGCCGAAGCCTACGTAGACGGTCCCAAAGCGGTCCTGAAGCAGACGCGCACGTTCGGAAACTCAACGCTGACACAGGAAATCAGCCTCACCGAAGGCAGCAAGCGCCTGGACTTCAAAACGACGGCAGACTGGCAGGAAGACAACCAAATGCTGCGGACGGCGTTCCCCCTCGCTGTCAACACCGATGTCGCCCGGTGCGAAATCCAGTTCGGCTCTATCGCCCGGCCCACCACCCACAACACGACCTGGGACGCGGCAAAGTATGAAGTCTGCGGCCACAAATGGGTGGATGTGTCTGAGACCGGCTACGGTGTCGCCCTGCTGAACGACTGCAAGTACGGCTACAGCGTTCAGGACGGGGCGCTCGGCCTGACCCTCCTGCGCTCGCCGTCCGGGCCGGACCCCGCCGCCGACCGGGCGGCGCACGAGTTCACCTACGCCCTGCTGCCCCACACCGGCGACTGCGCGGCAGGCGGCGTAGTCCGCGAAGCCTACGCGCTGAACGTCCCCCTGCGCGTCGTCACCGGCGCGGCCCCGCTGCCGTCCCTGCTGCGCGTGGACGCGCCGAACGTCATCATAGACACCGTCAAGAAGGCCGAAGACGGCGACGCCCTCATCATCCGCCTGTACGAAGCGAACGGCTCCGCCACTCTGACGCCTCTCTTGTTCGGCTTCCTGCCGAGCGCCGTGTCCCGCGTCAACCTTCTGGAAGAGAACCCGCAGCCGGTCCCCATACAGGGCAGCACGGCACTCCTCGCCATGACCCCGTTTGAGATCATCACGCTCCGGGTGGAATAGGAGACCTACCACCTTGCTTCGCTCATTCTTCGCTTCGCAGGGTCCTCCCTAAAGGGAGGATTAGGACAGGGAACAGAAGTTCACATCTTTGATCCTAATCCTTCCTTTAGGAAGGACCACAGCGAAGCGGTGCAGTAGGTCTTACCTGGTCTTTTGCGCCTATTGCCTTTTTTGGCCTGATGTGATATGATGAAGATGCCATTGATTTAATCTTCTCTTAACACTTCCCATCTCTGACACCTGGCCCCCTCGAGGGAGAGGCTGAGCTTGCTGTCAGTTGCCGAGCATCAAGGACTGCCGAATGAAGAGCTTCCGCCGCACTGCCGGCGCAACCCATACCCTGCTGCGCGTTCTCGCCTGTTTGAGCCTCCTGGGTGCATCTTTGCCGGGACAGGCCCAGCAGACCAAAATCCAGGTGGACCCGGACGCCGCAAAGAACTATGTCGCGCTCTCGCAGGGGGTCAGCCCGGCGCGTTTGTCCCAGACCATTTCGGATTTGTCCGGCATCCATTACACTGTTCCACATCAGCCGGTGGCTGCGCCGGTGACGGCCTACTCGCGCGTGGCGGGAACGCCCGGTGGGGACGCAGCCCGGAGCTATGTCCGGCAGCAGTTTAACGCCGTCTTTGGGTCGGGCAATGTTTCCGAAGAGCCGTTCACGGTCACGACCCCGGTGGATAACGGCGCGTTTGTGCAGGGCGCGGGGCTGCCGAAGCCGTTTGCCCTGCAGCCGCTCTGGCCCAATTTGGTGCGGACGTCTACCCTGCCAGCAGCCGGGATTGATGGGCCGCTGATCTATGCCGGGCGCGGCGAGCTGGCGAACTTTCGCGGCAAGTCGGTCCAGGGCAGCATTGTACTGCTTGACTTCAACTGCGGCACGGACTGGCTGAACGCAGCGCGTCTCGGGGCGAAAGCGATACTCTTTACCGAGCCGACCCAGACTATGCGCGGCGAGGGCGAGTCCAAGTTTATCGGTATTCCCGTCGCCGTGCCGCGCTTTTTGATCTCCCGCTCCGACGCCGCCGCGCTGCAATCGGCGGTGCTGACGACCCCCAGCTTCCAGGTGCATCTGTCCGCCGATAACCCGTGGCGGCTAGCCCAGTCGGCAAACATTGTCGGCACCATTCACGGCACGGGGCCGCTGGCGGACCAGAACATTGTCATTGAGTCGTACTATGATTCGATGTCCATTATCCCGACTCAGGCTCCCGGCGCGGAGTCGGCGGACGGCATGGCGGCGCTGCTGGAGCTGGCGCGGGCGTTCAAAGCGCACCCCCCGAAGCGCACCGTTATGTTTGTGGCCTGCGGCGCACACTTTTTAGGCATTCAAGGCGCACGGACTTTTGTGGACCGGCATGTGGACGGCTGGCGGCCGGTCTCGGGCATGGACTCGGTGGCGCACGCGCTGCTGCATAAAGCATTGCCGGACCGGACCAATGTGCTGCTGTTCAGCGGCCTCGATTTGACGTCCCAGACCGGCAGCGTGGGCGTCTTCTACAAAGGCTCGTTTTACGACTACCGGGAAGACATTCAGAGCGACTTTTCGGACATTGGCCGGACGTTCCGGGAAAACGCCGAGAAGATCGGCCAGACGCTCGGCTTTGACCCGGCCACGGCGTTCGCCGACGGCGTCAACGGCGCGGGCGGCAAGACCTGGCGGAACTACCTGCCGGGACGGTTCGCGTTTGACGCCGAAGCCGCGACCATGGCCGGCGGTAAAGGCGTGACATTCGCGACTACCGATGACGCCCGGCAGCTCACGGACACGCCGCTCGACACGCCGGACAAAGTTAACATCGTCAACCTCGCCGCCCAGACCCGGCTGCTGGCCTGCGAATACTGGCACGTCCTGAACGACACGAACGACCCGGCCCAGATCACGCCGACTTCAACGGCGTCGCTCATGCCCGTCCCGACGTGGCCGGCCTGGACCCGGCAGGGTTTGCGGCTCGGCTTCTCCAAGCTTGCCGGCCGCGTTTTGCTGTTTGACCCGAAAAAGAACTTCGTTCCCGATGAGCCGGTCGCCGACTCGCTGGCCGTCGTCGGCAACCCGTCCAAAACAATGATGGGTGTGCGCGGCAACCTCATTCAAGGCACCGAAGGCGGCCCTAAATACGCTGCGTTTACGTTTGACGGCCTGCCGCTGGTCATCTCGAACGGCACCGGTTTGCGGTTTGCGCCGTCCAATAATCTGCAAATCGGCGCGTACCATATCCATCAAACGGACGACGCGAATGGCACACGCGGCGACATTGACTACGCGCCCGACCAGGGCGTCAACGGCGCGGCAAACTACCCGACCTCGTTTGACCTGACTTCCAGTACCAAGCAGACCCAGGTGATCGTGTTCCCGTGCGTCGCGACTTCCATTTATGACCTGATTAACCAGCAGGCGCTCACGTCTTTGACAAGCGTCAATATCTACGACGGCGCGTCCGACGGCGAGCCGCGCCAGTACGGCTTTATCCTGTCGGGGACCGAGCCGGGCGTGTCGTATGTGGAAGATGTTGCCGTGCTGTTCTCGACGCCGGGACCGGACACGCGCCTGAAAGTGGTCATGGGGTCCGGCATTGGTGCGCCGCGCTTTCTCTTGATTAACTCGATCCCCGCTGACTCGCACAAGTCGCTCAGTGAAAACCAGCGCGATGCCCAGGGCGTCGGCTACGCCGTCGGGGTGGCCTCGGCTCGCTACGGCAGCACGGACAACCGCCCGCCGGACCCGAACAACCCGAACGACATTGTCAGGAACGGCGCGATCACGAACACGGCCCTGCGCGTCGCCAAAGACATGTGGAATTTGGACGAGTTTCGGATCAGCAATCTCGCAAAGTTCCGAATCGTCCAGTTGCACGATCCGGAAAATCCGCTGACGCACCTGCACGACCTGGCGAAAGAAGACATTGACAAAGCGCTTGCCGCGTACAATGCCCAGGACTATGAAGCGTTTGACGCTTACAGCCGGCAGGCATGGGCGAACGAAGCCCGCGTCTACCCGCAGGCCCAGCAGACCGCAAATGACGTGGTGCAGGGCGTCATCTTCTACTTGTTCCTGCTGATCCCGTTCGCCTACTTTTTAGAGCGCCTGTTGTTCGGCTACTCTGATCTCAAGCGCCAATTAACCGCTGCGTTCGGCATCTTCTTGGTGATTTTCTTAGTCTTCTCGCTGATCCATCCGGCGTTTAGCATCGGCGCGGTCAACCCGCTGATTATCTTGATCGCGTTTGTCATGCTGGCCCTATCGGTGATCGTTTCGCTGCTGGTGTGGGGCAAGTTCGAGGAACAGCTCCAGCAGTTCAATAAGTCCGTTTCGGGCGTCCATAAAGCCGATGTCGGCAAGGCGAGCATTGCCTTTGCGGCGTTCGCGCTCGGCATTTCCAACATGCGCCGCCGGAAAGAGCGGACCCTGCTGACATGTCTGACGCTGGTTCTCCTGACATTCACGGTGCTGTCGTTTACGTCCATCGTCAACACCATCCGGTACAACGATGTGGCCGCGCCGGGGACCGCGCTCTATAACGGCCTGCTGCTGCGCCTGCCGACCTGGGACTCGCTGCAGCAGCCGGCCTACCGTCTGCTGTCCGACGAATACGGCTCACGCTTCCCGGTCGCGCCCCGCGCCTGGTTCTTCGGCACCCAGCAGGGCCAGCAGTCCTTCCTGCACCTGACCCGCGCCCACTTCGCCACCGACGTCAAAGGCGTCAATGGCCTGACCCCGCAGGAAGCGCAGGTGACGGGCATTGACAAGGCGCTGACCTCCGGGCGCTGGTTCAACCGCACGGATACTTACTCGGCGGTCATCCCGCAGGGCGTCGCCAAAAGCCTGCAAATCACGCCCGCTGATGTCGGCAAAGTGACCCTCAACTTCAGCGGCGTCCCGTACCTGGTCATCGGCATTGTGGATGCCGCCAAGATCAAGACCCTGAAAGACCTGGATAACGAAACGCTGACCCCGGTGGACTATCAAGCCCAGCAGAACCAGAGCGGCGGGGCGTCGGGCGGCGCAAGCGGCGGAGCCGGGGGCAGCCAGGGATTCCAGCAGTACCTGCACCTTGACCCCGACAACGTTCTGTATGTCCCGTATCCAACGCTGATCAACATGGGCGGCGACCTGCGCTCGGTCGCGATCAACATGGGCAGCGCGGCCACTACGGCGTCGGAGCTGAAAAGCCTGATGCCGCGCCTGGACCTGAACCTGTACGCGGGTGAAAACGGCGCGAACCACCGCTTCTCGGCTATCGGCGCGACTTCGTCTACGGGATTGATCAATATTATCATCCCGATTTTGATTGCCGCACTGATTGTTTTGAACACGATGCTCGGCTCAGTCTTTGAGCGCGTCAAAGAAATTGCGATCTTTTCCAGTATCGGCCTGTCGCCCACCAACATCGCCATGCTGTTTATCGCTGAGGCTTTAGTTTACGGCATCATCGGCGCGGTATCGGGCTATTTGATCGGGCAGCTTCTGGCGAAAGTCATCAGCTACTTCCATATCCTGCCGGGCCTCTATTTGAACTTCTCGTCCACGTCCGCCGAGCTTGCGATTGGCCTTGTGATCGCCGTCGTGCTGCTGTCTACAATCTTCCCGGCCCGCAAGGCGTCGGAAGTGGCGACGCCCGCCGTGGACCGCACCTGGAAAGTGCCGGAACCCGACGGCGATACCTGGAAGATCACCCTGCCGTTTGCCGTCGCCGGGGCGCAGGCCCTGGGCATCAACCAATTTTTAGCCGAGTGGTTCCGGGCCTACGAAGAACAGTCCGTCGGCGATTTTCTCACTCAGGACATCCAGACCAGCACCGAGACAGTAGACGGCGTGGCCGGCTACCGGCTGGCGGGCCGCATCTGGCTGGCTCCGTTTGATTTGGGCGTTTCCCAGATGATCTCGCTGGACACGACGCCGACCGATTTGGAAGATGTCTACGAGGTCCATTTGACGCTCACCCGCATTTCGGGCGACGTGTCCAACTGGAAGCGCGTCAACCGCCGCTTCCTGAATGTCGTGCGAAAGCAGTTCCTGATTTGGCGAACGCTGACTGAACCCCAGCGCGAGCGGTACTTGGAAATCGCCGGAACCCCGGTTGCGCCGTCAGCCAGTGAAGCGGTCGGGGCGGCTTTGTAGGAAGAAGATAGGCCCCCACCCCCGGTACTGCGTACCGACCCCTGCCCCCACTTCGTGGGAGAGGGGTAAGACAAACGCCGAAGATGGCCTTATCCTAATTCTCACCCCTCTCCCGGAACGGGGGAGGGGTCGGTACGCAGTACCGGGGGTGGGGGCCAGTATTTCGCATCATCATAAGGAGAACACGCCCCGTGGCAGTGCAGCAAAAACCGAAACGCGGCAGAGAGCCGGACAGCATCGAGTCGGCGCGGGAGCGTTCCGTAGATACGTCCGGGGACGAAGCCGGACAGCAGATCCAGTTTGAAGAAGGCTTCACCGGCAAAGTCATGATCGGCACACTGTTCGTGTGCATGATCATGCTGCCCGGCTCCATCTACTTGGGGCTGCTGGCCGGCCAGGGACTTGGGGCCGCCGCCCAGTGGGTCACGATCGTTTTGTTTTCGGAGATCGCCCGGCGCTCGTTCTTGCCCTTAAAGCGCCAGGAAATTTACTGCCTGTTTTATATGGCCGGCGCTCTGACTGCGACAGGCTTCGGGCAGTTGGACGGCATTTCCGGTGGGCCATTCGGGGCTTTTATCGCGACCCAGTATATCATGCAGTCGCCGGCGATGATCAATGTTGTTCATTTGCTGCCGGCCTGGGTCGGGCCGCAGCCAGGTTCGCCTGCTTACACGCACCGCACGTTCTTGGACCCAGCTTGGGCCATCCCTGTCGGCGTCCTGCTCCTTCAGCAGATATTTGACCGCATGAAGTGGATGGGTCTGGGCTACTTGCTGTTCCGGGTGACCTCTGACATTGAGCGCTTACCGTTCCCATTTGCCCCGATTGCGGCATCCGGCGCGACGGCGCTGGCGGAAGCGTCTACGAAAGAGGACTCCTGGCGCTGGCAAGTCTTCTCGACCGGAACGATTGTCGGCCTCGTATTTGGCTTCTTCTATCTGGCAATCCCGATCTTTACGGGCGTGACTATCGGCAAGCCGCTGACTATTTTGCCAATCCCGTTCTTTGACCTGACCCCGAACACGGAGACTATCGCAAAAACGTCTTTGACCGGCTACAACCCGAATTTGGGCCTGGTTTTGTTCGGCTTCATCCTGCCGTACTCTATTGTGCTGGGCGGTTTCCTCTCGTCGGTCGGGGCGCAGATTATCGCGAACCCATTCCTCCAAGCCGCCGGTCTCTTCCCGCACTGGGTTCCAGGCTCGCCGACCATTCAGACCAAAGCGTCCATTGACTTCGACTTCTGGATGTCGTTTGGCATCGGGACGCAGCTTTCCGTGGCCGCCATCGGTATCATCTCCGTGCTGATTATGGTTTTTAGAGGACGCGGCGCGGAGCGAAAAGCCGAGCGCGGCAGTCTCGGCAAGCTGCCGGAAGGACGTGGCGATTTCCCCTGGCAAGTTGCACTGGGCGCGTGGCTTACCGCGACAATTGGCTACGTCATTCTGAACCACCAGCTTATCCCGGCGTTCCCGATTGCGATTATCATCTTCTACGGCCTAGTCTGGACGCCGCTGAACTCTTATGTTTCGGCTCGGCTCGTTGGCCTCACCGGGCAGGGTGTGACGTTCCCGTTCCTTAATCAAGCGGTTGTCCTGCGAAGTGGCTACCATCAGCCTGACATCTGGTTCGCGCCCCTGCCGCTAAACGATTACGGCCCGCAGGCACAGAGATTTCGCGAGTTTGAGCTGACGGGAACTAAGTTCACGAGTATTGTGAAGCTGGAACTCTTTATGCTGCCGCTGATCTTGCTGTTCTCGTTCGTCTACTGGGGCTTTTTGTGGCACACCAATGATATTCCGTCGTCGCAGTTTCCGTATGCCCAGAAGTTCTGGCCGCTTGCGGTTATTCGACTTTCGATCTGGACCCAGATCAACTCCGGCAACGGCGCGACTTGGGCTATTCACGCGATCAAGGGACCCATTATCGGCATCGGCGCGGCCTTTGCGGGCGCGATGTACGGCGCGACCCTGCTGTTCAAGTGGCCGCTCTTGTTCTTCTACGGCTTCATCGGCGGCATCGGCAACTTGCCGCATGACATGATCCCGACGATGATTGGGGCGCTGCTGGGGCGCTACTACTTTGCCAAGCGCTTCGGCCTGGAACGCTGGCAGCTCTACACGCCGGTCCTGCTGGCCGGTTTCGCCTGCGGCACGGGTTTGATCGGAATGTCCGCGATTGCGCTGGCGCTGATCGCGAAGACGGTCAATTATTTGCCGTTCTGACCTACCACCTTGCTTCGCAGGGTCCTCCCTAAAGGGAGGATTAGGATGATAGACGTCAGCACGCTTCCTAACTCTTGATCCTCCCTTTAGGGAGGACCCTGCGAAGCAAGGTGGTAGGTCTGCTGACATTCCCGGCCCAAATCACGTACAATAACCTGTGAGAGCACTTACCCGGCAAGAAGTGAATAACGGCGCGGCAGCCCGCAAAAACTGGAAGACGGTCGGCTGGCAGGGCGTGACTCTCCTGACGCCGCCGGCCTGGAACCTGGTCGGCTACGGCGGCGACGCGAAAGCCGGCAATTTGCGGCTGGATAACGGCGAGCTTCAAGCCCAGGGGGTTTTGGGCATGGACATCCGCTGGATTCCCGTCAAAGGCAAAATCACGGACGCCGATTTAGAAAAGCGCCTGCGGCAGTACCTGGACAGCGTCGAGAAAAGCGCTCGGCGGCAAAAGATTTCGGCCGCCGTGCAGATCAAAGAGATGACGGACGGGCGGCACCCGGAGCGCCTAGGGCTGCGGGCATTTACCTGGAAGGCGGACCGGCGAGCGGCCGGGCGTATCTGGCACTGCACCGAATGCGGGCGGGTGGTCATCGCGCAGGTACTGGGCGGATCGCGAGGCGACTTTGCGGCAACGGCGGCGGACGCGCTGCAAACCTTAGCGTGCCACGCCGAAGACCCGGACTGGCGGACGTGGTCGCTGTACGACCTGCACACGCAGGTGCCGAGCGATTACGCATTGACCGGCAAGCCGCAGCTTATGAACATCTATGTGCAGCTCCCGTTTGGGCGAGGCACGAGTTCCGATACGATTACGGTCGAGCAGTGGGGCGTCGCCAATGTCCAGCTTCGCAATGCCTATTTGGACCAGTGGTTCCGGGACAAGAACCGCGCCCACGAAGGCTGTCTGCGCTACACAGGCCGCGAGTCGTCGGCGCAGGGCCATTCGGCGCTGGCACTGACGGGACGCCGCACGAGCCTCTTGTACTGGCTGTCGCAGGGCATCCAGCAGATAACACGCCTGCAAAAGCCGGCAACGTATTTTGAGGCGCGGGTCTGGGAATGTCCCGAGACCAACAAGATATTTCTGGTCCAGAGCTTCAGCCGCCGCCCGCAGCCGGAAGTTGTTGATGAAATCGTAGAACGTACCCGATGTCACGGCTAACAAGTAAACTCAATTTACGCGCTTACTTTCCGTTCCTCAACCGCAAGAACAGCAGCCTGCCACGCGGCGAGATGCTGGCCCTGCGGCCCCTGCGGAACCAGGACATTGCCTGGGAAATGAAGGCTGAAGACGAAACGCCGGGCGCGAATTTGACCGTGCCGCGCCGCGAAGACAAGTTTGGACAGATTGTGAGCCGCATTTTCCAGGTTCCGTCCACAAAAACGATTGAGCTGGACGAGTTCGGCGCGGCGGTCTGGGAGAAGTGCGATGGGCGGCACAGCGTCGAGCAGCTTGTCGTGTTTACCAGCAGCGCCTACAAGCTGAACCGGCGTCAGGCCGAAGTCAGCGTCGTGTCGTTCATGCGGATGCTGGCCCAGCGCCGGCTGATTGGGCTGGAAACGACCAAACCGGATACACTCAAGGAGACAGCGCATGTCCACAGAAATAGTCAACAACGAACGCCGGTCAAACGTGGGCGGCGGCGGCATTAGAACGCAGATCAATCTGCCGTGGAGCAAAGCGATTGAGATTGCGATGAACTCACTCAAAATCCGCTTCTGGCGCTCCATGATCACCGGCGCGGGCATCTTTCTTGGGATCGCGTTTTTGTGCTTTTCCGGCGTCACCGCGCTGCTTGAGCTGAAGACCGGCAACCAGGCAGCGCTGAACCGGCAAATCTGGCTCTGCGTCATGGCGCTTCTGGTCTGCACCGTCGGCATCACAAACTCCATGCTGATGTCGGTGTCCGAGCGGTTCCGGGAGATCGGCACGATGAAGTGCCTGGGGGCGCTGAACTCACTGATTGTGCGTTTGTTCCTCATTGAAGCCCTGTTCATGGGCTTTGTCGCGTCGTTTGCCGGCTGGGTGCTTGGCTTCCTGGGCATCTTTCTGGTCCGCTGGGCGTCACTCGGCTGGGCCGACGGCATCGGGCACTTGACCGCCGGCATTATTTTCGGCTCCATGCTCGGCTGCATTCTGATTGGCGGCTTTCTGACGCTGGTGGCCGCCCTGCTGCCCGCCCAGCGTGCCTCGCAGATGCCGCCCGCCGCTGCGCTTCGGACGGAAGTTTGACCTATCACCTTGCTTCGCAGGGTCCTTCCTAAAGGGAGGATTTGGAGCAGAGATGAGCCTTCCAGCACTCTCGGTATCCTTTAGGAAGGACCCTGCGAAGCAAGGTGGTAGGTCTCGTAATCTTTTCTTGGAGAACTCATACGTGTCAGCAACAGAATATATTGTCCGCACCAAAGATGTCGTGAAAGTATTTACGCTGGGGGAGGAAAAGCTGCGGGCGCTGGACGGCGTTAACGTAGACATCCGCCGGGGCGAGTATATCTCGATTATGGGGCCGTCGGGGTCCGGCAAGTCCACGCTCTTCAACGCCATCGGCGGTTTGGACAAGCCGGACAGCGGCAGCGTGTTTATCAACGACGTCGACATGGCCCAGCTTGACGCCGGGGAGCTGGCGTACCTGCGCTGCCACACGATTGGCTACATCTTCCAGACGTTTAACTTGATTACGGTCATGACGGCACTCGAGAACGTAACCCTGCCGACCATCTTTGCCGGCCAGCCGACCGAAGACGGCATTGCGCGGGGCATGGAGCTTCTGGACATTGTCGGCCTCGGCCACCGCTATCACCACAAGCCGTCCCAGCTTTCCGGCGGCCAGCAGCAGCGCGTCGCCATTGCCAGGTCTCTCGCGAACAACCCGAGCATCATCTTAGCCGACGAACCCACGGGTAACCTGGACTCAAAAACAGGTGAAGAGATTATCGCCCTCCTGCGCCGCCTCAACAAAGAGCAGGGCGTGACCATTATCACGGCGACGCACGACTACAAGATGGTAGACGTGTCCGACCGGGTCATCTGGATCAAAGACGGCAAAGTGGAAAAGATCGAAAACCGCGCCGACATCAAAATCAGCGTCGGCGGCATGGGCGGCGAAGCCGAGCACCTCTCCGGCAGCACAGACGCGACCAACGTAGACGCGCCGCTGCTGGTGTAGGGGAAGAAAATTCAAGATGCAGCGCAGCGCTTTTCTGCTGGGAGCTTTACTTACGGCCTCAGCCTTCACAATGTCGGCGGCGGCGCAGACACCCTTAGCCTTTGACGTACTGACGTCCATGAAGGCCGCTTCCGGCGGCGCGGCTTGGGACAAAATTATTGCCCTTCATACGGTCTCAAAAATCACGCAGGGCGGGCTAAGTGGAACGCAGGACGAAGAAGACGACGTTCTGACCGGCCGCTACTCGATTTCCTTAGTGCTTGGCCCGACCTCCGAGCGAGACGGCTTCGACGGCGAAAAAGCCTGGAACCAGGATAACAGCGGCCAGTCGCGCTTTGTTGCTGCGGCGGATGACATCGGCGCGGCAAAAAGCAACGCTTACCGTGTCAGCCTGTCTTACTGGTTCCCGCAGCGGCGAGCGGGGACAGTCAGCTATCTGCGTCAGGCAAGCGATGGCGGACGCCGCCTAGACGTGCTGCAAGTGACGCCGAACGGCGGCCGTCCCTTCCAGATGTGGATAGACGGCGGGACGCACCGCTTGGACCGCATCGTCGAGCCAGGCGCTGAGGAAACCGAGACGACTTTCTTCAGCGACTACCGCAGTGTCAGCGGCCTTGTTGTGCCCTATCAAGCGCGAAGCACGACCGGCGATCCGCGCTATGATGCAATCAGCGTCACGCGGTCGGTCACGGTGAATGTACCTGTCTCCCCCAAGACGTTCGCTCTGCCCCCGCCGCCTCCCCCTGATTATTCGCTCGGCGGGGCGTCGTCCGTCACCGTTCCTTTCCGCTATGCCGGCGACCATATCTATGTGGACATTAAGATCAATGGGCATGGGCCGTTCCCAGCGATTCTCGACAGCGGTGCCCAATATGGGGCTACTCCTGCCCTCGCCCGCCGTGCAGGACTGAAGGTGCAGGGGGCGCTTGAGGGAACCGGAAACGGCCCAAAGCGTGTAGACGTTGGGCTGGCCCGTGCTGAAACCGTCACGCTCGGCAGCCTGACGCTGCGCCGCCCGCTCTTTTATGTCATCCCCCTGCCTGCTCTCCGAGACCGCCCAATCATCGGCTACGAGCTGTTCAAGCGCTTTGTAATTCGGATTGACTACGACAAAAACCTCTTGACTTTCACGCTGCCGAACCGTTTTGAGTATCATAGCCGGGGTGCTTCAGTCCCGTTCCGGTTTAACGGTCGCACCCCGGAAGTCAGCGGAACCGTGGACGGAGTGCCCGGCACGTTCACAATAGACACCGGCGCAGGGCGTTCGGTGCGGCTGAACCGGCCTTTTGTCGAGGCGCATGGCCTGACGACCCGCTACAAGCCGCGCTTTCAGACCATTATTGGCTATGGCGACGGCGGCCCGGAGCGGGGCGGGGTCGTGCGCTTGGGCCGGATGACTCTGGGCGGGGTAGAGGCCGGCTCTGTTCCGGCAACTCTTGCACTCGATACTGCGGGCGGCGGCGCGGACAAAGCCGTTGCCGGCAATGTCGGCGAGGGCATCCTGCACCGGTTCAACCTGATTTTCGACTACTCGCGGATGCGAATTATCTTTGAGCGTAACTCGCATTACGGCGAGAATGACAGCCAGAACCGCACAGGTGTAGTCCTGGACCCAAATGCGCCCAACGCTTTAGTCGCGGATGTAATCTCTGGCAGCCCCGCCGCGCAGGCAGGCATTCAGGTTGGTGATGTCATTGAAGCTCTGAATAGCCATGTCCTTCTGAATGACGCCTTCTCGCCGCAGTTTTCCCTTTTCCGGCAGCCTGCCGGCACACGCCTCCATCTTCAGGTTCGCTCAGGCCATTCTATCCATACTGTTACACTTGTGCTTCGTGATTTGATCTAGCCCAGCCCGTACAGGCTGAGGGTGCCGTCGCTGGTATAAACCAGGAGGACGCGGCCATCGGCGGACACGGCAGTCTGACGCAGGGAGCCGGGCAGGGGGTAGCGCCGCAGAATGTGGCCGTCCTGGCGCAGGGCGTAGAGGGTACGCTGGCCGTCGGAGACGAGTAGGTGAGTGCCGTCGGGGGAGAGCGCGACAAGGGTAGGCGAGAACAGCAGGTCGCCGCGCTCCCAGAGCGTGTTTCCCGCCCGGTCCATCAGGCGCAGGTGATGTTCGGAGAGGCTCTGGCTTCCGCGCACGATCTGCCGCAGGTACGACACGGCGATCTCGCTGCCGTTCTGGGTGATCTGCACGGTCGGATAAAAGGCGTCTTCGCCCAGTTCGACTTTCCACAGTGGGTTCCCGCCGCCGTCGCCGCGCCACAAATAAAGCGTCGGACTGCTTTGCCGGACGTTTCCATAAGACAGCCCCAGCACATAACGCCCGCTGCCGGAAAGCTGGGCGGTGAACAGCCGGTCCGCCAGCGTGTGCCGCGCCGCCGCGCTTTCGGGATACTGCCACAAGCAGACCCCCTGCGGTGTGTAGCAGGCCACGCTGCTATCGTTCCAGGTTCCCGTCACCAGAAACGACCCGAGCGTTGGAAACGCCACCGAGTTGCCGATGCCGCCGAGCGCCCACGAATGGATGCGCTTGTCGCGGCGCTCATCCCGGTACGGCTGATCGCTCAGGCCATACAAGTACAAAGTTTTGCCACCGGTCACGACCCCGGCATACGCGCCGTCGGCGGAAATGTCGGCGTCCCAGACCGCGCCGCTGAGGGTTTGGTGCGCCAGCGTCGCGCCGTCCGCGCCGCGCAGGATCGTGATTTCGGGCTGGTCCGGGTCTAGCGCCGACCAGGCCAGCACCGACGCCCCGGCGGCTCCGACCGCGACATTGGACGCATTGGACGCGGCGTGGGTCCAGAGCGGTTGGTCCGGCTGTGTGCGCCAGTGCCAGAGCGTAATGGTTCCTTTGGTCCCGCTGCAAAGCGCCACTAGCTCGCCCTGCGGCGACAGCGCCGCCCCGCGAAAGCCCGCCACAGGCCGGCTCCACAGCAGGGTCAGCGGCGGGGCGGACGATACTCGCGCCGCCGGATGCGTCGTTCCTGTCCGAAGCCAAAGGCCCGTCACCAGCGCGAGGCATACCACCACAGCGGCCCATCCGCCGAGCCGCCTCACTTCGTCACCAGGGACAAAAAGAAGCGATGCACCCGGTCGTCGCCGGTCAGCTCCGGGTGGAACGCGCTGCCCAGCAGATTGCCCTGCTTGACAAACACGATCTTGCCGTCGTGCCGGGCCAGCACTTCTACGTCCGGTCCGGCTTCGACCACATAGGGCGCACGGATAAAGACCGCGCCCAGCGGCTCCGGCCCCAGCAGCGGCACGTCCAGCGGCGTCTCAAACGAGTCTACCTGCCGCCCAAACGCATTTCTTGCAACAATGGCGTTTAAGAGTCCCAGCGTCGGCTGCCCGCCGCGCTCCCCCGTGTCTGCCGTCACGCTTTTGGACAGCAAAATCAGGCCCGCGCAGGTGCCGTAAATCGGCTTGCCTTCTGCATGTGCCGCCTTCAGTGCCGCGTCCATGCCGTACCGGGCCAGCAGCCGCCCGATGGCCGTGCTTTCGCCGCCCGGCAGAATAATCCCCTCGGCCCGCTCAATGTCTTGGGGCAGCCTCGCCCCAAAAGCGTCCGCCCCGAGAGTGCTCAGCATTGAAATATGTTTGGCAAAGTCGCCCTGCATAGCGACTACCGCGATTTTTGGCTTCACGTTCATGGGGCTATTATAGCACACGGAGGGACAGGAGAGGGAAACGAAGGCGTGAGTGAACGAGGACGTAAACGTCCTCGCTAGGGTTTTATTGGGGTGGGGAGCGCAGACGCTAAGGTCCCGAGGGTAAGGGACAAGAGGGAGAAGCAAACCGATTATCTTCCAGTATCTTCCGCCACGCCCTCCGGGTCTGCCAGTGCAGCAGGTGGCGGCTTGGCGCTTCTTCCCCGTCCTCATGCCCCCATGCCTCGTCTAGGTACTACGCCCGGTAATCCGGCGGCGGGGGCCAGACCCCTTCCTGCGGCACTGATGCCGCCTCGCGCATCGCCTCGTAAGACGCCAATACGGCCTGACGCCGACGCACTGCACGAACCCGCAGCCAGCGGATCAGCGAAACAGGAACAGAGGAAATTATAAGGCTGCCACAGAGAATTGCCAGACTGACCCACCAATCTCTGATGACACTTTTGATCCCATTCGCAACCATCTCTTCAGTGTTTACCGAGACTAAAAACAGACCGAGCGGCAGCAGCCCCCACAAGAAAGTCAAGCGTCGTGCCAAACCGCTGACCAAACCAGGCAGTATCAGCAATGTTAATCCTGCCGCAACGCCGCTAACAATGTCTGCGCCTTGCTTTGCAAGCACTGAGGGATGATAGACTGTGTTCAGCCAGGCTTGGATCGTCGGATTAGAAGGCCAGACGGTTAGGTTTCCGCCGATAATGCCGCCGATAATGCCAACCAGCCAGGCCCGCGTGTCCCAAGTTTGTTTGTGCGGCTTCAGCATGATTAGAAATGCTTGGTGTCGTGGTCCCAGGCGCTGGTCTGCCAGTTGTCCGGTGTTTTAGGATTAGGCAGCCAGGCGGGGAGCGAAAAAAGCAGGAAATCAGACATCGAGTGAGCATACGGCTCGTAAAGACCACGCAGATAGGCGAGTTTCTGGTCGTCTTCGGGGCCGTCGCAGAGGGGCAGCCCGGCCTGGGCGAGAGTCCGACGCAGAGCTGCCAGATCCTCCGCCGGCAGGCGGTCCGGGTGCGGCGGCTTGGGCGGCAGGTTGAAGATATAAGAGAGGTCCACCAGCATGTGCCGGCCCATAGCAAGGGTCAGACGCGCCTGCCACCGCAGGTCGCTCTGCCACTCCGGGTCACCTGCTGTCCCCACGAGAATTAGCGTACAGGTGTCCATGATTGCCGTCAGCGCTCCCAGCCAGGATTGATGGTCGTGCTGCGAGCGGTAGTAACTCAGCACGGGATAGGACAAATGGCTCTCGAGCTGTTCTGACGCCCACATTTCCCAGTCGCGCAGCAGAATGGTCAGGCTCGCCATCTGGTGACTTTCGGAATGCCGCTTCAGCATCTCGGTGGCCGACGGCGGCGACGATGCCCGCGCGTCAAGCAAAGAGATAATCGCCTCGCGCTGGGAGAACGCCTGGTACAGCACCGGCAGGTAGCCGATGACGACCGCCAGGAACGCAAAGCCGATGCCCGCTTCCGTGACCGCAATAAACCGGGCCAAATTGGTGCGCGGGGTCACATCCCCGTAGCCGAGCGTAAAGAACGTCACGCCGCTCTGGTACAGCGCCGCCCCAAAATGGCTCATGCCCGGCACATGCGTGATGCCGCCGGTCAGCGCCCATTGCACCAGCGCAAAGCCCAAAATCAGCATCATGGCCCAAAGCACGAGCAGTAGGGGCAGGGAGAGCGGCCCAAAGTAGGACAAAAACAGGCTCCGGGTCCCCTTCGGCATCCGCTTGGCGATCTTCGCCGATACCGGCCAGAGCACCCGGTAAAAGCCGCGCGTCACCCGCAGGGCGCGTGTGACTGACCGTGGCAGGATGATGGTCTCAAAGCCCTCCCAGACGATCAGCCCGATCAACAAAAGCCCAAACACTGCTGCAAGAAGCTGCATAAAGGTAGTCTACCTCATGCTGCCCGTATTAGACATGATTTTCGTGCCTTCTGCTGCTGCTGTTCCTATCCCCATGCAGAGCCAGAGCAGCCCGGAAACCCCCGGAAAGTTATAGGCAGGAGAAGTCAAGGCATCGAGACACGCTCCGGCGGCGGCGGCAATGCAGGAGATCAAAATCCCACGCCTCTGTGACGAGCGAACTTTTGGCAGTTGACGGAACGAAAAAGCAAAGAATGAGACGATGACAGCACTATATAAGCCCAGCCCGATTCCTCCGGTCTCTGCCGCCCATTGCGCGTAGAAGTTGTGGGCGAGACTCTGCTGATCCCCGCCACGCGACCAGAGGTCATGCCGGGCGAAGACTTGAGACGGAGTGTCACCTTCGCCTGTCCAGCGCCGCTGCGTTACCGCCCAAGTTCACAGGCCCCAGCCGACCCAGGGACGTGCCGCCGTCATGTGAAGAGCGGCTTCAGATTTGCGCTGCCGGTCGGTGAAGGATGCCAGATGTGACACTCGGGTCAAACTCCTGGCCCGGTTCATGACCATTGTGTGGCTGCCTGCGATTACTAAAGCGGCAATGACAGCGGTTGCAGTGGCGGAAACCAAAATCCAGTGCTGCCTGCGGATAACGAGTCGCCGCTCACGGATCGTCAGCACTCCTATGATTAACAGTGCGACAATCTCACCAATCCAAGCGGAGCGAGTGCAGTTGACAGCAAGTGTGATGAGAATAATCAGCGCCGCAGCTTGAAAGCCATAGCGCAGTGCTTCGGCATTGCTTTTGTCCAGTGCTTGCTGGAGTGAGAGCGGCAGCATGATCATGAGGAATGACCCAAGGTTTTCGCTGTCACCGAACAATCCGATTATTCTGTCGAAGCCACCATCCCCTCCGCTGGCCCGTGTCACACCAAACTGCAGCAGTCCGTCCATCGCCATAACCACGCCCAAAACGGCCAATCCGCTGATCAGTTTCCTGATCTCTCTTTCCTTCAAAGCAAAAGCCGCGATCACATAAGCTCCCAGGCACAAAACAATCCGTAGCCATTCCGCAAATGCGAACTCAGGATAGGGAGACCGGAAGAAACAAAAGCCACTCCACAAAAACAGCAGAACGATAAAAGGAAGAGGAGTATGCTGCCATGTTCGCTTGAAATACGGCTGCCAGGAATGCACGAAACTGAGAATGACAAAAACAAGACACAAACTCCCGACAAGGACTTCCAGCAAACGTGAGCGTGCCGAAGCCGGCAGGAGAGGTGGCGCAATGCCGTTGGCGATTTCGACGAGTGGTGCCAAACCAATGAGGAGAAGAAGAAAAATCGCGACAAAATTGCCCGGTACTTTCCTTTGTGGACTGTTGATCATGATCTAAAGATAATACCTCGGAAGATCATAATCGGTTTGTTGCCTTGACACCCTCTCTCTACTTCAGCTACAACAAAGGCATAGTATTGAGTTTGCTATTGTGAGCATTTTGACTGCCGCCAATTTAGGAAAAAGCTGCGGGGCCGACCGGCCAGAGCACCCGGTAAAAGCCGCGCGTCACCCGCAGGGCGCGTGTGACTGACCGTGGCAGGATGATGGTCTTAAAGCCCTCCCAGACGATCAGCCCGATCAACAAAAGCCCGAACACTGCCGCAAGGATTGTCATAGTGTCCTACAACGCCTGCTGCCGCAGAATGTTCCGCAGTGCCAATTTGGCTTCGGTTAAAGATGCGGCGCGGGAAGTGCAAAAGCCGTGCGCCAGATCAGCAAAAGCAGCCAGAGTCCGAGCGCGGCGGCGAAACCATACTGGGCGATGCGCCAGAGCAGAGAACGAGCGGGCGGCGGTTGAGCCGCCCGGCGCGGAGCGCTCAATGCGGCTGTCAGGCCGAAGACAATCCACAGCGGCAGCAAGACACTGCCGAACTGCCAGGCCGGATTTGCCAGTGCATCGGTCATCTGGCCTGCCACTGCCGACAGCCCGCCGATCAAGAGCCACTCTTCCAGGTTGCCGGGTATCTGACGGCGCAGGCTCTGGATCGCTGTGCCAATCAGCGAGAAGAACGCGCCCAGCCAGAGCAGCAGCCCGACAATCCCCAGTTCCGCCCAGACTTGCAAATACGAATTATACGCCTCATCTTCAATGCTCGGCCCTTGAAGATGAACATGCTGCCTTATGTATCCTGTATGAGTACAAAAGTTGTGGTACAAAGGGAAGCTTCCAATGCCCCATCCCACAAGTGGTCTTTCAGCAATCATGCGGCGGGTTCCTTCCCAAACAGATTGACGCCACTGCATCGAATAATCACGATTTTGAGATGCTCCTTGGACAGTTAGAAGGCGGGCAACTAATCGTTCTCGATCAGGTAACAGGGCTATCATCCCAAGCAATAAGGTGCAAAGTAAAATCACAGGAATGGCAGATGATGCTGAGATCATTTTTGAACCTATTGCCAACGATTTTGTTTTCCCGTGGGAAGTTCCTCGAAGAAGCCAAAGAAGTCCGAAAACAATGAGAGAGACAACAGCACCAATCCAGGCAGAACGATGCTGCGCCTCCGCCAAGCCCAGCAGGCAGATGACAAAAGAAGCTTGCCCAGTCAGCCGCTGCGTCAAAGTGCCGGGCGCAAGACTGAGAGCCAAACACAGCGGGGTCGGAAGCAGCAGAAACGCGCCGAAAAGCTGATGGTCCTGCAAGACGCCGACGGCCAGCGAATTGCTGCCGCTTCCCATCTGAATTAAGCCCGAGAACGCGACCAGCACAGCGGGAAGCACCACGGAGGCAACGGCAAGCAAAGCGCGGCGTGTGCTGCTCGCCTGCGCGGCAGTGACACTGGCGACGAGAACGCCGACGCCGAGCAGCAGCAGGCCCTGGACGGCGAACGGGGTGGGGGACAGCAGGCAGGAAACGAGGCCCCAAAGAAAAAGCAGATACAGGAAGACAAACGGCAGCCACCGGTTCAGGCCGAATGCCGTTAAAGATAAGCGCCACGGACGGCAGAGCAGGGCCATCAGGAGAAGGACCGCACCGACTTCCGTGCAGACCGTCTGCGCCCCGTGCCAGTGGACACTACCGGGCGGTGCCGGAATGAATGGCGCGGCAAGGTCCGTCAGCGCAAGAATCGGCAGCAGGCCGAGGCGGCGAAGGTAGTCATGCCAGGGGACAAATTGTGAGGTTTGCTGGGAGGTGTGTCGTCTTCTGCGCGGCGGCTGAGTCAGCATCAGGTCAATCTTACCACAAGTTCCCGTCGGCTGCCAATCCCCATCTTGGCACCCTTCGCCTGCCTCGCGACAACAAGTATGACACAATGTCAGCAGCGGCAGAAGGTTCCACTAGGTATTTGAACCCGCTAGAGATGCGGTGCGGGAAGCGCGAAAGCCGTGCGCCAGATCAGCGACAAAAGCCAGAGTCCGAGCGCGGCGGCGAAACCATACTGGGCGATGCGCCACAGCAGAGGACGAGCGGGCGGCGCTTGAGCCTCCCGGCGCGGAGCGCTTAATGCGGCTGTCAGGCCGAACACAATCCAGAGCGGCAGCAGGACATTGCCGAACTGCCAGGCTGGGTTTGCCAGCGCATCGGTCATCTGGCCGATTACTGCCGAAATCCCGCCAATCAAAATCCACTGCTTCACGCTGCCGCGCCGCAGATGGCGCAAACTCTGCACACCCGAACCAATCAGCGAGAAGAACGCGCCCAGCCAGAGCAGCAGCCCGACAATCCCTCCTTCCGCCCAGACCTGCAAATACGAATCATGCGCTTCATCTTCAATGCTTGGCCCCCGCACAGAAACACGGTCTGCCGGATAGCCGGTGTGGGTGAACGGCTCATGCCGCGCGGGGAAACTGCCGACGCCCCAGCCTGCAAGCGGCTTTTCAGCGATCATGCGGCGTGTTCCCAGCCAAACGATTTTGCGCCAGCGAAATGATTCGTCGCTGCCATGCATGACCGGAGCGGCAGGCCGCATTCGGGCGAACCGCGCGTCCAGGCTCGGTGAAATCAAAACAAACCCGATGAGCGCCACGAGACCAAGCAGCGCCGGCACAATCGCGTTTCCTCTGCTCAGGCGCATTTCCGGCAATTCTGGGGCGCTGGCACGGCTTCTGCGGTCATAGCTTTTGCGGTCATAGCTTTTGCGGTTACGTCTTCTGCGCTCGCGCCTTCTGCGTTCACGGCTTCTGGAACCGGCGTCCCGATAATCGGCGGCATAGAGATAACAAAGAAGTCCCGCGAAAACAACCAAAGACACTGCTGTTCCCAGCCATGCCGAGCGGTTCTGGGACTCCCGCAGGCCGGCGGCGCAAATTAAAAGTGCGGTCTGCCCCGTGAGCCGCTGCGTCAGCGGGCCAGGCGCAAGGCTGAGGGCCAGGCACAGTGGAAGGGGGAGCAGCAGAAACGCGCCGAAAAGCTGATGGTCTTTTAAAACTCCGACGGCCAGCGGATTGCTGCCGCTTCCCATCTGAATTAAGCCCGAGAAAGCGACCAGCAGGGCGGGAAGCACCACGGAGGCAACGGCAAGCAAAGCGCGGCGTGTGCTGCTCGCCTGCGCGGCAGTGACACTGGCGACGAGAACGCCGACGCCGAGCAGCAGCAGGCCCTGGACGGCAAATGCTGTTGGTGCGGACACGCAGGAGATCAGCCCCCAAAGCAGCAGCAGCGCCAAAAACAAGAAAGTCAGTCGGGCAAGAGGCGCAGCCTGGAAAGACGAACGTAGGGAAGACAGACTCAGCGAGGACAGACGTGGGGAAGACAGCGGCCAGGGACGGCACAGCAGTGCCGCCAGCAAAAGAGCCGCTCCGGCTTCGACGCAAACTGTCTGCGCCCCGTGCCGCTGCACGCTGCCTGGGGGAGAGGGCACGAACGGTGCCAGCAGCGCAGTCAGCGCAACAATCGGCAGCAGGCCAAATTGATGCCAAATAGGTCGAAGATCAATGCCGCGCCGAAGAAACTGCCACTGGGGAATGTTTTGTTTTATCGTATCTGTTAGCCTGCTCATTAGGGGCAATGATACCCGAAACAACCCGCGCCTTGACACTGTCTCGCCGCCTCGGCTACAATAAAGGCATAGTATTGAGTTTGTTATTATGAGTATTTTGACTGTCGCCAACATTGGGAAAAGCTACGGGACCGACCTGCTGTTCCAGGACGTAAACTTCTCAGTCGCCGCCGGGCAGAAGATGGGCCTCGTCGGACGGAACGGCTGCGGCAAAACCACGCTGCTGCGAATTCTGCTGGGCCAGGAGCTGCCGGACACCGGCAAAGTGTCGCTTGCCGCCGGGCGCAGCTTAGGCTACCTGCGCCAGGAAGCGCCGGTTCACCCGGAGCATACGATCTGGGAAGAGATCCAGACGGTCTTCGCGCCGCTGCGTGCCGCCGAAGCCGAAACACAGCGCTGGGAAGAAGCGATGTCGGCGGCGGAAACCGACGCCGCTTTAGAACACGCGATGGAAGAATATGGTCATGCCCGCGAAGCGTTTGAAGCGGCCGGCGGCTACCGGCCCGATACGGACGTGCCGATGACGCTGGAACGCCTCGGCATCACCGAAGCCGACTACCCCAAGCGCGTCGGCGCGTGTTCCGGCGGCGAGCAGACACGGCTCGCGCTCGCCAAGATCGTCCTGGCCCGGCCTGACCTGTTAATCTTGGACGAACCAACGAACCACCTGGACATTGCCGCGACCGAGTGGCTGGAAGGGTTCCTAAAAAACTACGAAGGCGCAGTGCTTTTGGTCTCGCACGACCGCTATTTTCTAGATGCCGTCTGCGACACGATTGCCGATGTCGAGCAGCAGCGTTTGACGGTTTACAAAGGCAACTACAGCCATTTCCGGCGTCAGAAAGAAGAGCGGATGGCCCGGCAGCAGGACCAGTACGATATTCAGCAGGCCGAGATCGCGCGATTAGAGGCTGTCATCAAGAAGAACATGGGCGGCGACTCGGTCCAAAGCAAGCTGCGCGGGCGCATGGAGACGCGCATCGAGCGCATGGACAAAGTCGAGCGCGTCTTCAAAGACACAACCACTGTTCGCGCTCTCTTTGACGCCGATGCCGCCGGGCGCATCGGCCGCGAAGTCCTGCGCTCGGAAGAACTGACGAAGACTTACGGCGAGCGCACCCTCTTTGACCATTTGAGCTTCCTCATTGAGCGCGGCGAGAGGGTCGGGCTTGTCGGCCCAAACGGCGCGGGCAAGACAACGCTGGTCAAGATGATTCTCGGCATGGAGCAGCCGACGCGCGGCTCGATTGGCCTCGGCCACAATGCTCGCGTGTCCTACTTTTCCCAGCACGCCGCCGACAGCCTGAACACAAGTCTTAGCGTTATTGACTCTATCCACGACATCGCGGACATGACCGAAACCGAGGCTCGCAATTATCTGGCCCGCTTCTTGTTTACGGGTGACGATGTGTTTAAGAGTGTCGGGATGCTTTCGGGCGGCGAGAAAAACAAGCTCGCTTTAGCCCGCATGATCCTGGAACCGTGCAATTTGCTGGTTCTGGACGAACCCACGAACCATTTGGACATCGCCTCCTGCGAAGCCCTGACCGACATGCTCTCTAAGTACGAAGGGACGCTCCTGCTTGTGTCCCACGACCGCTACCTGCTCAACGCCACGACAACCAAGACACTGGCCCTCGACGGCCACGGCTCCGGAACCCTCTTTGAGGGTTCGTATGCCGCCTGGCGCGAGTCGCTCAATGCCCCCGCTGTCCCCAATAATGGGGGAGCCAGAAAGCCGCCGCTGCCTCCCAAGCCCATTGCTTCCGCTCCTGCAAAGACCAACAGCGCGTCCCCAAAACCGAACAGCAGCGGAAACGGCAGCCACAGTAACGGCAATGGCAGCAGCAACGGGAACGGCCACGCCAGCTTAAACGCCCGCGACCTCAGCAAAGCCCGCGTTCGGGCCAGAGAACGTGTCCTGACCACCGAAAGCGCCGTCAATGCCTTAGAATCACGCATCGGCGACACTGAAGCCCGCCTCGCCCGGCCATTGGAAAGCGTCGCCGACATGGTCGCCCTCGCCGCCGACCACACCCGCCTGCAAGACGATCTGCTCTCTGCCCTCAGCGCCTGGGAAGCCGCCGTCGCCGAACAAGAAGCGCTGGAAGCGTAAGCAAAATAAAAAGAGAACGAGAAAAAGGGTAGGGGCAAGCCCTACCCCTACGGTTTACGAACCATGCCAGAGATTTTATCGTGTAGGGGCGGGGCTTGCCCCCGCCCTTTCTTCTACCTCGTCTTTTCTTCGCCCGTTTCCTTGAAATCTTCAAGCGGTGCATCAAAATCTTCCGCGACATAGGTGATAATGCCTATCGCGCTTCCCGGCTGACGGGGCGGCTTCGCTGGTGAAAGGCGGGCCAGAGGCGCGTCGCCTCGCACGATGATGAACTCCTCGCCCCGTCCGACTTCTTCCAGCAGCCGCCCCAGGTCCAAAACTGCCTGCTCCACTGTGATTTGAACCATGCGTTTAGCGTACCTGATTGAGCAAGAGAGTTGACTTAGATCCAAAGAAAGCCTTTCGGTTTATGGGCCTTGTAAGTGTGACTGCGGTGATACACGTTCTCGTACTTGCCTTTTAGTCCGATGGTCAGAATATCCCCGGACAGCATATAATCCATGACATGCTTTTCTGGGGTGACAGTATACATAGGGCTTCCTTCAACCCAAACTCGTGTGAGGATATATTTCAAGGTTGTCTCCCGCTCGTTGTAGCGGCCATACGAATGGACAATTTTGTGTGGGTCTCCAGGCCAGGGACCGACCTCCTCAACAATGCCGCCCGGCCTGAAAATCATAGCGGTTCTTGTGCTGCCGTCGCCGGGACCCACCCATGTTCCGAGAACTGAAGTTGATCCTGGATAAGCCGAGGACGGCAGACCCGTCATGGGACCACCCTGGACTGAGAACGAAGGATGAACACCCTGCGGTATCCACTTGGCATGTCCGTCCGCGAAGCCGTAGCCACTGCCGATAAAATGCGGTTGGGATGGCAGTGTGTTTGGTCGCAATGAAAGTCCAATGTCGTTCGCGTTTTTAGTTCCAAACGTGCTGTCAAATACCACGACCGTCTCACTTGGAGCGGAAAATGCGGACGTCGGTTTGTCGGAGCAATTGCGGTTAAACGCATAGCCGTAGCGATTTTTTCCTGGCTGGAATGGGTCCAAGAACACTGTTTTGTCTTTTAGGTACGGCGAGAGTTCATCCATCCAACGCGCCGCATCGGGAAAATGTTCGTTGTGGTCTTGCAGATACTGAATGTTCGCTTGGCCAATCTCCTTCAAGTTCAGCAAGTCCTGCTTGTATTCTGTGATAAATTGTTGCTCCTGGGGAGTTGGAACAAAGGGTGTAGGGGCAGTCGTTTGGGCAGGCGCGGACGAAACTAAGAATGCGCCGCTAATCGCGGCGGCGAGTGTGAGAGCGGCAGCGGTGAGCCGCAGGCGGAGCGTGATGGGGGACATGGAACGGACTCCTTTAGTTAAGAGAATGCGGCTGATGCGTCGCCCGACCGATGACCGAAATGGGGCGACGCCAGCGTTTAGAGTACGTTGCGAATGGCGAAGCGGCGGGCGGGTGGCGAGGGACAGCAGGCAGTCGGCGTAGGCGCGGGGCGGACAGTTTTGAGCAAGAACGGCCTCGTCGCAGGCGTCTTCGCTGATGTGTTCGAGGCGGCGGACCAGCAGCCAGAGCAGGGGCTGAGGCCAGAGCAGCGCGGTCAGCAGGCGGGCGGCGAGTGTCCAGAGGTTGTCGCGTCGGTCTCGGTGCGCGAGTTCATGGACGAAAATGGCGCGTAGGGCGTCAGCGTTGAAGTCGGTCCCGTAGGAGGCAGGCAGGAAAATGACCGGGCGGCGGTAGCCGGCGAGAAATGGGCTATGGACGGACGGATGCGAGAGCAGCCGCGGCGGATTGGTGGTAAGTTCCGCCAGCAGTGTGATAACCAGGCCGGTCGTGGCGAGCTGAGACGTGTAGCGCAGGCGCGTTAAGTGCCACTGGCAGACGCCGAGCCAGAGCAGTAAGGCGGCAGACACGGAGAGGAACCCCCCTAGCGCAGCACTGGCGTCCTCGCCCCAGAGCGGGCAGAGCGGACTGAATACCCGAAGGGCAAGCGCTTGTCCCCCCGGAGCGGGAGGACGCGGAGTTGTTGGTGTCGGCGGCAGGGAGGATGGAATTGTAGGGGCACTGCTTGCTGTGCCCTTCGTTTCTGCGCCCTTCGTTTCTGCGCCTGCCGCTCCAACCTCTGCACCTTCACGCAGGGAGAGAGGAGCCGCTACCGGTGGGATAGGTTCTAAACTCCGGCTCCCCAGAATTGGGGCGGGGGGGCTAATACGCACCACCGGCGGAACATGGCCGGTCAGCGGCAGAAGAAGCACCAGCAGCGCGACACTCGCTAAAGAGGCGCGTCCCACCAAAGACTGCACCGCAGGGCCGTACCTGCGCGTGAGGCGCAGGCCGAGCAGCAGCAGGCCGGTGGATTGAAGCAGCAGGACCAGCAGCAGTGGCATCAAATGGGCAGACAGAAAAGCAGTCATTTCGAGTCCTCCGTCTGGGGCGCGGCGTCAATTAATTGGCGCAGGCGCTTCAACTCATCGTCCGAGAGTTCTCCGTGCTTCAGTAAATGCGAGACAAGGCCGTAGACGGAGCCGCCGAAGACGCGGGTGAGCAGGTCACGGGCGGCGGACTCGCGGGTGTCGGCTTCCTGGGACAGAGGCCGGAAGACGAAAACACGGTCCTGAACTGAATGCGCCACCGCGCCTTTGGCTTCCAGCTTGCGAAGCAGGGTCTGCGTAGTGGAATGCGCGACGGGATCAGTGAGGTTCAGGGCATCGGTGATTTCTCGCGCGGTCGCTTCCCCGCGCTCCCACAAGATCTGCATGATTTGAAGCTGGACTTTGCCCAAGTTGGGCACTGCCTTCGCCATGTGCGGCCTCCGTTTACTATGGTAAATGATAATCAAGTTTACCACGGTAAACGCAGGCTGTCAAGGGGCAGCAGAATTGTTTTTCAAGCAGGAGATTAGCGGCTCTGGCGCGAACTAAGAGCGTATGGAATTAGAAACAACTCAGTTTGAGGGATGGGACGCCGTGCGCCTCTCGAACGGCGACGCATCGCTGATTGTCACGACTTCGGTGGGGCCGCGCATTATCTGTTACGGCCTGACGGGTGGCCCGAACGCATTTCAAGTCCTGCCGGAGACGCGCGGGCAGTCCGGCGGCGACACCTGGCAGCCTTACGGCGGACACCGGCTCTGGCACGCGCCGGAAGTCATGCCGCGCTCGTACTTCCCGGACACCGATGCCTATGGAACGCCGGTAATGGAAGGAGACACGCTGAAGCTGGTCCATCCCACCGAGCACACGACAGGCATCCAAAAAGAAATGCGCGTGACGCTGGCCCCGTCCGGGTCTGCCGTGAAAGTCGAGCATATTCTGACCAACCACAATGTTTGGCCGGTCACGCTGTCGGCCTGGGCGCTTTCTATTGTCGCAAGCGGCGGCAAAGTCGTGCTGCCGCAGGAGCCGTTTGTCTCGCACGACGACGAGCTGGCCCCGGCCCGGCCTTTAGTCTTGTGGAAGTTTACCGACATGGCCGACCCGCGCTGGCGCTGGGGAACGAAGTATGTCACGCTCGCCGCGCAGGACGATCTCGGTCACGCGCAGAAGATCGGCCTGTATAACGCGCTCGGCTGGGGCGCTCACCTCGCCAACGATCAGGCGTTTGTGATCCGCATTGACCCTGCGCCCGGCGGCCCGTCGGTTTTGCCGGACATGGGCAGCAATTTTGAGACGTTCACCAAAGGCGCGTTCCAGGAACTCGAAACGCTCGGCCCGCTGACGACGCTGGAACCGGGACAGTCCGTGTCGCACACCGAATACTGGTACTTGGGGAAACTTGCCGCACCCACCAACACCGACGCTGATTTAGACGCGGTTCTTCTGCCGATTGTCCAGGAAGCGTCGGCCAGGACTTTGGGAGCCTTCGGTGGATAACGCGCTCAAAGTCGGCACATTCAACGTCCGCTGGGCAAACCCCGATGACGGCGAGCACCGCTGGGAACTGCGCCGGGAGCGGCTTTTCGCGCTCCTGCGGCAGTGGGAACCGGACGTGCTGGGATTGCAGGAACCGCTGCTGCCTCAGCTTGAGGCGCTGCGTCAAGCCCTGCCGGACTATGAAAGCGTTGCCGTGGGCCGCGAAGACGGCTTGGAAGCAGGGGAGTTCTGCCCGGTCTTCTACCGCGCTTCCCAGTTTGAGCGGATAGAAACCGGCACGTTCTGGTTTTCAGAGACACCGGACGTACCGGGGTCACTCGGCTGGGGCAGCCGCCACCCGCGCCTCTGCACCTGGGTCAAGCTTCGGGAACGGCACAGAGAGGAAGCATTTTACGTCTACAACGTCCACTGGGACCACGAGTCCCAGCCCGCACGGGACAACAGCGCATTGATCCTGCTGGACCGGATCGGGCGGCGTTCTGCCCCTGACTCGGTCATCGTTCTGGGCGACTTCAACGCCGAAGCGGGCAATCCCGCCGTTGCCCGCCTCGCCGCGCCGGACTCGCCTGTTCCCTACAGCGCCCTGACGCCCGAGCAGATACGGCAGTCCGGGACGTTCCACGGCTTCACCGGCGAGACTTCAGAAACGCCCATTGACCATATCCTGCTATCGCCTGAGTGGACAGTCGCAGACGCCGAAGTGCTGCGCGGCGACGGCTCGCGCCCGTTCCCCTCAGACCATTTTCCCCTCGCTGCAACCCTAACTCGTAGTTAGCTTTGCGTAAACAACCGCTTAATTAGGCTGTGACCTATCATCAAGGAACGGCACCGACAGGCTGACGATTCTGTCTTTCGGGTTCTCGGTAGGCTCGAACTGCGCTCCTGCTGGCGCGAAGCCGACATGCACCTTGAAATAGGGGCAGCCTCGGTATATAAAGGTTTGAGAGGCGGAAGAATACAAGCCGCCTTCCCCATAGAAGATTTTCTTTAAGTCGGCTCGCGTCATGCCAACTTTGATCGTGTGCATCTCAGACAGGCTGTGGATTACCCACTGCTGATGCTCTGCTTCTTGTGCTGAAACCGGTTTTGCTGGAACTACTAAATTTGGTGCGGCAAAAGCGGCCACCATCGTGGCGCAGAGAAGCGCAGGAACAAGAAGTTTGTTATTCAGTGTGATCCCCTTACTCACTTTCAGATTGCCTCAGCGTCTTCCAGCGCTTCCGTACCGCGTATTAGCTCCCGCGCCTGGTCGGCATCGGAAGCGCGGACAAACACTTGAACCCCGCCGGTGGCGTTTGCGACAGGACCATCGGCAGCGGCAAAGAGTTCGTTGCTGAGGACGCACTCGATCCCGTTGTCTTCCAGCATTCCACTGATGATGTGCGCTTCCACGGGCGAATAGGAACTAAAGACAGCACAAAGCGGCGCGGAAGAGGCTTCCGACACGGCAGATTCTTGAGGCGGCACCGCCTGCGTGCCAGGCGCGTGGAACGGCCAAAGGTTCTTGAGATTCATCACGCTCTCCTTTAAGGGCAGCGCAGCGGGTACTAAGGCGCAGTCGGCTGGGTCTGCTGGTTGATGACGGTGACCGGGCGCTGATTAGTGGCGCTGTGGCCGTACAGCGTGACAAAGATGACGACGGCGGCGATGGCGAGGACCAGGACAATCACTAAAGTGCCCCAGTTGGCATTCTGGGCGCTGGTGTCTATGTTGGGGCTTGTGTTGACGCTCATGGGGACTTCATTTCCTTTAGGTGATTTTCTCTGGATAGGCTGAGGCAATTATACCCCTGCGCTTTGCGTCCTGCAAGCATTGATGCTGGATGGGAAAATAAAGTGCCGCGTCACGGGATTTGAAGTATCAGGATTTGAAGTATAATGGCGGCGGGAGTAGGCCAAGCGAATTGACCGCTAACACAAATTGACTATTGACCGCCTTGTCGTGCTGCTGCTGATTGCGGTTGTGGTGGCGCTTCTGGCCCGGCGGCTGCGGTTGCCGTACACGGTCGGGCTGGTGCTGGCCGGGATTGGGCTGCGCCTGGTCCGGCATGGGCCGGGGGCGCTGCTGACGCCGCACCTCATCACGACGGCGTTCCTGCCGCCGCTGCTGTTTGAGGCCGCGCTGTCCCTGCGCTGGCGGGAGCTGCGCCGGGACGGCCTGCCGATTGCCGTGCTGTCTACGGCGGGAGTCGCCATATCGGCTTTGCTGGTCGCGGCGGGCATGGTGCTGTTCGCGCACTGGCCTAAGTCAGCGGCGCTGCTGTTCGGGGTGCTGATCGCGGCGACTGACCCCGTTTCGGTCATCGCGACGTTTAAAGAAAACAAGATTCACGGGCGGCTGCGGCTGCTGGTGGAATCGGAAAGCCTCTTTAACGACGGCGTCGCGGCCGTTTTCTTTGCCCTGGCTTTGACATTCGCGCTGGGCGAGCCGCTTTCTCCGGCGTCTGCCGCTGGGCAGCTCCTGCGGATTTCGCTCGGCGGGATTGCCATCGGCCTCGCCTGCGGCGAGATCGCGACCTTGCTGGCCGGACGCACGGAGGACTCGCTGGTGGAAACGGCGCTGACCACGGTGGCGGCGTATGGGTCATTCCTGGTGGCGGACCACTTTCAGGTGTCCGGCGTGCTGGCGACGGTCTCGGCAGGCCTGCTGCTGGGGAATGTCGGCGTGCTGGGCGGCGAGGAAGATTCGGTGCTGACGCAGCGCGGGCGCGAGGTAGTCATTGCATTCTGGGACTTCGCGGCGTTTGTCGCAAACTCTTTGATCTTTCTTTTGATTGGCCTGGACGCCGCCACCCACAAGTTCTCGCGCCTCGGCCTTACGGCGATGGCGCTGGCGATTGGGCTGACCCTGCTAGGCCGGGTGGCAGCGGTCTATCCGCTGAGCCTTCTGTTTGTTCGGAGCCGCCTGGCGATCCGGCCTTCGCATCAGCATTTACTGTTCTGGGGCGGAATGCGCGGGGCGCTGGCGCTGGCGCTGGCCCTCAGCCTGCCGGGAACAATTGCCTACCGCACGCAGATCGTACTGGCGGCGTTCGGCGTGGTTGCGTTCTCAGTGGTGGTTCAGGGTATTACAATGCCGCTGCTGCTGAAGCGGCTGAAAATCTAACCGCATACAATAACGAAAGACTATTATGCCTAAATTGCCACGCTACTTATCCGTCATCTTGGCTCTGCTGCTTCTGACGGTGGCCGGCTCTGCCGCGCCGAAAGCCAAGCACACGCGGCTGGTGCCGGTAGACAGCGAGAGGTTTATGTTTGTCGCGTATGGCGACACGCGCTCGAACCCCACGGAACATGCGGTCATTATCAAAGAGATTGTCGGCCTGCATCCGGAGTTTGTCCTGCAAAGCGGCGACTTAGTCGCCGATGGCCGCAGTGCGGCGCAGTGGGAGCAGTTTGCCCAGATTACTCAGCCGCTGCGCGAGGCCCGTATCGCGTACTATCCGGCGCGGGGCAACCATGACGTTGGCCCCTACTATCCGCACACGGTCACGGAGCCGTTCGATTCGGGCGACAAGACCAACAAGCTATACTATGCGTTCACCCGGCATCAGAACCGGTTTATTATCGTAGACAGCATGGAGGACTACAACCCCGGCAGCCGGCAGTATGAATGGCTTCAAGGCGAGCTGGCACGGGCGCAAAAGACCGCCGTCAGCACGTTTGTCATGTTCCATGAAGGGCCGTTCTCGCCGGGGCCGCATGGGCCGACGCCCGAAGCGCAGCAGTACCTGCATCCGCTGTTTGTGAAGTACCACCCAAGAGCGGTCTTCTGCGGCCATGACCATCTGTACTACCGCACGGTTCGGGGCGGCGTCACTTACATTGTCACCGGCGGCGGGGGCGCACCGCCGTACCGGCCCGAGAACCGGCAAATCACGCTGCCCGGCGACGTGTATGTCCACGACACGGACAGTGCCGGGAAGTCGCTGCCCGAAGCGCAGTACGACGCGCTGATCTATCATGCCATTCGGTGCGACGTAGACGGGCCGCGCGTCACGATGACCGTCCTCCGGCCCAACGGCAGCGTGATTGACCGCTTCACGCTGGGACCGAAATAACGTCATGGACCAAAGCAACGCTAGGAACGAACCTCTTGACGGCAGCTTGCCGGACCATGTCAGCCAGCAGATTGACACGATTGCAACCCTCCACGCGCGGGGCGAAAGCGAGGTCAGCATTCACCAGCGCACGATTGAGAAAGTCACGGCGTTTCTTGGGCGGCCTCTCTTTCTAAATCTGACGATTGCGCTGATTGCCGTCTGGATCGGGCTGAACTTATCTTCCTATCGCCTGCATACCTCTCCGTTTGACCCCGCGCCATTCCCGCTGCTGGCCTGGCTGGTCAGCACCGGCGGCCTGCTGCTGACCATTGTTGTCTTGATTACCCAGAACCGCCAGGCGCGTCTCGCCGAGCGCCGCGCCCAGCTTGACTTGCAGGTCAACCTGCTGGCCGAGCAGAAGATCGCTAAAGTCATTGCGCTGATGGAAGAGCTGCGCCGTGACCTGCCCAGTGTCCGAAACCGCTACGACGCCGAAGCCGAAGCCATGTCCGAGTCCGCCGATGCCCATGCGGTTTTGGATGCCCTGGAAGAAAAGCTGGATGCTGTGGAAGAAAAGCTGGACGAAGTTGAGAAGATGACCGAAGAGAAACTGGAAGACGCAGCGCGATAGGTTCCTGCGATTGACAGTGCTGCCTGCCATTCGGGTAAACTCATAGACGACACACTCCCTATTCTCGAAAAGAGCTAACCTGTGACCCAATCATCTCGCCCGAGTATTTCTCGTCCAATCATCGCGGTTGTCATTCCTGCCGGGGGCGGCGGGACGCGCCTGTGGCCGCGCAGCCGCCAGGAGACGCCCAAGCAGTTTTTAGACATTGTCAGCGAGCGCACTATGCTCCAGGAGACCACCGACCGCGTCGAAAGCCTGGTCCCGCCGGAGCGCCTGTATGTCATTACCAATGCCCGCCACGCCGTACCTGTTCGCCAGCAGCTTCCGGCTGTCCCGGCAGAAAATATTGTCGGCGAGCCGGAAGGCCGCGACTCCGCCCCGGCAATCGGGCTGATGGCGGCGATACTCGAAAAGACGCTGGGGCCGGACGCGATCATGGCGACCCTGCCCGCCGACCATGTTATCCTGAACCCGGAGCAGTTCCGCCGGATTTTAGAGTCTGCCGCCGAAGTCGCCGCAGGCGGCTACTTGGTGACGCTCGGCATCCCGCCGACCGGCCCGGACATCGGCTTCGGCTACATCCAGAGCGGCGAGACGGTCCGGGCCGAGACGGACGCCGGAGTTCCGGTGTATGAAGTCAAGCAATTCAAGGAAAAGCCGAAGCGCGAAGTCGCCGAGCAGTACCTGCGGGACGGCGGCTACTACTGGAACGCCGGCATGTTCATCGCGTCGGTGAAGACGCTGCGTGATCTTTATAAAATCCATCTGCCGCAGATGGAAGCGGCGTTCGCTGAGATCATCGCCGCGCACGGCACCGAGCGCTTTGACGCCGTCATGGCCGAAGTCTTCCCGACACTGGAAAAGGTTTCGGTGGACTACGGCATCGCTGAGAAAGCGGACAGAGTGGCCGTCATCCCTGCCGACATCGGCTGGAATGATGTCGGGTCCTGGCAGCGGCTGGCTGAAATCCTAACTACCGAAGGCAAAGAAACCGAAAACGTCGTCATCGGCCACCATGTCGGCGTGGACACGCATGGCTCGCTGATCTACAGCCCGAAGCGCCTCATCGCAACAATTGGCCTGGACGATATTGTTGTCATTGACACGCCCGATGCGACGCTGATCTGCCCGAAATCGCGCTCCGAAGAAGTCAAAAAGATCGTAGACGAGCTGAAAGCACGCGGGCGTCACGAGCTTCTTTGAATCAGCCCTGCTGAAACTTAGCGCTTTTGGGGACAGTCAATAATCGGAACACCCGTAACTCGCCTGACTTCTTCGGCGAGCGTTCGCGCCGCCTGCTTGGAGGCGGCGTCGCTTAAGATGTCGCCGGTGATCAGGCGGCGCGGGCTTCTCGGGACAAGCATGATGCTGTTGCGGCGCGTCACGCAAATCCCTTTGTAGTCGTCCAAAGAACCGCGCCGAGTTTCAGGCCGCCAGGGCCAGCCGGTCGTTTTCTCGTAAACCCGCTGCCGCCCGTCGAGGCGCATCTCGAACGGCCCGCCCAAATAGACAAAAAGCAGGCTGAGGCCAAGTGCGCTTGCCGCCATGTAGCCCTTAATCAATGTCTGGGTTAACTGCATCTGCGAAGTCTGCACTGCCTCATACCGGCGATGCGATGGCGTCGCCAAAAGAGTAGGAAGCAGCATCAAGAAGAAGACGCCAGGGATCATCAGGCTGCTTCGCCGGAGCGCATGCGGCTTGCGAAAGGCAAGAGTTTCTTTTGCTTCTATCCACCATCCTGCCAGCGCTTGAGTCTGCGCCCGAACACCGTAGACTATCACAATGATAGTGTAAAGCATGAATGTAATAAACCACCAGCCGAACCAACTGTGGAAAAGCTTGTCCATGCTGCAATTGTACCCGCACAAAACACTGTAACTATTGCACTTTCTGGTTGTCATAAACAGTGAAAACATAGAGTGAAAATAGAGGGCGATTAGCAAGGGTTTGAGAATGAACGTACCGATGGCGGATTTGCAGGCGCAGCACCGGGCGCTGAGAAGTGAGCTGACAGCCGCATTTGAGCAGACGATGGATGCCTGCGACTTCGGTGGCCTCGGCGCAACGGCGTCCGCTTTTGAGCGCGAAACCGCTGATTTCTGCGGGTCCAAGCACGGCCTCGGCGTCAACTCCGGCACCGATGCCCTGCTGCTGGCTTTGCTGGCGCTGGGTGTCGGCCCCGGCGACGAAGTCATCACGCCGCCATTTACATTTATTGCTACCGGCGAGACGATTTGCCTGGCCGGCGCGACCCCCGTGTTCGCCGACATTGACCCGCGCACCTTCAATTTGGATCCCGATGACGCCGAAGCCAAGATCACGCCGAAAACAAAAGTCATCCTGCCGGTGCATCTGTTCGGTCAGCTTGCCGACATGACCCGCTTCGCCCGAATTGCCCAGACGCACTCTGTCGCTGTTCTCGGCGACGCCGCTCAGGCCATCGGAGCGCTGCATCAAGGCAAGCCGCTCGGCGCATGGGGCGATGCCAACACGCTGTCGTTTTATCCGACCAAAAATCTGGGGGCCTGCGGCGACGGCGGCATGGTCCTGACCGACAGCGACGAGCTTGCCGAGCAGGTCAAGCTGCTGCGCTTCCACGGCTCCGGCGGCAAAGGCTACTTCCACAAAGAAATCGGCTACTGCTCGCGTCTCGACGGCCTGCAAGCGGCTCTTTTGCGCGTGAAAGCGCTACGCCTGCCGGAATGGAACGACCAGCGCCGGTCAAACGCCGCCTTCTACGAGAGTGTGCTGTCCGGCATTGAGGGCCTCGTCCTGCCCTGCACCGAACGCGGCAACCACCATATCTTCCACCAGTACACCACGCGCGTTTTAGGCGGCAAGCGTGACGCCCTGCAAAAGCACCTCGCGTCACGCGGCGTCCAGTCGGCGATCTACTACCCACTGCCGATCCATTTGCAGGAAGCCTATGCGTTTCTCGGCTATAAAGAAGGTGACCTGCCCGAGAGCGAGCTGGCGTCGCGCGAAGTCCTGTCCCTGCCCGTGCATCCTGAGCTGTCCCGCGAACAAGCCGAATACGCCGCTGAAGCCGTCCGCGCGTTTTTTGAGTAACTTGCTGATCACAGCAGAATGCAGGTAAACTCTTCTCATGCCTAATGTCCTGCGGGCTGGCCCGTATCGGTTTTATTTTTACAGCCATGAGCCGAACGAGCCGCCGCATGTGCATGTAGATCGCGACAACCTTTCGGCTAAGTTCTGGCTGCTGCCTGTCAGCCTCGCGCAGAACTTGGGCTTTCAGCCCAGAGAGCTGCGGCATATACAGGAAATTGTCGAGCAAAACCAACAGGATTTTGTGGAGGCTTGGAATGACTACTTTGGCCCTGGATAACCCTAACCCGCCGCTGAAAGCCGACGAACGAGTCGCAAGCGCAGAGTTTACTGAAGACATGCTGAGTGTCACGCTGATGGACGGCAGGACAATTGCCGCGCCGCTCTACTGGTATCCGCGCCTGCAAGACGCCGACGAAGCGCAGCGGCAAAACTGGCAAATCAGCGGCGGCGGCTATGGCCTGCACTGGCCGGACATTGACGAAGATTTAAGTACCGCCGGGCTGCTTCGCGGCGCACCTGCGCCCCGGCGGCAACTGAAAAAATAGTTCCTGTCCGTGCATCCTGAACTGTCCCGCGAACAAGCCGAGTTTGCGGCAGAGGCAGTACGTTCGTTCTTTGAGTAGAGGCTCCACTTTGCACACGGAGGGCAGGTCTTAGAGAGTTTTATGAACAAGCAACATATAATCAAGTGGCTTATGTTTATAGGCTTTTTTTGCTTGCTGTCGTTATTTGCACCTTCTGTCACTATTGCCAGCCCTGTTCATGTCTCCGACTGGACCACAGTTGGGCTGGGTGAGATGGATACTGATAGCGTTATGGTATCTATGATCCAGTATTTACTTCGAGCGCATGGTTATTATGTGGTTGCAGATGGGCAATTTGGCACTAAAACGCAGCAGCAAGTACGCGCTTTTCAGCGGCATAATGGCTTGTACGTTATTGGTACAGTAAATGGAAAGACTTGGGAACGTCTTATTATCTCTCTGCACCGGGGTAGTCACGGCGATGCTGTGCGTGCGGCACAGGTTGCTCTACAGGAGATAAGTGACGATAAACTGCCCATTGACGGCTTGTATGGGCTTCGAACAGAGCAGGCGGTGAGAGCAATGCAAAAAGCGGACAGGCTGAGTGTAGATGGCTTAATTGGGCCGGAGACCTGGCTGGATTTGACCGATCCTGTTCCTGATTGAAGAAGTACACTTGAACTATGAGCATTGAAGAGATACAATCGGCGATCCTGGAACTGCCAGTGGCGGAACTTGACGGCCTGGCATCATGGATTGAGGAATACAAGGCAGATCTGTGGGACCAGAAAATTGAACAAGACGCGCTGGCGGGCCGTCTGGATACACTCGCGGAACAAGCGCACCGGGAATTTGCGGCGGGCCGCTACCGGCCTTTATGAACACCATGCCATGAATGGCACGGCTAATCAGCGCAGACGCTAAGAAGTACCGCTTCGCGGCGCTCTGGATGAATTTATCTTAACCCCGCGAAGCGGTGTTTTGCAGCGTCTTCGCTGACTAGCCGTGTGTTTCAACACATGGTCCTTGACCCAGACATTCTAGGAGACACACTTGAAGGCAATGATACTGGCGGCGGGGGTTGGCTCCCGTTTGGACCCTTTGACCCGCGCCATCCCGAAACCGATGGTTCCTATCGTGAACCGTCCGGTAATTGAGCATATTGTCTTAGACCTCAAGAAGCATGGCTTTGATGATATTCGAATCAATGTGCATTATCTCGGCTCTGTCATTGAACAAGGCCTCGGCGACGGCTCACGGCTCGGCGTCAATATCTCCTACGCGCATGAAGACAAGCTGTGGGGGGACGCGGGCAGTGTCAAGCGGTCGGAAGACTTCTTTAATGGCGAGACGTTCTTGGTGGTCGGCGGTGACGACATCTCAGACATTGATTTGTCTGGGCTGATGCAGATGCACCGGGACAAGAACGCGGCGTCCACGATTGCGACAACGGAAGTGGAAGACCCCTCGCAGTTCGGCATTGTCGTGACCGATGACGATGGGCGCATTACACGCTTTTTAGAAAAGCCGAAGGGCGGCGACGTGTTTTCCAAGATGGCGAACACGGGCGTCTATGTCTTCGAGCCGGGCGTGTTTGATCTGATCCCGCCGGACACGTTCTACGGCTTCGGCAACAATGTTTTTCCCCAATTGCTGGCGGAAGGCAGGCCGCTGTATGGGTTTGCGACGCAGTCGTACTGGAAAGATGTCGGCAATTTGCAGGTGTACCGGCAGACAAATTTTGATGCGCTCAGCGGCAAAGTGCATCTAGAGTTTGGACTGACTCAAAGTGCCGCCGGATTTTGGACCGGCACGGACACGCAGATTGACCTATCGGCAGAAGTCACGGCCCCGGCGGCAGTCGGAAATAACGTGACGATAGGGGCGGGTGCGAAACTGCTCGGGAATGTGATAGTCGGCGACGGCTGCGTTGTTGAAGCGGGTGCGACGTTGAAAGACACGATCCTTTGGACTGGAGCGCGTGTCAGCGCCGGAACCCAGCTTGAGCGTTGCGTCGTCGGCACCAACGCGCAGGTGCAGTCCAATGTCGCCATCTTTGACGCGAACATTGTGGATCCGACCCGGTTGATGACGGCGAAGACATAGGTACAACAAAAACAGCCCGGTGCATCTGCGCCGGGCTGTTTTTCTGCGTATTGCCCCGTAGGGGCGCACCCCCGTGTGTGCCCTCTTCATGTGTGCCCTCTTCATGTGTGCCCTCTTCATGTGTGCCCTCTTCATTGGGCAGACACGACACAAGAAGGGCAGACACGACACAAGAAGGGCAGACACGACACAAGAAGGGCAGACACGGGGGTCTGCCCCTACGGGTGCAGGAACAGGTTATTTCTTGACGATAAACTCCGTCTTGGCGCTGTTGAAGCCTTCCGGCTCTTTCTTTGCGTCGAAGCGCCACTTGTTTGCGCCGCGGTGGAACGCGGAGTAGCCGCTGAGAATGCTCGCCAGCAGGCGGCGGGGGGTGCGGCGAACGAGGTTCACTTCGGTCAGCAGGGTCAGGAATGAGCAGCCTTTGCCGTAATTGGTCAAAACGCGCCGGGCAATATCGTAAGTCGAGATTGGCGCTCCGTCCTCGACTTCGTTGTGGAAGTCCAGCAGCTCCTCCATCCGGGCAGGGCTGACAAAGACGCTGGCGTCGGTCTCGTTCTCGTCTATGAACTTGTATTCGTCGGACTTGTCGGTCTTTTCTAGGTAGACCACAGCGCCCGACTCGGCGGCGATCTCGGAATACACGTCGAACAGGCCGTAGACAAGCTGAACGTCATAGTTCACATAGACTGGGTAGCCGTTGCCGGCGGCATCGCCCAGGGTCAGCTCGACAATGTTCGGCTCCGTGGGGAAGAAGCCCGCCGGGACTTGGGCCAGCGGGAACGTGCCGATCTCTTTGTGATGCGATTTTAGCACCAGCCGCAGGCGGTTAGCGCCTGCGGCCGCACCTTCCGGCCAGCGGGTAGCGTCTGCCGGTTCCTGATCGTTGACATCCTGGGCCACCGGGTCCAGGATCTCTTCCTGCAAGCCTTCTTCCAGGCCGGCATCCGAGAGGATTTGGTCCAAAATCTCGCCGTCGGCGGTCTCGAAACGCGGTAGGGTCGGGAAGGTCAGCGACTCGGGCAACTGGCCGATATAGGGCGGCAGAGTGCCGGGGGCGCGGAATCGGTCGGTGCCGACCCACTGGAAGTCGTCCGGTTTGCTCCGCAGGTAGGCAATCAGCGTGTCTACATCTGCGGCGAACGTGCTGCCGGTGGGCCGGATTTCGAAGATTTGGGTCAGCAGGTCATCGGCGCGGGCGTCTTCCTCACGTCCGTCAAAGTAGCTTCGCAGCTCTTCGGCATCTTCGCCCGTGACTTCCAGCGGCTTGGCCGGGACATCAACCGCGGCGGCTTCCACTGCGGCAGTCTCTTCGGGAGCCATTAGCGCGGCGGCTTCCGCCTGGGTCCGCCACAGCGCCTGGACCGGAGCAAGCGACTCGCGCAGCAGCCAGCGGTGGTCGGGCAGGGCTAAAAATGTCTCACGGTCGGTGGCAATCGCATCATAGATTGCCGCGCCGTCAAACTCTTCGCCGAGTGACTTCCAGGCAAAGTATTGAAGAATGCGGTTGTCTACCGGCTGCCCGCCAAGGGCCGACACGAGCGTATGCGCCGCACCGGTCGGATTGTCTTCCCAGTCCAGGCCCGCAGCGGCGGACTGGAACGGAGCCAGCGTGGCTGCGCTCAGGTAATTGTAGAACAAAATATCGTCTTCGCGCTCCGACGTCATATCCAGCAGCCAGGAGCGCAGGCCATAGGCGAGGCCGCCGGCGATGGGAAAGAACGGCGTCCCGCGCAGCAGCCGGGCGGCGACTTCGGTGTACGCCTCCTTGACGCGGCCCGTGATCTGGGCCAGCTCCCCGGCAACGTCGTCGGCGGGGATCGGTGCGCCGTAGATGGAAATAACTTCTTCCAGCGTCCGCTCCAACGGCTTGGTCTTATCTAAATAGCGGCTCGTGATGTCCCAGCGGCGGTCCACGGCGACAAAGCGCCGGGGCTGGGTTTCCATCTGACGCCGGGCTAGGGCGGGCGTGATGGCCTCGTCGCCGGCTTCGCGGACAATGTCGCCGATGCGGGCGGGTTCGCCGAGGCGCACTAGGGCGCGGTGCAGCAGCGTGGTCAAAGTTTCCGAGGCCAGCGCCTCATACGGGTCTGCGACAGGGGCAGCCTTCCTGGTCGTAGGTTTTCGTTCAGATGTGCGGGGTGTCGTCATGCAGTCTCCTCAATAGTAATCAGCAAGAAAGTGCCGGGGTTGTAGAAAACCCCGGCAGGAATATGTCCTTCGGACACGGACAGGCAGCAATCTCCTGTCTTTGATCCTTGTCCGCAGGACGCTTCTTTGCCGGGGTTTTCCACAACCCCGGCAGGTTATTAAGCTGGAACAGCTTCCAAATCATACGGCTCGGCGGCGGAAACGCGGGACGAGACGAATGTGCCCGGCGCGGCGTCGCAATCTTTCACAAGAACCGTGCCGTCAATCTCCGGGGCATCGCGGAACGAGCGCCCGACAGCGTCGGAGCCGCGCCGGCTCTCCACCAGGACGTCTAGTTCGCGCCCCAGCCATTTCTGGTTGTTCTGAAGGCTGATGCTCTGCTGCGCCGCCATCAGGGCATCGCGCCGTGCTCGCATCATTTTATTCGGTACAGGGTCGTCCAACGCAAACGCCGGGGTGCCTTCTTCGGCGGAGTAGGTGAACACCCCTAAACGGTCAAAGCGCATCTCCGTCACGAACTCTAAGAGATTGTCAAAATGCGCGTCCGTCTCGCCGGGGAAGCCGACCAGAAACGTCGTCCGCAGGGTCAGGCTGGGAAGCGCCTCGCGCATTTTGCCGAACAGACGCTTGTACTGCTCCACTGAGCCGCCGCGCTTCATGGCTTTGAGCATTTGGTCATCGCCGTGCTGCAAGGGCATGTCAATATAGGGAATGATTTGGGGAAGGTCGCGCAAAACATCTAAAAGCGGCTGCCGCACCATTGTCGGGTAGCAGTACAACAGGCGCAGCCATTTGATGTCTTGAACTTCAGCCAGCGCCGTCAGCAGTTCCGGCAGGGCCAGACGGCCGTACAAATCCATGCCGTAAGCGGTGGTGTCCTGGGCCACCAAGTTCAGCTCTTTGGCTCCCGACGCCGCAAGCTGCCGGGCTTCTTCGGCTAGCCGTTCAATGGGCTTGGAACGGTGCTTGCCGCGAATGCCGGGGATGGCGCAGAACGTGCAGGTGTGGTCGCAGCCCTCGGAGATCTTCAAATACGCTGTCCACGGCGTCGCCGTCGCCCGGAGCCGTGCCTGGGGAATAAGCGGATACTTGTCGGCAACGGTCTCGACGAGGTTGATCTGCCGGGGCCGTGCGCCGAACACGACACTGCCGATGGCCGGGCCGCTTTCGATGCCGAGGAACGCATCCACTTCCGGGATTTCTTTAGCTAAATCGCTGCCGTAGCGCTGGGCCAGACAGCCCGTGACAATGACTTTGGACACCTGCCCGCGCTCTTTGCGCCGCACGGCGTCTAAGATCGCCGCGATGCTTTCTTCTTTGGCCGAGTTGATAAAGCCGCAGGTGTTGACAATCAGCACATCCGCGTCGGCTTTATCCGCGACAAACTGCACGGCTTCCCCGCGCGTCCCGGCCAGCGCCCCCAGCATTTCCTCGCCGTCCACCTGGTTTTTCGCGCACCCAAGCTGCACCAGACCCACTTTGGTCGTCAAAACGTGTTATTCCCCTGCCCAAACGCACACAAATCAAAAAGTAAAATCAAAAAGATAATCGCGTAAGTATACCTGAAAAGAGGCGAGCAGGTCAAATCAGGCTGCAAAATTGTCTTACGTCAAATACTGCTGGAGTCAATATCACCGATGTACTGGAATTTCTGTTCTGCTGGCTTCCACCAAAAGTAGAGTTCAAGACCTAAATAATCAAAATCCGTTTGGTTCTCAATCCATTGCTTTCCCAAACAATGCACCATGACACTCAGACTGTATTGGCGCTCTTCGGGGCGTACCCAATGCGGCCCTCGATAAATTGGCCCTTCATAAATCGAGTAATTTTCTCTGCTGATGTAATACTCGCCGGTGAATTTATCTCGTTCAGGAAATGACTGCTGTTCTTTGCTGAAGACGCACTCGCCATCGTTGACATACTGCTCCACAGCCTCTTGAACCGCTTGTAATACTTCGTCGTGATGGGATGAGCAACGATTGAACTCCTGTTCATCGAACTCTTCCTCTCGCAAAAGTGCAAAAGGCCGCGCCCAATTCGGCACCGGAACAAGTCTCATTTGCAGCATTAGAATTGCCTCGCTATCCTGCCGCCGTAACTTCTGCCGCTACGCTTTGTTTCGTAGGCTTTCGCACCGGCTTCGTTGTTGTCTCCGTGTGCGCCAAAATGCGTTCGTCCGCACCGAGCGCCCGCAGGATTCTGTGGATGGTGCGAAACGAGGGATTGCCTTCGGCACTAAGCGCCCGGCACAGGCTCTCGCGCCCTAACCCTGTCTGGGCCGCAAGCCAGGTAAAGCCGTTCTCCCGCGCCTGAACCGCCCGGTGAAGGCCAACATAGAACGCTTCATCACTTTCCTGCAAGCACGCTTCCAAATAGGTGTCCAAGTATTCTTTGTCGCGCATCCTAGCGGCTCTAACAAAAATGCTGTCGCCCAGAGACCTCACCCGGTCGCTCCGCGCCCACCCTCTCCTTGTCAAGGAGAGGGTCGGAACGGAGTTCCGGGGTGAGGTACGGTTTTTGTTAGGGCCTCTTAGGGGCGTAAGTCTCGTTGTAGTCTTTTAGGATCATGTTGCGGCCACGGCTTCCTCTGCTTTTCGCCGCCGCGAGGCTTTTGGCTTTGGCGTTGCTTTTACTGGCACAGACTCCGCAATAGCTTCCACAACGATAGCAGTGTCCGGCGCGATGATGACGCGGGCATTTAATGCCTGGGCGATGCGGCGCAGGGTGGGGAGGGTCGGCATCTGGCCGCGCTCGATGCGGGCAAGCATGGGCTGCTTGATGCCGGTGCGCCCCGACACTTCGCGCTGGGTTAGGCCGCGCTCCTCGCGCAGCTCAGTCAAAGCCAGGCCGAGGCGTGTGCCTTCACGGGCTTTTGCCAGTTCTTCGGCGAATGTCGGACTAGCCGCGATCTGTTCGGCGACGTATTGCTGGAGTGGTAGATGTTGATCCTGGGTCAGCATTGTCATTTTTTGCTTTCTCAATTTCTTTTTGACGCTCTGCTTCGCGGCGGCGAACCTCATCCATGCGGCTGAGTGCCAGCCGGACATCGCCAGGTTTAAGCCGCTGCGATTTTTTGCTGACCGCGTGGACAATGACAATTTGATTGTCTATGTAGCTGAAGTAGAAATAGCGGTATTCGATGCCGCCAAACTCTGGTCTCAACTCCCAAAGGTTATCTTCAACCTTGCTGGCATAGTTGCTTGGCAGGCGATTTCCGCGTTCTTCCAGCAGCAGCATATAGTCAATGCACTTTGCCTTTGCTTTCTCTGGAAGCGCCTCGACGAACTGTGCAATCGGACTTTCGCCCCGTTCCGTCTGATAGACCATCACCTTCCATAGCATGAAAACATTATAACTTACTTGTTATCTTCTGTCAATCGCCCTTTGCGAGTGCGGAACTTGACAATGACTGTGCTTGTTGCTCATAATAACGGGGCAAAAGAAGTAGAAATTTGTGTGTTTTTAGAAGCGGAGCGAAGCTGTGAGCGAAGTAAATCCAGAGGAACTGTTTGATGTGGCGATCATCGGCGGCGGGCCGGTGGGGCAGTATGCGGCGTATTATGCGGGGCTGCGCGGGATGAAAACGAAGGTGATTGACAGCCTGCCCCAGCTTGGCGGGCAGCTCTCGGCACTGTACCCGGAAAAGTATATCTTTGACGTGGCGGGCTACGCGAAAGTCTACGCGCGGGACCTCGTCGAGAACTTAAGCGAGCAGATGATGCAGTACGGGCCGACGCTTGCTTTGGACCAGAAAGTCGTTAATCTGACGTCGAACGGCGTGGTGACGATGGAGACCGAAAAGGGCGAGACGCACTACGCGAAGTCGGCGATCATCGCGGCGGGGGTGGGGGCGTTCATGCCGCGCAAGATCGCGCAGGCGGGACTGGAAGAACTGGAAGGGCGCGGGGTGCATTACTTTGTCACCGACAAGAGCATTCTTGCGGGCAAGCGGCTGGTTGTGGTGGGCGGCGGCGACAGCGCGTTTGACTGGACGCTGAACCTGTACGACACGGCCCAAAGCATTCTGCAAATCCACCGCTCGGACAAGTACAAAGCGCACGAAGACACGATTGAGAAAGTTATGGCCCTGCCGATTGACTTCCGGCCCTTCTTTGAGGTCAAAGCCGTGCACGGCGAGGAGCATGTCGAAGGCGTGACGATCTTTGACAACCGGACCAAAGAAGAGTCCTATTATCCGTGCGACGAGCTGCTGCTTAATCTTGGCTTTTTGACCAATCTCGGCCCGATCAAGCAGTGGGGGTTTGACATTGTCGGTAACTCGATCAACGTCAACACGCGCATGGAGACCAATGTCCCCGGCGTCTACGGCGCGGGTGATATTGTCACCTACGACGGCAAGTTGAAGCTGATTGCGACTGGGTTCGGCGAAGCGGCCATTGCGGTCAACCACGCTAAAGCGCATGTGGACCCGGCGGCCAAAGTCAACCCCGGCCACTCGTCGGAAAGCGTCCCGGAGAAGAAGCCGCACTGAGCGCTTAACTCCCGCACTTAACGAGGCCGCTGTCTGCAAAGACGGCGGTTTTTATTTTTTTGGCGGCCTGTCGATTTCGCTGGCGTAGGCATAATTTTTGCTGTATAATCAATCATACAACAAATTGGAATTGCAGGATACTTTGACCATGCGTACCCCCCCCATGCGTTTTGTGATCGCCGCTCTGTTTTGCTTTCTGGCTACTTTCGCTTCTGCACTGCCTTCGCTGGCCCAAAACCCGGCGGTCTACCCAAGCATCAGCCAAAACATTCCTTCCACTTATACCAGCGACAACTGTCTTGGCACTCAGGAGTGGGGGATTGACGGGCCAAATGGTCTTCTTGTCTACGGGCCGACACAAGCGGGCAGCCCAGATGAAACAGGTGGATGGCAGGTTACTGTTTTTAGGAGAGGCGGCGCATTCACTATCACTCCGCCTGCGAATGCGCCTTTGGGAGCGTATACGATCAGCTACGGAACAACCCAGACTGGAACTGCTAAGCAAGACAACATTATAGTCTACGGACCCGCCGTAGACTTCAACGTCGTCAGCCCTGCGCCCAGGCCGGCGGCGGGAACCCCCGCATTTTCCTGGCAGGGTTCGGTTGCCGGGGTCAACACGGGAAACGGCAACAAGACGACGGCGCTGCCGATCACCGGCTGGACCATGCGCGGCGGCATGGGCGTTGCGTGTACGCTGTACCACAACAGTCAGGGACCGCTTTATGGAACTTATGGCTACAAGTGGCTCCCAAGCTATTTCACTTACATCAGCGGCGGCTCGTCTGCGCCGGTTCTCCATTGGGACAACGGCCAAGTTGAAGCCTTCCCGCTCGTCTCGACCATCAACGGCAACAGTACCTATGCTTCGCCTTACGGCATTTTAGACAAGCTGACTTACAGCAGCGGCATCTTTACGCTGACAACGACAAGCAACACGGTTTACACGTTTGGGTTTAGTTCCGGCAATGCCTACCTGTCGAGCATCACCGACATGGACGGCAATGTGCTGACCATCAATCACAATACCGATGCGACAATTAGGAGTGTTGTTGACTCGACGGGCCGCACCCTGACCTATACTTACTCCGGCGGACATCTTACCACCGTGACCGACCCTCTGGGGCGGCAATGGGGCTTCGTTTATTTACAATCGGGGGATTTATGGTATGTCTCGGACCCCAGTGTGCCGTTTGCCTACAACTACCGGGCGTTCGCTTACGACGGCAGCCACGACATTACGCAGATGCAGGACCACAACAACAACCAGTCCTACTTTGGCTACAATGCCGACTCCAGCCTGGCCTGGGCGCGTGACCCGCTGGGCAACCAGACGACGTTTACCTACAACCCGACAAACACCGTCATTACAGATCCGAATGGGCATACGACGACGCATACTTACCAATACAGCCGCTTGATTTCGGTCACTGACGCGCTGAACTTCTTCAGCGGCACGTCCTATGACTACAACAACATTGTTACCAGCACGACCGACAAGCGCGGGAACGCAGCCTACTTTAGCTCCCACTTCAGCAACAGCAGCAGCACGTCTACCAGCACGGACCCGCTCAATCATTCCAGCAGCACGACCTATGACGCCAAAAACAAAGTGATTGGGTCGGTAGATGCGCTCGGCAATTCCACAGCCAACGCCTACTCTACGGACGGCAAGGAAGACCTGCTGACGACGAGCGTGACCGGGACCGGCAGCAGTCCGTTTAAGGCGACTTCTTCGGTCGGCGGTTACAGCTACGGCCTGCCCACGACGTTCACGGACCCGCTGAGCTTCTCGTCGAGCGTCGGCTATGACGGCAACGGCTACCCGAACAGCGCGACGGACGCCAACTATCATACCTCGTCGGCGGTCTTCAATGCCCTGGGGTGGAAGATGACCGGCACGGATGCCGCCAGCCACACGACGACCAACACCTACGACAACTGGGGCCGGGTGACTGCCGTTACTGCGCCCGATAACACGCAGACGACAATGACGTATGACCCGAACGGCAATGTCCTGACCGTGACGGACGCAGACAACCACACGGTCACCAATGTTTACGATGCCGACAACCGCCTGATCCAGACTACCAACGGGCGAGGCGATGTCGTCAAGTACACCTACGACGGCACGGACTACATCTCCGGCGCACCGCAAAAGGGCCTGCTGTCGTCCAAAACCGACGGCAACGGCAACACCATCCACTACACCTACACGGCCCGCAACGAGCCGGCGGCGACTTACTACGCCGACGGCACCGCCGAAGCCGTGACCTACGACGCCAACGGCAACACGCTCACGCGCACCAAAGCCGACGGCAAAGTCATTAAGTACACCTACGACGCCGACAACCGCTTGACGGACATCACGTACCCGACGCTCCATCCCACCCATTTTGACTACGATGCGGACGGGCGCAGGACGCACATGAGCGACGCGACCGGAGACACCTACTGGACCTTTGGCGACGGCGTCCACTTGACTCAGCAAAGCAGCAATCGCGGGAATGTTTACTACAGCTACGACGGCGACGGACGGCGCAAGACGATGGTCGCGCCGGGCCTCAACCCGTCCGTGACGAACGCTCCCTACACCTACGGCTACGACCCCGCCGGGCGGATGACCTCGCTGCAAAACCCCTTCAGCGAGACGACGGGGTACGCCTACAACCCCGACGACACCCTGAGCAGCAAGACGCTGGCGAACGGCCTGTCCCTGGTCTACGGCTACGACGCGGCAGACCAGGTGACCGACCTGCACTTCGGCAGCCAGGCGGGGGCTTACGGGCACCATTACACCTACACGCCCGGCGGCAGTTTGGCTTCCCGCAGCGAAAGCGACGGCGGGGTCAACACGTTCGGCTACGACGGGGCGGACCAGCTTGTGAGCGAGACGCGCACCGGCCCGGTTCCGTTCACGCACGGCTACACGTATGACCACAACGGAAACCGCTTGACGCAGACGCAGAACGGGGTGCAGGTGCAGTCCTTCAGCTACAACGGCCATGATGTGATGACGAGCGGCATCAACGAGACGCCAAGCTGGGACTACAACGGCAACGAGGTGGGGGACACGCTCAACGGCCAGCACACGACCTACACCTACGACGACGAAGACCGGATGACGAGCATCACGATGCCCGACGGCCACACCGACTACTACTCGTACAACGGCCTGGGCCTGCGCCTGACCAAGAGCGACCCTTCGGGCAGCTACGCCTACTTCACCGACGGCACTTCTCCCGCGTCTGATGTTCTTTCGGACAACTTCTCCTCGTTCACGCCGGGCACCAGCGAGACCAAAGGCATCGGCAACGGCCAGTACGCCAGCCTGTTCTACGCGCCGGACGCCCAGGGCAACAGCCGGGGTTTGCTGAACGGGAGCCAGTCGGCGACGGACGGCTACAACTGGGATGCGTTCGGGACGCTGGTGAGCCGGTACGGCAGCAACCCGACGGCGTATGCGTGGGAAGAGGGGAGCGGCTACCAGAGCGATAACGACACGGGCCTGGTGCTGTTGGGTCACCGCTACTACGACAGTCGCATCGGGCGGTTCATCTCGCAGGACCCGGCGGGCGATGGGGACAACTGGTATGCCTATGCGGATAATGACCCGACGGATGAAGATGACCCGGACGGCTTAGACGCCATACTAAGCCTGCCGATAGGCAGTACGCCGATGGGTTCTCCCGGATACATGGACGGTGCAGCGACAGGAAGTGCAGGAGCTTATGATTACTACACGCAGTCGCAAGGCTACTGGACGCGCGGCGAGCCGACTGGCATCAACATCCACGGGCAGTTGTCTAATGAAGGCGGGGAAGTCGAAACGAAATGGATTGGATCAAACGATTTTAATGTTTCTTTTAGCCCTTTTGACATTGAAGATGCACTCACCCATGACTTATATGAAAGGTTCAGGAAAGCTGCTGACGACCAAATAAGGCTCCATGTAGAAAACATTGAGATAATAGCGTCATCGTTTCTGCCGTCGCGTGGCGTTGGACCGAGCGGGGAGCCGAAGATACACAACCCTAAATACAAAAGTCAAAAGGCAGCACGTGAGGCCGCTGCAAAAAAGAGTGCTCCCGGTCAAAGACCAAAGCATGATGCACACCCAGAGATAGGCGATCCACATTATCATCCAGTCGGTGAGGACGGAAAGGCTATCAAAGATGGGGTACATTATGGTTATTAACTGTAGGAGATAGACCAAGGTATGGAAGACAATCCCAAAGTTGTTGTCAGTAGTTATTCGGACGAAGACAACCTAATTACAGCTCACTTGGTATGGATTTATCCACACCCACGGATAGAGGAAGGCGCGAGACTCGTCTACTTCCGCTCCAACACTGATGAAAGATTGATTTGTTATATTCATCACGAGGCGATAAGCTCAGATGTAGACTTGCCTGATGACGAATTATATCTGTGCAAACTGGCGACTAATGCTTTATATGAGAAAGGCATCAGCATCATGGAAAATTATGACGTATTTTCAGACTTCAATGAGTGGTAAGACACCTACAACGGGCTGGGCCTGTGCCTGACCAAGAGCGGCCTGAGCGGCAGCTACGCCTACTTCACCGACGGCACTTCTCCCGCGTCTGACGTTCTGTCCGACAACTTCAGCACGTTCACGCCGGGCACCAGTGAGACGAAGGGCATCGGCAACGGCCAGTACGCCAGCGTGTTCTACCTGCCGGACGTGCAGGGCAACAGCCGGGGCCTCCTCAATGGCAGCCAAGCGGCAACGGACGGCTACAACTGGGATGCGTTCGGGACGTTGATGAGCCGCAACGGGGGCAACCCGACGGCGTTTGCGTGGGGGGAGGGGAGCGGCTACCAGACGGACAACGACACGGGGCTGGTGCTGATGGGCCACCGCTACTACGACACGCGCATCGGGCGGTTCCTCAGCCAGGACCCGGCGGGCAGCGGGGACAACTGGTATGCGTATGCCGACAATGATCCGATGGATGAAGTGGACCCGGACGGCTTGATGCCGCAAGATGGGCCAGGCAGTTCGCCGATGGGCGTAGATATGCCCGTGTGGATGAGCGTGAGCAACATCGAGTCTTACACAAGTGCTTCGTTAAGCACCCTGGGGCTTGGTCATTGGGATCATGGTAGCCCAACAGGCTCAGTTGATGGTCAGCCAACTAACGAAAAAGGAGAGCAGGCCACAAACTGGGTTATGAACTGGGACGGAATATCAGATGCACTAGGCTGGTTAGGGCCTGAGTTCACAGTTGTAAAAACTGATCCTCACCAGTTTGACCATTTTCAGATTGGTGCGACATTATATCGTTTTGGAGCAGACCCGGAATCCGCTGAACAGCTAGGAGCAGATGCGGCTAAAGCTGAAGCTCACCCAGAGTTCAAGATTTTTGGTGTCTCAGTGCTCTCAAAACAGCCGGCGAAATATCCCGATGCTCCTTCGGCTTCTTGGGAGGAAGTTGCTAAACATTTCAAGATTCACAAAACTGGAAAAAATCCATTTCATTATACTGTAGAACTACCTAAGCCCGTAACAGAAGCGACTGCGAAGCTCTTCAACATAATATTCAAGAGATTGTAGAGGTCTATGAGTAACACAATTCTTACCGCCAACGATTTTGTAGGATGTCAAATCTTCACTCTTGACTATTATGATGGTCCCGTGTCAGGAGTAATGAAATGTGCCACGCCATTCAAGGCATATAGATTTAGAATGCTGGATTGGGACGCTTCGCACAATGTGCGCCTCTTCAGTGTTGCCTCATTGGCAGATGATCTATTCAACGATTTTGTTGATACGTTATCTCGTCCAAGCGCAAATATAGAGGAAAGATATGAAAATTTATCAAACATTCTTGAGTGTGCGGACACTGACAATCTTATTATTGGCTGGCGAAATTCTGACGATACGGTGTTTGCGGTCAAAGAGATACGCATAGAAGATCGCGTCTACATCCACGACTGGTTTTCTGTATCAGAACCTAGTAAGGATTGGTTTGCATATCTTAGTCTATTAAGGTAGCTGGCTGAGCCTGCGCCTGACCAAGAGCGACCCGTCCGGCAACTACGCCTACTTCACCGACGGCACTTCTCCCGCGTCTGATGTTCTCTCGGACAACTTCACCACGTTCACGCCGGGCACCAGTGAGACGAAGGGCATCGGCAACGGGCAGTACGCCAGCCTGTTCTACGTGCCGGACGCTTCGGGCAACAGCCGGGGGTTGTTGAACAGCACCCAGGCGGCGACGGACGGCTACAACTGGGATGCGTTCGGGACGCTGATGAGCCGCAACGGGGGCAACCCGACGGGCTATGCATGGGGGGAGGGGAGCGGCTACCAGAGTGACGGTGACACGGGCTTGAAGCTGTTGGGGCATCGCTACTACGACAGCCGGATTGGGCGGTTTATCAGCCAGGACCCGGCGGGCAGCGGGGACAACTGGTATGCGTATGTAGACAACAATCCCACGAACAACACGGACCCGACGGGATTGGTAATTGCGGGTGGCGGCTGGGGTACGTTCACGGACCCCACTCAGGCTGGCGTTCCTTACGACCCTAACAACGCCGCCGACTCCCAATATATGCAAGATCATCCGGGGGAGTATAACTTCTACATCAAAGGCACTGACGGCAGTTATGACTATGCAGGCTCCAAGTGGGAGGGAGCCACCGCATTTGACCAGATGAACGGCAGCAGCATGGGACCGGGAATGGGGATGTTTGCACAGGGCGGGGGCAAGTTAACTCCATCGGAGGCAGACAGAGCCAATTATCTATCGAAGAAAATCGATAACATCGCCAGAGATCTTCAAAAGAGAAAAGGCGAACTGCGGGAAGACCCTAGTAAGCTAGCAGAAAGGGTAAAAGGCGACAAGGCGAAACCCAGTTTAAGCAGGTGGGGACATCGCAAGATAATGAATGAACTCAAAAATACGATGGATCGGACTATGAATGAGTTGAAATCAATTCTGCAAAAAGCGGGTGTTGCCACAGAAGGATTGGATGACATAACTTTCGACATCCCGATTATCATGATTTACAATCCACATAACGTATACGGTGGTTGGAAACCAAACGAGGGTCCAACATGAACAAAGCAACATTTCAAGAAGCCGTAAATCAGGGATTTGCACTCGGCAGATGGGAACAATTAGGAAACTGGGTAGCAGAAGAATCAAATTATGTATTCAAGGACGGTGACGGCCCCGCTTTTGACGAAGGCATCTTTAAGGAATTTCTATTGCTTTTAGTGGAGCCGTCTTTCATTGGGTCGGATAATTCCTCGAATGCGCTAAAGATGCTTGAATACGATTGGGCTTCATTCTCAACGGGTCAAACAGAAGAACTGCGTGGCGTTTTAGTGACTAACTACGATAAACTACTTGACCCGCTCTCTTGGTTTATCATATCTGAGTTGCTCGGTGAATATTATGCAGACCCTGGTGCGTTGGAAGATTTGAGATCGCTCAAACGTATAGTTATAGATGATGAACCCAGGTCGCTTATTCCAATGAGTTTTGAGAAGTTAATACTGTACAGCCCCTCGGAAACGGTTAAAGCAGATGCGCTGATTGAGTTAATTGACATGAAAGATGATCCTTCTGAACAAGTCCGTGCCGAAGTTGAAACTTCTTTTAATCGATTGAACAATTAGCGCTTGCGACAAACTCACGAGCGGTACGTCAACCAGTAGTGGCTACACCTGCGGCAGAAAATTAAGGACTGCGCTTTGCTTGAAAAAAACATGGCGCAGTTTCTTTTTCTGTGTTATACTGCTGTTAGCTTGCTTGCATTCTCCTGCTTCTTGCCTGTTCCCCGCTTTTAGAAAGGCCCGCTTCATGTTTGTTTGTGATTCTTCTCGTCTGCCTTCTCCCGTTTCGCGCCCGCAGCGCGGCTCGACCCGCGCGTTTACGCTGATTGAGCTGCTCGTCGTCATCGCCATTATCGCGATTCTCGCCTCGATCCTGTTTCCCGTGTTCCAGGGTGTCCGCGAGAACGCCCGCCGGGCTTCCTGCCAGAGCAACCTGAAGCAGCTCGGGCTGGCGTTTATCCAGTATTCGCAGGACAGCGATGAGAGGCTGCCGATGGGCACGTCCGACGGACGGTCGAACTATGGCTACGGCGACGGCTGGGCCGGGCGCGTCTATCCGTTTGTCCAGAGCGCGGGCGTGTTTGCCTGCCCGGACGATGCCGTCAGCCCCGTGACGAACGTCGTCGCCGGCAAGACCTACACCCTGTCCCCGGTGTCCTATGCCTACAACGGCAACTTGGCTGGGTCTGACCTGGCGGCGGACAGCACCAGGCGTGTCGGACAGGTTGGCATTAAAGGGTTTCTCGCCCAGATGAACGCGCCTGCGAAAACGGTTATGCTGGTCGAAGTCACCGCCGCCGCCTATCTCCCAAGCTTGCAGGACGGCCAGGCAGTCGCCGATTTGACAACTCCCAATGAAACGGGTGACCAAGGAGCCACGGCTGCGCCCTGTGCGGATGGCTCTCCCTCCTTCTTCAACCTCTCTGCGTCTGTCGGACCGCCTGTCGGACTGCCGACAGCCAGCGCTCCCTGCTCGCTGCCGCTGGCAACCGGCTACATGGGGCCGGGGAGCACGGCGCGAACCGCTACCTTCACGACAAGTCCTGCTGGCAGCTACTACCTGGCATCCACTGGGCGGCACACGGGCGGCTCGAACTTCCTGCTCTGCGACGGCCATGTCAAATGGCTGCGCGGAAGCCAGGTCTCTACCGGCGACGCTTATACGACCAGCCCCATGGCAAACAAGAACGAGACGCCGACCGACGACCAGGACCAGCGGCTGCCGGTCCCTGCACCGAACGCAGTCGACGCAACCCCTGCCGGCACCCAAAGCTCCCAGCCCTGGGCGGCGACTTTTAGCCCGATCTAAAGACGTGCGTCAAGCTAGTAGGGCAGCGCCATGTTAAAAGACATGGCGCTGCTTCTTTTTGTGTGTTCTGCGAATTGTGTGTTATACTAAAGAAAGGCAGCGATTGAAAGCCGGCTTTCATTTCGCCGCCTTTTTGAGAAAGGCTTTTGTATGTTTTCCTGTACGTCCCACCGGCGCGGCTTGACCCGCGCATTTACTTTGATTGAGCTGCTCGTCGTCATCGCCATCATCTCCATTTTGGCGGCGATGCTGTTCCCTGTGTTCCAGAATGTCCGCGAAAACGCCCGGCGCACGTCCTGCCAGAGCAATTTGAAGCAGCTTGGGCTGGCGTTTGTCCAGTATTCACAGGATAGCGACGAGCGGCTGCCGATGGGCGCATCCGCCGGCCGCCCGGATTACGGCTACGGCGACGGCTGGGCCGGGCGCGTTTATCCGTTCGTCAAAAGCACCGGCGTGTTTGTCTGCCCTGACGACGCGGCTGCCCCCGTGCAGAATGGCGCGGCAACTTTGTCCCCGGTGTCCTATGCCTACAATGCCAATCTCGCTGGGTCCGACCTGCCGGCGGACAGCGGAACTTTCATCAGCTACGTCGGTATCAAAGGGCATCTGTCCCAGATGAATGCGCCCGCGAAGACGGTTATGCTGGTGGAAGCAACGGCAGCGGCTTACCCGTCTATGCTGAGTGATGGACAGGCCGTCGCCGATCTTTCCAATCCGGCGGAGGCCGGCGACCAGAGCTACCTGCCTGTTCCAGGCTGCTCAAACGGTTCCCCCTCCGTGTTTGGAGTTTCCGCCGGGGTGGGGCCGCTGATAGCCCCGCCCGCCGGCCAGCCGGCCAGCGTTTGTTCTCTTCCGCTGGCAACCGGCTACATGGGGCAGGGCGGCGCGGCGCGGACTCCCACCTTCGCGGCAACTCCTCCCGGCAGCTACTACCTTGCCTCAACCGGGCGGCACTCGGACGGCTCGAACTTCCTCTTGTGCGACGGCCATGTCAAATGGCTGCGCGGCAGCCAGGTCTCGACCGGCAACATTGACACGGCCAGCCCAACAGCGAGTAAGAACGAGACGCCGACCGACGATCAAGACCAGCGTCTGCCGATAGGCGGCAGCGCTGCCGGAACCGAAAGCAGCCAGCCCTGGGCCGCGACGTTTAGCCCGATTTAGCAACATGCCTGAAGAGACTATAGAAGAGGCGCTGCTGGCCGAATATAACTCCCGGCTGGCGGCGCTGCATTTTGAGACCGTGGGATTTGTCGAAGCTTTGTTCCTGTCGCCCGAGCCGGACGTGCACTGGCCTGTGCCAAGTCTGCGCGTCATTCCCGAAGCCGGCGTAGAAGGGCAGTACCCTGGCAAGCAGTGGTGGCAGGGACGGCGCGTTCCAGGCCGGCAGATCTCGGCGCTCAGCGCCGAAGTCCTGGACGCACTCGAAATCCCTTATGACGTTCCCGGCGACAATCTCGTCATTCGCGGCCTCAATTTAGAACACTTTCGGCCCGGCGACACGCTCCGGGTCGGCGATGCTCTGCTGGTGGTAACGCCGACGCCGCACCGCCCCTGCACGAAGCTCGCGGCCCGAACGACCCCGACCAAGAAAACGGCAATCGCCGCAGGCCGGCGGCGCGGCCTGCTGCTGGACGCCCGCTGTTCCGCCACCATTTCTGTCGGCGACACGGTAGAACTGCTGCTTTTTTCGCCTGTGCCTGCCTGAGTCCGCGCTGTATGCCGGTGCGTATCAGGTATACTCTTGCCGGAAAGTGCATACCCCTATGTTCCCTTTTGATGTAAAACGCGCCCGTGTTGCGCTGATTTTGCCCATTTTAGTCGCCGCCGCAGGCTGCTCGCGGCCCCAGCCGACGGCTGAGCAGGTCGCCGGACCGTCCACGCCGGAGACGGCGCTGCACCTGGGTCCGACTCCCCCTGGCGGTCCAAGTGAAGCGCCGACCGGCTCCGGCGCGGGCGGCTCCGGCGCGGCCGGCGCAGAGTTCGGACGGATCGGCAGTTCCCTTGAAGGACCGACCCTGCCGCCGCAGCCCGCCGGCATCACCTACAGCCGTATGTCTCCGGTCGGCAGCAGCGGCTCCGGCAACGGAGACCGAGGCAACCCGGTCCCGCCCGACGCGTCGCTCGCCGCCCCGCCTGACCCCGCCGCGCCGCGGGTTCTGGCCCCGCCTGGACGGACCACAGACGGACCTGTTCCTCCCGAAAACAGAGTTCAGCCGCCGGTCGTCAACACGCGGCCACATGACATCAATCATAATCTGCATTAGCTTTCTTTAGGAAAAACTCCCATGCCCTATGAAGGACAAGCCGCACTGCTGAACGAAGCGGGACGGGGCGTAGAAGTCGAAGACGTGACAATTGACGATCCCGGCCCCGGTGAAGTGGTTGTAAAACTCGTAGCATCCGGCGTCTGCCACACGGACCTCACAGTCAAGAACTTAAACGGCAACGGCATGGCGTTTCCGATCGTGCTGGGCCATGAAGGCGCGGGGATTGTGGAGTCCATCGGCGAAGGCGTAGACCATTTGAAGCCGGGCGATCCCGTGGTGCTGGCGTACCGCGCCCCGTGCGGCCAGTGTCCAAGTTGCCTGCGCGGTGACCTGCGCCACTGCTATGCAGCCCTGCGGCCCGGCCAGCGCATCCGCCGGAGGCGTGACGGGGCTATTTGCTCCCAGGTGCTGCGCTGCGGGACATTTTCCACTTATACCGTCGTTCATTCCAAAGCCGCCATCAAGATGCCCAAAGAAATGCCGCTGGACAAGGCGTGCCTCCTTGCCTGCGGCGTCATCACCGGGGTCGGCGCGGCGATGAACACGACGCCGGTAGGTGCCGGCTCGCGCGTGGCCGTCATCGGCTGCGGCGGGGTCGGCCTGTCGGTCATCCAGGGCGCGAAGCTCCAGCACGCCAGGCAGATCATCGCCGTGGACGTGAGTGAAAGCAAGCTGAAGCAAGCCGTCAGCTTTGGCGCGACCCACGCGGTCAACGCTTCGGACGGCGACCCCGTGGCCCAGGTCCGGGCACTGACCGAAGACGGCTGGGACGGCGGCGTCGAGTTTGCGTTTGAAGCCACCGGCATTCCAAAATGTACCGAGCAGGCGGTCCAGATGCTGTCTTATGGCGGCACGGCTACGACCATCGGCTTCCCGGCGGCGGACGACGCCGTGACGCTCAATTTGGGAAATATGGCAACCGGCGTGTACTGGAACAAAGCATCCTTGCGCGTCTGCCACTGCGGCGACACGCTGCCGTCGCACGATTTCCCGCTTTTGGCCCAGCTTTATCTCGACGGCCAACTGAAACTCGATGAAATGGTCACAAGCCGCATCACGATCAACGATGTGAACGAAGCCTTTGAAGCCATGCACCACGGCGACGTCATCCGCAGCGTGATTATCTTCTAGCACCCCAAGTCTACGCAGCGGAGTAAGACTGGAACCCGCAATGCTGGACAAAAAAGAGCGGTTGATTGTGCTGACGTTGATCGCAGCGATAGTTGCTGCTCTGGTCTATCTGTGGACGTTCAGCCCTTATGGTTCGCTCGGTGCGTCTGATGGACAAAGCTACGAAGTGGACCGCATCGGCCTCCCCTTGTACATAGGCTTGCCGTTAGCGGTCGCAATTTATTGGTATTTGAAGCGCAAGTAGTCTCACCGTCAAGCCACCAACTATGAGAGCATGGAAGATTACCAATGCAAAACGAGCGAGAACGAAACGCCGAGCTTCAGCGTGATGAACTGATTGCCACTATTCTGACGGCAAATACGCCAGAGCAGTGCGTGGAAGCAGAAAAAGCGATTGCCCTCTGGATGCAGCAGCATCCTAAAGATTTTGGGATTTTGGATGCTGGGGAGTCGCTTGCCATGATGAGCGAGCGCTATGATATGACCGCAGAAGAGACCGCACTATCTTTTGCTTCAGTAGTTAGGGAAACCAAGTAATTATGCCGGAATTGCCGGAAGTTGAGACGCTGCGGCGGGGGCTGGAACAGCATCTTTTGGGGCGGACGCTGGGGAAAACACGGGTGCTTATGCCGAAAATGCTCAAGGGAACGATTACAGATCCTGACGTGTTCAGTCAGAGGCTGCAAGAAACTCGCGTCGAATCTGTTGGGCGGCGCGGCAAGCACTTGATTATAACGCTGGATTCAGGGTATTATCTACTGTTCCACATGAATATGCGCGGTCAGCTTCGGTTCACCGAGGCCGATGCGCTGGTGGAAAAGTATCTTGCGGCGGCTTTTCCCTTAGATAACGGCCTTGAGCTTCGCTTCCATGACATCTGGCGCTGGGGCGAAATGCGGCTGGTGACTTCCGAAGAGCTTGCCGCGCACCCCAGCCTGCTAGGCATGGGGCCGGAGCCGCTGTCGGGGGAGTGGAACGCAGAGCATCTGGCGGCGGGCTTGGCGAAGCGGCCTAAGACAACGATCAAGGCAGCGCTGCTGGATCAAAGTGTTGTGGCCGGAGTTGGCAACATTTATGCCGATGAGTCCTTGTTCCGGGCGGGTGTTCAGCCGCTGCGTCCTGCGGGATCGCTGACCGCCGGGGAAACGGCGCGGCTGACGGAAGAAATCATTGCGGTTCTCTCTGAAGCGGTCCAGGGCGGCGGCATGACCAGCGATAACTATGTGAACGCCGAGGGGCAGGTCGGGCAGTTCCTGCCGCGCGTTTATGGCCGAGGCGGAAAACCCTGCACCTCCTGCGGCGAGGCGCTGACCCGCATTCGGGTGACGGGACGCGGTACTGTTTACTGCGGTTCCTGCCAAAAATAAGTTTAGCGAAACTCTAAAACCTACTACTAGAAATCAAACTCGGGGCAATCGTGTCCCAATGCTGAGGAGCACTACGAAATTATGTCGGTCGTACCTGAAGATGTCGTGACCAGTGAGCAGGCAGCCGCCCCGGCGGTGGAAGCAGCCCCTCCCATTGCGGTGCAGTCACCGGAAAATGGAACCAGTGGAAATGGGGCAGGGATGGCGTCAAGCCAGCCCCAGCCTGCTCCGGCACCCGCCGCGCCGAAGCGCGAGGAACCCGCCATGAGCCAGTCCGATTACGAAAGCATGTTCAAAGAGCTTTCTGAAGGCGACGTGGTTGTCGGGACCGTGGTTCACATTGACAAGGACGGCGTTCTTGTGGATGTCGGCAGCAAAAGCGAGGGTGTCATTCGCCTGAACGAGCTGTCGCGCGAGCCGTTTGACAACGTTGAAGATGTGGTACAGGTCAACGAGCAGGTGAAAGTCGTGGTCATCGGCCGCACCGACGAAGGCCAGCTTCTGCTGTCCAAGAAGCGGGCTGATTTCGAAAAAGCATGGGATAAAGTCATTGAAGCCATGAACGCCGGAACAATTCTTCAGGCCCTGGTTACCGAGCGTGTCAAGGGTGGCCTCGTGGTTGATCTGGGTATTCGCGGCTTCGTACCGGCGTCCCATGTCGGCTCCGGCGATTTCAAGCACCAGAACTTAGACAAGCATGTCGGCCAGAGCATCGCGCTCAAAGTCATTGAAGTGGACCGGGACCGGCGCAAAGTCGTTTTGTCTAACCGGGAAGCGACCGAAGACGAGCGGCGGCAGCGCAAAGAAGTGACCCTGGCGTCGCTTAAAGAAGGCGAGGTCCGCAAGGGAATTGTCCGCCGCGTTACCGATTACGGCGCGTTTATTGACCTCGGCGGCATTGACGGCTTGCTGCATGTCTCTGAAATGTCCTGGTCACGGATCAACCACCCCAGCGAAGTCCTGAAAAATGGGCAAGAACTGGACGTGATGATCCTGAAGCTGAAACTGGATCAGGGCCGGATTTCTCTGGGCCTGCGCCAGATTCTGCCCGACCCGTGGACGGAGATCGGCGACAAGTACAAAGTCGGCGATCTGGTCAAAGTGGAAGTCTCTCGCCTGGTTCCGTTTGGTGCCTTCGTAACGCTGGAAGAAGGCGTAGAAGCAATTATCCCGACCAGCGAACTTGCCGAGCGGCGCGTGATGAAGCCGTCGGACGCGGTCAATCCCGGCGATCAGGTGGAAGCCCGCATTATTGAAATGCGGACCGACGAGCGCAAGATGACCCTGTCCATTCGGCGCGTTGCCGAGGCGACGACGGCCGTGCCGCAGCCGTATGTGCCGGAGCCGGACTTCGGCGGCGGACGCGGTGCAGATCGGGGCGGGCGTCCTGCTCGCGGCGGCGAGCGCGATGGCCGGCCGGTTGTCGGCGGTGAGCGCGACGGCGGCGCGGTCAGCCCGCCGCGTGAGCGGCCCCGGCGCGAGCGTAGCGGCGGAGGCGGTGGTGGTCGCGGCCGAGATACCGGCTACAGCGGGGACTCAGAGGACGATTACAAAGAGTTTAAGAACTACCGCGCCACCCAGCGCGAGGAGACGTTCGGCACCAGCCTGGCGGACATCTTCGGCGAGCATTTCGGCAAAGAGCTAGCGGAAGCCGAGCCTGAGACCGAAGGGGCCACCGAGCCGGAAGCGACGGCCGAGAAAGAATAACGGCGACCTGAAAAGCCCCTGCATCTTGCAGGGGCTTTTTTGCTGGGTATGTCAACAGTATCACGAGGTTCCTATGCGCGTTCTTGGCATCACCGGCGGCATTGCGACCGGCAAAAGCACGGCAACACAAATGCTGGCGGAGCTTGGCGCACCGACAATCAGCGCGGATGCAATTGCCCGCGCCCTGCTGGCACCCGGTACGCCGGTGACGGAAGCAGTTCTCGCGGCGTTTCCAGGCTGCGCCGCGCCGGAACCCGGCAAGATTAACCGCCGAGCGCTGGCACAGATCATTTTCGCAGACACTGAGGCGCGAACCCGTTTGGAAGCGCTGACGCATCCACCGATCATTGAGGCACTGCGGGTGCAGATTGCGGAATGGCGGGCTTCAAGCGCTGCGCCTGCCGCTGCCGCCGAAATTCCGCTGCTGTTCGAGGCGGGTTTGGAAAGAGACGTAGACGACGTTGTTGTCGTGAGCTGTGCTGAGTCGGTGCAGCGGGCGAGGCTCTGCGCCCGTGACGGCATCAGCGAAGAAGAAGCGCGGCGGCAGATTGCGGCGCAGTGGCCGCTTTCGGAGAAAGTCGCACGGGCCGGCGGCGTCATCACGACGGATTACGGTACAGAAGACACGTGCCGTCAAGTAGCGGCGCTTTGGGGAAGTTTATGATAAAAGAAACGCAAGGCTTCACGCTTTGGATGACGGGAATGTCCGGGGCGGGCAAGTCTACGCTGACGGGGCGGCTGGAAACGCTGCTGAAAGAGCGCGGCCACAAAGTTGAGTTGCTGGACGGCGACGAAGTGCGGACGCATCTGTCCAAAGGGCTGACATTTTCCAAAGAAGACCGGGACATCAATGTCCGGCGCATCGGCTACGTCGCGCGTCTGCTGGCCCGCAACGGCGTCGTGGCGATGACGGCGGCGATCTCGCCGTACCGGGACGTTCGGGCCGAAGTCCGGGCCGAACACGCTGCCGACGGCGTACCGTTTGTTGAAGTCTACGCCCAGGCCACTGTGGAAGCGCTGGCGGCGCGAGATGTCAAAGGTCTGTATAAGAAGGCGCTAGCCGGGGAGATCACGCATTTCACGGGCGTTTCAGACCCCTACGAGCCGCCGCTTGACCCGGAAGTCGCCGTACAGACCGACCGGGACACGGTTGAGCAGTCACTGAAGCAGATTGTGGAAGCACTGGAACAGCGCGGGCTGATCGGCGCTTAGTTATTGCGGGTCCCGGATGACGCCTGCAAACAGCAGTGTGCCCGTCACGTTGTCCCGAATGGCGCAGAAAAAAGGGTGGTCCACACGCATGACAGCGTTCGGGCGTGTAATGCCTCTAGGCATACTCATCGCCGTAGCGGCAGCCGCCGTCGTTCCCTCTTCGTCCATTTCCAGCATAGCCTTGTGAATCACGTCCCCAATGAACCCGTCGTGCAGACCCATCGGCTTGAAGTCCGCGCCCGCAGTAAACGCTGAAGCCATGCCCAGCCTGCACAGCGGCCCTTTCATGCGTGTCAAACACTCGGCCTTGAAGCGCGGCAGGAAGAGTGTTACCCCCGCCAGACGCATTGTGCCAAGCCACTCCCTCCACACGTTTGCATCTAGCCCGGCGATGAACTCGCTCAGGCTGTCCGGCTTCGGCAGGAAAACGTACAGGCTCAGGCGGCCTTGCCCATAAGGAAAACTGATCGCCTGAAATTGAGGCGTTTCCAGGTAGGCATAGCTTCCCTGCTGAGTCATCATCGGAACCAGCTTCGTGCTGTCCGGCCCGAGCGCAAATGGCTTGCTTTGGGTGTGGGACTTGTCAAACTTGCGGCTCCAGAGGCCGTGAAAGTACAGAGCATTCGTCAGCACTGCCGCAGACCCTCTAAGATCGTCTGCGGAAACAAGGCGATCAATTTTGCCGCTCGTCGCGTCTTTGACCCAGCCGTTAATCGTATCCGCAGCCGCTGGGGTACTGAAGTCGAGAGTGTCGGCGCGGGCGTCATAAAACTGATGGCACCGTTTCTGAAACTCCGTATCGAACACCAGGTCGGTGCCGGCCCAGAGTGCGTTTGCGACCGAAATTCGGACTTGGGGATCGGGGTTTCTCAGAACCGGCAGCAGCAGGCCGTTGGCACGGTTGATCTGCTCTAAAGGCAGCGTCTCCAGGCCAAGAGCAGCCGCCAGGTGAGTTTGAGTCGTGCCGCCGGCCCCGTTCAGCGCCAAAGTCAGAGCGCCCGACACGCTGAAAGGCGAGAAGAAGATGTTTTTGTCCGGCGCTTCTTCATTGAGCTGCTTGAGCAGACGGAACCCCAAGTCTGTGTTTGCCGCTGCCACCTGACGAACATCGGGGTCAGCGGCGACGGCGTCAGGAGCAGGAGAGGCGGTAGTCATAGTTTTTGGTCCAGGCGTGAGCGGGCTAAGACGGCTGGCTCTCGGCGAGCTTTTGATCTCTATCGGCACGAGGGGCAGGGGGAGCCGGGCGTCGAACGGTCTGCATGAATGGCCGCTCGAACCAGTGGTAGAACAGGCGAGCAAGCAGCGCGGCGGCGACAAAACAGGTCGCTAGGATCAGCAGATGCGCCGACGCTGTGAGAGGGGTCATACGGAAAATCTGGTTGACGATGCCGAGGGTCAGCAGATGCGTCAAATAAAGGCTGTAGGAAAATAGCCCAATGGCGACAAGCCCGCGGACGAGAAGCACCCGGCTCAGTGCGGCGTCATAGCGGTACAAGTAAAGCAGCAGCAGCCCAAACCCGAATGTGAACGCGAAGGTCAGGCGACTCGGCTCATGCTGCAGGCTCATCGCAAGATCACGCGACAGCACAAACGTAGCGGTTCCAACTCCCACTGCGAGGAGCCACCACTTGGGCCGGGTTTGATGCGGATGCCGCAGAACATCATACACCACAATCCCCATCCCAAACTGCGGCCAGAGGTCAAGCGGAAAGAACCGAAGCTGCGGAGCCAGGGCCAGCAGGACGAGCGCACACAAAGTCACGATATGCAGCCCTGTCAGCAGCGTCGCTTCCTCGCGGCCCGGCTTGGTGCGGAGCAGAAACACGCTGACGATCAGATAAAACGCGACTTCGTAGCACAGAGTCCAGCAGACAATGGACAGAAAGTCCTGGTGCAGCACCATCTGGGTCAGCGTCAAGTTGGAAAAGTAGTACGCCAGCGGCTGATGCAGGATGTCCACTCCCGCAAGAGCGCTGCCGTGAATCCGGCCCGAGGCGACCAGTAGACGCGCCGGCACGATCAGCGCGGCGGCAAGCGCCAGGGAAAACCAGAGCGGCGGGTAGACGCGGCGGACGCGGGCAAGCATAAACGCCTTCCAGCCGTCCCCGCGCCGCAGCGCGGAGCAGGCCGCGCCGGCGATGCAGTAGCCGCTGATCACAAAAAACATCTGGACGCCGAGGTAGCCGAACGCGCCCGCACGGTAGAGGGGAAAATTGGATAACTGCGGGTAGTGGGTGGTAAGAATGAAGCCTTCGTGGTACAGGACAACAAAAAGGCAGGCAAAACCGCGCCACATATCCAGTGTGCTGTATGGTTTGAGGCTGCTTTTTACGTTGTTGCTTGGGTCAGTTTGCAGCATATCAGTTGCTGGAATAGCAAAAAGAGCAGCCACGGCTGAACCGTGACTGCTCTCCTTAATGTTTGTCTGAGTAGCCCCTACCGGTCTCGAACCGGTGATCTTCCACGTGAAAGGCGGACGTCATAACCACTAGACCAAGGGGCCGCATCGGGGAAAGTTATACCCCAGCTCGGCGGACTTTGTCAAGCGATGCACTCACTATTATTTCGCTATCGCACCATCGCAGCCATCCGCATGGCGGCGGGCAGGACGCGGCGGAGGCCGGCGAAATGGGCCTGGTAGTAGCTGGAGTTGAGGCTGTCCGTGCGGACGCCTTTGTGAGCGTTGGCGGCATGGATAAACTGGCCGCCGCCGACATAAATGCCGACATGGGAGATGCCGTGCTTGTAGGTGTTCTTGAAAAACACCAAATCGCCTGGCTGGGCCTGGCTGATGGAGACCGAAGCGCCGTGATAATACTGCTCGGTGGCTGTGCGCGGCAGGTCCACGCCGTCGGTGGCGCTCAGGATAAAGCGGACAAAGCCGGAGCAGTCAAAGCCGGAGCGGGAGGTTCCGCCCATGACATAGCGGGTTCCGCGAAACGCATTGGCCGCTTGAACGACATTGCCGCTGGCGAGCGCTTTGTTCTGGGTCTGGACTTTGCCTGAAGGCGCGGCATGAGAGGCGCAGTGCTTGGAGTGGGCAAAAACCGCCGGAACAGCAAGCAAAGACAGCGACAAGGCACCGGCAACGCGGACGGCACAAGGGGAGAGAGTCAGCAAAAGCGAATTCCTTTCGAGCAAATATGCAAAGACCGCAAGTTTGCGTGTCTGTGCATTATTTCACAACCAGGTCATCTTAACACAGGTTTTGCGATTGTGCAAGGCAAACCAAAAACTTTTTGACGGTGTTTGGAACTTTCCCCCGGCGATTATCGCTGTCATTGATGGAGGAACTTACCATGACAATCCGTACAAGCAAGGCTGTTTTAGCCCTTATCCCCGCAGCCCTGGCCCTGCTGGCCCCGGCCTCGTTTGCCCAGCAGCCCCACCAGAACTTCGTTCAGCACCACCACAAGCTAGTCGCCATCGGTGCCGGCTTCGCCACGCACCATGCGCTGAAAGTTGCGGCCCGCAACGCCAAAGCGCACGGCCAGCGGCTGAACTTCGCCGAGCGGCACCCGACTATGTCCGCCATTGGCGCGGGCGCTCTCACCAACCACGAGATTAAGGCGCACACCGCCCATTAAGTGACGCTGCCGTTACTCCCCGCCCGCTGCTATCTTCTGATGCAGCGGGCTTTTTTGTTCTGTCGGTGCTTGCAATGCAAAAGAATGGCAGGACAAGGCGAAACACACGAGCAGCACGTTGAAGCCGGCAAGAAGGGCGCGGAAATCCCCGCCCCATCACGAAGCTGCCGGACATCACGAGGCCGCAGCGGCGCACCGCCGCAAGGCCGCCGAGCATTCCACTAAAGCCCACGTCGAGTCCCACAGCCACAGCGGCAACTAGGGCGGCTCTTCCGAGCAGCACACCCACGCCGGCTCCCAGAGCCACAAGAACGACTAATCTTGACCACAAAGAAAGCCGCGCTCTTTAGGAGCGCGGCTTTTTCTATGTCCCGCAACTATGGAAGAAAGGCAGACAAAGAGAAGAAAGGCAGACACGAACAAGGGCGAATACGGGTGTCTGCCCTTCTTCTGCTGCCTTTGCTTGTTTCTGCTTCTACTCTGCCAGTGCGACGCCGATTTTGCGCTGCACGTCGTCGAGAAGCGTCAGGCCGGAACGCAGCTTTTCTAAGCCGTCACCGATCATGGGGATCATGCCGTTTTCAATGGCGGCGTCGCGGATGATATGCGTCTCGGCGGACTCCATCGTCAAACGGTTGATGCGCGTGTTGGAAATCAGGACCTCATGTACCGCAACCCGGCCCCGTGTTCCCTTACCGTCGCACTTCGGGCAGCCCGGCGCGTCCCAAAGGTGCTCGCCCGGCTCCATCTCGCCGCCGAGGGAGTGGTAGATAGCGAGCGTGTCCGTGTCGGGCACTGACTCGCGGCGGCAGTGTGGGCAAAGACGGCGAACCAAACGCTGGGCGACGACGCCGGCGACGGTAGAAGCAATCAAAAACGGCGCGATGCCCATGTCAAGAAGGCGGCTGACCGCGCCGGCGGCCTCATTGCAGTGGAGCGTAGACAGCACAAGGTGGCCGGTGAGCGCGGCGCGGAAGGCGATTTCGGCGGTTTCGGCGTCCCTTATCTCGCCGACCAAGACAACGTCCGGATCCTGGCGTAAAATCGCCCGAAGCTGCCGGGCAAAGGTCAGCCCCGCACGCTCGTTGACATTGGACTGGCTGATGCCCTCTAATTCATACTCGACGGGGTCTTCGCAGGTGATAATGTTTGTGGTCGGCGAGCGCAGGGCGTTCAGCGCGGCATACAGCGTCGTCGTTTTGCCGCTCCCGGTCGGGCCGGTGACAAGAATAATGCCGTGCGGTTTTCGGATGAGCGAGTTGAACGCCAGCAGGTTGTGTGCCGAAAAGCCCAGCGCATCCAGGCCCATGGACGCCGTGGAGCGGTCCAAAATCCGCATGACCACCCGCTCGCCGTACTGAGTCGGCAGGGTAGACACGCGCAGGTCAATATTTTTGCCTTCCACGCGCATAGCGATCCGGCCGTCAAGCGGCAGGCGGCGCTCGGCGATGTCCATTTCCGCAAGAATCTTGATGCGCGAGACAGTCGCCGCCAGCAGGTTCCGAGGTACGGTCTTGATGGTCTGAAGCTGACCGTCCACGCGGTAGCGAATCAGAAAGTCTTTCTTGCGCGGCTCAATATGAATGTCTGACGTCCGGCGGCGCACAGCCTCCGAGAACAGCGTGTTGACGAACCGGATGACGGGAGCCTGCTCGCCCTGCCGGACATGGTCGCCTAAATCCAGCTCTTCGGCATCGGTAACCGCCAAATCCAACGAGTCGAGGCTCGCCAGCTCAATGGTTTCCGACATCTCCGAGCTGTGGGCATCGCTTCGGGATGATTGATAGGCCCGTTCCAGGGCCGCCTGCAGGCCGTTCTCGGACACCAGCAGCGGCTCAATCCGCCGGCGCGTCTCGCGCTGCACCCAGTCGGTTGCCTCCACGTCCCACGGATCTACCATGGCGAGCAGAAGCCGGCCGGGCTTGCCGTCGAGGCCTTCTTCTATGGACAGCGGCAGGAGCAGGTAGCGCTGAGCGATGTCCGCCGGCACCAGAGCGACTGCGAATGGGTCCGGGATTTCCAGAGTAATGTCCACGTAGCCAACGTCCATCTGGACGCTGCGGGCTTCGGTGATCTGCTCTTCCGTCGCCCAGCCGTTGCCGATGAGAATGGAGCCAAGCCGCTGCCCTGTGGAGGCCTGCGTGTCAAGAGCGTGCCGGATTTGCTCCGGGCTGGCAATCCCATTCTCAATGAGAATGTCGCCAAGCCGGGGGATAATCGCACGCGGGGCGGTAAAAGTCTGCATAATGGTCTTTCGTCTTCTGTTACAGCCGTCTTCTGTTACAGCCGTTCGGCGGTGACGCTTGGCGAGACGCGCCCGCCTGCGGTAATCGTAATCGTGCCCTGCGTGTCCGTGCGCCAGACGACGGCCCCAGCGGCCTGAAGGCTGTGCAGCGTCGCCTGGTCCGGCGGGTCGTCCGGCCCGCAGGAAAGGACCACAATCGCCGGGGTCGCCCGCCGCAGCATTTCTGCCGAGATCTCGGCCTGTGTGGCCGCTTGCAGCACTAAATCCGTGCAGCCGCCTGTGCATTCCATCTGCGGGCCGGCCTGACTGATGAAATCGCGCTTCGCCTGCGCGGTTGCGGGCGCTTCCAGCAGAAAAGACGTGCTGCCGTAGTTGATGCGGCACACCAGCGGGTCGCGGCGCGACGCTTCCCCGGTGTTCGGCGGCCAGAGCGCGGACACGAAAAGCCGGGCACCGATCTGGATGGTGTCACCCGCGCCGGCGACGCTGGACGGGATATGACGCCGCCGGACCGCTTCCAGCGCTGCCCGGCGTGCTTCCCCGGTGTCCGCCACTGAGTTGTCCCATATCTGAGACACGCGCACGCCGCTCCCGAGCAGGGCCGGAACGCCGCCGACACTGGCGGCGTCCGGCGACGTTAAAAGAAGCAAATCAATCGTCCGCACGTTCCGCCCGCGCAGCAAAGCCGCGACCTTCGGGGCCGCTTGGAGGCTGCCGGTGTCTACCAGAACGGTGCGCCCTTCGGGCGACTGGATCAGTGTGCAGTCCCCGTTCCCGACAGCGAGAAACGTCACCACAAGCTGCCGGGTATTCTGGCCGGGGTGGCTGCGCCGCCAGGCAGTCCCAAAAAGTATCCCGATAAGCGCCAGCAGGACAAACAGGAGAAGGGCGCTGCTGCGCCGAAGAATATCCCGATTGCGCCGAAGAACAGCGCGGTTGCGTGTTCTCATTGATTTTGTGTTTTCATTGTCGGCAGTTTCCTGGTAATTTAGAGGGTAATTGAACGAGCAAAACAAGCGGCATGGGGCAAGTATAGCATAGGCGCGTATATTGTGATTTTTTTCACAAATTATGTTTCCGCGCCTTGATTCCCAATTTTGCATACGGTATAATGAAAAAATAATGCTTAGCCCGCCTCCACCGCTGCGCCTGCACGGAGTTTCGATGGCTTACGGGCGGCGGGCGCTGTTTTCGCAGGTGACTGCCGAAGTCGCGCCCGGCCAGTGCCTTGTCATCTCCGGGGCGAACGGCGCAGGGAAAAGTACGCTGCTGAAGATCATCGCCGGCCTCCTTCGGCCCGAGACCGGGCAGGTGGAGTTCGGCGGCCTGCGCGGCTATGCCGCGCCGGATGTGCAGCTTTACGGCGAGCTGACCGGCGCGGAAAACCTGGCGTTCTTCGCCCGCCTGCGCGGCATTTCCGGCAGTGACCACGGACAACTGCTAACGCAAGTCGGCCTGTCGGCGGCGCGAGGGCGGGACTTTGTTTCGGCGTACTCGTCAGGAATGCGCCAGCGCCTCAAGCTCGCCGTCTCGCTGCTCGGCGACCCGCCGCTCTTGATCTGGGACGAGCCGACAGCGACTTTAGATAGCGCAGGCCGGGCCATTGCCGACGCGCTTCTCGCAGAGAGCCGCAAGGTTGGCCGGATCGTCGTCGCCGCCACGAACGACGCAGTCGAAGCGCGGCGCTGGGGAGACTTATCGTTAACCATTGGCTGACCTGCGTTTGGGCCGTCTTTCGCAAAGACCTGCAAGCCGAGCTGCGGACAAAGTACGCGCTTGGCGCGGTGCTGCTGTTCGCCGTCACCACGCTGGTCGCCGTGTCCGCCGCGCTCAGTTCGGCCACCGTGAAATCAGAAGTCAAAGCGGCGCTGCTTTGGATTGTCCTGCTATTCGCCGCGCTTTCGGGTCTGGCCCGCGTGTTCGTGCGCGAGGAAGAAGCCGGAACCGCGCCCCTGCTGCGGCTGTACGCGCCGCCGACTGCGGTGTATGCCGGCAAGTGGCTCGGCAACATCGCGCTGGTTTTCGCCGTAGAGCTGGTGAGTGTCCCGCTGTTTTTGGTCGTTTTACCGGTCGCGCAGGTGAACTTTTTCCTGCTGTTTGGTGTTCTTTTTCTAGGCGGTATTGGCCTATCGGCGGCTTCCACTTTTGTGGCTGCGCTGATTTCCCAGGCGTCATCGGGCAAAAGCTCTTTGTTCTTTGTGGTGGCGTTTCCGATCCTGCTGCCGCTGCTTCTCATCGCTGTGCAGGGAACGCTCGGCGCATTCGACGGCTTGCCGAGCCATCTGGCGAAGTCCCGCGTTGATGTTGAGATGCTCGCCGTTTACGGCTTAGTAATGACGACGGCCTCTTTTTTGCTGTTTGAGTATGTGTGGAATGACTAGCACTCAAAAATTAGATGCTCCAAAACTAGGTGTGCGGATAGGGCGCGTTGGCCTGCTTCTTCTGGTCTGCACGGCAACGGCGGCTGGCTTTTTGTGGGTTCCGCCAGTCAAGATATTTGTCAGCCCGGAGCTGGCCCGCATCGCCGTGTTCCACATCCCCTGCTCCCTAGTCGGCTCCATTGCGACTGCCGTGGGCGTGTGGTATGCGCTTTGCTACCTCAAATCGCACCGCTTAGAACACGATATTAAATCCTCGGTTTCGCTGGGGCTGGCCCTGCTGCTATGGTCGCTGACAACCGTGACCGGTGCGATCTTTGCCAAAGCCGAATGGGGCGCGTATTGGAGCTGGGACATTAAGCAGATCAGCATTGTCATGCTGCTCTTGATTTACCTGGCCTACTTTGCCCTCCGCACTGCAATTGACAATGCCCGGAAGCGGGCGACCCTCAGCGCGGTTTACACACTGTTCGCGTTAGTCGCTGTGCCGTTCCTGACCTACATCCTGCCAAACTCGACGCCGAACACGCTGCATCCAAAAAACACGGTATTCAGCGCAGAGTATTGGATCGTGCTGAGCGCGTTCTCGCTGGGCCTGACACTGATGTATGTTTGGGCCTTCCGCGTTCATGTTGCGCTGGAAGAAGTGCGACTGCGGCTGAACCGGCATCTCCGAACCGCGTCCAAAGTGCAGGCCACGCCGAAAGTCATTGTCGCCGAGGGACTGCGCTCCAATGTCTAGCCTGCTGCCGTTGATGCTGGTGCCGGTGCTGATCTTTGCCGGTTTCTGGGTGTATCTGTGGAACCTGGACGGCAAAGTGAAGCGTTTGCAGGAAGAAGTGCGCCGCTTAGACGAGTCCGACGAGAGCCTTTAGAAACTTACCATGAAAAACAAAGGGGCCGTGATTGGCCTGATCATCATTATTGGAGCGCTTGCTTTCAGCGCGGTGGCGTTTAAGAACAATTTGGTCAACGCCGTGCCGTTCGCCGAAGCCATGAAAGCGACTGACTCCGATGTGCAGGTCATGGGAGCGCCCGTCACCGGAACGATGAACTACGACAGCAGCGTTCATGCTCTGCGGTTCACGCTCTGCGAGAAGGCAACCAACCAGATGATGCCGGTTGTCTACAAAGGGCCGAAGCCGGACGACCTGGACTCGGCGATGAGCAAGGCCGTCGCCATCAACGCCCAGGGAACGTATGATCCGGCGCAGGGCGTCTTTGTCGCGGACAATCTGCTGGTCAAGTGCCCGTCCAAATACCAGGGTCAGGGAACCACCGAGCGCAGCTACGGGGGGTAGGATTTTGGAACCCCTCCCGCTCGTTCCTCGCTCCCTCCCCTGTTAGGGAAGGGCAAACAAAAAGCAAGGCCAAAACTGGGAGCGCCCACGTCTTTCGTCCTTTTGTGTCTCTCTGGCCCTTCCCTGACAGGGGAGGGGTTCCTCTCTTAGAACAAACAACAATGCCGTCACCATTTCTGCCATTACTCGGCACATTCACAATCTGGACCGCCGTCGTCGCGCTTCTCGTTTCGATGGGCAGCTATTTGACCGCCTGCGTCAAGCGCGATGCGGCTGGCGGCGGGGCCGTGTTCGTGCGCGTGGGCCGCGCGGCGTTCGTGCTGGCGGCAGCGTGTACGCTCGGGGCGGCGGCAGTGCTGGGAACGCTGCTGGTCACGCACCGGTTTGACGTGCAGTACGTCTACGACCATTCCGCGCGGGCGATGTCGCCGCTGTACTATTTCCCGTCGTTCTGGGCCGGGCAGGAAGGCTCGTTCCTGCTGTGGGGCTTCTGGATTGCGATACTCGGCGTCGTGCTGGCCTGGACATCCGGCGCGGCGGAGCGGCGCGTCATGCCAATTTACGGGGCCGTGCTGCTGTTTTTGATGGGAATGCTTGTCCTCAAGCCGCCGTTCTTCCCGACAACGGACTCGTTCGGCATTCAAGTGACGCCGACCGAGGGGCTGGGACTGAACCCCAACTTAGAGAACTACTGGATGGTCATCCATCCGCCGACGCTGTTTCTCGGCTTTGCCGCGCTCTCCGTGCCGTTCGCGTTCGCGCTGGCGGCGCTGGGCTGGCGGGAATGGGACGGCTGGCTGAAGCGGGCACTGCCGTGGGGTTTGTTTGGGTTCGCTGTGCTGGGGCTGGCGATGATGATGGGCGGCTACTGGGCGTATGAGATGCTGGGGTGGGGCGGATTCTGGGAATGGGACCCGGTCGAAAACGGCCCGTTCGTGCCGTGGATGCTGCTCTTAGGTTTCCTGCACGCCGCGCAGATCCAGCGTGTGCGCGGCGGCTTCTTAAAGCCAACCCTGCTGCTGGCCCTGCTGCCGTTCTCAGGGGCGCTTTATGAGACTTTCCTCACCCGCACCGGCATCTTGGACAAGTTCAGCGTCCACTCGTTCTCAACGCTCGGCGGCAACGCCAACAACGTCCTGCTCGGCGTTCTGCTGCTGGCTGTGACCGTCTCGGTTGGAGCGCTGGCCTGGCGTTCTAAAGCCATCCCCAAAAGCGAAACCGCGACCGAAGACGTGCAGTCGCGCGAGTTCGGCTACACGATGGCGATTGTGCTGCTGACCCTGTGCGCGGGCATCGCGGCGGCGGGCCTGTCCGCGCCGCTTTTGACCGGCATCGGCGTCAAGCTGCACCTGGCTGATTTCCAGGGCGCGGTGCGCGAAGACTACCACAACAAAGCCATGTTCCCGCTGGCCGTCCTCCTTGCAATTGGCATGGGGGCCGGGCCGCATCTGGCCTGGCGCGGCAAGAGCAGCGCAAGCGGCGCGAAGCTGGTCTGGTCATATGCGATTTCGGTCGTGGCCGCGCTGGGCTTCGTGCTGGCCGCGAAGCATCTCGGAACGCCGCTGACCGGCGGCAAGCTCATCCCGGAGTTGCTTTTGTTCACGGCGTCTGTCTTCGCGCTGGTGTCTAATGTTCTGCTGCTGGCCCGGCTGTTCCCGCGCAAGGCGCAGGTGCAGGTCTTGGCAAAACCCAGTCCCGTGCGTCCGGTTTGGACTGTCGGCGGGACACTGTCGCATCTTGGCGCGGCCGTCATGCTGATCGGCATTGTCTGCCTTGTTGTGTTCTACAAGAAAGACCCGGATGTCCAGCTTGTGCAGGACCGGCCCTGCGGCGTACTGGGTACTCCTGACCCGGCGAGTTTGTGCCAGGAGCCGGACGCCGCCTACACAATGGTTTATCGGGGCATGACCGGCAACTGGCAGACGGATAAAGACAATGCGCTTTTGTTTGATGTCGCGTCCACGACCAGCCGGGAGCATTTTACCGCCCGTCTGCCGTTTGCCCTGCGCCCCGTCGACGGCGGCGAAAAGAAAATCTTCGGCCATCCGGCCATTATCCACCATGCCGGCGGCGACCTGTATCTGGCGCTGAAAGACGGCCCGAACGAGTTCTACAAGAAGCCGGTCTGGCAGCCGGTACTGAAGCTCGGCGACACGAAGCAGATCAACCTGCACCCGGACGACCCGGAGCATCCGAAGATCTATACGATTAACTTCATGTACTTTGACAACCCGATGGGGCCGATGGTCCGGGCCACGGGCCAGATGCCGCCGGTGTTCCCGGTGTCTGCCGTCCTGCGCGTTACCTACCAGGGCAAGACAACGATGGTGAAGCCTCAGTTTATCCGCTACCGGGACAACTCGCTGCCGAAGTCGCCCGAAGTGAAGCTGCCCGGCGGCGGCCTGATCGGCTTCACGGCCATGAGCGCCGGCAGCTCCGACAAAGCGAACCCCGGCGTGGGTGCGGCGGACGAAAGCGCGACCATCTCGATCCGGGAAGACACCGGCCCGCCCGCGCAGGAGTTTGAGCTGGAAGTGACCACGCGGCCCCTCATCAGTTTTGTCTGGATCGGCACGCTGCTGCTGTTCTTCGGCGGCCTGATTTCCATGCGCCGCCGTATCTTAGAGAACCGTTTGGAGCCGGCCGCTGATTTATTGCCTTCTGTCCCTGCCGCGCGGCCTGCGCGAGTTCCGGCAGGACGGCGCGGGCAGACGCCGCGCCGCCGGACGGCAAAGCCTGCGCCGTCGCTGATGGCCGGTAAAGGCGGAGGCGGGTAACTTGTCATGCGCCTGCGCCAGATGCTGAAGTCCAAAATCCACCGGGCGACGGTGACGGAAGCCGATGTCAACTACATTGGCTCCATCACAATCGACTCGGATCTAATTGAGCGCGTGGATTTGGTTCCCAACGAGCTGGTGCATGTCTGGAACGCCACCAACGGCCAGCGTTTAGAGACTTACGTCATTCCCGGCCCGCCCGGCTCCGGCGTCATCTGCATGAACGGCCCCGCCGCGCATTTGATCCGCGTCGGGGACGTCGTTATCATCGCCGCGTTCACGTTCACCGACGAGCCGGTTGTCCCGAAGCAAATCTTAGTAGACGAAAGAAATAGATACTTAAAAGAGTTATGACCTACCACCTTGCTTCGCAGGGTCCTTCCTAAAGGAAGGATTAGGACAAAGAA